>Ga0209577_10006602_pt1 | contig 10716 bp, 9 predicted proteins | sample GraSoiAngelo_109_FD_185874 | JGI IMG/M metagenome (GOLD analysis project Ga0209577, IMG submission 185874) | Grasslands soil microbial communities from the Angelo Coastal Reserve, California, USA - 14_0903_12_20cm (SPAdes) (version 2) | ecosystem: Environmental > Terrestrial > Soil > Grasslands ... | reverse complement strand
CGGCCTCGGTTGCTTCGCGCAAACCGTCGTAACCGTGGGTGAGAATATAAGCGAGCGCGCGTAGCATCATTCCATAGTTTCCGAAGAAGGCTTTCACGCGACCGATTGATTGAGGGTAATCGAAATTCGCCTTAAAAGGCGCGGCGTTATCGGTGCCCGAGTCAAACCCGTCGCTACCGCTCTGGATTCTGACAATGCGGGGGACTGGTAGGAACGGCTCCAGGTCTTTTGTGCAGCAGCATGGACCGGAACCCGGGCCGCCGCCGCCGTGCGGTGTCGAGAAAGTTTTGTGCAGATTTAGGTGAATGACATCGACGCCCATGTCGCCAGGCCGCGCGATGCCGACCAGGGCATTCATGTTTGCGCCGTCCATGTAAACCAAACCACCGGCATCATGCACGATGCGACAAATCTCCTTGATATTTCTTTCGAACAGGCCGAGCGTGTTTGGATTTGTTAGCATCAACCCGGCCACATCTCCATGCGCGCATAACTCACGCAAATGATCGAGATCGGTTAATCCTTCGTTGGTCGACCGGATCGTCTTGACAGTGAATCCCGAAAGATGTGCCGACGCGGGATTTGTCCCGTGGGCTGAATCCGGAATTAGCATTACTCGGCGTTTCGCTGAGCCTTCCTTGCCATCGCGCGCATCGATAAAGCCGCGAATGATCAGGATGCCGGTCATTTCGCCGTGCGCGCCGGCTGCTGGTTGCAAGGAAATCCCGGGGAGACCTGTGATCTCGGCGAGATGTTGCTGAAGCTCGTAAATGACTTGCAACGCGCCTTGCGATTCTGCTTCAGCCGCGAGTGGATGAAGGTTCGCAAATCCGGCGATGCGCGCGACTTTTTCATTAAGACGCGAGTTGTACTTCATCGTGCAAGAGCCAAGCGGGTACATGCCCTGGTCGATCGAATAATTCCACGAAGACATGCGCGTGAAGTGTCGTACGACGTCGACTTCGGTAACTTCCGGCACGCCGGCAAGATCGTCTTCGCGTTGAAATTGGCTCGGGATGATTTCGTCAAGCGGGCTCTCACCAACGTCGAGCGGCGGCAGGCTAAACCCCGCGCGGCCCGGCTGCGAGCGTTCGAAGATCAATTGCTCGTTATGGCTTATGTGTGTGGTCACTTTGCTGATCATCAAGACTTATAGGACGAATAGGACTTATTTGTTAGTCTTAATCGATTAACGAATCAAGCCCCGCAACTAGGGCATCGATCTGTTCGCGCGTGTTCGTCTCGGTCGCGCAAACCAGAAAGTCATTCGGGCGATTGGAATCGAAACGCGATAACGCAATCCCGCCATCGATACCTCTCTTAGTAGCTAGGCTCTCGAGTAACGGCAGGGCTTCAACCGGCGCGCGCACCATAAACTCATTGAAGAACGGGGCGGAGAAGGGAAGCGAGAAACCTTCGAGTTTAGCAATCTCGCGCGCTGCGTAATGAGCTTTTTGCGCGCACTGACGCGCCACTTCCTGTACTCCGCGGCGGCCCATCGTTTCGAGATAGATCGTTGCGGCCAGTGCAATCAGACCTTCGTTCGTACAAATGTTGGACGTGGCTTTCTCGCGCCGAATGTGTTGTTCGCGGGTGGCCAGCGTCAGAACAAAACCGCGCCGGCCTTGTTTGTCGTAAGCTTCGCCAACCAAACGGCCGGGAATCTGCCGCGCGTACTTATCGCGCGTCGCAAACAACCCTACGTACGGTCCCCCGAATGACAGCGGCACGCCGAAGGATTGCCCTTCAGCCGCGACGATGTCGGCGCCGCAGAACCCGGGCGAACGCAAGAGGCCAAGCGACATCGCTTCGGTTATCGCGACAATCAACAACGCGCCATTTGCGTGAGCTTTTTCGCTGAGCGCTTGCAAATCTTCGAGGCAACCGAAAAAGTTCGGCGACTGGACTACAACCGCGGCTGTTTGAGCGTCCATTGTATCGAATGCGCTGGTTGGCGTTTGCCCGGTGACTAAATCAAACGGCACGGGCTGCAACTCTATGCCCGCGTGCTGGACATAAGTTTGCGCAACCTCCAGATACTGTGGATGGATTGCCGATGACGCGATCACCTTCGATCGCCTGGTAACGCGTTCAGCCATCAGTACAGCTTCAGCCAGCGCTGTCGACCCGTCATACATCGATGCGTTCGCAATTTCCATCCCGGTCAACTGACAGACCAAAGTTTGAAATTCGAAAATTGATTGCAGCGTCCCCTGGGAAATCTCTGGTTGATAAGGCGTGTAGGCGGTGAAAAATTCAGAGCGCGAGATTAAGTGATCGACAACGGTGGGAACATAATGAGAGTAAGCTCCGGCGCCGAGAAAGCTGGCCCGACTTGCAGCCGTATTACGCGCTCCGACGTCGCCGAATCGTTTCAGCAGTTCGATCTCAGAAAGCGCTGCCGGAACATTCAGACGCTTCAGCAGGCGTAAATCTTCGGGAATCGAATCGAAGAGATTTTCAATTGACGCGACGCCGATTTCTTGCAGCATGTCGGCGCGCTCGTCAGGCGAGTTGGGGATGTAACGCAACGCTATTCGTTCTCTGCTTTCGTAAAGTCTTCATATTCGGCCGCCGTCAAAAGGCTGTCAACTTCGCCCGGGCTGCTCATCTTGATCTTGATCATCCAACCGTCGCCGTATGGATCTTTATTGACCTTCTCAGGTTCGTCCGTAAGCGAATCGTTGGCTTCAGCAATCTTGCCGGAGACGGGGGTGAAAATCTCCGAGACTGCTTTCACCGATTCCACTGAACCGAACGCCTCGTTGGCAACGAATTCGTCGCCCGCTCTCGGCAGTTCGACGTAAACCACGTCGCCAAGTTGGTCCTGGGCGTGGTCGGTAATTCCGATTACCGCGGTGTCACCTTCGACACGCACCCATTCGTGGTCTTTGCTGTAATGCAGATTTTCCGGAACGTTAGCCATAGTTTTCCTCAAAGTCGGAGCTAAGCAGAACTCCCAAACAATTGGGATTCAGAAACTTACTACTGCTTTGGACGCTTGTAAAACGGCAGCGGCACAATCTGCGCTGCGACCATTCGGCCGCGCACGTCGATTTCGATCGCGCGGCCTTCGTTTGCAAACTCGACCGGAACATAAGCCATGCCGATGTTCTTTTTCAAAAACGGCGCAGGGCTTCCCGATGTAACTCGACCCACGCGTTGGCCATCGATCAAAACGTCCTGGGCATCTCTCGCGATCCCGCGATCGGTTACTTCAAAACCGACCAGCTTACGACCAATGCCTTCTTGTTTCTGCGCCAGCAATCGATCTCGGCCGATGAAGTCACGCTTGTTTAATTTAGTAATCCAACCAAGGTTTGCTTCCAGCAGCGTCGTTGTCTCGTCAATCTCGTGGCCATATAAGCACATCCCTGCTTCGAGTCGAAGTGTGTTGCGCGCCGCCAGACCGCAAGGCAGCACACCATCATCCGCGCCGAAGTTCCCGGCGTCGAGAGTCCTGTTCCAGAGTTGCTCGGCTTTGTCTGGTGAAGCATAGACTTCAAATCCATCTTCGCCAGTGTAGCCGGTGCGCGAGACGATTGCCGGCACGCCGTCAACTTCGCCTTCACGAAAGTGGTAATACTTGACTTCAGAAAGCGGCAGGCGGGTCAATTTCTGCAAGATCCCAAGCGCGTCCGGACCTTGCAAAGCGATCTGGCAATAATTGTCACTTACATTCCGCAATTCGATGTTTTCATTCTCGCGGTGCGAACTGATCCAGTCCCAATCTTTGTCAGTCGTGCCGGCATTTACCACCAGCAGCAAATGATCTTCTGCAAATCGATAGACCAGGAGGTCATCGATTACAGTTCCTTCCGGAGTCGTCAGGGCTGAGTATTGCGCTTGTTCATCGACCAGTTTCGACGCATCGTTTGAGACCAAACCATTGACGAATGCGACAGCATCGGGCCCGCGCACATCAACCTCACCCATGTGCGAAACATCAAACAGTCCGGCATGCTTCCGTGTGCGCACATGCTCTTCGACGGTACCGGCAGCGTACTGTACCGGCATGTCCCAACCACCGAACTCGACCATGCGTCCGCCCAGCTTTCGATGAATGCTGTTGAGGGGTGTGCTCTTAAGTTTTAGGGCTGGTGCAGTCATGCGAGTCTCAGGCCCTACGGCAAGGCTTCTAGTATTACAATCTGGCTGCGAAGAATGAAGTCGAAACCTAACATGCGACTCACAACAGGTCAAGCGTAGTGTGAAAACGCGAGCATTAGTGATAGGAACGAGTCATTAACTTTACAAACGAAAAGGACTGCGCCGATTCCAGTTAGAATGAAACCTACGCAGCCCGTTCGCTGCTCGACGAGTCAGCAGCTCCAGATAGTGATTTGAAACTCGTGATTTAGACTGAGAAAGTTATTTCCGCGACGTCGACACCGCAAAATTTTGCGGAGCGACGGATCGAGCGATGTCCGAGACATTAATAAAGCTTGTCCCCGAGTTGTTACGGACTTGGACCGAGGGCTCCTGTGTTACGTTTAGATGCGAATCAACAGTTCGGCCAAGCCAATCGAACATTACCGTCCGGGGCGCCGGATCGCCAAGGACTACCTTTTGTTCTGCCATATTAACCATCACGGGAGCATCTATAACGCCATCGCCATTCGCGTCGATCGCTACGCTGTAGGAGTGGTTGCTAAGAATTGTGATCCGAGCCATCTGGCGCGGGTCGGTGGCATGGCGCCGAATCGAGTCGTTGCGGGCCCGTTCGAGATAGGTTGAGAATTCCTGTGCGGCTCTGTGTCGCAATGCCGCGGTCTGCGCATGGACGATCTCAGTCAGCGCATAGCTGATTACTATGGACATGATGGTAGCAGCGATCAGCAGATCTAACATCGTGGAGCCTTGGCTAAGACTAATCGTCGCAGCCGAGGCATGAGAAGCGTCCGTCGCCTGGCGGGCTTCGCGCTTGATTGGTGTTCGAGGATGCATAATGAGAGGTGATTAGAATTCGCCGATGGCCGTCACTCGGGGACCGGGTGCAGCAAGCGCCCGGCGTACCCAAGCGGAATCATATTTAATATCCGAGGTACCGCTACCGTTGCTCTGAAAAGTTGGCGCCGTGAAGTCGCCGGTATTTCCAAAACTAGCCACCACCATTGATCCAAGCGTAACGCCGTTGCCGCCGCCTGAGCGAACTACTTGACCCGCGCCAAGCACGAGTATCAAGCCATCGAAAGCCGAGCTTCCGTCAAGATTTAAGGTCCCAGTTACGATGAGCAGACCAGCGCCGCCTGCCGGTGACAGCGCCGCGTTGCCATCGACGAAGGTGAACTGCGGTTGGGATGGAGTGCCAAAAGTAGCTGGCGGGCTCGCCATAGTGTAGTAAGAATTTGTGGATTGGGCTACGGTTCTCAATTGATTGACCAGAGCCCGCGCGCCATCCGCCGTTTGCAGCCAACTGGGAAGAGTAGAAAGATTGACCTGTTGAAGCGCGGAAGGACTGCCCGTTTCCTGACCCGGTACTATCAGGGGGTTCACAGAATTATAGTCGGTCGTGCTGGTGACGCCGAACGCCGGTAGATTTTGTCCGCCTGCGTTGTCGAATCCCGTATAGGTGTACTGCGAGCTGTTCCCGGCCGCGAAGCTACTGGTAGTACCGTCATCCGCGCTGCGCAGCGTGATCGCGCTGACGGGCGAAAAGTCGAAAGCGAATCTGCTTAATAACATCTGCATCTGCTTTTGAGCCGCGCGTGGGCCAAAGCCGGTAATCTTCGCGACCAGACGATTCGGCTGGGGCCCCGTAACGGTGATCGCAATCGGAGCAGTCCCGTTGCTGTTGACGGGGTTGCTGCTGCGCGCGTAGAGCGTACCTTGCAGGTTATTCGTATTGTTGGTAATGGTCGGAAACGTGACGGCTAATAAGCTGGAAGAACTCGTCAAGATTCCCAATAGCGTGCAGTTGAGAGTGTAGGTCACTGGCCAGGGGGCCGTTTGCGTAATCGTCAGGCTGAAAGGCACGGTAGTGGTAGTTGCGTTTGGAAGCGTGCACCCGATCGAGCCGTTCGGTATCGCTATTGTGAAATATCCTAAGGTGCTGGTCCCGCTGGAATTGATCGTCGTGGATGCTTGACCCGTGAAGGTCACGGTTACTTTGACACCGTTGCCACTGCCCCCACATTCAGCACCGGTAAAACCATGTACGTTCGTGCCGCCGAAGGTTGGGAAGACTCCTGAGGTTGAAAATGTGACTACACCGGAGTTGTCGGGATCGAACAAGTTAGTAATCTTGAACGCCATTCCCGTAGCTGGCGAGTAAGCGGCACTTGGGTTAAGCGGATCCGGAAGAGTAACCCGATCATAAGTTGCGTTGTAGCTCAGCCATCGTGAAAGCCGCGGGACAGCAGTATCGGTTGCGACGTTAGAAATTGAAACGGTTACGGCATTGCGGAAGGTAATGCTGTTATTAGCGGCCACACCGGACAATGGATTGGGCGCAACATTTCCTCTGAGCACATTTAGCACTGACTGCGCGCCGGCTTCCGTGGCGTAGTAGGCCTTTGTCTCTGCCGAAGTATCCGCGTTGTTTGCGAGCGACATCGCGGTGATGGTAATCAAAGCCCCACCAGCCATGAGCAATGGAATGCTCACGAGCAACATGGTAATCAGGGCCGCGCCACGCTCGGATCGGCGATCTAAGTTTTTGCGAGCAGCGATAGAAGACTTTTGCATGACTGAGAATTACCTCATCACTTTCGAAGAAGAAGATTCGCGAAACTCAGTAAGTAAAAAGTTCCGCGTTGCGCAAGGCGACGTCGGACACCAATTGAACGCGCGAAGGCGGTTGGTATCCGGGAGTGCCCGGAGTGGAGACTGCCGGGAGTGTCACGCAGATCGACATGACTACGTACTTGGCGCTGCTTTTTTGTAACACTTCATCAGCGGGGTTGCCGAAAGCGTCCTGGACATTGTTGATATCGCAATCTTCCGTTGTGCTTCCAGTGGTGTAATAGACTTTGTCGGCATAGTAGCGAATGTTCAAATTATCGACTCGGTTAGACAAAATCATTTCTTGCGCCGAAACGTTAACGTCCATTCGGACAATGTAGCTGTCGACATCATGATAGAGCAGATATTTGATGTCTTCGTCGCGATCAGTGGCGGCATTGCTGGTTGTTTCGCCTGAGGCGGCGTTAAGATTCGCGCGAATCCTGATTGAGTTTCTTCCCGAGTCAGAGGCTACGATTCCATTGTCCGTCAAGGCGTACCCGGAATTGGCAATCTCGCGGGTCATGAGATTAAGCGCGCGGCGCGCATCGGCCAAAGCGTCGTTTTTTTGGTTCTCGCGCATTCTAATCTTGAATGCACTCCCAAGCAGCATGCTGGCCACTCCTGTGAGCATAAGCGTGATGGCAATTCCTATGACCAACTCAATCAGCGAAAAACCCTGCTGCGAGTGATGTGATTTTGCGGTTTGCATCGACGGAGCCTCGGAAAATTGTTTGCGAATTGAGAAAGTTAACTTCCCGCATAAGGGCCGAGAGATGGCCCCGCCCGCTGCGAGACGAGGATGGCCGGGTTGTTGGCCCAGGCAGAGCCGTTTTGCGGAGTGACCTGAACGGTTATTATTTTCAGGGTCGCGCTTCCGCCGCAATCCGACGTGGAGCAGACTGTCGTTGCGACGGTGTATCGTCGGCCCGCGCTGGTGACCGTTTCAGTTGACAAAAGAGTGTTAAGACTGGTGTCGTTGAAAGGAGTCCTGCGCAGACGCTCCATTCGCTGTTGAGCGACGGCCAGCGCCAACGCCTGGTCGTTCGAGCCGTCGTTATTCTTGATGGCATAGACAAAGAGCGACGCCGTTCCCAGCGTGACAACCATCATTACCACTAGAGCAATCGAGGTCTCGAGCAGTGTGAAGCCTCGATCGCTCGTATTGTCTCCGCGCGTTAGTTCACGGTTTTGTCGTCTATCAGTCAATTCCATGTTGACCTCGCTTAGTCTCAGTTAGTTACTTTTATCAGCACGGTGTCGGTTGTGCATGTCGAAGTGAAGTTGACTGCAAAAGTTCCACGCGTGCTGTTTAGGGAGCTTACCGAAAATGTTCCGGATCCCCCGGCACTCATACCGCGCGTGGTCGGCGATACTTGTAGATTAACAGGCGCCGAGACAGTTATCGTGGTCGCGATGTTTGTACCGACGGTGATGGTGGCGGTGGTACCGCCATTCTTCTTGATTGACTTTGAAGACGGGTCGACTGAAAGGGTGCAGCCGCCGGGCCCTGTGCCGGTTAAAGGAGGACCGGGCTCTTCACTTCCGACGGGGCCGGTGGAACAGTCCAAGCTGTTGTCGTGAACGGCACTGCCGGCAACAACTGTGGTCGAGGATATATCAGAACTGGTGCTTATGGGTACGTAGGTTTCCGAAAGCACATCGACATTGCTGTCTACGGTCACGTCGCCTGCGTCAGAGACGTCGACCCATGATTGCAATCCACCACGGTTGAAGATCGCGAAGGTTACAGTGCAGGCCGAGATGCGCCCGCGCCAATTGAAGGTTACAGTTGGTAAGGGCGATCCGATAGGAATTCCAGGGACACTCGAATCGAAAGTGAAAGTTCGCGTGGTGGGCGTACCCGTGCCGGCGAAATCCATCTTGACGTTATAGGTATTATTACTCGTGAAAATGACACTCGAGAACATATCGGTCGTGGTTGCGTGACGACGGATCGCATCCATGCGAGCCCTTTCTATGTAGGTAGCTAACTGGCGCACGGAATTTTGGAGTGAAAGCCGCGCCCGGGTCGAACTGACCTGGAGCAGAGCAAAAGCTGAGACAATCGAGATAAGAACGACTGTGAGTAATAGCTGGATCACACTAAAACCGCTCTGTTCGAATGTCCGGCTCCGGGTGCGTAATCTCATCTTTGGTTTCTCTCTTGGTCGCATCGTTTTGGCTTCTTACTGCGTGACAGGTGGATGGGCAAGTAAGGGCGCAGACGCAAGGGCAACATACGTGCCAAGTGCACGCGCTCACTAACTACGGGGTTTTTGCTGGGATGCTTCGCGGCTGACTCGGAAGCTCGTCACCGAAAGTAACGACCAAAGGAAAGCTGTTTCACAACTCCGATGGTCTCGAGATTCCCGGGGTAGAGACGGGATCCGTTTAGTCTCGGGACTAGTCCCCAACGCCGGCGGCGGACAAGTCCACTTCTAAAACGAAGGATTTCCTAAATCGCAATGACAAGATGGCAAATGGAGAATGATCTGATCGCTCCCAGGTCTGACACAAAAAGGCCGAGAGCTGAATACTCTCGGCCTGACAGAAGGTTGACCATCATCGGGTTTAGCTCTTCATCTTGCGTCGCTTCTTTACGGCTCCGGCCACGCCGGCAAGTCCGGTTCCCAGTAGCAGCATAGTCGTGGGCTCGGGAACCGCGCTTGGCGGCACACAATTGACTGTGCCTACGTCGCTGTTTGGGTTTGACGACAACGCCTGGAACCTTACATACAGGGCCATGGCAATCTGTTGTTGCGTCATGCCACTGAAGTTTCCGCTGAACGTGAATGTCGCGCTCGTCGCGCCGGCTTGTATGCCGTAACGTGGAGTTCCACCGGCGAAGTTTCCGTCATGAGTGACCAACGCGAAGGAGAGCGCAGCATTATTAAATTGGGGAACGTTGCCGACGTTGGTACCGAAGACAAAGTTTTGATTGCTCGGTTGCGAGCTAGCTGAGACCAGCGATGCGTTAGCGCCGTTCAGAGCGAAGCCAAATCCCGTTACCACGCCGGCCGAAGTGTTCGTGATGCTGATGACAAGCTTATTGTTACTCAGCAAAAGGATGTTCAGAGTTGCCGTAGCATTTGGATTTGAATTGCCGACAACGCTGAAAGCGTCCGCGCGGGCTGCGGTGGCGCCGGCTCCGACGATGAGCGCTGCCACGACGGAAAGCAACAGTTTTTGGAACATGGAAATTTGAATCCTCAACAAGTTAACCAATCGCGGCCTCATAGGCCCTGCCGCTGCTCGATTGCAGCTCTACCGTTCTTACTAGACTGTTAATGCCTCCTGTTTCTCAAAAAGCGCGGTCCATTCTAAGGATTGAAAAGATTAGGGCTGCGCCAGTTTCCACAGGGAAAGAAACCGAGCGCAGCCCCATCGCTGCTTGACGAGCCAGCAGCAGTCAAGACTTAGATCTAATATTCACAGACTCCCAGTACTGAGGCTGGCAACAACGCAATTGCATTGGCAACTGCGACCGAGTCATACTGCATAGTCGCATTTCCACCACCATTGAAATCAAAGAAGGGCGCGCCGAAATTAGTTAGGGCGGGACTCTGTGCAGGCCAATCAACGTTGGCCACGAAATTCGCGCCATAGAAGGCGCCACCACCACCACCGTCGCGGTTGATCGCTCCGGTACCAAGCACCAGGACAAGCCCAGTGAAATCCGTGCTACCGTTTGTGGTCAGCTCTCCGGTAACAATCAATAATCCTGAGCCACTACCCGAACCCATTACGTAATCACCCTTGACGAAGGTAAACCCGGTCGGATTGCCTGAGCCTCCATTTGGGAGGTAAGTAGCGGTGCCATTAGCCGCGCCCTGTATTGCGGCTGCCTGCATTTGATCGAGAAAAGCGCGGGTCGCAGCCGGTGACTGAAGATACGCTGGCAGGCTGACAACTGAGGCTACCGGTGAAGAAGTCGTATTCGAAGCAGCCGAAGTCGTCGCGATTGCAGCGTCCACCGTGTTCGTCGTGCCG
>Ga0209577_10006600_pt1 | contig 10716 bp, 8 predicted proteins | sample GraSoiAngelo_109_FD_185874 | JGI IMG/M metagenome (GOLD analysis project Ga0209577, IMG submission 185874) | Grasslands soil microbial communities from the Angelo Coastal Reserve, California, USA - 14_0903_12_20cm (SPAdes) (version 2) | ecosystem: Environmental > Terrestrial > Soil > Grasslands ... | reverse complement strand
GAGCCGGGCGACGTTGGCGCGCAGCCGGTCCACGCGCTCGGGCTCCGCCGCGAGCACCGCGACGGCGGCGCGGGCGGCGGCCACGGTGGGGTGGGGGAGGGCGGTCGAGAAGATCAGGGCGCGACCCCGCTGGAGGAGGAGCTGGCGCACCACCGGGTCGCCGCAGATCGCGGCCCCCTGCGCGCCCAGCCCCTTCGAGAGGGTCACCACCCGCACCACCTGCGGGTGCGCCGGGTCGACCTCCGCCTCGGCGGCGGCGCCCCGCCCGCCGGGCCCGAGCACCCCGGTCGCGTGGGCCTCGTCGAGCACCAGCCAGGCGCCGTGGCGCTCGGCGAGGGCGACCAGACCGGCCACCGGCGCCACCGTGCCGTCCATCGAGAAAACGGTGTCGCTGGCGATGATCGCCCGCCTCCCCTCGGCGGCCCGCAGCCGGGCGGCGAGGTCGTGGAGGTCGCGGTGGCGGTAGACCTCGACCGCTCCGCGGCTGAGCCGGCAGCCGTCGATCAGCGAGGCGTGGTTGCGCTCGTCGCTGAGCACCAGCGCGTCGCGCCCGCCGAGCGCCTGGAGAAGGGCGACGTTCGCCGCGTAGCCGCTCGGCGCCAGGGTCGCCGCCGGCGCGCCCTCGAAGGCGCAGAGCTCGGCCTCGAGGGCGTCGATGGCGGCGTGGCAGCCGCTGAGGTGGCGGCTCCCGGTCGAGCCCACCCCGTCCTGGAGCGCCGCGTCGGCGGCGGCCCGGCGCACCCGGGGATCGGCGGCGAGGCCGAGGTAGTCGTTGGAGGAGAAGACGACGACCGTCCGGCCGTCGACCTCGGCGACCGGACCGCTGCCGCCGGCGCGCCGGCGGGGGCGCCGCAACCGTCCCGCCTCCCCCTCCCTCCGGAGCACATCCGCCGCCCACGCCGCGGGCGCCGCGGCGGCCGCGGATTGCTGAGGAGGGGCGTCGGGTACGGTCATGGGGCCGGGCCAGTGTAGGGGCTGGCCCATCGGTGACGATCTCGCCAATCCCGCCCCGGCGGTGGCGGCGAGGGTTTACCCTGTGCGCTCGCCAAACCCCCATTCACCACAGGCGCAATGAGCACCACCGAGCCCGTTCCCACGACCCACGCCCTCGACCCCTACGACCACACCGTCGTGGAGGCGAAGTGGCGCCGCCGCTGGGAGGAGACGGGCGCGCATCGCACCGACCTCGACACCCCGGCCCGGCCCTTCTACAACCTCATGATGTTCCCCTACCCGTCGGCCGAGGGGCTCCACGTCGGCAACGTCTACGCCTTCACCGGGGCCGACATCTACGGCCGCTACCGGCGCCTGCTCGGCGACACGGTGTTCGAGCCGATGGGCTTCGACGCCTTCGGCATCCATACCGAGAACTTCGCGCTCAAGAGCGGACAGCACCCCGCGCGGATGACCCCGCGCAACGTCGCGCACTTCCGCGAGAAGCAGCTCAAGCGGCTCGGCGCGATGTTCGACTGGGACCACGAGGTCGACACCACCGATCCCGACTACTACCGCTGGACCCAGTGGATCTTCCTGCGCCTCTTCGACGCCGGGCTCGCCGAGCAGCGCGAGGGACCGGTCAACTGGTGCCCCTCGTGCCTCACCGTCCTCGCCGACGAGCAGGTGATCGACGGCCACTGCGAGCGCTGCGACAGCGTCGTCGAGCAGCGCGTGCTCAAGCAGTGGTTCCTGAAGATCACGCGCTACGCGAAGGAGCTGCTCGAGGCCCTCGACCACATCGACTGGTCGGAGCGCACCGTCACCGCCCAGCGCAACTGGATCGGGCGCAGCGAGGGGGCGAACGTCCGCTTCGACCTCGAGGGGTGTGCTCGGCGGGACGTCACCGTCTTCACCACCCGGCCCGACACCCTCTACGGGGCCACCTTCCTGGTGATCGGCGCCGAGCACCCGCGGCTCGGGGACTTCATCGCGCGGGACCGGCTCGCCGCGGTCGAGAGGTGGCGCGGGACGCTGCCCACGGCCGGCGACGAGCCCGACTTCTCGGTGGGCATCTCGCTCGGCTCCCACGCCGTCCATCCACTGACCGGCGCCCGCCTCCCGGTGTGGGCCGCCCCCTACGTGCTCGGCGGCTACGGCACCGGCGCGATCATGGCGGTGCCCGCCCACGACACCCGCGACTGGCAGTTCGCGAAGGCCCACGGGCTTCCCATCGTCGAGGTGATCGGCGGCGGCGACGACATCCAGGGCAAGCCCTACACCGGCGACGGTCCGATGGTGAACTCCGCGGACCTCGACGGCACCCCGTCCGCCGAGGGCAAGCTGCGGGTCGTGGAGCGGCTGCGCGCCCTCGACCGCGGCGACGCCACCGTCCAGTACCGGCTGCGCGACTGGCTCATCTCCCGTCAGCGCTACTGGGGCCCGCCGATCCCGATCATCCACTGCCCCACCCACGGCGCAGTCCCGGTTCCCTACGACCAGCTCCCCGTGCTCCTCCCCGAGGTCGAGGAGTTCCGGCCGCTGGGGACGGGAACCTCGCCGCTCGCCGCCGCCGAGGACTGGGTCAACGTTCCCTGCCCGATCTGCGCCGAGCCGTAGCGCCGCGAGACCGACGTCAGCGACACCTTCCTCGACTCGGCGTGGTACTTCCTGCGCTACCCGTCGACCGAGTTCCACGACCGCCCCTTCGACCACGAGCGCACCTTCCGCTGGCTGCCGGTCGACATGTACATCGGCGGCAACGAGCACGCGGTGCTCCACCTCATGTACTCGCGCTTCATCATGCGCGCGCTCCACGAGCAGGGGTTGGTGCCGGATCCGGAGCCGTACAAGCGCTTCCGCGCCCACGGGCTGATCATCCGCAACGGCGCCAAGATGTCGAAGAGCAAGGGCAACGTCGTCAACCCCGACGAGTACCTCGACCGGCACGGCGCCGACACGATGCGCATCTACCTGATGTTCCTCGGCCCGTACACCGAGGGCGGCGACTTCCGCGACGACGGCATCCGCGGGGTCTCGCGCTTCCTCGACCGGGTGTGGCGCGCCACCCAGCAGGCCCACTCCAAGGACCAGGACCTCGAGCGCGAGCGCCGCCGCCACCGGCTCATCGCCCACGTCGGCGAGCGCTATGCGGAGCTCAGCTACAACACCGCGATCGCGTTCCTCATGGAGTTCTCCCACGCCCTCGCCAACGAGGCGGCGGCGGGCACCGCGCGGCGGGTCGACGCCGAGACCCTGCTCCAGCTGCTCGCCCCGCTCGCTCCGCACCTCACCGAGGAGCTGTGGGAGCGCCTCGGCCACCGGCAGTCCATCCACGACTCCGGCTGGCCCGCGCACGACCCCGCGCTCGTCGCCGCCCAGCAGGTCACCGTGGTCGTCCAGGTCAACGGCAAGCCGCGCGACCAGATGCAGGTCGACGCCGGGCTCGACCGGGCCGAGCTCGAGCGTCGCGCCCGTGAGCTGCCGAAGATCGCCGCCCTCCTCGAGGGAAAGGAGGTGCGGAAGGTCGTCGTCGTCCCCGATCGGATCGTGAACTTCGTCGTCTCCTGAGATCGGCGCGGCGCCGCCGCCGGTCCCGTGGTGAAATGAGCTCCCCGGCCGTGGCCGGCAGGAAGAGCGACATGAGAGAGAAACTGCGCCGCCGGCGGATCCGCCGCGAGGCCGACCGCCGCGACCCCGCGGCCGCGCAGCGCTGGCGGCGGCGGCCGGCGCTCGCCTTCTGCGTGCGCCTCCTCGTCTTCCTCTTCCCGATCGCCGCCACCCTGGCGGTCTCGATCGGCCTCTCCCGGACGCTCCCCGCCCCGACCGACCGCGGCCACGAGGTGCTGTGGTGGGTGGCGATCGTCGCGGTGAGCCTCGCCGTCTTCATCGTCGCCGACCAGCTCTGCCGGCGGGCGCTGCCGCTGGTGGCGCTGCTCCAGCTGTCGATGCTCTTCCCCGACCGCGCCCCCCGCCGCTTCAAGGTGGCCCGGGGCCGGGGCCGGGTCCGGGAGCTGACCGCCGAGCTCGAGCGCGCCGTCGACCACGACCCCTCCGACCCGGCGACCCGCGGGGCGGTCACCGTGCTCACCCTGATCGCGTCGCTCACCGTCCACGACGGGCGTACCCGAGGCCACTCCGAGCGGGTGCGGATCTTCGCCGACATGGTCGCCGAGGAGATGGGCGTTCCCGAGGACGACCGCTACAAGCTCCGCTGGGCGGCGCTGCTCCACGACATCGGCAAGCTCGAGGTGCCGGCGTCGATCCTCAACAAGCCCGGGCGCCCCGACGACGAGGAGTGGGTGCAGCTGCGCCGCCATCCCGAGACCGCCGCCCGGCTGCTCGGTCCCCTCCACGAGTGGCTGGGGGAGTGGAAGCTCGCCGCCGAGCAGCACCACGAGCACTACGACGGGACCGGGTACCCAGGCGGGTTGAAGGGCGAGGAGATCTCCCCTGGCGGGCGGATCGTCTGCGTCGCCGACTGCTTCGAGACGATGACCGCGGCCCGTCCCTACAAGAAGACGATGACCGCGGTCGCCGCCCGCGAGGAGCTGGTGCGCAACGCGGGCACACAGTTCGACCCGGTCGTCTGCCGCGCCTTCCTCAACATCTCCCTCGGCCGGCTCTGGCGCGGGCTCGGCCTCGCCGCCTTCCTCGGCCAGCTTCCGCTGCTCGCCCCCTTCACCGGGACGCTGACCCGCTGGGGAGGGCAGGCGGCGTCGATGACCGCCGCCGTCGCCACCGGCGCCGCGCTCGCCGCCGGCGGCCTCTTCTCCGTGCCCAACCTGGGCATCGGCGGCGCCCGCGCCCCGGTCGTCAGCCGGCTGCCCGCGGCGACCCCCGCGCCGGCGCCGGCGCCGGCCCCGTCTCAGGGGGTCACGCCCGCGGCGCCCAGCGCTCCGGCCACCAATGGCTCGGGCCGCCCGACCGGCGGGCCCGTCTCCGCCATCGGGACCCTCCCCGGCACCGGCGCGCTTCCCGTTCCCAGCGCGCCGATCGCGCCGCCGGCGCTGCCGCTCCCCGGGCAGGCGGCGGGCGACGCCTACGCGCTCGAGGGCGACATCGGCCTCCTCCCCGGCCAGGCGACCCTGGGACCGGTGGCGCCCTCCTCGGCGTCGGCGTCCTCGAGCCGTCCGACGAGCAGCGCGTCGGCCGCGGGCTGCGGCCCCGGCGCCTCCCCCTGCCCCGCGGGCGTCGACCAGGTGAGCCTCGGCGGGAGCACCACCGTGGCCACGGTGGAGGCGGGACGCCGCCCCGACTGCGGCCCGGGCGCGCCCCCGGCCGGCTTCGAGACCGGGCTGCTCACCCCGCCCGCGGCCGCGGCCTGCACGACCGGGCTGCGGGCGTCGGCCGGCGGGCCGCTGGGGCTGCTCGTCGACGGCGGCGCCGCCGAGTCCGTCACCCAGGGCTGCGCGCTCGCGCCCACAGGCCACGCCAGCGTGAGCGACGTGGAGCTCGGCGGTCAGCGGCTCGCCGGCGGCGCCGTGCTGACGCCGAACACCCGGCGGACGGTGCACCTCGCCGGCCTGCCGACCGCGATGCTCGTCACCCTCGACGAGCAGATCCCCGACACCGCGGGCCGGGGGCTCACCGTGAACGCGGTGCACATCTCCGGCGGAGGCGTCGAGCTCGTCGTCGGGCACGTGCACAGCGCCGTCGGCTGCGGCGCCGGCGCGAGCGCACCCGCGCCATCGAAGGGCCCGTCACCCGCGGGACGCGGGGTCGAGCCGGCAGTGGAGACGACCGGCTGCTTCGGCCGTCTCCACCGCGCCGGACCGCCCGACCGGATCGGGCTGCTGCTCTAGGCCAAGGTCTCCGACGCGCTCAGCAGCGGAGAGCGATGTCCGAGGAGCGCCCGGGTGGCCGTGATACGGCAGGCGAGGAGCTCCAGAACGTCATCGAGCTGGCTACGGAAGTGTCCGGCCAGCTCGATTGGATGGTTGTCGATCTCCCGCAGCAGCGCTGACAACCGAAGCGCCCTCTGCTCGATCTTCGCAACGACCTGCTGCGGGTCCTCGGCCGTTGCGGCCAAGTGAATCGGCTCCATCCACACACCTCCTGGGCCTGCGGTGGCGTGCCCGTGCGCAGACACGTCGCCGCGGATGTTGCCGGGTGCTCCGGCCCCCGCCGGAGAGGCACCCCCTGTTCGCGCCATCCTACGGGTGATCGCGTTTTCTGGCAAGGGTCCGTGGGCCGTCGTCACGGAGCTGAAACGGGGCGGTGGGGGCGGCCCGGAGCACCGGTGCTAGACTTCCGGTCCGCCCGTCCCGGACAGCGGGATCCGGACCACGCGCGGATGGCGGAACAGGTAGACGCGCGGGACTTAGGATCCCGTGGGGAGACCCGTCCGAGTTCGAGTCTCGGTCCGCGCACGCGCGCCCCGGGGACGGGCCCAGGTCGGCACACCCCGAAGAGGATCACGAGTGGCCTCCGTCCCCAGCAGCGCGCCTGAGCTCACCGTCTCGGTCGAGCGTCAACCCGGCTCCCAGGTCGAGCTCGCCGTCGAGGCCCCCGCCTCGGAGGTGGACACCGCGGTCCAGCAGGCGCTGCGCCGTCTCAGCGGGCAGGTGCGTCTGCCCGGCTTCCGCCCCGGCAAGGCCCCCGCCCACCTCGTCGAACGCGCCGTCGGCTGGGACGCGGTGCGCCGCGAGGCCGCCGACAAGCTCATCCCCACCCTCTATCTGCGTGCCCTCGCCCAGGCCGGGGTGAAGGCGGTCGGCGACCCCGAGGAGCTGAGCGTCGGCGACTTCGAGCGCGGCAAGCCGGTCACCTTCACCGCCAAGGTCACCGTGCAGCCGGAGATCGACCTCGGCGACTACACCTCGATCCGGGTCGACGACGAGAAGACCGAGATCACCGACGAGAAGCTCGACACCGCCCTCGAGGAGGTGCGCAAGGGCCACTCCGAGCTGGTCGAGGTCACCGACCGTCCCGCCCAGGCCGGCGATGTCGTCACCGCCACCCTGAGCATGAGCCGCGACGGCGCGCAGGTCGCCGAGCCCGAGGAGCGCGACGTCGAGCTCGACCGTGAGCGCGTCCTCCCCGGGCTCGTCGAGGGCATCCTCGGGCTCAATTCGGGCGACTCGGGGACGACCGAGGTCGTGCTCCCCGACGACTACTCGAGCGAGGAGCTCCGGGGCGCGACGGTCGTCTTCCACATCGAGCTCAAGCGCATCCGCGAGCGCGTCCTGCCCCCGCTCGACGACAGCCTCGCGGTCCTCGACAAGCACGGCGAGACCCTCGACGAGCTCCGCGACCACTACCGGACCGTGCTCGTCGAGACCGCCGAGCGCATCGACCGCGAGCGCTACGAGGCACAGGTCCTCACCGCGTTTCGCGACTCCGTCTCCTTCGACATCCCCGAGGCGATGATCGAGCGGGAGATCGACCGCCAGCTCCGCGACACCGAGATGCGCCTCGCCCAGGCGGGGATGCGCTTCGACCGCTACCTCGAGTACACCGGGCAGACCATCGAGAAGATCCGCGGCGAGGCGCGGGAGCCGGCGGTGATGCGGGTGAAGCTCGAGCTGATCCTCGACGCCCTGGCCTCGGCCGAGGGCATCGAGGTCGATCACAGCCAGGTCGAGCGCGAGGTCGAGCGCCTCTCCGGGGGCCGCAAGCTCGGCCACGAGGACCGCCACCGCCTCGAGCACGCCGCCGAGCGCGACCTCCGGTTCCGGGGGGCGGCTGAACGGGCGGTCGAGATCGCCCGCGGCGACGGCTGACCGGACCCCTCCGGGGAACTGGAAAAACCGACCGTATAATGCGGGTGATGACCAACTTGCAGAACCTCATCCCCATGGTGGTGGAGACCACCAACCGTGGAGAGCGCTCCTTCGACATCTACTCTCGGCTGCTGAAGGACCGGATCATCTTCATCGGGACCCCCATCGACGACCAGATCGCCAACGTGGTGATGGCCCAGCTCCTCTACCTCGAGGGCGAGGATCCCGAGAAGGACATCTCCATCTACATCAATTCCCCGGGCGGCTCCGTCTATGCCGGCCTGGCGATCTACGACACCATGCAGTACGTGCGGCCGCGGGTCAGCACCATCTGCCTGGGACTGGCGGCGTCGATGGCGGCGGTTCTCCTCGGCGGCGGCAACAAGGGGATGCGCTACAGCCTGCCGAACACCCGGGTGCTGATCCACCAGCCCTCGGCGGGGTTCAGCGGCCAGGCGACATCCAGATCCACGCCCAGGAGATCCTGCGGGTGCGGCGCCGGCTCGACGAGATCCTCGCCGAGCACACCGGCAAGCCGATCGATGTGATCAATCACGACTCCGAGCGCGACTTCTTCATGAGCGCCGCGGAGGCGAGGGACTACGGCCTCATCGACGAGATCATCGAGGGCCACGGACGGGTCGGCACCAACGGGTCCGGGGTCGCCGAGCCGGCGGCCCGCACTGTCGACGGCGGATCGGCGGGTCCCACCACCGACGGCGGCAGCGCCGCCACCCGGAACTAGGGAGGGCGAGCGCCGGTGAACGAGCGCGACGATCGCCGGCGACACACCCGCTGCTCCTTCTGCGGAAAGGGACAGGAGCAGGTCCGCAAGCTGGTCGCCGGTCCAGGTGTCTACATCTGCGACCAGTGCATCGACCTCTGCCAGGAGGTCCTGGAGGAGGACAACCGCAGCACTGCGCAGAAGCGCACCAAGAGCGGGCTGATCCCCAATCCGCAGGTCATCTGCGCCGCGCTCGACCAGTACGTCGTCGGCCAGGACCACGCAAAGAAGGTCCTGAGCGTCGCCGTCTACAACCATTACAAGCGCATCGCCCACTCCAAGACCGCGGGCGACGTCGAGCTGCAGAAGTCGAACGTGCTGCTCGTCGGCCCGACCGGCTGCGGCAAGACGCTGCTCGCCCAGACCCTCGCGAAGATCATCGACGTCCCCTTCAGCATCGCCGACGCCACCAGCCTCACCGAGGCGGGCTACGTCGGTGAGGACGTCGAGAACATCCTGCTCCGCCTCATCCAGGCCGCCGACTTCGACATCAGCCGGGCGGAGCGGGGAATCATCTACATCGACGAGATCGACAAGATCGCGCGCAAGTCCGACAACCCGAGCATCACCCGCGACGTCTCGGGCGAGGGTGTGCAGCAGGCGCTGCTGAAGATCCTCGAGGGGACGGTGGCCAACGTGCCCCCCCAGGGCGGCCGCAAGCATCCCCACCAGGACTTCATCCAGATCAACACCACCAACATCCTCTTCGTCTGCGGCGGCGCCTTCGACGGGCTCGAGAAGATCATCGAGCACCGCATCGGCCGCCGCGCCATCGGCTTCGGCAGCCAGCCGCGCTCGATGCGCACCAAGGACTCGACCAAGCTGCTGCGCGAGCTGCAGGCCCAGGACCTGCTGAAGTACGGCCTCATCCCCGAGTTCGTCGGACGCCTGCCGATCACGGTGGCGCTCGACTACCTCGACGAGGAGGACATCATCCGCATCCTCACCGAGCCGAAGAACGCCTTCGTCAAGCAGTACGAGAAGTTCTTCGCGCTCGACGACGTGGAGCTCGTCTTCCACGAGGGGGCGCTGAAGGCGATCGCCAAGCGTGCCCTCGAGCGTGGCACCGGCGCCCGTGGGCTCAAGTCGATCATCGAGGACGTGCTCCTCCACAGCATGTTCGACGTCCCCAGCCGTCCGGAGATCAAGCGCTGCATCATCACCGAGCAGTCGATCACCGACGGCCTCGAGCCCCTGCTCCTCACCGAGGAGCCGCTGCGCGAGAGCGCCGGCTAGACCGGCCGTCCGCTAGAGCAGGCCGAGCGCCAGGGGGGCGGTGCTCAGCCGCGTCGATCCCGCCGACGGCGTGATCATCCACGTGCCCGGGTCACCGCCCTCGATGCCGGATGGCCGGTCGGCGAGGACGCGGTCGCCGGGCAGCCAGGCCACCGGGATCAGCCCCGACGCGGGCAGCGGGTGGACGCTGCCGTCACGGCGGTCGACGAGCGCGTCGGTCACCGGCTCACTCGCCTCGGCGGTCGCCGGCGAGCTCGCCAGGGTCACCCAGGGACCGCTCGGCGAGAAGTAGGCGGCGCCCGCCTGCTGGATGCCGGCGGGGAGGCGCACCTCGACCGCCGGGCCCGCCGCCGGCTGGATGCGCAGCACCAGCGGGCCACCGGAGTTCGGCCCCTCGCGGCCGCCGGCGATGCAGGCGACCGCGCCGTCGGCGGCGAGGTCGCTGAAGGCGCAGTCCGCGCCGGTGAGCGGCCGCAGCGCCCCGGTGTCGAGGTTCAGCAGGCTGGTGGAGCCGAAGGTGCGCCGGAAGAGGACGTAGCCGCCGATGCCGACCGGCTCGTCGCCGACCACCGCGCCCCCGGCGGTCCAGGCCAACGGCTCGAGCGCCCGGCCGGCGGCGGTGCGCTCCACCACCACCCGGTCGGCCAGGCCGGGGCCCCCGAGGTGGATCCGCGAGGTCAGGGTCCCGTCGTCGTGCTGGACGACGGTGGCGAAGAGCCAGCGGCCGCCGTCGGGGCTGACCACCAGGCCGCGGACGAGGGCGTCCGGGCCGTCCGAGGCCACGGTCTCGATCGGGCTCAGGGCGGTCGGCGCGGTGGTGCCGAGCTCGGTGCCGAGAAGCCGACCGCCGCCGGCGGCGAGCACCCGGTGGCCGCCCACCGCGACCGCCTCGGCGTCGTCGGGGAGGGGCAGGCGTGCCGCCTCGACGCCGTCGAGGCCGACGAGCCGGATCGCGTTCGGGACCGAGCCGAAGGGCGCCTCGAGCACCGCCACCAGCGGGGCGGCCTGGGCCGAGCGGGAGACGGGACCGGCGGGCCC
>Ga0209577_10006599_pt1 | contig 10717 bp, 12 predicted proteins | sample GraSoiAngelo_109_FD_185874 | JGI IMG/M metagenome (GOLD analysis project Ga0209577, IMG submission 185874) | Grasslands soil microbial communities from the Angelo Coastal Reserve, California, USA - 14_0903_12_20cm (SPAdes) (version 2) | ecosystem: Environmental > Terrestrial > Soil > Grasslands... | reverse complement strand
GTGGCGATCGGCGACGCGGTGGGGATCATCGCCGCGCAGTCGATCGGCGAGCCCGGCACGCAGCTCACGCTGCGAACGTTCCACACGGGCGGCGTAGCGGGCGCGGACATCACCCACGGCCTCCCGCGCGTGGTCGAGCTGTTCGAGGCCCGCAAGCCGAAGGGCCTGGCCAAGCTTGCCGAGGTCGACGGCGCCGTGTCGGTCGAGGAGACCGACAAGGCGCGCAAGCTAGTGATCACCGACGCCTCAGGCGAGGAGCACGCCTACTCGTTCCCGCAGCGCACGCGGCTGTACGTGTCGGCTGGCGACAAGATCACCGCCGGCACCCAGCTCAACGAGGGCTCGATCTACCCGCACGAGTTGCTCGAGATCCGGGGCCGGACGGAGGCCGAGGTGTACCTCGTGCGCGAGGTGCAGAAGGTCTACAAGTCCCAGGGCGTCGACATCAACGACAAGCACATCGAGATCATCGTCCGCCAGATGATGAAGAAGGTGCGGATCGAGCAGCGGGGCGGGTCCAGCTGGCTGCCGGGTCAGCTGGTGGACCGTCACGAGCTCGCTCGCGACGGCGCCGAACTGAAGAAGGCGAAGAAGGCGCCGCCCGAGTACACCGAGGTCATCCTCGGGATCACGAAGGCCTCGCTGGCCACGGACTCATTCCTCTCGGCAGCCTCGTTCCAGGAGACCACCAAGGTGCTCACCGACGCGGCTCTCGAGGGCAAGACCGACAGGCTGCTCGGCCTCAAGGAGAACGTGATCATCGGGAAGCTGATCCCGGCGGCGACCGGCCTGCGCCGGTACCGGCGGCTCGAGATCGAGCCGGCCGAGCCGATCCCGCGGCCCTCGCCGGACGAGATCGGGCTCCTTGACGAGACGGAGCTGGCCGCCGAGCTCGGCCTCACGGGTAACGGCGACTTCGAGGGCTTCGGCTTCGGCGACGGGGACGACGCCGGCGCGTTCGCCGACGAGCTGGCCGATCTCGCCACGCCGCCGGATGACGGCGGCAAGTCCGAGTCCTAGGCCACCTGATTCTGCCGCCGGCCGGCCCGGGTCGGCGGCACGCGCTCGCGGATCGCGTCGAGGAGCTCCTGCGGCTCCCGGGCGCCGGCGGGCGGCGTAAAGAGGTCGATCCTGACGCGCGGCCGGCGGGGGAAGCGCACGTAGTCGGTCGTCCCCGAGATCGCGGCGAGCACGATGGCGGCATCGGGGCACGCCTCCTTCAGCCGCGCCACGCCGCTACGTGCCCGCAGCCGCTCGCCGAGCGAGAGCTTGCCTTCGGGGAAGATGCAGATCGCGTTGCCAGCTTCGAGCGCGGCGACGGCCGCCCCGATCGCCCCTGCGTCGCGCGCGCCCCGCTCGATCGGGATCTGGCGCAGGCCGCGCATCACGGGGCCCAGCCCGGGGACCTTCCACAGGTTCGCGCGTGCGAGATAGCGGAGCATCCGGTGCTTTCGCAGCGCGACGCCGAGCACGACGGGATCCATCTGGCTGTCGTGGTTGGGGACCACCAGCACCGGGCCGCGCTCCGGGAGCACCTCCAGTCCGGTGAGTTGCAGTCGCCCCCACCAGGCCAGCGGGAGGAGCAGTCGGGTGATTACCGCGTAGAGCATCCGTTAGATCTACGCGACCGTAACCTCCTCGACCCAGGCGAGCAACTCCTCCACGTGCTCCTCGGTGATGCCCACCGCGGACCGGGACTCGATGAGGAGCGTCGGGGCGCTGCGGCGCTCCGCCCATGCGCGGCACTCGTCGTCGATGAAGTCGTCGATCCAGGCAAGCGGGCGGTCGCCGGCGTAGGCGTCGATCGCCTGGAGCTTCCAGTGGGCCGAGCCGAAGACCGCGCGGCCGTCGAAGGTGAGCACCGGCAGCTCCCGTGGAAGCCCGAGGAGGTGTGGCAGGTACTCGTTGGCCTTCTCCTCCCAACCCGTCGCCCACACCATGTCGAACCGGTCCGCGAGGCGGCCCAGCAGCTCGCCGGCGCGGTCCGCGATGCAGTGGATGATCCCGTCGATCGAGTGGAACGTGCCCGGCGGCGGGCCGTCCATGGGGAAGTCGAACAGGCTGATCACGCCGTCGACATCGAGGAACAGGATTGGCCGGTCTGCCACGAGCTTTGCTTACCCGCCGTTAAGCGAAGGGGGGAAAGGTTTTAACCCTCGCCACCTAAGGTAGACAGAGGTGTCCCTCCGACGGCGGCGGGGCCCTCAAGAGGGCAGGCCCTCAGGCCGATAGCTCGAACTAACCGCAAGGATTGCGGGCCCACGCAACGCCGCACCAGATGACAGACCTAGGCATACTCCTCGCGCTCCTCTGCGCCCTGCTCACGAACCTGGGCTTCCTCTACAAGCACCGGGGCGCGAATCGGGCTCCCGACGTGGACTGGCGCCACCCGGGCCGCAGCGCCGCCGGGCTGTTCCGCTCCAAGTGGTTCGCGATCGGGATGGGCGTCGCACTGGGCGCGTGGCTGCTCCACGTGGCCGCCATGGCGCTGGCCCCGCTGTCGATCGTCCAGGCGGTGATCTCGGGCGGGCTCGTGATGCTCACGGTGCTCGCCGAGCGCTGCTTCGGCTTCACTGTCGGACGGCGTCAGTGGCTCGGGGTCGGCTTCACCGCGCTGGGCCTCTCCACCCTCGCCGTCACGCTGCCCTCGGCGGGCGGAGCGCACTCGAGCTACTCAGTCGCCGGGATGATCGCGTTCGAGTCGGGCCTGCTCGTGGCGGGGACCGCCCTGGTCCTCTTCCCCAAGCTCGGCGCCCCCCGGCATCACCACGGTGTGTTCCTCGGCGCGTCCGCCGGGATCCTGTTCGGGGTCTCCGACGTGGCCATCAAGGCCATCACCGGCGGGATCGGTCACGCGGGACTCGTCGGCGGCCTCCTCTCGCCCTGGCTCCTCACCGCCGCCATCGCCTCGGTGATCGCCTTCTTCGCCTCGGCGCGCGGGCTCCAGACCGGCGAGCCCGTTGCGGTGATCACCGTCACCAGCGCGGCCGCCACGATGACCGCGATCGCGGGCGGCATCGTGGTCTTCGGCGATCCGATGCCGCACGATCCGCTCGGACTGATCGCCCAGAGCTTCGCGTTCCTGCTCGTGATCGCCGCCGCCGCGCTCACCCCGGCGCCCCTCCGCGCCGCCTCGCAGACGTCGTAGCGCGGGGCGTCTCCCCGCCCTTCGGGCCACCGGGCCCCTGCTAGCATCGCCCGCCGCATGCCGAGCATCAACCAGCTCGTCCGCAAGGGGCGAAACAAGCCGAAGAAGAAGGTCGCCACGCCGGGCCTCAAGTCCGGTCAGGGGCGCAAGAAGCGGCTGGCCGCCCCCCAGCGCCGGGGCGTGTGCACGCGGGTCTACACAACCACGCCGAAGAAGCCGAACTCGGCGCTGCGCAAGGTCGCTCGCGTCCGGCTCACGAACGGGATGGAGGTGACCACCTACATCCCGGGCGAGGGGCACAACCTGCAGGAGCACTCGGTGGTGCTCGTCCGCGGGGGCCGCGTCAAGGACCTCCCCGGCGTGCGCTACAAGGTGGTCCGCGGGACCCTCGACGCGGCCGGCGTGTCCGACCGCAAGAAGGCCCGCTCGCAGTACGGCGTGAAGGCCAGATAGAGCCGGTGCCGCGCCGCGCCTCTCCAGGAGTCCGCCCGATCGAGAACGACCCGGTGCACGGGTCGCGCCTCGTCCAGCAGGTGATCAACAAGGTCATGGTGGACGGCAAGAAGTCGCTCGCCGAGCGAATCGTCTATGACGCGCTCGAGATCCTCTCCCGCCGTACCAGCCAGCCGCCGGTCGAGGCCCTCGAGACCTCGGTCAAGGCGCTGACCCCCGTGCTCGAGGTGCGCTCACGCCGGGTGGGCGGCGCCACCTACCAGGTCCCGGTGGAGGTCCCCGCGCGCCGCGCCCGGACGCTCGCCGTGCGCTGGCTCGTGCAGTTCGCCCGGGAGCGCCGCGAGAAGACCATGGCGGAGCGCCTGGCGGGCGAGCTCTCAGACGCGCAGTCCGATCAGGGTGCCGCCTTCAAGCGCAAGGAGGACATCTACCGGATGGCCCAGGCCAATAAGGCCTTCGCGCACTACCGCTGGTAGCCGGCCAAGCCAAGGCCCGCGGCGAGAGTCCAAAGTTCGCAGCTATAGCTGCCAAGAATGGACTCTCACCTGTGATCTCTAGGCCGAAGCGGGCTCGCCGGCCTCCGGTGCGGCCTCGCCGCCGCCGCGCGCCAGCCGCAGCTTCGGCCCCAGGGGCTCGGGTCTGCGCACGACGATGAAGGCGCCCGCGCCGATCGCCAGCGCGCTCGCCACCAGCTCCACCCAGAAACCCGCGCCCTTGTGGGCCTTCGCGCGCGCGAAGGCGACGCCGATCTCGCCCTTCTTGGTCGTGTTGGGGAGGTCGTGGAGGAGCGTGATCCCGAGCCCCACCACGCCGGCCACGAGCAGCGCCACCGCAGCCGGCCTGCTGCCGCCCACCACGGCCCCGAACGTCATCACCATCACGAACAGTCCGAGCACCACGAAGCCCCAGTGGTGGCTCTCGTGACCGATGGTAAGGCAGCTGTCTCGGAGCTTTGGATCGGCGAAGTCCGAGCAGCTCGCCGTGATGGTCGTGACATAGGAGATGTGCAGGAAGTCAGTGATCACAAGCAGCAGCCCAGCGGCGAAACCGATCCCCGCCAAAACCCACCCAAGCCCCCCCGCGCGAACCAGCCGAAACGCGTCGCTAGAGAGGAAAACGCCTAGGCGGCGCCGAATGTCGCTGCTAGCATTGCGAGCCGTTTCGCGGGCCTTTCCGAGGCCCGTGCGCGGGTCAGCCACCGGTTCCCGCCGAGGCTGTTCGGAGCTCATACGACCTTGGATACGACCAGGCGATAGCGAGACCTTTAGCTCGGGCGAGAGCACAGTCGTGAGGGGGCCCGGGGAGGCCCTTTTTTCTGCCCGAAACCAGTACCTGAGAAGAGATTGACATGCCTAGACGAGTCCCACTAGAGAAGACGCGCAACATCGGGATCATGGCGCACATCGACGCCGGCAAGACCACCACCACCGAGCGCATCCTCTATTACACCGGGCGGACCCACAAGATGGGGGAGGTTCACGAGGGCGCGGCGGTCATGGACTGGATGGAGCAGGAGCAGGAGCGCGGCATCACGATCACCTCCGCCGCGACCACGGCTTACTGGAACGACTTCCGGATCAACATCATCGACACGCCCGGCCACGTGGACTTCACGGTCGAGGTGGAGCGCTCGCTGCGCGTCCTCGACGGCGCCATCGCCCTGTTCGACTCGGTGGCCGGCGTGGAGCCGCAGTCCGAGACGGTCTGGCGACAGGCCGACAAGTACCGCGTCCCGCGCATCGCCTACATCAACAAGATGGACCGCGTCGGCGCCGACTTCGAGAAGGGCGTCCGGACGATGGTCGACCGCCTCGGCGCCCATCCCGTCCCGATCCAGCTTCCAATCGGCAGCGAGGCCGGCTTCCGGGGCGTCATCGACCTGGTGCGCGAGAAGGCGATCGTCTACAAGGACGATCTCGGCAAGGAGGTCGACGAGATCGACATCCCCGCGGAGCTGGTCGACGCCGCGCACGAGGCCCGGACCCATCTGATCGAGGCCGTCGCCGAGTACGACGACGAGCTCATGGAGGACTACCTCGAGGAGAAGCCGATCGACGTCGAGCGGCTCAAGGCGGACATCCGCAAGGCCACCCTGGACATCTCGATGACTCCGGTGCTGTGCGGCTCGTCGTTCAAGAACAAGGGCGTGCAGCCGCTGCTCGACGCCGTGATCGACTACCTCCCGAGCCCGCTCGACGTGCCGCCTGTGCTCGGCATCGAGCCCGCCACAAAGAGCAAGGAGGAGGCGCCGGCCGAGCGGCCGCCGGACGACAGCGCCCCGTTCGCCGCGCTCGCGTTCAAGGTCATGTCCGACCCGTTCGTCGGCAAGCTCACCTACTTCCGCGTCTACTCGGGCACGCTCGGGGCTGGCGGCCGGGTGCTCAACCCCACGACGGGCCGCACCGAGCGCGTGGGCCGGATCCTGATGATGCACGCGAACGACCGCGAGGAGCAGCAGGAGATCTACGCCGGCGACATCGCGGCCGCCGTGGGTCTCAAGCAGACCTCGACGGGCGACACGCTCTGCGCGCCCGACGCCCCGATCGTGCTCGAGACCATCCAGTTCCCCGAGCCGGTCGTGCACGTCTCGATCGAGCCCAAGACCAAGGTGGACCAGGAGAAGATGAGCGTCGCGCTGTCGCGCCTGGCAGAGGAGGACCCCACCTTCCAGGTCCGCACCGACGAGGAGACCGGCCAGACCGTGATCTCCGGCATGGGCGAGCTCCACCTCGAGGTGATCGTGGACCGCATGAAGCGCGAGTTCAACGTGGAGGCCGCCGTGGGCCGCCCCCAGGTGGCCTACCGCGAGACCGTCAGGGGCGAGGCTCGCAAGGTGGAGGGCAAGTTCGTCCGTCAGACCGGCGGCTCGGGCCAGTACGGCATCGTCTACATCGACCTCGAGCCCGCTCCGGGTGAGGGCTTCGACTTCGTGAACAGGATCAAGGGCGGCTCGGTCCCGTCCGAGTTCATCCCCGCCGTGGAGCAGGGCATCGAGGAGGCGCTGGAGACCGGCGTCAAGGCCGGCTACCCGATGGTCGACGTCCGCGCCATCCTCGTGGACGGCAAGTCCCACGACACCGATTCCTCGGAGCTCGCCTTCAAGATCGCCGGCTCGATGGCGCTCAAGGAGGCGGCCCAGCGGGCCAAGCCCGTCCTCCTCGAGCCGATCATGGCCGTCGAGGTGGTCACTCCGCAGGAGTTCCTCGGCGACGTGATCGGCGACCTGTCGCGGCGGCGCGGGCGCGTTGAGGGCCAGGAGCCGCGCGGCAACGCCCTCGCCGTCAAGGCGAGCGTGCCGCTCGCGGAGATGTTCGGCTACGCCACGGACCTGCGCTCGAACACGCAGGGCCGGGCCAACTACACCATGCAGTTCGACCGCTACGAGGAGGTCCCGGGCAACCTGGCCGAGACCATCGTCGGCGAACGCGGCGGCGAACCCGTCGCGGCCGGCGCTTAGCGGCTACATTTCATCGGTTGCCCGCAGGGCATCCGGCCTTCAGAGGCTTTCGAAAGGAGACAAGGACCAGTGGCGAAGGAGAAGTTCGAGCGCGACAAGCCGCACGTCAACGTAGGGACGATCGGCCACATCGACCACGGCAAGACGACGCTGACGGCTGCGATCACCAAGGTCCTCGCCGACACCTACGGCGGCCAGGCTCGGAGCTTCGAGGACATCGACAACGCGCCCGAGGAGAAGGAGCGCGGGATCACGATCGCCACCTCGCACGTGGAGTACGAGACCCAGAACCGCCACTACGCCCACGTCGACTGCCCCGGCCACGCCGACTACATCAAGAACATGATCACCGGCGCCGCCCAGATGGACGGCGCCATTCTCGTGGTCTCGGCGGCCGACGGGCCGATGCCGCAGACGCGTGAGCACATCCTGCTCGCCCGCCAGGTCGGCGTCCCCTACATCGTGGTCTTCCTCAACAAGGTCGACATGGTCGACGACGAGGAGCTCCTCGAGCTGGTCGAGGTGGAGTGCCGCGACCTGCTCACCGAGTACGAGTTCCCCGGAGACGACATCCCCTTCATCAAGGGCTCCGCGCTCAAGGCGCTCGAGGGCGACGAGGAGCAGAAGCAGAGGATCCTCGAGCTCGCCGAGCAGCTCGACACCTACATCCCGGAGCCCGAGCGCCCGCTCGACAAGCCGTTCCTGATGCCCGTCGAGGACGTGTTCTCGATCACCGGGCGTGGCACCGTGGCCACCGGCCGGATCGAGCAGGGCGTCATCAAGACCGGCGAGGAGGTCGAGATCGTCGGCATCCACCCAGAGACCTCGAAGACCGTGGTCACGGGCGTCGAGATGTTCCGCAAGATCCTCGACGAGGGGCGTGCCGGCGACAACGTCGGCTGCCTGCTCCGGGGCACCAAGCGCGAGGAGATCGAACGCGGGCAGGTGCTCTGCAAGCCGCGCTCGATCACGCCCCACACGAAGTTCAAGGCCGAGGTTTACTGCCTGAAGAAGGAGGAGGGCGGGCGCCACACCCCGTTCTTCAACGGGTATCGGCCGCAGTTCTACTTCCGGACGACCGACGTGACGGGGGTCGCGAACCTCCCCGAGGGCACGGAGATGGTCATGCCGGGCGACAACGTCCAGATGACGATCGAGCTGATCCAGCCGATCGCCATGGACCAGGGTCTGCGCTTCGCCATCCGCGAGGGTGGGCGCACCGTCGGCTCGGGGGTGGTAACCGAGATCGTCGAGTAGCGACGCCGGCGAAGTCTGCGTAGGGCTTCCGAGGGCGGGCCGCACAGGGCCCGCCCTCAGCACGTCCGCAGGCGAGCAGTCCGGACTCCGTTCACCATGGCAGCGCTTACACAGAACAAGATCCGGATCCGGCTCAAGGCCTACGACCACTCGGCGATCGAGACGGCGGCGCGCGAGATCGTGGAGACAGCCACGCGCACCGGCGCGTCGGTCTCAGGCCCCGTTCCGCTGCCCACCGAGAAGAACGTCTACTGCGTGATCCGCAGCCCCTTCAAGGACAAGGACTCGCGCGAGCACTTCGAGATCCGCACGCACAAGCGGCTGATCGACATCCTCCAGCCGACGCCGAAGACCGTCGACTCGCTGCAGCGGCTCGACCACCTCCCGTCTGGCGTCGACATCCAGATCCAGCTGATCTAGGTCTATGGCCGCCTTGCTGGGAAGAAAGTTGGGCATGACGCAGGTCTTCGACGAGGACGGCCGAGTGGAGCGTGTGACGGTCGTGCAGGCCGGTCCCTGCCACGTGACCGGAATCCGCACTGCAGAGCGCGACGGCTACGAGGCGGTCCAGCTGGGGTTCGGGGAGGTCAAGGAGAAGCGGATCACGAAGGCCGAGCGCGGGCACCTGAAGAAGGCCGACGCGCCGCCCCTCCGCCGTCTGGCCGAGTTCCGCGACGAGGCCGGCGAGCTCCAGGTGGGCGAGACCGTGACCGTCGAGGTCTTCGAGAAGGGCCAGACCGTGAAGGTCTCCGGCGTCTCCAAGGGCAAGGGGTTCCAGGGCACGATCAAGCGCCACAACTTCTCGCGCGGGCCCGCGTCCCACGGCTCGCACAACGTCCGCGCGCCCGGCTCGATCGGCGCCTCGGCCACGCCGTCGCGCGTCTTCAAGGGCATCCGCGGTCCCGGGCAGATGGGGAACCGGCGGGTCACCCAGCGCGGCCTCGAGGTCGTCGACGTCCGGGCCGGCGAGAACCTGCTGCTGCTCCGCGGCTCGGTGCCCGGCCCCCGCGGGTCCATCGTGGAGATCAGGACGGACCGGTGATGGCCAAGCCCACCGCGCCATACGTCGGGAAGACCGGCAAGGCCGATCTCGACGAGGAGGTCTTCGCCGAGCCGTTCCACATGGCGCTCGTCCACGAGGCCGTGCGCGCCGAGCTGAACGCGCGGCGGCGCGGAACCGCGTCGACCCGCACCCGCGGCGAGGTGGCCATGACCGGTGCCAAGGCTTTCCGCCAGAAGGGGACGGGGCGCGCTCGGGCCGGCGCGCTCTCCGTTCCGCACCGCAAGGGAGGCGGGGTTGCGTTCGGACCGAAGCCGCGCGGCTACGCCGTCAAGGTCAATCGCAAGGCCCGCCGCCGCGCGCTGCGAGCGGCGCTCACGCTCCACGCCGAGCGCGGCAGCCTCGCCGTGATCGAGGCTTCGGCGTTCGACTCGCCGTCCACTCGCAAGGCATCCGAGGCGCTTGACGGCTTCGGGCAAGGGCGGGCGCTCGTCGTCTTCGCGCGCGAGGGCGAGGAGGCCGCCGTCAAGTCGTTCCGCAACCTGCGCCAGGTGGAGGTGCTTCCGGCCGACGCCGTCGGGGTCGCCGACATCGTCGGCGCGGCGCGCCTGCTGCTTTCGGACTCGGCGCTCGAGGGGCTCACCCGGGTTGCCAAGTCGCCGTCGCCGGAGGAGGTGGCCGCGTGAACGCCCGCACCGTCGTGATCCGCCCGATCGTGTCGGAGAAGAGCTACGCCCTCCTCACGTCCAACAAGTACACGTTCCGCGTCCACGACCGCGCGCACAAGACGCAGATCCGGCAGGCGGTCGAGGAGATCTTCGGCGTCCGCGTGCTCGACGTGCGCACCATGTCGGTGCGGCCCAAGCCCAAGCGCCGCGGGGTGATCTCCGGGAAGACCCGCGGGTGGAAGAAGGCGATCGTGCAGCTCCATCCCGAGGACCGGATCGAGCTGTTTGAAGGCCAGGAACTGGGGGAGTAGGGGATGCCGCTCAAGCGTCACAAGCCCACCAGCCCCGGCCGGCGGTTCGCCACCTACTCGGATTTCGCGGAGGTGACGCGTTCCGAGCCGGAGAAGTCGCTCACCGAGGGCATCTCGAAGAGCGGCGGGCGGAACTCGCGCGGGCGCAAGACCTCGCGGCACCGCGGCGGGGGTGCCAAGCGCCGCTACCGCAAGGTCGACTTCAAGCGCCGCAAGGACGGCGTGCCCGCCCGCGTGGCCGCGATCGAGTACGACCCCAACCGCAGCGCCTACATCGCGCTGCTCCATTACGCCGACGGCGAGAAGACCTACATCCTCGCCCCGAACCGACTGCGGGTGGGGGCCACCGTCTCGTCGGGCCCGGGCGCCGACATCCAGCCCGGCAACTGCCTGCCCCTCCGCTCGATCCCGACCGGCACGACG
>Ga0209577_10006598_pt1 | contig 10718 bp, 8 predicted proteins | sample GraSoiAngelo_109_FD_185874 | JGI IMG/M metagenome (GOLD analysis project Ga0209577, IMG submission 185874) | Grasslands soil microbial communities from the Angelo Coastal Reserve, California, USA - 14_0903_12_20cm (SPAdes) (version 2) | ecosystem: Environmental > Terrestrial > Soil > Grasslands ... | reverse complement strand
CTGAGCGAGGCCGAAGGGGTCCTCTGTTCATCCTTGTTCCCAAGGAAATTTTGCCCTAGCGTCACCTGCAAGTCGGTCTCACGAATCTAAGGAAGAAAATCAAGTCCCAAGACGCCCGCTTTGCTGTGTAGTGAACGCCCCACAAATTCTGTAACACAAATTCTTCCCAGCGGGGTACCGAGGAAGTGCGTCTACAGGGCTGATGAAACCGACGTGCCGGCGGCGGCGAAGACAGGGGACATTTCTGATTCCGCGAAGGAGAGGAAGGACTTGACGACAACAGGGTCAAACTGACTGCCACTTGCCTCGTTGAGCCGGCGAACGGCTTCTTGGTATGGCAGACCTTTTCGATAAGGACGAGATGAAACCATGGCATCAAAGGCATCGATCACGCAAACGATCCGCGAAACTACGGGAATTTCAGCGCCCTGTAATCCCGCTGGATATCCCTTTCCGTCGAAAGACTCGTGATGATGCAAAATGTCAAGAGCGGCGCGTTCGAAGCCTGGGAGCATGCGCAACACTGCCCAGCCGTACTCGGAGTGTTTTTTCATGAGCGCGTATTCTTCCGGGTCGAGATGCTCAGGCTTGCGAAGGATGGAATCGGGGATGCCTACTTTACCGATGTCGTGGAGGAGTGCGGCAACTTCGAGATTCTGAAGCTCGGTTTCTTCCAGACCCAGTTCCCGTCCGACGCGCATGCCCCATTCCGCCAGCCGGGTACTGTGCACGCCGGTATTTAGGTCTTTCAAATCGAGGAGCTGGTTGAAAGCACAGATGACCGAATTGCGAAGCGCGGAAGTCTGTTCTTCGAGCTGCTTGATGCGAAGCAAATCCGGCGCACCGGGGGATGAAGAACCCGCGGGGAGCGCCGGAATTTCGTTGTTCGACACGGCAGTTACCAACAGAACAAGGAGCAGGAACCGGAGTTTGGGCTGGAGCTATTCACCCACGCAGAGATTGCCTGGTACACATCGAGGCGGCCATGATTGAGATCAGGCGTCAGCCGTACCGCATGTGACAAAGCGCTGGCTGCCTGCTTGTGGCTTATCGACGGCTTTGCATCGATGAGCAGCGACGCTGTGCCCGCCACCAGCGGAGAGCTAAACGACGTGCCGGAAGCGCTAGCATAGGTTCCGCCAGGATAGGTGCTGATGACGTATTCGCCGGGTGCCGCGATCCAGGCGTCCGTCGTGCCATAGTTGGAGAAGGAAGAACGGGTGTCCCAATCCGTCGTCGAGGCGATACCCACGACTGAGCCGTTGAAGGCGGCTGGGTAGACAGGGGAGCTCGTGCTTTCGTTGCCTGCTGCGGCCACAAGGACAACACCAGCCTTGTTGGCGTAGGAAATTGCCTGAGACAGCCCGACCGAAGGGGTAGACAGGTCAAAGCTCATGTTCACGACGTTGGTTTTATGCTGCACGGCGTAGTACAAGGCGGCAATGATATTTGAGAGGTACCCGGTACCGTTCGATGAAAATGCCTTGAGAGGAAGGATTTTGGCCTTCGGCGCAACCAGGTGGACAAGTCCAGTCGTCATCGTACCGTGGCCAAATGCCGAATATGGGCCGCCGTCCAGGACCGCGGCGGTGGACTGATCAAGCACTGCGGCGGTGGACTGCTGGACGAAAGCGGGATCTTGCTGCCGGCCTTCGGACTCGTTGGTGTCGTTCATTAATTCTGGCACATCCAGCCATTCGGAGGCGCCGGGCTGGTTGCGCGTGAAGTCGTATCCGGGCAAGAGCACCGGGACGAGAACAGGGTGGTTGGTGTCAACACCGGTATCAATGACGGCCACGATGCCGGTGCCACTGACGTGGAAGCCTTGTTGAGCATCGATGAGACGGATGATTTGCGCCGCAGGCTGGCTTGCATACCCGTGCCAGACGACCGTGCCGTAGTAGTTGACTGGCAAGCGGTCCTGAAGGCCCGAAGGAATATTATTGATAGACGGATGCGGCACTGGTAGCAGTTGATCTGGCTCGACGCTCTGAATACCCAGGAGCCCTTCGAGGAGATTCACCACACCGTTTAGCAGATTCGCGATCAAGTTACTAGAAGACGTGACGAGATAAGTCTGGCCGACCGGGCCATCCAACGAGCCCTGAACGTGACATTCCGCAGACAAGCAAAGGTTAAGAACGGAGGACAGCCCGCCCGAGGTGCGGACGATATAACGGTTTTGCGCTGCTGCCGGCTTGGAAGAAGCCAGCGTCAGGACGATCATCGCGGTCAGTATGGTAATCCTACGTTTCATATTGTGGTCGACCCTTGAAGGGCTCTCCGGCCGCTGAACTACTCGGCCTGTTGGCGTGGTGGATTGCCCCTTTAGTCTTGCCGGGCAGATCCTTTCTGCCAATGGTACGAGTGTGTCTTCCCGTCTAAACAAAATTCCCAGCGGTTGTGGTACCTTCGTACCAGGCGGCGATGCGCGCCAACTGTATGAATTGCTTGCCACTCATTGCTCGTCCGCGGACAGATTACCGAGCGCATCCCGGAGCGAAATAACGATTGGCGCGCTGCCGGGGCTTGCGAACGTCAGCTGCAGGTCTCCGCTGCTCTCAATCTCTCCGCTAAACTCGCCAAACTGATTGGTGATGGCATTCACGACTTGTCCGCGCATGTTGGAGAGAACGATGCGAGTGTCGTGGCCAATGATTCCAGGACTGCTCAAGTTCAGGAGCTGGCCGGTGACCATGATTCGGTTCCGGCCAGGCGTGGCCTCCACATGAATATCAATCTGAAATGGGTCCGCGCGATAAAGCATCTGCCTTGTGCCATTGCCTACCGATCGAGCTCCTTCGAAAGCCGGCTGAAGAAAGCTGTCGAAGAGAAGTTTGATGCGGCTGTCCGCGCCCTTTCTTCGACCCGCCAACCCGGCTCCCGCAAACGCTGCCTTGGCGAGTCTGACGACGTCCTCGGGAGGCTGGTAGTTTGTTTCCGAAGCCGCCGATTGCCGTACTCTCTGCCACAACGAAACTGTCTTTTTACAGCGTTTGCAGCCTTGCTGGAGGTGGCGCTCCATCAACTGTTGCTCGTTGGCGTCCACCGCTTGATTCACGAAATCGATCCACTTCTCGGTCGCAAAGTGTTCCATCTCTTCCCCCCAATTTCCTTCCTGCGTCCCGAGTGCTGCCCCGTGGATGGGACGTTCTGTCACCCTCATGGCATAAGGGCAGGCAAAGGTCCAAGAAATATAAGAGTCTTAAAGATTACGTAAGTCTTGTAGAATCAGAGAGTTTGCCCACCAGGACGAAGGGTGCCCAGAAGTAGGGATGGGGATTCTGGCGCCGAAGTTCTTGCATGGCGTGCTGGAGCGCGCCTGCCATGTTGCCGGTTTCGAGGAAATCCCGGTAGAAGAGTTGCATTAACTGCGAAGTGCTTTGATCGTGTACATCCCACAAAGACAGCAGCAGTGTCGTCGCTCCGGCACAGAAAAGGCCTCGCTGAAGTCCGAGCAATTCGTCGCCAGCGGCGACGAAGTTCATGCCGGTGGCGCAGCCGCTTAGAGTCACCAGCCTGGCGTCCAAACGCATCTGGTAGAGGTCATATAGATTTAAGTACCCATCGCCCAGCCGGATGCCGGAAAACATCGGGTTGTCCTGCCGGTAGATGCCGTGAGTAGCGAGATGAAGGAGGCCGCTCCGCGGACCTTCTTCGCGAAGCACCGAGGACGTTGCGTGATCGCCAACGTGGAGCGAAGACTTTGGCAAGAGCGCCGCCACGGATTGGGCTTCCTCGAGGATTTGGGGCGCTCGCTCGTCGGCGATTCCAAAAACGAGTGAACCCGCGTTTGCACTCGCCGGTTTCTCCTGACACCAGGAGAAAACCGTCGCACTGGGAGCGTAGGAAACCGTGAAGGCATCCGAGAGATACTGTTCCCCATTTCTCATAGCGTGGAATGGCAAGAAATGGAGGGGACCGTGGGGCACGACAATGAGGTGCTTTCCCTCGAAAAATGGGCGCAGGGGCGCGATGAGTTCGCTGTAGAGAGTTTCCAGATGGCTTTGCGTGGCACGCAAAAGCGGCCCTGCAAATCGCCGGACATATTCGTTGCCCATGCGAAACTTGGAGAGTTGAAATCGCAGCAATTGCAGAAAATGAGCAACCCGGGAGAGCAGGGTCACGGGCAGAATCTGGATTTCCTCGCGGGTGATGACGGCGGCCACGAGGCGTTCGCCAGCCGAAAAATATTCGACAAGCGTGGTGTCCGGTGGAAGATGGGTTTGCAGCTTTGCGAGGGAAAAGTCCGCGGGAGCTTCCAGAGTGGCGTTCTCCCGCTCGTGCGCCGGAAGCTCGCGCAGAGTTCGCATCAGCTCTTTCTCCTGCAATTGAGCCTTTTCCTGCAAACTCCCGAGTCTTTGGTGGGATTGTTCTTCGGGACGAAGCTGTTCGAGCTCGATGCGGTGGTAGTACCAGTTGAGTTCTTCGCGCAGGTCTCTGATTCTGCGGACAAGATCGCTCTGCCCCGCTTCTCCCAGCGGAAGACTTTGGCCGCTTTGAAATATCATTTCGATCATGCTGCGCGATTTCGCAGCTTCCATGCAGGCGAGCGCTTCTTCGGGGGAGGTCTCTGTTCCATCTCCCGCAATGTACAAATCCACCAGCGCTTCGTATACCTGCATTCTATTCTTGACAAAAGAGATCTTCAGTTCTTCGCCTTGCAATCGGCTGCGCAAGGCTTCCAGCGCTTTCCTTGCTTCCAAATAGGCCTGGTGCGCCGCAGGGCGATCGTTGCGAGCCTGCGCGATCTGTCCTTCGAGCAAGTGCGCTTGATAGGCAAGCACTGGGGTCTGAAGGCCAGTTAGCCGCGCGAAGGATTCGTTTGTCTCCTTTTGTGCTTCGGCCGAGTCCCCCACTTGCAGAGCGATGCGCGCGAGCAGTAGGTGTGCGAGTACGGCTTTCCCGGAGAGCGCCGATTGATCGAAGAAAGCAGCAGCTGCAACGCAGAGCCGCCGAGCTTCAAAGTACCGTCCTTCATGGAAGAGCAGCAAGCCCTGGTACAAATCGATGAGCCAGGGCCAAACGAGATTTTTTTCCCGCCTAAACATGTCTCGCGCTTTAGCAAAGCGCTCCAGAGCCTGAACCGTCTTCCCCTGTTGGCCATAGGCCGTTGCTTCGTTCGCGAGGGTCTTGGCGGCCTCATAGCCCATCCCGAGCTTTTCAAACCGGAGGAATCCTTCATGCGCCATTTCCCGGGCTTCTTCGCCAAGGTTTAGCTCGAGATAGATGTCGGAAAGATCTAAATGGCATAGCGCTAAGTGATAGGCATCGCCGGTGGCTTCGCAGGCGCGCCGCGCAGCGTACAGCGCCTCGATGGCGCGGCTGTACTCGCCGCGCAAGTAATGGAGATACGCAATGTTGTAATCGGCCTGGGCCACGAGAAGGGGCATGTTGTTCTGCTGGCAGAAGGAACGAGCCTCCTGATAAGTCACCAGAGCGCGCTGGAAATCGTTGAGGCTGATCAGGCAAACGGCCATATTGCTAAGCACCACGGCGATCCCTTCGGCGTCTTTGTAGGGCATCAGGCCGGCATAGGCGCGCTCGTAGTGTGCAATCGATTCTTCGAACCGGTCTTGGCGGTGATAGATGTTGCCGACGTTGATTTCCAACCGGGCCAAGCGCCACGGATCGTTCAGGCGGGTGAAGATTTCTTGCGCAAGCTCCGCGGCCTGAAAGGCCTTGTCGTATTCTCCCAGTAGGATCATCGGCTGGATGGAGGTGCTCAACGTCCGTGCCGCTTCTTTCCACTGCCCCAGCGATTCATAAAGCCGGAATGCCTGCTCGTGATATTCGATTGCGGCACGATTGTCCCCGGAGGAATAGAGGGCGTTGGCCTTCTGGCGCAAGGCCAGCGCCAGGAACTCTTTGCGCTTCAGTTTTTTCGCGATGAGCACGGCTGCTTCGGCGAGGTGGAGCGCCTCTCGCGTGCTCACGCGGACTTTTTCTATGACCAACTGCGCGAGCTGTTCGACAACTTCTTCGCGAATCAGCGTCTTGTGCCGGGCAAAAAATCCGCGGCGGGCCGCATCGCCGGAGAGTTGCCCCAACTTTGCGATAAGAGAATCCCGCGAATTTTTCCTGAGGGTTGCGGGCATCAGTTAAAACCCAGTTCGTCGAGTTGAACCCGCAGCCGTTCGAGGCATTTCTGGCGTGTAAATCCGATGGAGCCCACAGCCAGGCCGAGTTCCGCCGCAACTTCCGTGTAAGGCCGCGATGGCGTTTCAAAGAACAGCAACTCCACCAGCCGGCGGCATTGTGGCGTCAGCACGGCCATGGCTTCCCGCAACATCTGTTCTTCCTGCGTCTGCTGAAAGAGACTTTCGGCGATTGCGGGCGTTGCTGGCTCCGGTAAATCCGCCTCCGCATCGCGGCTCACCGTGCGCTGGTTTTGCCGCTTCCAGCGATAACTCTCGTGGTGTGCCACCTGCATCAGCCATTTGGGCAGCGCACGTGGTTCGCGCAATTCGGGCAGGCGCACGAGAAGCTCGGTGCAGGTTGCTTGAAAGACGTCCGCGGCTTCCTGCCGCGACAAACCATATTTCACGGGAATCGAATAGATCAGCGCCTTGTACTTATCAATGAGCAAGGACCACGCTTCTTCATCGCCGGAGAGACATGCTTTGACGAGACGCGTGTCGTTCCATGCGGCCGGCGGCTTCTTTCTTACATTTGTCATAACGGGGCTCATCGCGTGGCATTCTCCGTCCCATTTTTGAGATAGAGCTGCTCCACATTCCAGAGTACGTAGGGTTCCAGAACGGCGGGATGAAAATTGCCGATGGAGTTTTTGGCGCCGGCAAGAATATTTGGGCTCGCGAGGAAAATCATGGGCTGATTCTCCGCGAGAACTTCCTGCGCGCGGTCATAGAGTTTCTTTCGCTGCTCGAAGGTACGCGCGGACATCTGTTCCTCGATCAAGCGATCGATTTCCGCTTCCCACGGAGTGGCGGGGTGCGCTTGCGAGGGGTTCCACAGATGGGTTCCGCCGCTCGATAGCCAGACATTGATGTCGGGATTCGGGTCGGCATCAAAGCTCGCGATTCCCATCACGCAGGCGTCGTATTCTTTCGACTGCGTGACGCGATCGAGCAGAGAGCGAAACTCGAGCGGCACAACCTGGACGCGCATTCCGAGCTGTTTCAAGTCGTCCTGAAGGAGCGCCGCCATCTTGGCGCGATCGGCGTTCGAAGAACTCGTGAGCACGGAGAATTCCACGGGATTGCCGTTTGAGTCCAGGAGGATGGATTCTCCGTTGGGACCGTTGCTCCAGGAAAAATTGGCTTCCTTCAGCAGTTCGCGAGCGCGTTCGAGCGACCGTGCCGGATGAGCGAGTTTTTCATTCCCCCATCGCCGGTTGCCCGGGGCGACCAGTCCCCAAAGGGCGGCGCCGCGTCCCTGGTAAACCAGCCGAACGATCGCTTCGCGGTCCACGGCGGCGGAAACCGCCTGGCGGAACTTTACTTCGCGGAACCATTTTTGCTTCCGCCCTGTCTCAGGCGATGTCTTATCACCGAGATCGTTCAGATTGAAGAAGAGAAAGTTGTACTCGAGTCCCGGGCCGGCATCCACCATGGTGTAACCGCGCTGCTGCTTCGATAACACGGAGAAATTCTCTGCGCCCAACTGGCTGATCATATCGGTTTCGCCCGATTGGAACTTCAAGACCTGGGCATCCGCGTTCGGCACGAACAGAAACACGAGTTCATCTAAATAAGGCAGGCGATTGCCTTGCGCATCGGATTTCCAGTAATACGGATTGCGCTCTAAGACCAGGCGTTGCCCCGCGATGTACTCTTTCAACCGAAACGGGCCGAGCCCGGCCCATTGATCGCCGGCCGTGGCCAAGGATCCGATCTGCCCGAGTTTCCCATCCTGGTAGGGTTTTTCCAGCAGATGCCGGGGCAGAATCGCCAACCCGTCGAAGAGCCTCTCACCAACACCGTAGGTCTTGGGCAGTTGAAAGTGGACGGTATGCGCATCTAGCTTGCGCACAGCGATCGGTTTTCCGCCGACCATCAAGAGGTCTCGCTGCGGGGCGTGCACGCTTTCGTCGAGATACACACGGAAGGTGAAAAGCACGTCATCCGCGTCGAGCGCCTGTCCGTCCGAAAATTTTAATCCCTGCCGGAGTACCAGCGTGTAAGCAAGCCCGTCTGCGGAGATCTTCCAGGACTTGGCCAGCGCAGGTTCCGTCAGTTGCGTCGCGCGGTTGATATGAACCAGGTCGGCCTGCATGACGCCAATGACATCGCGGGAGCGCGCGTCAACAGCAATCAAAGGGTTCAGGGTCTTTGGTTCGCCGCGGAGCGACACGACGAGGCGCCCTCCCAAGCGGCCCGCTTCTCCTGGGAGTACGAGTAATTCTTCTTTTGTGCTTTTCTGTTGGGGAGAGGCAGCAGCTTGGTGGCCGAGAAGCGCGAAAAGTGACAGGAGCAAACTAGAGAGGATCCAGCAGCAATGGGTGTTGGCTCTCGTTCTTTTCACGTCAGGCTCCCGAGACTGCTCCTGTGTATCTTGTACGCCTCCTCGCGCTCCTGCAATGAACTCGCGAGCCCAAGGTATCCTAGAAAGAACGGCACCATGATCAAGGCGGGCAAATACACCCACCAATAAGAGACGAGCACGCTGTATTGCTGCAGGCTTGAGAGAAGATTGCCCCAGCTTGCCACCGGCTCGGGGACGCCCAGCCCAAGAAACGAGAGCGTCATCTCCGCCAACGCGTATTGTGGAATGAGAATTGCCGCCTGTGTCAAAAGCACACTGGAAGTTTCCGGCAGAATGTGGCGCCGGAGCAAGTAGGCATTTGATGCTCCGAAGCCCCGAGCGGCACGAACGAAGTCGCGTTCTTTGGCACTAAGTACGACGCCACGAACGAGTCGCGCTGGACGAGCCCAGCCTACTGCCCCGATGACCGCGATGATCAGAAAGAAAGCTGCGAGCGGGCTGACCGCCAGGGGAAGGAATGCACGGAGAGCGAGGAGCAGATATAGCCAAGGCAGGGCGAGAAAAAGCTCCGCGACGCGCATGAGCACGCTATCTCTCCAACCTCCGTAGTAGCCTGCCACCGCACCAATCAACAAGCCTATAAGCAATGTGAGCCCTGCGCCCAGAAGGCCGGCGAATAGCGACACCTGACCACCAAAGAGGAGTCTCGAAAACTGGTCGCGGCCATAAGCATCGGTGCCGAGAAGATAAATCCGTGCATTCTCGGCTCCGAAAAGGTGCCTTCGGCACGGCAGGAATCCCAGCAATTGGTAACGGGCCCCACTCTGGAAGAACTTTACGGCATGGGCCTCCGTCGTGTCTTCCTCATATTGGTCGAACGAGCCTTCGGGCAATCTCAGCGAATACACGAAGGGCCGCCCGTGGAGATGACCGTGCACATCCGTGAGATGAAGCCTCATGGGCGGTAGATAGGGACTCTTGCGGTCCTGCTCGACAGGATCGTAAGGGGCGAAGAAACCCGCGCAGACCACTATCCCATGCAGCACGCCAAGGACGACGAGCCATTTCGCGAACGTGCGTCGCGCTCTCATTGTCCACTACTCTCGGTGCGGATTCGGGGATCAGCACAGTAAAGAAGCAAATCCGCCAATAAATTTCCTCCCACCAGGAAAAGCGTCGAGAACAGGATTCCCCCGACGACCACGTACAAATCACGCGCCAGGATGGCCTCCAACAACAGCGGCCCGAGTCCCGGCCAGCTCATCACGACTTCGATAAGGAGCGATCCGCTTAACAATGCCCCGATGCTGAAACCCAAAAGAGAGATCAAGGGATTCGCCGCCGCGGGAAGCGCATAACGATAGAGAAGTGTGCGCCTCGGAATGCCATGCCCCACAGCAGCCAGCAGAAACGGGGCATTGAGCACATCCGCCACGGCTGCGCGCACATGACCAACGAGCAACGGCAGAGCGGAGAGCACGAGCGCCGTCACGGGCAGAATGCTATGCAGCGCCAGATCGCGCAACTTGTTGAGGGGTGAAAGAGTTTCAAAACTGACGGAAGCCATCCCTCCCGTCGGAAACCATCCACTCCTCACTGCAAGCGCCAGGAGTCCTAGCGCAAGCGCCAGGTCGGGGATTACCAAAAGCGCTGCGGTTCCCCATGAGAGCAAACGGTCCGGCAGGTGCCCGAGACGCTCCGCGCTCCATACTCCGAGTGGCAGGGCGACCGCCCAGGAAAGCAGGGTGGCGGTAACGGTCAGAAGCAAGGTGTTCCGCGCGCGCACCAGCAGAAGTGGCGCCACGGGACTGTTATAGGCAAGCGAGAATCCCATCTCGCCGTGAATTACGGAACTCAGCCAAGATGCATAACGGACAGGCAGCGGCTTGTCGAAACCGTATTTGGCGCGCAGCGCAGCTACCGTCTCCGACGCGATCTGCGGATTCAAGCGCATTTCGTCGAAGTAGTTTCCGGGGGCCAACGCCGTGAACAGGAAGGCGAGAATGGACACGCCGGCCAGCAAAAACAAAGCGTGACCCAGGCGCCGCAGCAGGTAGCGCATCATTGCTCCAGCGCCGGCAACGCGCGAACCATTCTGGGCACGGCCGCGAGTAGTTGGCGAGTAGTTTCATGCCGGGGCTGCTTCAAGATTTGTTCCGCCGGTCCTTGCTCCACGATCCGGCCGCGATTCATCACGGCGATCTCGTCAGCAAGGTGAGCGGCCATGGCCAGGTCATGGGTTATGAATAAATATGTCATCGCCAGAGAGC
>Ga0209577_10006597_pt1 | contig 10718 bp, 11 predicted proteins | sample GraSoiAngelo_109_FD_185874 | JGI IMG/M metagenome (GOLD analysis project Ga0209577, IMG submission 185874) | Grasslands soil microbial communities from the Angelo Coastal Reserve, California, USA - 14_0903_12_20cm (SPAdes) (version 2) | ecosystem: Environmental > Terrestrial > Soil > Grasslands... | reverse complement strand
GGGCCGGTCGGGGTCGGCACCGCGACCGCCAAGTCGATGGTGCTCAACACGGTGATGGTGCACCTCGTCGGGATGCTCGGGACCCAGATCTTCTGGGGGGCCAACCCGAGGGCGCCAATCGGGGGCTGAGGTGACGGCGATCCTCGACACCCGCGTGCCCCCGGCGCTCGTCCCCGGCGTCGACGACGTCGTCGACGAGGCGGATCTCCGCCGCAGCCTGCGCGCCCAGATCGCGCGGCTCGAGGGGGAGCTCGGCGACGCGATCGTCACCGCCTGGTCCAGTGGCGCGGGTCGGCGCCGCCCTCGTCGGCCCGCGCCTCGCTTGCTCGACGCCGCGGAGCTCGAGCGGACGCGGGACCAACTGGCGCACCGGCTGTCGGCCGTACGTCGGGAGATCGATGACCGCGGAGCGGACCAGGAGCTGGCCCGCCGCCGGCGCGAGGAGATGCTGCTCGACCCCGCTTCGCACCGTTTCGCGCGGGTCTCGAACGCGGAGGTCGGCGAGCCGGGCTGCACGGAATGGGAGGTCGGCCCGCGCTTCGGCCTGATCGGGATGCTCATGAACTGGTGGCGCATCCGGATCTCATCGGGATGTCCATGACTGGAAGGGAGACCGAATAATGAGAACGCGAAACCGGTATGGCCTGTGGCTCGTGGTGGGCCTGGCTGCGGCGCTCGTCGGAGCGGGGCTCACGACGGCGGTCGCGAGCGGAAAGCGGCATCACGGCCACCGCCCGATCACGTTCACGGGGAGCTGTCAGGGCTCCGGGACCGTCACGTTCGACCCGCCGCTCACCAACACTCCGCAGACGATCACCCAGCACGCTCGCGGTCGGCCCACGTGCTCCGGCAGCCTGGTCGATCGGCGCGGTCGCACGCACCAGCTATCGAATGCCAGCGTGCTGTACCTGTCAACCGAGCAGGGCGACGACGTCTCATGTCCGGCTGGGATCGACGGGGGACCCGGTGCCCTCCACACCCACTGGGGAAACCTCCGCTTCACGGTGTCGGAGAAGCGCGCCGCGGCTCTCGCGACGCTCTCCTACGCCGGGGCGAACGGCGGATCGGCAACAGGGGTCGCGCATCCCACCGACGACCCGGCCACCGTCGTGGCCGCGTGCGGCGGTTCCGGGCTAAAGCAGGCGCACGTCGACCTGTCGCTTAACGCCGACTCGCTCTCCGGATAGCTCCGGTCCTCAGCCGAACAGGGGCAGCCGGCGACGGCGGGCCAGCGCGTCCATTCCACTCTGGATGCTCGCGCGGACCTCCTCGTACTTCCTGTCGACGTAGGCGTCGTCGTCGGCGCGCTCCGGATCGGTGTCGAGCTCGATCGGCTCCTGGAACGCGGTGCGGATCTTCGTCGGTAACGGGATCTCCGGCAACAGCGCCGGGGCGATGCCCCACGGCGCGCTCAAGGCGATCGGGAACGTCTTCAGCCGCGCGAGCTTGTCGAGCCGAAGCGCGCGAGCCAGCCGCCGGCCGCCGAAGAGGACCGGCATCGAGTCGGGCCCGCCGACCGTGGAGATGGGAACGATCGGGACCCCCGCCTTGATCGCCGTGCGGACGAAGCCCTTGCGTCCCGCCAGGATCGCTTCGTCGCGCTTCACCCAGGGGCGCAGCGAGTCGACCTCGCCGCCGGGCCACAGCGCCACGTCGTGACCCGCCGCCAGCGCGGCGGCGATGCTGTCGGGCGCCGCCGGCAGCACACCCATGCGGCGGAAGTAGTCACCGATCAGCGGGGCGGCCATGAGCGCGTCGTGCGCGGTGCCGTGCAGCGGGCGCTTGGTGCCGAAGCGCCTCCACCACTGGATGCCGACAGTCCACGCGTCCCAGACGAACGGGGCGCCCGAGTGGATGCCGATCAGGAGCGCGGGCGGCTTCGGCAGGCGCTCCCAACCCCCCATGTCCATCCGGAACCAGTAGTCGACGAGTGGATTCCAGAAGTACTTCTGCCGTTCCATGAAGTCGCCGTCGAGGCCGTCGAGCGTCCACTTGCCCGCCCGCTCTGCGATCCACCCGGAGGCGCCGCCGGAGGCCTTCCGCCGCCTCGCGTCGACCTTCTTCCGGGCCTCGCGCGCGTAGCGGTCCGCCTGGCGCTCCCGCTGGTCCGCCTGGCGCTCCGGCCGGCGGCGCGGACGCTTCGCGCTGCGCCGCCGCTCGCGTGTCTGCGTGGTGGCCATTGCCCTCTGTTTGCTCTACCCGACGCTCGCCGGTGAAAACAGGAGCTCCCAAAAGGATCGCTTGACGAGGCTTTAGCGGTGTGGAAAGCTGCCGCGCTAGCTCGGTGAGGGGACCGCGTGAATAGATGGATCGGGGTCGCGCTGGCCATCGCGCTGGCGCTCGGCACGACTGGCGCGTCGAGCTGCGGGAGCGGCGGGTCAGGCACCACTGGGGCGGGGACTACCGCGGCGCCGGGGCAGCACGCGAGCCATCACAAGAAGCGACATCGGAAGCACCACCACCGCAAGCACCACAAACCTCACCCGAGGAAGCACCCGAAGCGAAGGCCGCACAAGCAGAGGCCTCCCCGCCACAAGCACAAGTCGACCCCACCGCCTGCTTCGAACTGCGACCCCAACTACAAGGGTGCGTGCCTCGATCCCAATGCCTCGGACTACGACTGCGCCGGCGGGAGCGGTAACGGCCCGAAGTACGTGCAGGGGCCGATCACGGTGGTGGGCAACGACCACTACGGCTTGGATCGCGACGGAGATGGAATCGCCTGCGAGTAGCCCTAGCCGGTGGCGATCGAGCCGCGTGCCGTCCGACCCCGCAGCCGTACGACGAAGCGCGCTCCGCCGCCCTCCGACTCGGCCACCTCGACGTCGCCGCCGTGCAACGACGCCTGCTGGGCCGTGAGGGCGAGGCCGAGCCCCGCACCGGCGCCGCGGGCATCGGCGCCGCGCGTGAAGCGCCGGAAGATCCGCTCGCGCTCGAACTCCGGGACGCCGGGCCCGTCGTCGTCCACCGAGAGGACGACCGCGCCGTCGCGATCGGCGAGGCCCACCTCGACCGCCCCGTCCGCGCGGCCGTGCCGGGCGGCGTTCTCGAGCAGGTTGTCGACCAGCAGGCGCAGCCCGTGCTCCCAGCCGACGAGCTCGCGTGCCGTCGATCCCTGAAGCGAGTACGACACATCCGGGTGGCGGGCGCGCGCTGCCTGCACCGCGGCCTCGACGAGCTCGCCCATGTCCACCGGCTCCATCGGGAGCGCCCCGCCGGCCTCGCCGCGCGCCAGGTTCTGCAGGGCTTCGATCAGCGCGATCAGCCGCTCCTGCTCGGAGGCGACCTCCGCGAGCAGGCGGTCCCGCTCGGCCTCCGGCAGCGCCGGGTTCCGCTCGAGCGCGTCGAGGTTCGCTCGGATCGCCGTCAGCGGCGTGCGCAGCTCGTGTCCGGCGTCGGCCGCGAACCGACGGGTGGCCTCGAGCGCGGCCTCGGTCTCGCTCACCGACCGCTCCAGGCGCGCCAGCATCGCGTTCAGGGAGGCCGCGAGGGCGTCCACCTCCTCTGCCCCGCCGGCGGCCGGGAGGCGGGTGGAGAGGTCGCGCGTGGTGCTCACCCGCTCTGCTCCGCCGCGCAGGGCGGCCAGCGGCCGGAGGGCAAGCGCGCCGAAAAGCCAGGCCAGCAGCCCGGTGAGCGCGACGCCGCACGCGCCGAGAAGGATCGTCCAGCGGCGGACCCGCGCGATCCGGTGCTCCAGCGGGCCGAGGTCCACCGCCAGCTGGACCCGCACGCCGGGAGCGACGGGCAGCACTCGCGTGTACGTGCGCCAGTGCCCGCCCGCCGCGTCGACGGTCGCGAAGCCGAGCCGGCGAGGCGCCGGGAAGCTGCCGGCCGGTACGTCACCGAGAGCCGCGACGAGCTCCGGGCCCCTCAGGACGCGGACGAACGAGCCGCTCTCGGCCGACAGGGCGCGGTCCAGCCCGATCCCGGGGGGCGGCGGGAGCAGCAGCTGGGGCGGCGGCGGGCGCAGGCGCTCCGCCCGGCGCCGGATCGAGTTGTCGAGCGTGGAGCGCTCTCCGTGCGCGTAGGTTGCGACCAGCACCACGCCGACGGCCGTGAGCACAACCGCCACCGCGGCCGTCGCTGCCACGGTCACCCGCGTCCGGAGGCTGCGCCATCGCGAGCTCACGGCCGAAGGACGAATCCCACCCCCCGAACGGTCTGGATGACGCGCGACTCGCCGTCGGCCTCCAGCTTGCGGCGGAGGTAGCCGACGAAGACGTCCACCACGTTGCCGTCGACGGCGAAGTCGTAGCCCCAGACCTGCGAGAGCAGCTGGTCGCGGGTGAGAACGATGCCCGGGTGGCGCATGAAGGCGTCGAGGAGCTCGAACTCGCGCCGGGTCAGCTCGAGCTCGCGCCCGCCACGGCGCGCCGTGCGCCGCGCGGGGTCGATCGCCATGTCGGCGACCTGCACCGGCAGGAGCCCAGGCTTGTCCGCGCGGCGCAGCAGGGCGTGCAGCCTGGCGATCAGCTCCTCCAGCGCGAACGGCTTGACCACGTAGTCGTCGGCGCCCGCCTCCAGCCCACGGACTCGATCGTCGATCTCGTCGCGCGCCGACAGCATGCAGATCGGGACCTCCGCGCCCTGCGCTCGCAGCCGGGAGGTAACGGCCACGCCGTCCAGGTCGGGCATCGCCACGTCGAGCACGAGCACCTGCGGCTGATCCTCGTCCACCGCCTCGAGCGCCTCCTCCCCGCCGCCCGCCGTACGAACCGCGAAGCCCTCGAGCGCGAGGGCGCGCTCGAGGGCGGAGCGGATGGCCGGGTCGTCGTCTACGACGAGGACCGTGGGCCGGTGGTCAGTCGGCCGCGAGGGCATCCATCACGGGGGACCCATGTCGCCAGGCGGAGGACCGCCCATCGGGGGTGGGCCGAAGCGGAAACCCATGTGCGGGCCGCCTCGGAACCGCCGCGGCCCGCCTCTGAGCCAGTGCGGTCGCGGGCATGAGCCGCCGTTCATGCAGCTCTTGATCCGGGCCGCCTGCTGCGGCGTCAGCTCGCCCGACTTCACGGCCGCGTCGATCCGCTCTTGCGCGAGCTCCTTCATCGCCTGCCTCACCTTCGCACCCGAGATGCCCAGCTTGGCGCCGAGCTCGTCCGCGAGCTTGTCGACCCGCGCTCCCGGGTGTGGCGGCTTGCCGCCGCGAGGGGGTCCCGCGCCAGGCGGCGGTCCCGCCAGGAACGGCGGGCAGGCGGCCGTCTTGATGCAGGCAAGCAGGGCGTCCTCCTGCTGCTGGTTAAGCCGGCCGGCGGCCACGTCCGCGTCGAGATGGTCCTTGAGGACCGCCGCGAACGCGTCCTGCACCTCGGCCGTCGTCTTCCCCAGCTTCCCGGCGAGCGCGGCGGCCATCTCCTCCTGCCGCGCCTGACGCTCCGCGGGCGTGGGCGGACCCGTCCGCGTGTTCGCTCGCTTCGCGGTCGCGCCGCTGGCAGACGTACCGCTGGCGCCGCCGCCGATCGCGAACAGCGCCAGCGCTATGAGACCCGTAGCCGCGAGGCTTGCGACTCCAAGGATCGTTCTCTTTCGCCACATCGCCATCTCCTCTCCTCCAATTGTGGATCAGCCTGTGGTCGCGAGTGTCGACACGCGGCTTGTGAGATCCCTGAGAGGGAGGTAAAGAGTCTGTGAGGCTTGCTTCGAGCCGCTACTGGGCCGGCGGGATCGAGCCGTCGCTCGGGCTGCGGTGCTCCCGCGGGGGGTGCTTCGGCGGAGGCGGCTGCTCGGAGTGGGTCAAGCCTGGTGTGGAGGGGTGGACGGGGTGCTGGGGGTGACCTGCCCGGCCATGCGGCTTTGCGCCGCCGCCGCCCGTCGAGTGGTTCGGGCTCGCGTTCCCGTTGTTGACGTGCGACTGACCCTGCGCGCCGGCCGATCCACCCTTCGAGTGGGCGTGCTTTGCGTGGCCCGCCGCCGGGCTGCTGTGCGCGCGGCCGTGATGCGCGCCGTGGCCCATCGCGTGCGCGCGCGCCGCCGCGCGGGCGCCGCCCGCCTTGGCCGCGTGCCCGTGCCCTGTCGCGCCCGCGCTCGCCGCGCCCGCGTGGCCGGCGCTTCCGGTGCTCGAGCTCGTCGGTGCCCCCGTGGCGTTGTGCGCGGCGCCGGATTGGCTGGAACTGGCCGGGTGGTCGGCGCTCACGACCTGCTTGACGGCGACTCCACCGCCCACGGCCACACCGGCAACGACAGCGGCCACCGCGAGCTTGGCGGCGCCGCTCGCGCCGATCGCCGACACAAGGCCGCCGGCGCCGACGCCTCCCGCTCCGGCGGCAGCCGACCCGGTCACCGCCACGCCCGCTCCGTTCGTGCTTGCAACCGCGCCACCCGCGACCGCGCCACCCGCGAGCGCCCCGCCGGCACCCGGACCGAGCCCCAGAGCCGCGAACACGCCCTGCTTCAGCGCGGCCGTCGGGACGACCGGCATGACGATCGCGATCATCGCCCGCTGGCGGCGCACCTCCTCGCGGAACGCCGCGCATCCGGGACAGGCCCGCAGGTGACGGCGCAGCGGGCCCCGCCGCAGCGCGCCGCCGTGCAGCGTCGAGAGCTGCTCGCGGATCTCCTGGCACGGGATGTCGCGCGCCTGCCGGCTCTCGGCGAGCGAGGAGCGCGCCTGGAAGACGAGCGACTTGACCTTCACGGTCGCGCACCCCACGATCTCGCTGATCTCGGCGTGCGACAGGTCGCCGAGCTCGGACAGGACCAGCGCCGCGCGTTGGTCCTCCGGTAGCTCGCGTACGTCCGCCAGGAGCCGGCGCAGGTCGTCCCGATGCTGGACCTCCTCGGCGAGCCCGGCGGTCGGAACGTCGGCGAGCTCGGCCGGCTGCTCGCGCCGAGCGCGCAGGATCGACAGGCAGCGGTTGCGCGCGATCGTGTAGAGCCAGGGCTTGAGCTTGATCGGCCGGTCGCTCGAGGTGAGGTCCTGATACGCCGAGACGAACGCCTGCTGGACGGCGTCCTCGGCCTCCTCGCGAGAGGCGAGCATGTGGCGACAGAACGAGAGGATCCCGCGGTGGTGACGGTCGTAGACGACCTCGAACGCGGTCTCGCTTCCCCGTCGGACCTCGTCAACGAGACGCTCGTCGGAGAACGTTGCAAGGAGTCGCGGCGATCGCGCGACGATCCCGCCGCCGGGGCGCGGCAGGGATAAGACTTCCATGTCCCGATTATCGTCGCCCCCACCTCCTGCCTAAACCGGATTCTGGCTGGCCTTAACAAGGGCTCAAGCTCTCAAACGCGGGGCCGCCCCCGGGGTTGGACGGTTATCCTCGGCCTCCCGTGGTGAGCGTCAGCACAGGTGAGTTCGTCCGCGACGGCCACCGTCTCGTGTACGACGACTACGGATCCGGCCCGCGCCCGTTCGTCCTCCTGCCCGGGCTGCTGCTCCCGCGGACGATGCACCGGCCGCTCGCGCAGGCTCTGGCCGAGCGCGGCAACCGCGTGATCACGCTGGACTTCCTGGGACACGGCGAGTCGGACCGCCCGCGCGACATGTGGCGCTACTCGATGCCCCTCCTCGGCGCGCAGACCGTCGCGCTGATGGACCACCTCGAGCTGGACGAGGCGGTGGTGGGCGGCACGTCGCTCGGCGCGAACGTCACGCTCGAGGCCGCCGCGCTGGCACCCAAGCGGATGCGCGGGCTCGTCGTGGAGATGCCGGTGCTCGACAACGCGCTCCTCGCGTGCGCGGTGGTCTTCACCCCGCCGCTCGTCGCGCTCACGATCGGCGAGCCCGTCATGCGCGTCGTCAGCAAGGTCGCCTCCCGCATCCCGCGCGGACTCGCGCACCTCGTCGACGTCGGCCTCGACTGGATCAGCCAGGACCCCGCCCCGTCGGCCGCCGTGCTCCAGGGGCTCTTCTTCGACCGGTTCGCGCCGCCTCGCTCGGAGCGCAGCAAGATCGAGACGCGCGCGCTCGTCATCGGGCACACGCGCGACCCGGTCCACCCGTTCTCCGACTCCGACATGCTCGTACGCGAGCTGCGCAACGGACGCCTCATCGAGGCGAACTCGATCCTCGAGCTCAGGCTCGCGCCCGCACGGCTGACGGGCGAGATCGCGGCGTTCCTAGACGAGTGCTGGCGTACCGGGGGACGCGCCGCGAAGGACGAGCCAGACGCGGGGCGGCTGGCGAGCGCCTAGGTGGCGACCGACGCGCAAGAGGCCGTTCGGGCGGTCGACGAGACCTACGGCAGCTACGACGGCTCCCGCGTGCTGCACGCGAAGGGCGTGCTGTGCCGCGGAACGTTCGCCGCCTCGCCCAGGCCGCCCCCCTCACGCGGGCGCCGCACATGCAGGGTGGCGAGATACCGGTGACGGTCCGGTTCTCGAACGGTTCGGGAAACCCGAAGAGCGTCGACGGCATGCCCGATGGCCGCGGGATGGCGACGAAGTTCTACCTGCCCGATGGCGCGCGAACGGACATCGTCGCGCTCACGCTGCCGTGCTTCTTCGTACGCACCCCCGAGGACTTCGTGGCCTTCACCCGCGCGAGCAAGCCGTTCCTGGGCGGGAAGCCGGGCCCGCGCTTCGCCCTCTACCTCGCCACCCACCGCGAAGCCTGGACGGCGACCGCCGCGGCGCTCAGGTGGAAGCCACCGGTGAGCTATGCGACCTGCCTCTACAACGCGCTCCACGCCTACCGCTGGATCGCCGCCGACGGGAGCGAGCGGTTCGTCCGCTACACGTGGGTGCCGGACGCCGGCGAAGCCTTCCTGAGCGTCGGCGACGCGAAGCGACGCGGCGCGGACTACCTCCAGGAGGACGTCCGCGAGCGCCTCGGGCGCGAGTCGATCCGATTCACGCTGCGGGTGCAGGTCGCTGCGCCGGGCGACCCGACGCACGACGCCACGGCCGTCTGGCCCGAGGATCGCGAGCGCGTCGACGTGGGCACGCTCGAGTTGACCGAGCTCGAGACCGACCGTGAGCAGGGCGGAGACGTGCTCGTGTTCGACCCGACGCGCGTGATCGACGGCATCGACCTCGGCGGCGATCCGCTTCCGCGCCTGCGCTCACAGGCCTATTCGATCTCGGTAGAGCGCCGGAGCGGCGCGGCCAGGCCCGCGGAGCTCGACTAGCCGCCTTGACATATATGCCGGGACGATATATCGTGCCGGCATATGGAGCCCCTGACGCCCACGGGAAGAGTCGTCCTCGGGATGCTGCGGATGGGGAAGCGGACCGGGTACGAGATCAAGCAACTCGTGGACGTATCCACCCGCTTCTTCTGGGCGGCCAGCTACGGGCAGATCTATCCCGAGCTCAAGCGCCTCGAGGCCCAGGGCCTCGTCGAGGGGACGCCGCAGCCAACCGGCGGCCGGGCGCGCACCGAGTACAGCCTGACCCCGGCTGGGCGCCGCGCCCTCGACGACTGGCTCGCGTCGCCGGCGGAGCTCGGCTACGAGGTTCGCGACGAGGGCCTGCTCAAGCTCTTCTTCTCCGAGGATCGCGACGCCGGGGAGGTGCTGGACACCGTCCGCGCCATGCGGGCCAAGCACGAGCGCACGCTCGCGCGCCTCCAGGAGGCCCACCCCACACCCGAGGAGCCCGAGCCCGGCCCCTACCTCTCACTCGACTACGGCCTGGGCCTTCACCAGTGGGTCATCGACTGGTGCAGGCGCACCGAGCGCCGCCTCGAGCGGGTCGCCTCCGCCGGCGAGGCCCGAGCGGGAGGCCGCAGGCGTGCTTGACCGGTTGGCCGGACTGGCGCACCGGCGCGCCCGGCGGATCGTCATCGGGGCGGTCCTCCTGGCGGTGATCGCGGGTGCCGTCGGAGGGTCGGTCGCCAGCCGGCTCGGCCCCTACAGCGCGAAGGACCCGGCGAGCGAGAGCGTGAAGGCCGAGAACCGCCTGCGCGCCGCCACGGGCCTGGACAACGACCGCCTCGTGGCCCTGGTCCATACCAGCGCGCCGATCGGCTCGCCGTCGGGTCGCGCGCGCGTGGCGCGGGTGGCGAGGATCTTCGCCGCCGACCGCGACCTGGGACGGGTCGTCACCCCGTTCGCGGGGGGGTCGACGAGGATGGTCTCGCGGGACGGGCACTCGGCGCTCGTGAGCGCCAACCTGAGACGCTCGGCGGACCTCACGAAGGCCGTCGACCGCGCCAAGCGGCTCCTGGCTCACGAGCAGGGCGTGAAGCTCGGCGGTGACGCGCCCGCGTCGCGCGCGGCCAACAGGATCGTCTCCGCGGACCTCGCGCACGCCGAGCTGCTCGCCTTTCCGATCCTGTTCCTGCTCGCGCTCTGGTTCTTCCGCAGTCTCGTTGCCGCGGCACTCCCGCCGCTCATCGGCGGCCTCTCGATCGTCCTCACCTTCCTCGCCCTGCGCGGGGTGAGCGAGGTGATGCACCTGTCGATCTTCGCCCTCAACCTCGTCACCGGGCTCGGTCTCGGCCTGGCGATCGACTACAGCCTCTTCGTGGTCTCGCGATACCGGGAGGAGATGGCCGTCTCGGGGCCGGGGCGCGAGGCGCTCGCGCGCACCCTGCGGACGGCCGGGCGCACCGTCCTCTTCAGCTCGCTCACGGTCGCCGCCGCGCTCGCGTCCCTGCTCGTGTTCCCGCAGCGGTTCCTCTACTCGATGGGCGTCGGCGGCACGATCGTCGCCCTGATCGCCTCGGGCGTGGCGCTCTTGGTTCTCCCGGCGATCCTCGCCCTGCTCGGGGAACGCGTGAACTCGCTGGCGCCCCGGCGGCTTCACCGAGCCGCGGACGCCGACGCCCGTCC
>Ga0209577_10006595_pt1 | contig 10719 bp, 6 predicted proteins | sample GraSoiAngelo_109_FD_185874 | JGI IMG/M metagenome (GOLD analysis project Ga0209577, IMG submission 185874) | Grasslands soil microbial communities from the Angelo Coastal Reserve, California, USA - 14_0903_12_20cm (SPAdes) (version 2) | ecosystem: Environmental > Terrestrial > Soil > Grasslands ... | reverse complement strand
AAGTCCGGGGCGGTGCGAGTCCCGTTGTCGATGTCCGCCGCGAACGCGGCGTACGTACGCCCGACGTTGTAGGCGGGCGTTCCGTCCAGGCTGGCGAGGTCGGGCCACTTCCCTGTCGATGCCGCCGGGACAGCAAGCTCGGCGAGCTCGTCCTGCCCATTCGCACCCGCGACGGTCAAGGGAAAGATTCCGGGGTAGGGAGCATCAGCGGTGATCCGGAGGGTTCCGTCGGTGCCGTTGATTTCCCAGAGGAACCCGGTACCGCCTGCAAGCGCCTCGCGGACGTGGACGGTGGCGGTCGCCCCGGAGGTGAGGGTGCCAATCACCGCGATCTGGTCGGCCGCCGTTTTCACCATCTGCTCCCCGGTCTCCTCGATGGTGATCAGCGGCCTCCGAAGATCCGACACGGCCGACAGGTCGGCGAACTCGCCCAGTACGTAGTTGAGGATGTCCAGGCTGTGGCCGACAGCGATCGTCAGCGCGTTGGCCCCGTTTGCCTTGTCGAGCATGTAGGCGTTGGCCTGGACGACGACGTCACCCGGGACCGAGAGCCCGACCATGGTCGTTGACAGGACCTCGCCCACGTAGCCGTCGCTGAGCAGCTCTTGGACGAACTCGATTGCCGGGGCCTGGCGGGCCTGCAATCCGACGACTGTGCGCACTCCCTGCTCGGCGGCGAGCGCGGCCATCGCTCGCGCGTCGTCGAGGTCGCGGCCGAGCGGCCACTCGCAGTAGACCGCCTTGCCGGCGGCAAGTGCGGCGGAGACCAGTTCTCGATGGTGCGGGACCTTGACCGTGACAGCAACCAGGTCGATGTCTGGTTGGGTCACCATCTGCTCGTGGTCGGAGAACACGGCGCCGACCCCGAACACCTCGCCTGCTGCGCGCGCGGATTCCGCGCTGTGCGCGCTGAGTGCCCGAACCTCGTAGTTCGGCAGCGCGCGCAGTGCCGGAATGTGGGCGGTGGCGGCCCAGCCCCGTTGCGCGCTGACCCCGATGATCCCGACGCCGAGCGTCGTCGATTCACGCATATCTGGCTCGGATGTCAGAACGTGGCGAGCCGCCGGGGCGTCCGCAGGTCGAATGCTGCTGCTCATCGCCTAGAACCCGAGGACTTCGTCGACGAGGACGACCGTGAAGCGCTCGGGGACGATCTCGCGATTGATGATGAGGACCTTGTTCACCGCGCTGCGGATGCCGTACGCCGCCTGCGCGCGAGCATCCTCGAGAGGCAACGAGTACTCGTTGATCCGGCGCAGTCCTTCGTCGAGGTCCGACACGATCTTCTGCGTCCCCACGACGAGGATGACTCGCCCGGCGCCGCTGGCGTACGGTCCGAGCTGACTGCCGCTCATCGAGGCCGTCATCAAAGCGCCGCTCTCGGTGACCGCGTGAGCGCTGCCCAGCATCACGTCCGGCGCCGCCGAGAGGCGGCGGATCTCGTCGGCCTGGGTGTCGCGGTCCAGGCTCCAGACCCGCGGTCGAAGAGCGTCGTAGCGAGACGACCCCTCGATCTCATCGATGATTCCCGAAACCTCGAGCGATTGCGACGCGCCACTGTGAACCTGCGATCCATCCGGGATGAGATCGAGGACGATCCGTTTCGCTTCGGCCGCGTTCGGCGCCCGGAGCACGCGGATGCCGTTGGCCTCAAGGGCGGCCGCGGTCCTGGTCACTCGCGCGTCGTCCGCCGCGGAGCCGAACCGACGCTTGATGGACTCCTCGTGGTTGGGCTGGACTTCGGTGGTCACGGGCCGCTCCTTTGCCGGGGTCGCTTCGCCTATGCTTGCATTTGCAAATACCTTAGCGGATATAGGTGCACGTGCAAATAGTTCCTGAGACCGATGTCGACGAGCTCTTCCGCCGGCTCGTAGAGGATCAGGTGCCGGGCCGGCATGGGTTGGAGGCCTGGGGCTCGCTGCTGCGGGCGCACGCCACGCTCCTGCGCCGACTAGACACGGATCTGGAGCGAGAGACGGGTCTGACCCTTGCCGACTTCGATGTCCTCGCTCAGCTGGCGAGGGCCAAGGGTGAGTTGCGCATTACAGAGCTGGCAGAACGGGCGCTCATCTCCCGGTCGGGCATGACCCGTCGCGTCGCCCGGCTGGTCGATGAAGGCCTCGTCCGCCGAGACAAAGCGAGTACCGACGCCCGCGGTGTCGTAGTGGCGCTCACCAAGGCGGGCATCGCCCGTCTGCGTGAGACGGCGCCCGTCCATGCCCGCGGGATCTCGAAGCTATTCGTTGCCCAGCTCGATGATGAGGAGCTCGCGCTCCTCGAGCGCGCACTGAACAAAGTCATTGTCGACTGCTCGTTTGGCTGAGACCGGGGCGGCCGCTAGTGCCGGTGCGGGTCGCGCGGGAATCTGTCCTTCCTGTCGTTGACGCCGTCGTGGTCGGTGTCCTTGGCAAGCGGGTTCGTCTCGCCTCGGTCGAGCCTGCCGTTGTGGTTGCGGTCCTCCACGCCGTCCGTCAGCTTGTCGCCGTCGGTGTCCGCATTGTTGGGATTCGTCGTCGTCTTCGGGTCGCGGTCCTTCCTGAACTTCCTGAGGTTGGTGCCCTGTACTGGGCCGGCCGGGTCGGCGATCGGCTTCGTAACGCCGATCTCGGTCCCGTCCTGGATCCCATCCTTGTCGGAGTCGGCGCGAAGCGGGTTCGTTTTGGTCTTGAGCTCGCGCCCGTCGGAGATGCCGTCGTCATCGGTGTCGATGTCGAGCGGCGACGTTCCGATGTGCGCCTCCACCCCGTCACTCAGGCCATCATGATCGGTGTCTGGATTGGTCGGCGACGTACCGTGGGCGACCTCGACTAGGTCCGGCACACCGTCGTTGTCGTCGTCGGGGTCGCACGCATCGCCCTTCCCGTCGCCGTCGGTGTCCTTCTGGCCGGCGTTGCTGACGGTCGGGCAGTTGTCGCTCGCATTCGAAACCCCGTCGCCGTCGATGTCGGGGTCGCACGCATCGCCCTTCCCGTCGCCGTCGGTGTCCGTCTGGTCAGCGTTGCTGACGGTCGGGCAGTTGTCCGTGCCGTCCAAGACAGCGTCGCCGTCGTCGTCGGTGTCGCAGGCATCGCCGATCCCATCGCCGTCGGTGTCCTTCTGGTCGGCGTTGCTGATGGTCGGGCAGTTGTCCACGCCGTCGAGCACCCCGTCGCCATCATCGTCGTTCTCGCAGGCGTCGCCGACGCCGTTCCCGTTCGCGTCCTCCTGCCCCGGGTTCGCGACCCGCGGGCAGTTGTCGGCGTTGTCGGGGTGGCCGTCGTTGTCGTCATCGGGGTCGCACGCGTCACCGAGCGCGTCCCCGTCGTTGTTCGCTTGGTCCGGGTTCGCAACGGTCACGCAGTTGTCGTTCTGATCGGCGAATCCGTCGTTGTCGTCGTCGGGGTCGCACGCATCGCCCTTCCCGTCGCCGTCGGTGTCCGTCTGGTCAGCGTTGCTGACAGTGGAGCAGTTGTCACTCGCATTCAAAACCCCGTCGCCGTCGATGTCGGGGTCGCACGCATCGCCCTTCCCGTCGCCGTCGGTGTCCGTCTGGTCAGCGTTGCTGACAGTGCGGCAGTTGTCACTCGCATTCAAAACCCCGTCGCCGTCGATGTCGGGGTCGCACGCATCGCCCTTCCCGTCGCCGTCGGTGTCCGTCTGGTTCGTATTGCTGACGGTCGGGCAGTTGTCGGACGAATCGGCCACCTTGTCGTTGTCGTCGTCGGGGTCGCACGCATCGCCGCCGTCGTCCGCGTGATCGCTGTTGAGCTGATCGACGTTCGAGACGGCCGGACAGTTGTCCGTTTTGTCCGAGAAGCCGTCGTGGTCCTTGTCGGGGCGGCGCTTGAAGATCGTGACCGCGTTGCTCTGGAGCGCCGGGACGTACGCGTTCGTGCCATCCGGGCTGAATGAGAGCGCATTCGGGCCATCGAGTTGATGCCCCAAGACACACCCGGAGGCGCCGCCCTGTGTGATGCAGCCGGCATTCTGCGGGAGACGGGTGAGCGCCCCGGTGGTCGCATCGCGCGTGAAGATCGTGATGGCGTCTGCGTCTGCTGGTGCACCCGGCGGTCCGAAGGGGGCCGACGTGACATACACGTTCGCGCCGTCGGGGCTGAGGCTCACGCTTGTGGGGAAGTCGAGTGGGCGCGTGTCTTTGCAGCCGGCCCCGCCGCCGTGCCGATAGCAGCCGGTGGTCCCAGTAACGAGCTTCGTCAGCTCGCCGGTGGTGGTGTTGCGGGTGTACGCCGTGATCGCCTTGCTCGTCTGCGCGGCGACGTACACATGCTTGCTGTCGGGGCTGACCACCACGTCGTGGGGCGCGTCGATGTTCGACCCATCAAAGCAACCCTCGTCGCCCGTCTCGTCGAGGCATCCGGCCGTCCCCGACGGCTGCGTGAGGGCGCCTGTCGTCGTGTTCCGCGTGAACACGGCCACCGAATCCGAGACCTCGGAGGCCACGTAGACCGCCCGCCCGTCGGGGCTCACCGCTACGGCCTGCGGGCCGTCGAGCGCCCGGCCGTCCGTACATGAGGCGTCGCCGGTGTTCGCGATGCACCCCTTCTTCGGGCCGATCGCCGTCTGCGAGAGCTGCCCGGTCGAGGGCTTACGTGCGAAGATCGCCAACGCGTCGGAGAACCGGCCCGTGACGTAGACGTTCTGATCCAAGGGGTCGATCGCGATGTCGGTGGCGTTCTTGAGGCCTACGCCCTGGTTGCAGTCACCGCCGTTGCCGCTGTCCGAGATGCAGCCATCCTTTCCCGCGAGCTGCGTGATCTGCCCGGTCGAGGTATCGCGGGAGAAGATCGCCACCGCTCCCGGCGCGATGACGTTCCCGTGGTTGTCGGTGCCATCCTGGGAGCCGGCCACGGCGTACAGGTACTTGCCGTCGCTCGTGATGACGGTCTTGCGTACGCCGTCGATCCCCCGGCCCTGCACGCAGCCACCCGAACCGTCGATGGTCACGCACCCGGCGCTGCCGGGCAGCGGCGTCAGCGCCCCGGTGGTCGTACTGCGCGAATAGATCAGGATCGCGTCGCCGGTGTTACTCGTGCCGCCGCTGTTCGGGATCGGCGAGGTGACGTAGGCGAACAGGCCGTCGGAGCTGACCGTGACCGAGCTCGGGTTCGTGGCCGTGATCCCACCGGCGAGCTGGGCGAAAGCGTCGGGGTCGGCCGCCGTGGCGGACGTAGGCAGCAGCGCCAGGAGAAGAATGGCCCCTCCCAGGATCCAACCCGGTATCGCGCGCGGCGGGTACGTCATCGGGGTACGCCATTTCCAGGCTACCCCGCTACGGCGTCATGGGCAAGCGGTCCAGACTCACCTCCCGACGCGGAACCCACGCGGCTGGCCAGGCGCCCCTAGGCCTACGCCTTGGGCTGGATGTTCTGGTTGACCCGGAACAGGTTCTCCGGGTCGTAGGTGGCCTTCACGGCCGCCAACCGGTCGTAGTTGGCGCCGTAGCTGGCGCGGACCCGCTCCTGACCCTCCTCCATCATCATGTTCACGTACGCGCCCCCGGCCGAATACGGGTGAAGCGCCTCCTGGTAGTCGATGCTCCAGCGGCGGATGGCGTCCACGTTGGCCGGGTCCGGATCGACCCCGGCGAAGACCGCGCCATATGTCGCGTCGCGGTAGCCCCAGGCCGTGTCGGACGGCCCGACGTCATGGGCGGCGCCGTCGATCGGGTACAGATGCATGGTGGACTTCCACGTCGGCATCTCGGCACCGAACCGCGCGTGGATCTCGACCGCCTCGTCCGGGATCTCCCTGACGAAGTCGGCGCGCCAGTACCACTGGTCGCCAGCCGGGTAGACCGCGTCAAACGCGCCCTGGATCGCCGGGTGCGGCATCGGAGCCGGCCCGTGCAGCAGCGGCTCCGGAAGGGCGTCGAGCAGCGGCGACATGTGGGCGGCGGCTGCCTCCTCGTCCGCGCCCGCGTAGCACCACACGACCCCGCAGACCTTGCGCATGTGCAGCTCCTCGGGGAACGGCGGCCCGGGCGGCACCGAGCCGAACAGGAAGAAGCCATTCAGGTCGCGGGGCGCCTTCGGCAGGAAGTCGCGGTAGGCCGCGAGAACCTCCGCGCCGCTCTCGACCGGCCAGAACGTCGGCCCGGCGACGACTGTGTCGAGCTCGTGCAACCGGAAGAGGAAGGAGGTGACGACGCCGAAGTTGCCGCCGCCGCCCCTGATCGCCCAGTAGAGGTCGGGGTTCTCGTCCGCGCTGGCGCGGACGCGCTCGCCGCTCGCGAGCACGATCTCGGCCTCGAGCAGGTTGTCGATCGCCAGCCCGTGCTTGCGGGTGAGATGGCCCAGACCGCCGCCGAGTGTGAGCCCGCCGACTCCGGTGGTCGAGATGATTCCACTCGGCGTGGCCAGCCCGTGCTCGTTCGTGGCGCGATCGACCTCACCCCAGGTGCAGCCGCCGCCGACCCGAACCGTGCGCGCCTCCGGGTCGACCGCGACGTCGCGGAGCAGGGACAGATCGATGACGACCCCGTCGTCAACCGTTCCCAGCCCGGCGCCGTTGTGGGCACCGCCACGGATGGCAAGCGGCAGGTCGTGGTCACGGGCGAATCCAACGGCCTTGACCACTTCGTCCGGGCTCGCGCAGCGAGCGATCAGCGCGGGCCGCTTGTCGATCATGGCGTTGAAGACCTTGCACGCCTCGCCGTATTCGGCGTCCTCCGGTCCGATCAGCGCTCCCTGGAAAGAGCCCAGCTCCTCGCGTGCGGCGGCTGTTGCTGTGGCGACACTGCTCATGCTGTCCTCCTGGTTCGCATCTCCGTGACGTCAGGAAGCCTCGCGGCTCGGTCGCGTCCTGTCATGACGCGAGCTGACCTACTTTCTCGCCCGCTCGGCGAGAGGGAATAATCAGATCTGACTATGGTGGAATCGGAAGCCCTCGTGACGCACGATCTTCCAGGCCCGCTCAGCCTCACCTCGACGTTTCCGTTCGTTGGGCGCTCGGCCGAGTTGGAGCGGCTCCGGACACTCCTGCCGAGCGCCGAGGGGGAGGGCCGACGGGTAGTCCTGCTCGGCGGCGAGCCCGGCTCGGGGAAGAGCCGGCTCGTGCGGGAGTTCGCCGGCGAGGCGGCGAGGGACGGCGTACTTGTGCTCTACGGCGCCTGCGACGCCGAGGTGCGGAACCCGTACGGACCGTTCGTCGACGCGCTCGACCAGCTGGCGCGTGCCACCGAGCCCGAGGAGCTGCGCGCCGCCGTCGGCGCCGGCGGCGGCGAGCTCACGCGGCTGCTCCCCGATCTGGGCGCCCGGCTGGGCGATCGCCCGCCCGCTTTGGAGGCCGATCCGGACACTGAGCGCCACCGGCTGCACACCGCCGTTGCCGACCTGCTGGCACGCGTCACCCAACGCCGCCCGGCGCTGTTGGTGCTGGAAGATGCGCACTGGGCCGACGCCCCGACGCTTCTGCTCTTGCGTCACCTGGCACGTGTCGGAAACGCCCGCGTACTCCTGATAACCACCTTCCGGGACACCGAGGCCGACATGCCCGAGACGCTCTCGGAGACGCTCGCCGACTTGCGTCGTTACGACGTCGTCCGGCTGCAGGTCCCCGGTCTCTCCGGCGAGGACGTAGCGGAGTTCGTCCGGCGCGCCGGCGGAGCCGAGCCCGGCTCCGAGCCGCTCGAGCTCGCGCGGGCGATCCGCGACCTCACCGACGGAAACGCGTTCCTCGTCTGCGAGCTCTGGCGCGCCCTCGTCGAGACGGGGGCGATCGAGCTCAGCGGCGGGACGATCCGGGTCACGCGTTCGCCGGCCGAGCTCGGGAGCCCTGAGAGCGTCCGCGAGGTCGTGAGTCAGCGGCTCTCGCGCCTGGCGCCGCGGACCACTGACCTCCTCGAGCTCGCGGCCACAGCGGGGGCGGAGTTCGAGCTCAGCGTTGTCGGAGGCGCGACCGGGCTCGGCGAGCCCGAGCTGCTCGCGGCGTTCGACGAGGCCGTCCGCAGCGGGATGATCGAGGAGGTCCCCTCACGCGGCCTGGCCTGGCGCTTCACCCACGAGCTCGTGCGGCGGGCGCTTTACGACCGGCTGTCCGGGATCAGGCGAGCGGAGCTCCATCTTCGGGTGGGAGAGGCGCTCGAGGCCACCGAGGCGCGCTCCGGCCGGACGCTCGCCGATCTCGCGCATCACTTCGCCGCCGCCGCGCCCTTTGGTGGCCCCGAGCGCGCAGTCGAGTACAACGTGCTCGCGGCTCGGGCCGCCGTCGCCGCGCTCGCCTTCGACGAGGCGGCGGCGCGGCTGCGCACCGCGCTGGGGCTGGGGATCGACGACCCGCAGGAACGCGCCGAGGTCTGCCTCGAGCTTGGCAATGCGAGCCACCGGGGCGGGAAGGCGCCCGACGCGCTGGCGGCGTTCAGGGCGGCGGCCGACATCGCCCGCGAGCTCGAGAACGCAGCGCTGCTAGCTCGAGCGGCGACCGGCTACGAAGACGCCTGCTGGCGCCCGGGAATGCACGACCAGGGCGCGGTCGAGCTCTTGGAGGAGGCAGCCGCGGCGCTCGGCGAAGAGGACTCCGAGCTGCGTGTCGGGCTGCTCAGCGGCCTCGCTCGGGCGCTCGACTTCCAGGGCTACCGCGAGCGCGGGGCGATCGTCCGGAGGGCCGCAGTCTCGATGGCGCGGCGGCTGGGGGATCGCGCCGGGCTCGCCGCCGTCCTGGTGCGTTCGTACTGGTCGCGCGGGACCACCTCGGTCGACGAGATCCTCGACATGCTCACGGAGGCCAGGGACATCGCCGACGATCTGGGCAACACCGAGATCCGTGTCGAGGCGATGTCCTGGCGCGTCCCTGCCTTCGTCGCCCTCTGCGATCTCGATTCGGCGAGACGAGAGATCCCCGCCCTGCACGAGATCGCCGAGCAGACTGCTCAGCCGTTCCTCATCCACGTGGCCCAGCACTATGGCTCCGCCATCGCGCTCTGCGACGGGCGCCTCGAGGAGGCAGAGGTCCTGGCTCGGCGCTCGCACGACTGGAGCCGCCTGCTGACCGGACGGGACCCCTCGGGCGTCTACGGGATCCAGATGTTCAGCATTCGGCGCGAGCTCGGGCGCCTGCCGGAGCTCGCCCCGATGATCAGGATCCTGGCCAGCGAGGGCACGCCGGACGCGCCTTGGCGGCCCGGGCTCGTCGCGCTGCTCGCCGAGCTCGGCATGGAGGCGGAGGCGAGGCGAGAGCTGTCGCGGCTGGTCGCCGACGGGCTCGACCCCTTCCGTGAGTCCCTCTGGCTCGCCGCGCTCGCCTACCTGACGGACGCCTCGTCGGCGCTCGGCGACGAGGCCGCGGCGGCGCTCCTCTACCCGGAGTTCGAGCCGCTAACAGGCACAAACGTGATGATCGGCCATCTCGTCTCCTGCTACGGCGCCGCCGACCGCTACCTCGGCATGCTCGCGGCCACCCTCGGCGAGTCCGAGCGCGCGGAGGAGCACTTCGAGCGCGGCATGGAGCTGAACCGCCGCATGGGGGCGGTGACCTGGCTCGCGCACACGGAGTACGAATACGGGCGCTTCCTGCTCGCCCAGCGCCGCCGCGATGACCGCGCCCGGGCCGACGCGTTGCTTCGCGAGGCCACGGGGTTGGCGGAGCGCATCGGCATGGCCGGGCTCCTGGCCAAGATTCGCGCGCTGGGCTCTCCCGCGCCCGGGGCCGCTCTGCCCGACGGCCTCTCTCCCCGGGAGGTGCAGATCCTCGGACTGGTGGCTCAGGGTCTCAGCAACCGGCAGGTGGGCTCGACACTGTCGATCAGCGAGCACACAGCCGCGAACCACGTGCGCAGCATCCTGCGCAAGACAGGCTGTGCCAACCGGACCGAGGCCGCCTCCTATGCGCATCGGCACGGGCTCGCCCCGACCGTCTAGGATCGGGATGACATGCCGCTCTACATGATCGAGCGCAAGTTTGCCGACCAGCTCGACCTGACGAGTGACGACGTCAAGCTAATCGAGGAGGTCAACGCCGACGAAGGCATTCGCTGGCTCTTCTCGTTCCTGAGCGCGGACCGGCGTCGGACCTACTGCCTTTACGAGGCACCCTCTCCTGAGGCGATCATGTCCGCTGCCCGTCGGGCGGACGTCCCGGCGGACGAGATCGTGGAGGTCGGTCCCGCTGCGCCGGAGTTGTCGGGACGGTTGAGGGACTGGGCGGACGCGGTCCCTTCGAGCTGAATAGCGGACCCCTCGCTAGTCGCCTCCGTGCGGCAGGACGGTCACTACGCCCGACATCGGCGTGCCGAAGTTGCCGTTGGCGTCCTGGATTCCGCCCTCCGGCCCAGGCGCGACCGGCTGATTGGCGCTGTCGAGGTGCGCGTGGAAGCGGCAGTAGTAGACGAACGTGCCGGGGTGGTTGAAACGCAGGACGATCGCGCGACCGGAGGCCAGGAGTTGATTCGTGCCCTGATGGCCCGCCGTGTTGAAGGCGTCGTCGCTTACCACGGTGTGGTCGTCAGTGTCGTTGTTGACCCAGCGCACGGAGTCGCCGGCCTGGATCGTCACCGCAAACGGCGTGAAGCGGTCCTCCTGGGGGACGACCACCTGGTGTACGGCCTTGCGCTGGTCGTGGGCGAGGGCTGCAATCGCCCCGATCGCGATGAGAGCAATGAGGAGAGGGATGCCGACGAAAAGCTTGCGCACGATGACCTCCATGATTCGGCGTTCCGCTAGGCGGGTCTGAGCAACGCCCGCGGTATTCCCCTGCCGCGGGCACTGCATCTGAGAGGCGCTACGC
>Ga0209577_10006593_pt1 | contig 10723 bp, 9 predicted proteins | sample GraSoiAngelo_109_FD_185874 | JGI IMG/M metagenome (GOLD analysis project Ga0209577, IMG submission 185874) | Grasslands soil microbial communities from the Angelo Coastal Reserve, California, USA - 14_0903_12_20cm (SPAdes) (version 2) | ecosystem: Environmental > Terrestrial > Soil > Grasslands ... | reverse complement strand
CCTTTCCCGCCAGCCTTGAAGCCGTTCTTGTAAGCGGAAGCGGCACGGATCCCGTCGATCACATAGTTGTCCCCGGCGGCGAAGCCGGCGGCCTCGCCGGTCTGCGGGCTGACGTAGCCGATGACGATCTTCTTGGTGTTGTTGGTGCTGGTGCCCTTGACGCTGCCCAGCCCGCAGGCCTCGGCGAGGCCGGATGTGCTCAACGCGAGCGCGCCCGCGCCCATCGTTTTGAGCAGCGTCCGGCGGGTGACGGAATGCGACAGCCGACCCTCGATCCCCGACATCCTGGTCGCTCCTCTGACTGCGCCGAGACCCACGGTCGCGGCTAACGGGCGGGATAGCTCGGAATCGTGAGTTGGCCGCTAGGCGGTGTCAAGTTTGTGGGCGGCGCCGGTGGCCTTCAGGCCCAGGCGGCTGGCCGAGCTCACCACCGCCTTCAGCGATGCGGTGAGGATGTTCGCGTCCAGCCCCACGCCCCAAGCCACCCGGCCGCTGGAATCGGTGGCCTCGACGTAGGCGACCGCGTTCGCGTCGGTGCCGGAGCCGACCGCGTGCTCGATGTAGTCCAGCACCCGAAGCTGGATGTCGCAGTCCCTCGCCAGGGCGTCGACGAAGGCGGCGATGGGGCCGTTGCCGCGGCCGGCGATGGAACGCTCCCGGCCGTCGAGGTTGATGACCGCGTTGAGCGCCGTCGCGCCGCCGTGGTCGCTGGTCTCGTGCTCGACCAGCTGCAGGGGCGTCTCCGGGTCGAGGTAGGTCCACTGGAAGGCGGTCCAGATCTCCTCCGGCGTGATCTCCTTGCCGGACGAGTCGGTGATCTGCTGGATGACCTGCATGAACTCGATCTGCAGCCGCCGCGGCAGGTCGAGGTGGTAGTCGCTCTTCATGATGTAGGCGACTCCGCCCTTCCCCGACTGGCTGTTGACGCGGATGATCGCCTCGTAGGTGCGGCCCACGTCGTGCGGATCGAGCGGCAGATAAGGCACCTCCCAGAACTCCTGCCGCGACCTGTGCACGGCCTCCATCCCCTTCTTGATGGCGTCCTGGTGCGAGCCCGAGAAGGCCGTGTAGACGAGCTCGCCGGCGTAGGGATGGCGCGGGTGGACGGGCAGCTGGCTGCACTCCTCGGCGACGCGCCGCGCCTCGTCGATGTCGGAAAGGTCGAGCTGCGGGTCCACGCCCTGGGTGAAGAGGTTCATCGCCAGCGTCACCAGGTCGACGTTGCCGGTGCGCTCGCCGTTGCCGAAAAGCGTGCCCTCGACGCGCTCGGCGCCCGCCATCAGCGCCAGCTCGGTCGCCGCCACGGCGCTGCCGCGGTCGTTGTGCGGATGGACGCTGAGGATGAAACGGTCGCGGCCCTCGAAGTTGCGATGGCACCACTCGATCTGGTCCGCGTAGATGTTCGGGGTGCTCATCTCGACGGTGGCCGGCAGGTTCAGGATCACCTTCCGTTCGGGAGTTGGCTCCCACACCTCCAGCACCGCTTCGCAGATCTCCTTCGCGAATTCCAGCTCGGTGCCGGTGAAGCTCTCGGGCGAGTACTCGAAGGTGAGCTCGGTCCCCCTCAAGCTGGGCGCGAGGCTCTTGATCCGTTCGGCGCCGTGGACGGCGATGCCGACGATGCCGGGACGGTCGAGGCCGAACACCACCCGCCGCTGCAGGGAGGAGGTGGAGTTGTAGAGGTGGACGATCGCCCGCTTCGCACCGACGAGACTTTCGAAGGTGCGCTCGATCAGCTCGTCGCGCGCCTGGGTGAGGACCTGAATGGTCACGTCACCGGGCACCAGGTCCTCTTCCACCAGGAGGCGTACGAAGTCGAAGTCCGGCTGCGAGGACGACGGGAAGCCGACCTCGATCTCCTTGAAGCCGAGCGCCACCAGGAGCTTGAAGAGGCGCCGCTTCCGCTGCGTGTCCATGGGATCGATCAGGGCCTGGTTGCCGTCGCGGAGGTCGACGCTGCACCAGCTCGGGGCGCGGTCGAGCGTCCGGTTCGGCCACTGCCGGTCAGGCAGCGGCACCGGCGGGTAGGCCCGGTACTTCTCGATTGGCATCCGTTTCATGTCTGCTCTTTTTCTTTTCCTGGTCCAGGACGGCTGCAAATGAAAGACCTCCTGGGGCGGGGAGAATTGCCCAGGAGGTCTCGCGAGCACCCTCTGCGGGTGCCCGCCTAGCTAAGGAGGAGTCGCTGCGAGCTACGGCTCAAGATGCGATGCATTCTGCCCGGCGCCGAGCTTTACGTCTAGTCGGCGGCCCACTAACCGAGGCGCTGTGGCTCAGTACTGCCCCACAAATCCGAGAATTGTCGGCGCGCCTGGTTGTCGCGGACGCCGGTGATCCAGAGTGCAACAGGTCTAGGCGCGACCGGCGCTGCATCGTTATGCATCGAAAGGCTCGATTTATGCATGGCCGGGGTCGCACGCCCACTCTCTTGCCGGTCCGATACCGGCCTTCGCCGGCAATCGCTCCAATCGAGGCAGATGGATAGCCGCTTTTTCCGGCACTCACCGAATGCGTGGTTATGCAGCAGTGGCTGGTGCTAAGCGTCGGAAAGGGTTGTGCGGCAGTTAGGATTTCGGCCCGTGCAGCAGGATCCCTCCGGATACTGGATCTCAACCGACGGGAACTGGCGCTGGGACGGGCAAGCCTGGGTGCCGAACTCGGCCGTCACTAAGTCCTTCGCCGGGACGCTCACCTTCGGTGACGTGATCTCGATACCGACCCGCGACCAGCGCTGGCTGGCCAAGTGTGGGATCGAAGGTTTGATCGCGCTGATCCCAATCTACGGAACTTTCGAGGTCGCCGGCTGGACCCTGTCCTATCTCGATAACCTTCGGTCTGGCCCGGCAACCCTGCCCGAGGCCGGTTTCGGCTACGCCCGTCGTGGAAGCCGCCTGGCACTCGTCGCGCTGATCTACTCGCTGGTCGCGGTCGTCCTCTTCTACCTCGTGTTCTTCGGTGCGATCTTCCTGATGGCGGGAACTGCTCCCAAGCAACCGCCTTGCCCCTCGTCAAGCTGTTCCTCGACCGCAACAGCGTTTCCCGCCTTCTTGTTCGCGGGCCTCTTCGTGGTCCAGGGCATTTTCCTGCTGGTATATGCCGCGCTTCACTTCATCGTGCTGCCGGTCGCCTACAGGACCGAGCGAGAGGGTGTCGGTGCCGGGCTGAACCTGGTTGATGCGGTCAAGATGGCGGCGCAGGACCCGAAGACAGCCGCCGCCGGGGCAGCTTTGATCTTCATCGCCTATTTCATCAGCAGTCTGGGCATCTACGCGTGCTTGATCGGAGTGGTGTTCTCCTACGGCTACGCGGCGGCGATGTTCGGCGCGGCCCTCCGATGGTACGAGCAGCGCCGGGCGCTGATGACCGCCTAGATCAGGTAGTCGTAGAGCAGCTCTTCGTCGCCGAGGCGCCGGCAGTTGAGCTGGATCTCCCGCATCCGCTGCAGCAGGGGCTGGAGGTCGGCCCGGTCGCGGAGCTCGATCCCGACCAGCGCCGCGCCGCGCTCCTTGTTCGTCTTCTTGATGTACTCGAAGCGGACGATGTCGTCGGTCGGGCCGAGGGCGCGGTCCACGAACTGGCGGAGCTGCCCGGGCTTCTGCGCGAACTCGACGATGAAGTAGTGCTTGCGGCCCTGGTAGACGAGGCTCCGCTCCATGATCTCGGGATAACGCAGGATGTCGTTGTTGCCTCCGCTGAGGATGCAGACCGCGGTCTTGCCGCGGAGCAGGTCGGCGATCTCGTCGAGGGCAGCCACGGCCAGCGCGCCGGCCGGCTCGGCGATGATCCCCTCGTTCTGGTAGAGCTCGATGACGGTCGTGCAGACCTTGCCCTCGGGCACCACCACCACCCGCTCCAGGTGCTGCCGGCAGAGGTCGAAGGTGAGCTGCCCGACGGTCTTGACGGCCGCCCCGTCGACGAAGGTGTCGATCTCGGGCAGGGTCACCACCCGGCCCTGGCGCAGCGACTCGTACATCGAAGGCGACCCGCCTGGCTCGGCGCCGACGACCGCCAGGTCCGGCTTGCGGGCCTTGAGGTAGGAGGCGATCCCGGAGACCAGGCCGCCGCCGCCGATGCCGGCCACGACGAGGTCGAGGCCGCCCTCCAGCTCCTCCCAGATCTCCTTGCCGACCGTCCCCTGGCCCGCTATGGTCAGCAGGTCGTCGAAGGGATGGACGAAGCTGCCTCCCTGCTCCTCGCAGTGGCGGAGGGCGGCCTGGCTGGCTTCGTCGTAGGAGTCTCCGAGCAGCCGGACCTCGGTCAGCTCGCCGCCGAAGTGCTTGACGCGCTCGATCTTCTGGGTCGGGGTGATGACGGGCATGAAGATGATCGCCCGGATACCCAGCTCGGAGCAGGCGAAGGCCACTCCCTGGGCGTGGTTGCCGGCGCTGGCGCAGACGACGCCGCGGGCGCGCTCCTCGGCGGTCAGGGAGGCGATCTTGTTGTAGGCGCCGCGGATCTTGAAGGAGCGCACGTCCTGGAGGTCTTCGCGCTTGATCGAGATCCGCGCCCCATAGCGCTTCGAGAGCCGCCTGGAGAGCTGCAGCGGCGTGCGCACAGCGACCGGCTGGATGCGCTCGGCGGCGGCCTCGATCGCGGTGACGAGCTCCGAGGTGGGGATGAGCATTCGGGAGCAACAGCCTAGCGGGGCTTGGCGCTTCTCCGGCGAACTGGCGCGGGTCGCGCCGCGGCTTTTCGGCGGGGCGGCGCCGCCCTGAGCGATTCCAGCTTGGCAACGTAGTCCTCGACGGTCAGCACCAGCTCGGCGTGGCTCCAGGTGAGCGGAGAGACGGAGAGCGGCGCGCCGCTGTGCGGGTCCAGCTGCTCCGACAGCAATCCCCCCTGGAGCGCATGGGCGGCGACCCAGTCGATGATCCGCCGCGCCCGTTCCAGGTCCTTCGGCCTGGTCGCGGTGGCGATGTACCACTGCGCCAGCCAGAGCGTGCAGATGAACCAGGGGTTGCCGGGGACCCTGTCGATGTCGCCGTCGACCTGGAAGTAGTAGTCGTTGCGGTAGCGGGCGATGCCGCCGGTCTCGCCCCGGTTGGAGAGCTGGTCGCGGACCGCCTCCATGGTGGAGACGATGCGCGGGTCGTCGGGTGGGTACATGCCGAACCGCCAGAGCCCGTAAAGCGCGCTGTCCAGCTCCGCGTCGACCTCCACGCCGCCGGAGCCGTCCAGCATCAGGCGGCGGGCGAAGCGCCCCAGCTCCGGGCGGTAGAGGTGCCGGTCGGCGGCTTCCCGCAGGCGCTCCTGGGCGGCGTGGAAGCTGTCGCGCTCCCCGCCGTCGCCGAACAGGGCTGCGAAGCGCCGAGCCGCGTCCAGGCCGCCCCAGACCGCGCCGATGGTGAAGGCGTGAACTCCCCAGCGCTCTTCCCAGAGGTCCCAGGACGGCTTCGGCAGCCCGGTCGCGCTGTCCAGGTGCGCGGCCAGGAAGCGGGCGCTGCGCAGGACCAGCGTCGAGTAGAGCCTGGCGGCGAAGTCCAGGTGACCATGGATCTCGAAGTGCTGCCAGAGCGCCCACAGGACCAGCCCGGTCTCATCCTCCTGGATGGCCAGGATCGGGTTCCCGCCCTGGTCCGCGCGCGGGTGCCAGGAGCTGCCGACCAGGCCGTCCGGCGTGTACTTGTGCTGGAAGTACGCGTAGTCGCCCTCCCAGCGTTCGACGCGCTGGCAGAACTCGAAGAACTCGCGCGTGATGTCCTCGTGGCCGGCGCGGTTGAGCGCTGTGGCGATCAGCGCGCCGTCGCGCGGCCAGACGTAGCTGTAGGTGTCGCGCGCGAACTTGGTGATGTCGTAATCGTTGGCCGCCGTGAACGCGCCCCGGTTGTCGCACTGGGTTCGGATGGTCAGCAGGCTGCGACGGTAGAGCTGGTGGATGTGCGGGCCGAGGTTGTCTGCGATCGCGCCCTTGCTCTTGCCGGACCAGATCGTCCAGTAGTTGAGGGTGCGCGTCCGGTAGGTCGCCTCGCCCCGCTTCAGGATCAGGTCCTGGCCGAACTCGGTGACGCCCTTGTAGTCGGCGCCGAGGCAGACCCAGTGCGTCAAGCGGCCCGGCTGGCGCGGGCCCACCTCGCCGAGCACGAAGGCGATCGTGCTGTCGACCGCGCCCTGCTCGATGAGGTTCCGGCCCAGCTCGCCATCCTCGGCGTCCAGCCAGGTGCCGGCCCGGTCTCCGCCCTTCTTTCCGTTCGCCCAGGAGTCGATGCCGTCCCCGGAGGCCGAGGTTCCGCCGAGCAGGAAGTAGCGGTCCTTCTTGTAAGCGATCAGCGCCCGGTGCAGCGGGTCGTAGCCGGTGGTGCAGCCGAGGTCGGACTCCTTGATGAACCAGTCGTAATGGAAGAAGACGACTACCCGCCCCACCGTCTGGTCGGTCCTCACCTCGAGGTTCCGGAAGAGCCAGTCGCGGGCCATGTCGACGTAGTCGGTGAAGTGGACGGTGACGCCGTGGCCGTCGTGGCGCGCGGTGACGTCGGTTACCAGCGTGTCCTGCGCGTAGCCGAGGTTAAGCTTCCAGCCCGGGTCGTTCAGCCAGGTGAAGCGGCCGTCCAGGTAGAAGCCGGTCCGGCAGAGGTTGCCGGCGGTGTGGTTCTCCAGCCCGACCTGGGGATGGAAGATGTCGCGGATCGAGTAGTCGGCGTCGAACGCGACCAGCGCGTTGCCGTTGCCGACCACGATGCTGCGCGGCATTCTATTTGCCCACGGTCAGGGGCTGCAGTGCGTCATGGACGCGCGCGAAGACCTCGTCCGGGCTGCCGGCCGCGTCGATCTCGGCGACGGGCACCCCGGCCCCGCGGTAGTGCTCGAGAACCGGGGCGGTGCGCTGGTGGTACTCCTTCATCCGCTCCTGGATCGCCGCCTCGGTGTCGTCCGGGCGATGTTCGACCACGGCCCGGTGCAGCAGCCGCTTCACGAGCAGCTCGTCGGGCGCCTCCAGCGCGACCACGAAGTCGACCCTGCGGCCGTCCTTGGCGAGCATCGCGTCCAGGGCCCGAGCCTGCTCGACGGTGCGCGGAAAGCCGTCCAGGAGGACGCCGCGGGTGCGGCCGCGCCGTTCCTGCAGCCGGGCTCGGATGATCGGCACCAGCAGCCGGTCCGGGACCAGGTGGCCCTCCTTCATCAACCGCGCCGCCTCCAGCCCGAGCTCGCTGCGACGCGCGGCCTCGGCGCGGAGGATCTCGCCGGTCGAGAGGTGCGCGAGGTCGAGCTCAGAGTGGATGCGGGCGGCCTGCGTTCCCTTGCCGCTCCCCGGCGGCCCGAAGATGAGGCCGATCACTCGATCTTGAGGCGGCCCCGGCGGTCCGTCCAGCTTCGCGAATCGGCGAGCAGCTCGTGCAGGGCCGCGTGCGGATCCGCCGTCGCGCCCGCCCGTCCCAGCGCCAGCCAGCGGCGGGTGATCTCGACATAGAGGTCGGCCTCGGTCCAGCCCGGGTGGACCTCCGCGACCCGGTGCTTGCGGATGACGTCGACGATGGGCAGGTACACGTTGTCGTACCAGCTCGCCGCGGCCTCCGGCAGCGGGACCTCCTGGCCTCGTTCGAGGCCGAGGAAGTAGCGGTGGCCGAGGATGTGCTGGTAGATCTCGTCGTAGCGGCCCAGCCGGCTGCACTGGATGCGGGCGCCGGGCCGCACCCGGTCGAGCTGGGTGGCCTCCAGGAAGCCGGCATACTCCGCGGCCCGGAGCAGGGCCTCGGCGTCGACGTCGGGACCGAGGGGCGCCCGGGTCTGCACCTCCACGACCCTCGCCTTGATGGTGTCCCAGCCGAGCTGGCGGGCGACGGAGACGCGGTGGTGGCCGTCGATCACGTAGTAGTTGTCGCCGAGCTTGTAGACGTCGATGGGCGGCAGCTCGCCGCCCTCCGCCATCTCCCGGTAGATCCTGGTCCAGCGGTCGCGGGTGCGGTTGGAGACGGGCAGGAAGCCGGGGTCGAAGTCGCTCGCCTTGCCCTGGGAGGCGGCCGAGCCGACGATCCGGACGAGAGGGATCTCCTGTTCCCCGCGGTCGGCCCGTCCCTCGGCGCCGGCCGCCTTGAGGACCTTGTCCATCGAGAGCATGCCTCGGAAGCGGCGCGTCAGGGTGGGGACGATCGCGCGCCGGAAGGCCTGCGCGCGCGCCGCGTCGAAGTCCTCCTGGGCCCGGATGTGCTCCACGCTGGCAGCCTAACCAAACCCGGCGCCGGCCGTCTCCAGGATTCGGTAGCCCACGGCGTTGATCACCTTCGTCGAGCCCAGCTCGCGATCCGTGACCGGGCGCTGGTAGGGATGCAGGTGGCCGTGCACCAGCAGCCGCGGCCGCAGGCGTCCGACCAGGCCGTGGAAGGCGGCAAAGCCCTGGTGCGCCGGGTCCGGGCCGTCGCCGACGCCCAGCGGGGGCGAGTGCGCGAGCAGGATGTCGAACCGCCGGCCGTCGCGAAGCGCTCTCAGCCGGACCCGGAGCTCCAGCCGAAGAGCCCGCCACCACATCTCACGCTGGGTGTATTGGTTGGGGCCTCGGTTGTAGCGGATCGAACCGCCGAGGCCGGCGACCCGGAGGCCGCCGGCGTCCAGCACCCGGCCGTCGGCGTTGTCGCAGCCGGCCGGTCCCAGCGTGCTCAGGTCCCAAGCCTGGGTGTCAAGGGTGGGCAGCCCCGGCTGCAGGTCTGGGTCGTGGTTCCCGGGAACGTAGAGGAGGGGAACGTTGAGGGTGCTGACCAGGTAGTCGAGGTACCCGTAGGGCAGGTCGCCGGCGGAGAGGACCAGGTCGGGTGCGATCTCCAGCAGGCGGCGGCGGTCCAGGCCCTCCTCGACCTGGTCGGCCACCGCCAGGATCCGCGTCATTCCGCGGCCATCAGGCCCAGCAGCTCATAAACCAGGTGGGCGGCGGCGATCCCGGTGACCTCGGCATGATCGTAGGCCGGCGCCACCTCGACCAGGTCCGAGGAGGCCAGGCGCAAGCCCTTCAGGCCGCGGAGCACCTGCAGCAGCTCGCGGCTGCTCAGGCCGCCGGCCTCGGGGGTGCCCGTGCCGGGCGCGAAGGCGGGGTCGAGGACGTCGATGTCGATGGAGATGTAGACCGGGCCCTCGCCCAGCCGCTCGCGGATCCTCTCCGCGGTCCAGGCAGGGCCCCTCTCGGCCACCTGCGTGCAATCGATGATCCGGAAGCCGAGCTCGGCGTCGGCGGCGAGGTCGCCGGGCCCGAAGATCGGGCCGCGGATGCCGACGTGGAGTGATCGGTCGCTGTCGAAGAGCTTCTCCTCGGCGGCCCTCCGAAAGGGGGATCCATGCGTGTAGCGCTGGCCGAAATGAGCGTCCCAGGTGTCGAGGTGGGCGTCGAAGTGGACGAGGGCGACGGGGCTGCCGAGCTGCTCGCGGACCGCGCGCAGCATGGGCAGGGCGATGGTGTGGTCGCCGCCGAGGGCGACGACCCGGGCACCGGTGGCCAGCAGCTCGGCCACGCCCGCCTCGATCTCCGCCAGCGCCTGCGGGATGTCGAAGGGCGTGCAGGCGACGTCCCCGCAGTCGGCGACCTGCCGCGGCTCGAAGGGCGATACGTCGAGCCCCGGGTGGTAGGGGCGGAGGAGGCGCGACGCTTGGCGGATCCCCGAGGGACCGAAGCGGGCGCCGGGCCGGTAGGTCACGCCGTTGTCGTAGGGCAGGCCCAGGATGCCGACGTCCACCTTCTCGACCTCGGCGCGGGTGGGGAGCCGCGCGAAGGTGGCCGGCCCCGCAAAACGCGGCACCTTCATCCCGTCCAGCGGGCCCCTGGTCATCTCGCTGCTCAATCTACGATTGCCGCAAGGTGAAGCTCGGCCTCCAGATCCCCGATTTCACTTGGCCGGGCGGCCCGGCCGAGCTCGGGGCGACTCTGGCCAAGGTCGCGCGGACCGCGGACGACGCCGGATTCGAGTTCATCGGCGTCATGGACCACCTCTTCCAGATCCGTTCGGTCGGGTCCGACAAGCGGGAGATGCTGGAGGCCTACACGACCCTGGGCTACCTCGCCGGGCACACCTCGCGCGCGAAGCTGCTGGCGATCGTGACGGGGGCCCCCTACCGCTTCCCCGGGATGCTGGCGAAGATCGTCACCAGCCTCGACGTGCTCTCCTCCGGCCGTGCCTGGCTCGGCATCGGCGCGGCCTGGAACGAGTCCGAGGCACGGGCGCTGGGGATTCCTTTTCCACCCCTCGCCGAGCGCTTCGAACGCCTCGAGGAGACGATCCAGATCTGCCTCCAGATGTGGTCCGAAGAGGAGGGCGCCTTCGAGGGCAAGCACTACCAGCTGGCCCGGACGCTCAACTCGCCCCAGAGCCTGAGCCGCCCCCATCCCCCGATCCTGATCGGGGGCATGGGCGAGCGGAAGACGCTCCGCTTGGTCGCCCGCTACGCGCAGGCCTGCAACCTCTTCCCGACGCCCGAGCTGCCGCGCAAGCTGGAGGTGCTGCGAGCCCATTGCGAGGCTGAGGGCCGCGATTACGACGGGATCCTCGAGACCTCGATGTTCAACTTCGACGTCGGGCCGAGCGGCGAGAAGATCGGGCCGACCATCGGGATGCTGAGGCGCCTCGCGAACCAGGGCATCCAGGTCGCCATCGGCAGCGTCAAGGACGTCCACACCATCAAGCCGCTGGAGATCATCGGCGAGAAGGTCATCCCTGCCGTCGCCGCCTTCTAGGGTCGTCGTCCCGCCGTCTGCCCTGGTGGTGCTGGTCGGGCCGGCCGGAGCCGGTAAAACCACCTTCGCCAGAGC
>Ga0209577_10006592_pt1 | contig 10725 bp, 10 predicted proteins | sample GraSoiAngelo_109_FD_185874 | JGI IMG/M metagenome (GOLD analysis project Ga0209577, IMG submission 185874) | Grasslands soil microbial communities from the Angelo Coastal Reserve, California, USA - 14_0903_12_20cm (SPAdes) (version 2) | ecosystem: Environmental > Terrestrial > Soil > Grasslands... | reverse complement strand
GTCGGGACGACTGGATTCGAACCAGCGACCTCACGCACCCCAAGCGTGCGCGCTACCAGGCTGCGCCACGTCCCGTCAAGACGTTTTCAGTATGACTTGAAAATGTTCTTTGTCAAATCTGCGGGGCATCCATCAGCGCGGTGTCAGAACCGCGAGCGGTAGCGACCGGATCCTGCACGCAACTCAGTATGAACATCTAATCCGTAAGGTACTGTTTGATCCGGTCGCTACCGCTCGCGGTTCTGACACGATTCGTGGCGATCACGCGAGACTAGACTTCCTCAGACATACGCTCGGCAATTCCCGCCTCACCTTCGTCTAACAGATCTAGTATCTCCCGAAGCTCTTTGGCAATTTCTCTCAAGGCGGCCTGCTGATCATTGCTCGGCGCCGCATTTGGCTTCGGTTCCTCTACCACATTCTCCGCAGATTGAAGCGAACCAAATTTTGCTGCCAACGAAGGCGGCGGCTGTAAGCTGCGTGGCGCTTTCGGTCTTGCCGACATTCCATTCTCCCGATTCACTCCACGCATGTCACTTGAAAGCTTCTGTTTCGCGCCGGCAATCGTATATTTTTCGTCGTAGAGCAATTCCTTAATGCGCAAGGCCATCTCGACATCGCGGCGACGATAAGTGCGCTGTCCCGCGCGATTTTTTTGCGGCGCAAACATGGGAAATTCAGTCTCCCAGTATCGTAGAACGTGCGCCTGTACGTCGAGGAGATCGCACACTTCACCGATCTTGAAAAAAAGCTTTTCGGGTATGATGACGTTGGATGGGGTCACGTTAAATGTCAGGGTCGCCGGGCCGACCTTTTAGCGCTTGCGCCAACTGCCCGCGAATGTTACCCGCCCGGAGATTTCGCTGTCAATAGTTACATTTAAGGCTCCCGAGTTGAGTCTACAGATTAAACGTGAATTCTAAGGTTAAGCATAGAAGGTCTTTCGATCATTCCAGACTGGTTGTGATTAAAAGTGAGAGTCGAGCAATCAAGGTTCAGAGTTCAAGCTTTAGCTTGGGGTTTCGTGGACAGCAACCTAAAGGCTGAACTCTCAACACTTGTGTCCTAAATCTCACTTTTAATTACCCTTCCAGCCTCCCTTGATAGACGCAGCCATGAACGCAAGGCTATAATCGCCCGTTCAAAATCTCTCTTCCAGTTCGGAGGTGCAACACAAAAAGTGCCGGCCGCTGCTTCCCTGTTTCGGCTTGCTACCAGACTCGACGAAGTAGGTTTTTCCGATATTGTGCTGATTCGCAACCGGATTATGGAGCTGCGGGCAAAGGGCGCAACGGTTTATCAGTTTGAAGGCGGCGAACCTTATCGCGAGACTCCTGACTATATCAAAGAAGGCATGAGCGCGGCCTTGCGTGAGAACAAGACACGCTATGCACCATCCTCTGGTGTTCCGCAGTTGCGTCGTACGATCGTCAATAAATTGCGCGAGCGCAATCGCATTCCGGCTGACGAAGAAAATGTGATCATAGTTCACGGCGGTATGCAGGGGTTATTCTGCTCTTTTCAATCGGTCGTGAACCCGGGTGACGATGTTTTGGTTTTCTCACCCTACTGGACTCCGATCAAGGACTTGGTCGGTCACTGCGAGGGCCGCTTAGTACTTGTGTCTACTGATGAAGCTCGCGTCAATGGTTTTCGAGAAACTTTGACGCGCTATGCCACCGAACGAACCCGGGCGATATACTTCAATACGCCGATGAATCCCTCAGGAGTTGTCTTCACTCGATCCGAGATCGAGCAAGTTGCGCAGTTTGCAATCGATCGGGAGTTAATCGTGATTGCCGACGAAGCTTATGAAGATATCGTGTATGAAGGAGAGCACGTTTCGATTGCTTCGCTTAATGGCATGTTCGAGCGCACGATTACTTCGTTCACGTTTTCAAAGTCATACGCGATGACCGGCTGGCGCATTGGTTATACCGTCGCTACCGACCCGTGGATGACCGGTCTACGCAAGACGACTCTGTATTCGTCGAATGGCGTCTCGACGCCAACCCAATGGGCCGCTTTGGCCGCGTTTACGACTGAGTCAGACTTCTTGGCTACATCGCGTGCCGCTTATCTCGAGCGGCGCGATTTGCTTTTAGCAGGCCTTAATGAGCTTGGACTAAGCTGCCCGCTGCCGGCTGGCGCCTTCTATGCTTTTCCTGATACCTCCTCAATCAGTGCGGACAGTCGCACCGCCACTGAGTTGCTGCTCGATCGCGCGAACGTCGCCAGTGTGCCAGGCGTCGTCTTTGGTCCGCATGGCGAAGGCCATGTGCGTTTCTCTTTCTCAACTTCGATTGAGACGATCGAAGCCGGTTTGGAATCGATGCGTCGCAATCTGTAAAGCCTGCCGCTATTTGCGAAAGACAGCGCGGCGTAGCGGCGAAATGTTTATAGCCCGCACGGACGTCCATTTTGTCTTTCCGAATTGAGCGAAATGCCATGCATTTTGTTCAATTCGGAAGAGCGTTGAAATCGAAGAGCACTCGTAGTCTCTAAACATTTCGTGCCTCCGGCACTTCGTTCTTTTGTTTGGACCGCGGCAATGAACGAATTTGAATTCATTCGCAACCTTCGAGAACAAACGCGATCGCGACATCACTCAGCTCGCGTAATCAACGGAATCGGTGACGACGCCTCTGTCTTAACTCAAAGAGCAAGTCGCGATCTGATCGTCACGACAGACCTCATAGTCGAAGGCGTCGACTTCTACCGAGACAGGACCTCGGCGCGGATGCTCGGCCACAAAGCTCTCGCAGTCTCTCTCTCAGACATTGCGGCCATGGGCGCACGTCCTTTGTGGTCGCTTTTATCGATCGGCATGCCGGCTGAAACCTGGAGAGACAAGTTCAAAAACGAATTCTACAAAGGCTATTTCGCCCTGGCAGATCAGTACGGAGTCACGCTCTCAGGCGGCGATGTTTCGGAGACTAAAACAGGAATCGTCATCGATTCAATCGTCATTGGCGAAGTCGTTTCCGGCGCGGCCGTGCTGCGCTCAGGCGCGCGTCCCGGCGATCAAATCTTTGTGACCGGCACTCTCGGCGGCGCCGCGGCCGGCTTGAAATTGATCGAGATGGGAGCGCAGGTCAGGAGGCAGGTGGCAGGAGGCAGACAGCAGGAGGCGGGAGACGCAAGCCAGGAGTCAGCACCACCCGCGGTAGCGGGTGGGTTAGACGCTAGCAGTCAAGAATCTGAAAGCAGTCAACAACCGAGTGCCGAGAGATCAGAAGAAGCTGCGATCGAGACTCTGCTGCTTCGTCAATTGTCTCCATCACCGCGAGTCGGCTGGGGCATAGTTCTCGGCGAAGAGCATCTGGCCGGCGCGATGATCGATATCAGCGACGGTCTATCATCCGATCTGAAGCAACTGTGCGACGAGAGCAACGTCGGCGCGCTGATCCAATCCGATGCCCTTCCCCTCGACGAAGACGTGGTCAGGCTCTGCGGACGCCGCGCACTTGATCCATTGGCGTTGGCCCTGCACGGCGGTGAGGATTTCGAGTTGCTGTTCACCGTTTCGCCCGACAATGCCGCGGGGCTTCCAAAGCGAGTTGATGGCGTGGGGATCTCCTGCATCGGTGAGATCACAAAGGAGCCCCGCAAGATTCGCATTGCCGAAAAGAACCGCGTCTGGGAGTTGGAGCCGCAGGGTTTCGAGCATTTCGCAGGAAAGGAGTAATCGATTTCCGCCGGCCATCGGTGGAGGCAAGGGAAATCAACGCGGGATTCTTTGAAATGAAAATTGAGAACGTGTGTAAAGGCCATCTTGAAAGTTGCCACGCTAGCCACTAAACGATACGATAAGCAGCACAAATGCAATCAATCGACGATCTCGCAAATGTGATCACCGAACTTGAGCCGTCAGAGCAGCAAGCTCTGTTGGACAAGGTTGCGCAACTGAATTTCCAGAAGGGCCTGCATGACCTCGCCGACAAGTATCGGGCCAGGCTTGCCGCGAAAGCCAACTCGAAGAGTCATCCGAGCAAGTAATGATTGAACTTCACCGAATCCGCGAACAGATCGCTGAGAATGACTACCCCGCCTGAACGATGGCTGCTGGACACGAACGTTTGGATCTTCGGAACGATAAGAGATTTCCCGGTCGAGCTTGTTACCGCTGAAGAGGCCCAGTCACGTCAGGCAGAGTTTCTCCCTTGATTGCAGGACTGATTGACTCACTTCCCTTCCTTTCATAGACTCCCTTTCAATGTTGCGCATTCACAACACGCTCTCCGGTCAACTCGAAGAGGTTCGTCCGCTTGTCGACGGCGAGATCAAATTTTATTACTGCGGGCCGACGGTGTGGGACTATGGACACATAGGGAATTTTCGGTCGGCGATTGCGGCGGATGTGTTGCGCCGATATCTGAAGTCCAAGGGCCTGCGCGTGACTCAGGCAATGAACATTACCGACGTCGACGACCGCATCATTACGAAGGCGCAGGAGAGTGGCAAAACGATCGACGACTACACCCAGAAGTACATTGAAGCGTTCTGGGAAGACTTTGATGCGCTCGGTTGCGAGCGGCCTGAGGTTGCACCGCGCGCGACGAAACATATTCCCGAGATGGTCGCCCTCGTCAAAAAGCTGATGGAGCGCGACCATGCTTATCAATCAGACGGTTCGATCTATTACCGCATCAAATCGTTTCCTGAGTACGGCAAGCTCTCTAAGATCAATTTCGCCGGCAACATCGAAGGTGGCAGCGAGCGCGTCGACACGGACAAGTACGACAAGGAAGACGCACGCGATTTTGCTCTATGGAAGGCTCCCAACCGTCCGGACGAACCGGCCTGGGATACTGAGATAGGTGGCGGTCGACCGGGTTGGCACATTGAGTGTTCGGCGATGTCGATGAAGTATCTCGGCGAAACTTTCGACCTTCATCTCGGGGGCATCGATCTGGTTTTTCCGCATCATGAGAACGAGATTGCCCAAAGCGAGGGCGCGACGGGAAAACAATTCGTGCGCTACTGGCTGCACTTCGAACACTTGAAAGTCGAAGGCGAAACGATGTCGAAGTCGAAAGGCAACTACTACACGTTTCGCGATCTGACGGACAAAGGCTTTTCGCCGGCAGCAATCCGCTATTTTCTGCTCAGCGTTCCCTGCCGTAAACAACTTAATTTTACTTTTGATGCGCTGAAGGGCGCGGAGAAGACCGTCGAGAGCTTGCGCGATTTTCGCGCGCGTCTGGAAGAAGCCAGGACTGAGGCTGGTGTCAACCATGAACTTCACGACGCCACTAAACAAGCGCTGACAGAATTTGAAGCTGGGATGGACGACGATCTGAACACGTCGGTGGCGCTTGCCGCAGTTCATGAACTGACTCGCGAAGTGAATACCGCCCTGGCGCGACGAGTGTTGCGCGCAGACAACAAACGCGAAATTATCGCCGCCATCGAACGCATCGACAGCGTGCTGAACGTCATCGGCCGTCCGCAGCGCGAGATGCTCAACGAAGAAATCCAGAAGCTTATCGATGAGCGTCAGGAAGCGCGTCATCGCCGCGACTTTGCGCGCGCTGATGAGATTCGCAATCAACTCGCCGAGCGTGGGATCGTTCTGGAAGATACGAAAGATGGTGTGAGGTGGAAACGGAAGTGAGTTCGCCGTCGGGATGAACAATTTCGACCAAAGGCGTTAGATTACCGACTTCAGTCGGGTTTTTGCCTGCTCATTAAGAGCCCAACTGAAGTTGGGTACTCTAACACCCGTGAACTGACACGCCATCCTCTGTTTTTATGCCCTCCACTCGCATTTCACTCCGAACGCCTTTTCGCGTTCGCTACGCGCTGATAGCGTTGGGCGGCGCTCTGCTGTTCGGCACGGCCGGCTTTCATTTGATCGAAGGTTGGTCGGTCGCGGACAGTCTTTACGTCACGGTGCAGACGCTCACGACGGTTGGATATGGTGATCTGACGCCGCGCAACGGAACCGGGCGCTTATTCGCGGTTGTGGTGATGCTGATTGGAGTCGGTGGGGTTGCGCTCTTTGTCTCGACCATAGTTCAATCTGTGGTGCAGTCGGAATTGGTGGCGACCTTCGGCCAGCGACGCCGATCAAGACAGATGAGCAAGCTTCACGATCACTTTGTTATTTGTGGCTCAGGCCGCGTGGGCTCGCATCTCGTGCGGGACCTGGTGCGCACAGAGCAACCGTTCGTGGTGATTGAAAACGATCAGCAAAGGGCTGCAGAATTCAGTCAACGCGGCATGAACGTGCTGGTGGGCGATGCTACATTGGAAGAGAGTCTGCGCGAGGCGGGCGTCGAGCGAGCGCGAGGTCTGGCCGCGTGTTTGCCTAACGATGCTGATAACGTTTATGTCGTGCTGACCGCGCGAGATTTGAATCCGCGTTTGCATATCGTCGCGCGCGCCGCTGAAGAGCAGGCAGAAGCCAAACTACTGCGGGCGGGCGCGAATCATGTGGTGGCGCCAACGATTATTGGCGGGCATCGCATGGCGGTTTCGTTGACGAAACCTGCTGTCAGCGAGTTCTTCGATTCTATTACCGGCAGCGAGCTTGGTCTGGGATTCGAACAGGTCGAAGTCGACGTCGCGTCGCCGCTGGTGGGACAAGAGCTTCGCGTTACTCCGATCCGGGCTGAACTGGACATCGTCGTCGTCAGCATTCGTCGACAAAATGGCGACACGCTTTTCAATCCCGCGGGCGATGCCAAGATCGAAGGCGGCGATATTTTGATCGCGATCGGGCAGGTTGAGGCTTTGATGAGGTTGAATCGGCTGGCACGCGGTAGAGCGTAACGCAAACTGTTAGTTTGCGTTTGCGTCTGCGCCTTTGAGTCAGAACCATTGCGTTAGCGGTTTAACCGCGGATACGAATCTAGGGAGCAACCGCCTGTTACCGCAGGCTAGATCGCAAGCTAACAGCTTGCGCTACCACTTTGAGAGTTCTAGTCACAGGCGGCAGCGGTTATCTTGGCGCCCACGTGCGCCGCTTCTTTCAGGCTGAAGACTTTTCGCGGCGCTCGCATCTGGACGTGCTCAGCTCATTGGACGCCACCAGGGTGAGCGCTTATGAAGTCGTCATTCACCTGGCCGCGCATCTGAGCAAGAATCCCGCCGACGCCGAAGATTGTTTTCGTGCGAATGTCGAAGGCACGGTGAATCTCTTGCGAGAGATGCAGCCAAACTCGGTTTTCATTTTCGCTTCGACGAAAGATGTTTATGGCGCGCATGCTGACGATTATGGAGAGGTGCCGGAAGACTGCTCTACTGAATACTGTGGCCAATCACCTCTGGAATGGTCGAAGCTAATCGCCGAACGGTACGTCGAGTATTATTCTGCGCAGAGAAATTTTCGTTCATGCATCTTTCGGCTGTCGACGGTGTATGCGCGGCCTTCAGAAGGAAATGAGAACGGTTTCGTCACGCACTATGTCGAGTCGGTTAAGCGCGGCTGGCCGATTCGCCTGCCGCTCGAAGGGAAACCGATACGCGACATCCTGCATGTCGATGATTTCTCGCGCGCGTGCCGGGCGTTCATCGATTCGCCGGTGACGCATGGGTTATATAACCTCGGCGGTGGACGCGCGAATTCTCTGTCACTGCGCGACATCATCGACAAAGTAGCGGAGATGATTCAATGCACTGCAGTGTTTGACGAAGCGAATCCTTTGCCGGCGCCAGTGCCCTTGCATTACGTATCTAACTTGAACCACGTCCGTGAGAAGTTAGGTTGGGAGCCGCAGATTGGAATTGAAGAAGGTTTGCGAAGCTTGTTGTAAGCTCTGCCCGGACAGCGTCGACAGCTCCGGAGGAGCGTAATGTTTATAGCTCACCGCGAGCGTTCACGAACTGGCTCCATAGGAGCCAAATGTCAGCTAGAGATTTCACTCCTAAAGGAGTTGAGAAATCATTAGCGTCGAAGAACTATAAACATTTCGCGCCTAACGGCGCTTTGGCGCATTATTTCGAGACCACGTAAATCCATTGAATCGAATCACCCTTGAGAGCCAGCGTTTTAAAGACTGATCAGATCAAAAGCCTCGTCGTTCGCGCACCCAACTGGATTGGCGACGCAGTTATGAGTGTGCCGGCGTTGCGCGAGTTGCGGCGCATGCTCCCAGCCGCAAACGTTACTCTGGTTTCCAAACCCGGCACCGCAGATATTTTCCTGGACTCAGACTTTGTCGACGAAGTTTTGGTTTACGATCGTTCAGGGTTAGCTTCCAGGTGGAACCAGGTTCGAGAATGGCAGCAACGAAAGTTCGATCTGGCAGTCCTTTTTCAAAATGCATTCGAGGCCGCCGCGATTGCGTTTCTGGCTCGGGTGCCGATCAGAATCGGTTATGGCACCGAAGGACGCAGCGCGCTACTCACTGATTCAGCTCGCGTGCCCGGCTGGAAAAATGAACGTCACGAGAGCTTCTACTATCTGAACATCGTCGCCGAACTAGACCGACTCTTACGCGGAACCTCATCCGTGGAAAGCGTGTCGCCGGATTTCACGCTGGGGGTTTCGGAGAGTAGAAAACGAAACGCCCGTCAAATTTTGCACGAATATGGCACGCGTATAGGCGAGCCTCTAGTTCTTCTTTGCCCTGGTTCGATTAATAGTCGGGCGAAACGCTGGCCTGCGGAACGGTACGCAGCACTTGCCGATCGATTAATCAAATCGGGAGCTAACGTGGCATTGATTGGTTCGCCCGCCGAACTTGATGTCTCGCGACAGGTGTGCGAGCGCGCTGTATATCAACCAATTATGCTGACCGGCAAGACGACTGTTGCCGAGGCGACCGCAATTATCAGCATTGCCGATGTCTTGATCACGAACGACACCGGACCCGCGCACATTGGCGCCGCGCTGAACACGCCAACGCTGGTAATCTTTGGTCCGACAAATCCGTTAACGACTTATCCTCTTTCGCGGAATGCCGAGATCATTCGCCATCCGCCGGAATGCGCTCCGTGCATGCTACGTGATTGTCCAATCGATCATCGTTGTATGACCGCGATCACGGTCGAGGAAGTTTTCGAGCGTGCGTGCGCTGTGATGTCGCGCCGCCTGCAGGCGGAACTTCAAACTGCATGAAACATCTCGCCGAAATCGTCAACAGTTTTTCAAATAAGCGCATTGTCGTCATCGGCGACGTGATTGCCGATCAATTCATTTATGGCGAGATCAGCCGCGTGTCGCGCGAAGCCCCGGTTTTTATTCTGCGGCATGAACACACGGAGACAACACCTGGAGGCGCGGGCAACTGCGCGATGAATCTCGCGGCTCTGGGCGCGCAAGTCAAACTGATTTCAGTACTGGGCGATGATGAAACAGGCCGGACACTGCAAGGCAAGTTGCGCGCTGCGCGCATTGATTGTGCCGATCTGTTCGCGTCAAGCGCACAGCGGACCACGACTAAGGTTCGGGTGCTCGCGGGGCAGATTCATTCTACCCGACAGCAGGTCATTCGCATTGACTACGACAACGAGCCGGGTTTGACCCCCGACCTTAAACAGAGGCTGAAAGCGGCCGCGGCGGAAGCCACCAATGGCGCGGACGCTGTGATAGTTTCCGACTACAACTATGGAGTTGCGGATCCAGAGATCGGCGCAGTCGTTCGCGCCGTGACGCGTCAGAAAAAGACTTCAATCCTGGTTGACTCACGCTTTCGCCTGTCGAGTTTTCCCGGTTTCACGTCGGCGACGCCGAACGAAGATGAAGTCGAAGAACTTCTGGGCGAAAAACATGTCGACAGAGCGGCGCTGGAATTAGCGGCCCAGAAACTTCGGCAGCAACTCGGATATGAGGCGCTACTTGTTACGCGCGGCGGGCATGGCATGATGTTAGTCGAAGACCGCGTCGCGCCACTCCATGTCAAGGCCGTCGGATCGAAACAGCCCGTGGACGTAACGGGTGCCGGGGACACAGTGATCGCGACGTACACGCTGGCGCTGGCGGCTGGTGCTTCGTTTGCTGAGGCGGCTCGGCTGGCAAATCTTGCAGGCGGAATCGTGGTCTCGAAGCGGGGAACATCCACGGTCAGCGTTGACGAGATGCTGTCATCGATGGCGCAGCTATCAAACGCATGACCATAGAACCCGATTCCTTTAGCGCTACGGCTCGAATTCTCGAACGGTGCGATTTGGCAGCGGTCGTCAAAACCGCAAAGAGAGAAGGAAGCCGAATTGTGTTGGCTAATGGTTGCTTCGACGTCCTTCATGTTGGCCATATTCGCTATCTTGAAGCGGCGAAAACCCTGGGCGACCTTCTGATTGTCGGCGTGAACTCCGACGAACAGACTCGACGATTGAAAGGCGATGGCCGGCCGCTCGTATCCCAAGACCAGCGAGCCCAAATCATATCCGCATTGGAAGCTGTTGACTTTGTGACGATTTTCGATGAGCCGACTGTCGAACAATTGCTCCTCGCGCTCAAGCCCGATGTTCACGCCAAAGGCACCGATTACACCGAGGACACCGTTCCTGAACGCAATGTGGTACGATCCTTCGGCGGACGAGTAGCGATCGTTGGTGATCCAAAAAATCATTCGTCATCCGAAATTATCGATAAAGTGGACGAGTCATTACAGAACCGGGAGCGGTAGCGACCGGTCCTCTTCGATAAACGCTTGGTTGGACCGCTCGCTACCACTCCCGGTTCTGTAACTTATGCGCATTCTTATAGTCAAACTCGGCAGCATCGGCGACCTCGTGCATACACTCCCCTCGCTCGCGGCGATGCGGCGCGGTTTG
>Ga0209577_10006591_pt1 | contig 10726 bp, 12 predicted proteins | sample GraSoiAngelo_109_FD_185874 | JGI IMG/M metagenome (GOLD analysis project Ga0209577, IMG submission 185874) | Grasslands soil microbial communities from the Angelo Coastal Reserve, California, USA - 14_0903_12_20cm (SPAdes) (version 2) | ecosystem: Environmental > Terrestrial > Soil > Grasslands... | reverse complement strand
CAACAGATACGCGGTGATGAGCCAGGTCCAGCAGAAAAGCGGCATCTTCATCATTGTCATCCCCGGCGCGCGCAAGTTGAGGATGGTAGTGATGATGTTGATCGAACCCATGATCGACGACGCGCCCATGATGTGAATCGCGAAGATCGTCAGGTCCATTCCCATCCCGGCCTGCACCGACAACGGGGCGTAGAGCGTCCAACCGCCCGCGGCAGCGCCGCCGGGGACAAAGAAGGACGCGAAAAGCAGCGTTGCCGCAAACGGCAGCAGCCAGAAGCTCCAGTTGTTCATGCGTGCGAACGCCATGTCGGGAGCGCCGATCATCAGCGGCACTTGCCAGTTGGCGAATCCGACCGCCGCCGGCATGATCGCGCCGAATATCATGATCAGCCCATGCAGCGTGGTCAGAGAATTGAAAAATTCGGGATCGACGATCTGCAGACCTGGCTCGAAGAGCTCCGCGCGAATGGTGAGCGCAAGGCAGCCGCCGGCGAAGAACATGATGAACGAGAACCAGAGGTACAGAGTGCCGATGTCCTTGTGGTTGGTCGTGGTGATCCAGCGCATGAGTCCGCCGGGATGATGCGCGTGCTCGTCGTGCGCGTGGCCGGCGGCGTGATCGTGGGGAATGCTGCTCATGTTCAACGCTCCTAAAGGCCTCTGACCTCGGACTATTTCCCGGCTGCGGCGACTTGCGAGGGCTGAACCACGTCGCCAACGTGGTTGCCCCAGGCGTTGCGTTCGTAGGTAACGACGGCCGCAATCTCCGTCGGCGAAAGCGTGTTCTTCCATGCAACCATCGCGGTGGGCTGGCCGTTTCTCACCACACCATTGAGAACGACATCCAGATGCGCGGCTACGGGTCCGGTCGCGATCTTCGATCCGTCGAGCGGCGGGAATGCGGGCGGCACCCCTTTTCCAGTGGCCTGATGACAAGAAGCGCAGTTCGCGGTGTAGACGGCCTCGCCGCGCGCGGTGAGCTCCTTTACGTCCCAGATCCTGGCCGGATCATCCGCGGCGGCAGCCGCCTTCTTTTTCTGCGCATCGGCCCAGACCGCGTACTGGTCCGCCGGCAGGACCTCGACGACCACCGGCATGAATCCATGCTCCTTGCCGCACAGCTCGGCGCACTGGCCGCGATAGACGCCCGGCTTGTCGGCACGGAACCAGGCGTCGCGCACGAAGCCGGGAATCGCATCCTGCTTGACTCCGAACGCCGGAACCCACCATGAATGGATGACGTCGCCCGCGGTAATCAACACCCGTATCCTCTTCCCCGCCGGCACCACTAGCGGTTGGTCGACTTCGAGCAAGTAATGCTCGCCCTTGGGCTCCTGGTTGTAGATTTGCGTATACGGCGTCTTGAGATTGCTGAAGAAGCCAAATCCCTGATCGATGTAGTCGTAGCTCCACTTCCATTGATAACCGGTAACCTTGATGGTCATGTCCGGCACGGTCGTGTCCTTCATCGCCAGAATCGTCCTGGTCGCCGGAAGCGCCATGAACATCAGGATCAGGAACGGAATGACGGTCCAGACGACTTCGACCGTCGTGTTCTCGTGAAACTGGGCCGCTTGATGACCTTGGGACTTGCGATGCGCGAAGATCGAATAGAACATCACGGCAAAGACGCCGACGAAGATCACGACGCAGATCCACATGATGTAGACGTGGAGGTCGAATATCTGTTCGCCGATCGGCGTGACAGGCGGCTGCAGGTTGTATTCCAGGGCCGCCCGCGCCGCGCTCGCCATCAGCGCCGATGCGAGCATTGCGACGAGGAGGGCCGTCTTCGCAACGAGTCTGACCGATTGTCCCACCCGCTGCGCCACCTTGATGCGATCCATGCTTTCCTTAGAAACGTCGACGATGCGCGAAAAACCGACGCGCTTCTGAAGTCGGCGCTAACGCGCGTTACCCGCCTCCGCGTTACCCGCCAGCGCCCGGCGCAGATCGCGCGCGATCGCGGTGCGCTCATGCGCGGAAAGTTCCTCGCCAATCGGCAGCGATTCGCCGCGATGACGCAATACCAGACGCGCCACGCGCTTGCGTGCGTCGGCTTCGACTTCAAGCCGCGTCCAGAATCTGTTGAACTCGCGCCGCGTCAGGGATCCGCCACGAATACGCTCAACGACAATTCGATCGCCGCGTACGGTCACTCGCTCCCAGTCGTTTGCATGCCGTTCGATCCGGCCAAACGCCCAGCAAAGCACGGCCATCTCGATCACCGAGTACGGCAGTACCGGCCAGGCGCCGAAGGCGGCGAAGGCCAACGCCATTCCCATGGAGACTGCGCAAAGGCCCGCAAAAAGCGTCCACCGGGCGCGCGTGCCCAGCGAATCGTTGCGGCGCGACACTGCGCAGAACTCCGAACGAACCGCCAATGAGAGGTCGATCTCGACCGACACCGGAAAAAGCGCCGCCGCGCTCCTCGAAATGCGCGCCTTCCGACGTAAATGCCTTGCCGGCGAGGCCCGCTTTGCCGCGATGACTTGTCTATGAAAAACGGCGCGATCTTAGCATGGATCGCCGGGACACCAAAAATTGGCGCTCCCTTCGATCGCTTCGGTCGCGGCCCACTCGGGCGCATCCGCGTAACCCCACCGTATGCTGGCGATGCGCGGCGCGGAGAGCAGCCGCCCGAGCGCAGCGACGTTCTCGTCCTGACACGCCATCGTGGGATCGATGCTGTTGGCGATCCAGCCTGCGAGCTTCAGGCCGCGCGCGCGAATCGCCAGGGAGGTCAGCAGAGCATGGTTGAGACAACCCAGACGCACGCCGACGACCATCAGCGCCGGCAAGCGAAGCGCGCGGGCAATGTCCAGCATGTCGATCCGCTCGCCCAGCGGCGCGAGCGCTCCGCCCGCACCTTCAACGACGACGCGATCGGCGCGCGTGCCAAGCTCCTCATAGCTCTTCTGAATACGATGAAGGTCGATGACGACGCCGACGGCGCGCGCGGCAAGATGCGGCGCGATGGCGTCCTCGAAGGCGTACGGGCACCGCGCCGATAAGGGTGCGTCGACGTTGCCGGCCGCGGCCAGCGCAACGAGGTCCTCGTTGTCTTCGCCACCTCCCGCCGCGACGGGCTTCATGCCGACCGCGCGCAATCCTTCCGCGGCGTACTTGCGCAGCAGCGCACACGCAACCATCGTCTTGCCGACTCCGGTGTCGGTGCCGGTGATGAATATGCCTTGGGTCATCGCCTGGCTCGCGGTTCGACACGGATGATCGCACTGCCGTCGTCGGTCATGCGCGGTTCAGGTTTCCACGCATGACCGTAGACGATCTCGAAGCTCGCTGGCAGGCGCCCCTCGCGGCGGGTAGCTTCGAGCGCGGCAAGCATGCGCTGCCAGCGTTGCCGGCCCATCAGCCCGCGCGGCCGTCCCGCCGTGACATTGTGTGCCCCGATTGCCTTCAGATCGCGCATCAGCCCGATCGCGTCAGCATAAGTCAGCGTCAGCGATTCCATGTGCATCACCGGATCGGCAAAGCCGGCGTGAACGAGCATGTCGCCCAGATCGTGCATGTCGACGAACCGGCCGACGTGGGTCGCGCGGTCGGCGGCAAGAAACGCCGCGCGCAGCTCCTTCAAGGTGTCGGGACCGAAGGTGGTGAAAGACAACAGGCCACCTACACGCAGCACGCGCCGGAATTCGGCGAATGACTTTTGCGGATCGCCGATCCATTGCAGCGTGAGATTGCTCCAGATCAGATCGATGCTTGCCGGCTTGATCGGCAGCGACGCGATGTCGCCGCAGATATACCAGGGCCGGAGCTCGCGTGCAGGCGCGAGCGGGCCGAGGACGCGTCCGAGGAGCGACCGGGCCGACCTCGCGGCCGCGGCTGCGCGATCGCGCGCCGCGAGAGTCATGTTGAACGCCAGGTCGAGACCGATAAGGCGAGCATCGGGGTAACGCGCGTGCAATTCCCCCAGCGCGGCGCCGGTGCCGCAGCCGGCATCGAGAATCGTGACTGGCTGCATTCTGACGAAGCCAAGGCGTTCGGCCATGCGCTGTCCGACCTCCCGCTGCAGCACGGCAGCTTCGTCATACGTGGCCGCGGCGCGCTCGAAAGCGCGGCGCACCTGTGCGCGATCGAGGTCCATAGATCCGGTCGCGCGCTCAGTGGGCATCATCACGCCTCATTGGCCCTCCTGGGTCACCCGCAAAAGCGTCCAGGGCTGCGATGACCGCCTGCGGATGCGACAGGAACGGGGTGTGCGCGGCACCGGGAATGACCACCAGCGAAGCATGAGGAAGCGCACTCGCCAGATACCTCCCTGCGGCAACCGGAGTCAGCGTGTCGCGATCGCCGGCGATGACCAGCGCCGGCTGCGAAATCGCGCTTAGTCCGCTGCGAAGGTCGGTCGAGGCGAGGAGCTCGAGCGAGTCGCGTAGCGCGTGCGGCGACGGTTCGCTGCGCGCGAACAGATGTGATCGTAACGAGCCAAGCGTGTCGCGTGCATGTTCGCTTCCCTGCACCTGCAAAGTTACGAAGCGTTGCAAGGTCTGCCGGTAGGCAACGCGAAGCTCGTCGCCAAATTGTCTCAGCGTTGCTTCCGCCATGGCGTGCGGCCAATCCGGCCGCTGGACGAAGCTGGGCGTGGTCGACATCAGCACCAGCGCGCCGACTCGCTCAGGCCGCAAGCGCGCCCATTCGAGCGCAACCTGGCCGCCGAGAGACCAGCCCAGGATCATCAGTGGAGCCGGCGTTTCTGCCATTGCGAGCTCCACCGCTTCGACGACGCGGCGCAGCGACAATGGCGGCGGCGTCACCAGCGCGTCGCTGTATCCATGACCCGGCAAATCGACCAGATGCAGGCGGTAGCTCTCGATCAGCCACGGCAAGAGCGGAGACCACAACCCGGAATGCATCCCCCATCCGTGCAGCAGCACCAGCGGCCGGCCGCGGCCCACGCTTTCGACATGGACGCTCATTGGGCGACATCGGCGAGCGCCTCGGCCAGGCGGTCAACGTCGTCGATAGTGTGCGAAGCGGAAAACGTGATCCGCAAGCGTGCCGAGCCCCGCGGCACCGTCGGCGGACGGATTGCCGGCACCCAGATGTCGCGCTTCCACAACGCATCGCTGATGCTCAGTGCCTCTGAGTTCGCTCCGAGTATGAGAGGTTGAATCGCAGTCATCGACGGGAGCGTGCGCCAGGGAAGCGCAGCAGCAGCGTCTCGCCAGCGATCGATGAGCGCGAACAGGTGCGCTCGCCGCTCGGGCTCGTCGCGAATCAAGGCCAGGCTTGCCGCCAGTGCGCAGGCAAGCATCGGCGGCGCGGCAGTGGTGAAAATGTAGCTTCGCGCGGTCTGAATCAGCGTCTCGATGACCGACTCGTGCGCGGCGACGAACGCCCCGGCGACGCCCGCCGCCTTGCCGAGCGTTGCCATATAGACGATGCGCTCGGAGACAAGGCCGAGTTGCGCAAGCGTGCCGCGACCGGAATTCCCAGGATCTGCCGCCGACTCTTCGCCGAGCACGCCGAAGCCGTGCGCGTCGTCGACCGCCAGCCACGCGTCGTACTTCTCGGCAAGCTCGAGCAGGCTACCAAGCGCGGCGATATCGCCGTCCATGCTGAAAACCGCGTCGGTGGCGATCAGCTTGCGCTTCGCGCCGCTCGACGCGAGTCTTTGTTCGAGCGCCTTGAGGTCGGCGTGCGCATAGCGAACGAAATCGGCACGAGACAGGAGTGCCGCATCGTTCAGACAGGCGTGGTTCAGCTTGTCGGCGAATACGGCATCGCCGCGGCCGACGAGTGCCGTGACGATGGCGAGGTTCGCCAGGTATCCGGTCGAAAACAGCAGCGCTCGCGCGCTCGGGCACGGAGCGATCCACGCGGCAAGCTCGCGCTCAATCGCGTCGTGGGGCGCGAAATGCCCGGAGATGAGGTGCGACGCGCCGGCGCCGACGCCGTATCGCGCAGCGCCCTCCTGCGCTGCCGCGACGACGCGCCGCTCGCCGGCCAGGCCTAGATAATCGTTGCTGCCGAAGTGGAGCACTTCGCGGCCGTCGACCCGCAACCGCGCACCTTGAGCGGAATCGACAATGCGACGTTCGCGCCGAAGACCCCGCGCGGTCCTCTGTTCGAGCGCGTCATCGAGCTCCGAGGTCAGCCGCGACATTGCCAGCGCCCGTATCGATACCCAAGCGCTCGAACAAGACACGGTCGGCGTCGAAATCCGGATTGCCGGTGGTGAGAAGCTTGTCGCCGTAGAAAACCGAGTTCGCGCCGGCGAAGTAACACAGCGCCTGCGTCGCGTCGCCGAGCTCGCGCCGGCCCGCCGACAAACGCACCATGGCCTTGGGCATGGTGATCCTTGCAGCGGCGATGGTGCGCACGAACTCGATCGGATCGATCGCCGCGACGCCGCCGAACTGCGCATGCAAAGGCGTGCCTTCCACCTGCACCAGGCTGTTGATCGGCACCGACTCCGGATAAGGATCGAGGTTGGCGAGCTGCGCGATCAGTCCGGCGCGTCCCCGTCTCGATTCGCCCATGCCGACGATACCGCCGCAGCACACGTGGACGCCGGCGGCGCGGACGCGATCCAGCGTATCCAGCCGATCGCGATAATCGCGCGTAGTGATGACCTTGCTGTAGAACTCGGGTGAGGTGTCGAGGTTGTGGTTGTAATAGTCCAAGCCGGCTTTGCGCAGCCGCTCGGCCTGGCCATCCTTCAACATGCCGAGCGTCGCGCAGGTCTCCAGACCCAATGCCTTGATCTCGCGCACCATCGCCAGCACTGGTTCGAGGTCGCGGTCCTTGGGTCCGCGCCACGCCGCGCCCATGCAAAAACGCGACGCGCCGGCCGCCCGGGCCGCCCTCGCGGCTCTCACCACGGTATCGAGCGGAAGCAACTCCTCGCTGACCACCTCCGTGTGATAGCGCGCCGCCTGTGGGCAGTAACCGCAATCCTCGGGACAGCCGCCGGTCTTGATCGACAACAGAGTCGAAAGCTGCACCGCGTTCGGATCGTGATGCGCGCGGTGCGCCTCGTGCGCCCTGCGCAACAGATCGTTCATCGGCAAGCCGAGGAGCGCCTCGACCGAGTCGACGCTCCAGCGGGGCTCCACCTCCGACTGTGGCTCGCCGCGCTCCACCGTGATCGGCTGCATGCTTAGAGCACCTTCCGTGACATCGGGCCGTTGGGACTAGTATGCTGAGTCATCAGTTACGATAGCGGCGAGTTTCCGGCAGGGGGGGATAGTTGTCAAATTTTCTGACGAGCGCATTTGACAGCGTTCGGCGAAGTGCGCTCGACGCCGCGCGCATGGCGCTGCCGCAGCGATGCGAATTGTGCGCTGGCGTATCTGGCACCGATCTCGTCTGCGGCGGCTGCATGCGCGACCTGCCGTGGCTGGCCCGCGCGTGTCCGGTTTGCGCGCTGCCCTCCGGCGGCAGCGTTTGCGGTCAATGTTTGGGCGACCCGCCTCCATTCGATGCGACCATCGCCGCGTTCTCGTACGCGTTTCCGATCGACAGGCTCATCCATTCCTTGAAGTATCAGGGCCGCTTGGCGCTGGCCGAATGGTGTGCCGATGCGATCCTTGTCCAGCGTGGCAACTCCGGCGCCGGCTCGCGACCGGATCGCCTGATCGCATTGCCGCTCGCCGTCGCGCGGCAGCGTGAACGCGGCTACAACCAGGCGCTCGAAATTGCCCGCGTAATCGGGGCACGCAGCGGTGTTCCGCTGCTTCCTCGCGGACTGTCTCGCGTCCGCGCGACTCCGCCGCAGGCGGCGCTGCCGTGGGCGGAGCGGGCGAAAAACGTTCGCGGTGCTTTTGCGTGCGATCTTGATCTTTCGGGTCTGACCGTTGCGCTGGTCGACGATGTGATGACCACCGGCGCGTCCCTCGCCGAAGCGGCGAAGATCCTCAAGGCCTCCGGGGCGGCAAGCGTCGAGAACTGGGTCGTTGCACGAACGCTGCCACCAGCGGATTGATGCGCTCCTGCGGCACGGTCCTTTTGCGTTAGCGTCCGAGGGCTTGCCCGCCGATGGTAGCGATCGTACTGGTGCAGCCGGAAATCCCGCCCAACACCGGTAATGTCATCCGCCTTGCCGCGAATGCCGGTGCCGAATTGCACCTCGTCGAGCCGCTCGGCTTCAACCTGACCGATCGCGAGCTTAAACGCGCCGGTCTCGACTACCACGAATACACGCGGCTGACCGTCCATCCCAACTGGGCGGCGTGCCTCGCCACGCTCGGCACACGCAGGCGCTATGCGTTGACGACCTGGGGTAAGCGATCTCTTTTCGCGTGCAAGCTTGGCAATGACGACGTGTTTGTATTCGGCCGCGAAACGGCAGGGCTGCCAGAGGCGATCCTCGCCGACTTCGCGGAGGATGTCCGGGTGCGCATTCCGATGCAGCCGGCGGTGCGCAGCCTCAACATTTCCAACGCGGTCGCGATCACCGTCTACGAGGCGTGGCGCCAGACTGGATTTGCCGGCGCCTGCTAGACCAATACTGAAGTCGACGCCGGATTCCGTCCCGGCTTGTGCAATGCGGATGCAAGGCCGGCACGCAGCATCGCGTCGCGGAAGCCTCGCGCAGCGGCACCCCCGCCTTGCTCACTGAAATTCCGGGCCGGGCTCGCGCGCGAGCAGCGCCTCGACTGCGCGCCTCGGCGACAGGTTCTCGTAGAGCACGCGATAGACCGCCGCACAGATCGGCATTTCCACGTCGAGCGACGATGCCAGCGTGTGCGCCGCTCGCGCGGCGGCGATGCCCTCGGCAACGTGGCCCAGTCCGGCGGTAATCGCATCGAGCCGCTTACCCGCTGCCAGCGCGAGGCCAACGCGCCGGTTGCGCGACAAGTCACCTGTGCAGGTCAACACCAGGTCGCCCAGTCCGGCGAGCCCCATCAAGGTTTCGCGCCTGCCGCCGAGCGCGATCGAAAGCCTGCCGGTCTCCGCCAGCCCGCGAGTGATCAGCGCGGCGCGCGCGTTATTGCCGAAACCCAGTCCATCGCTGGCGCCGGCCGCGATCGCCAGCACGTTCTTGATTGCGCCGCCGACCTCGATTCCGATGAGATCGTCGCTCACGTAGGCGCGGAAGGTTTCTCCGCGAAGCCGCCGCGCGACGTTCTCGGCGAGTGTGCGCTCGGTCGCGGCGACGCTCACTGCCGTGGGCAGCCCGCGCGCGACCTCCTCGGCGAAGCTCGGTCCCGATATCACGCCGACCTGCGAGCGCCACAGCGGAGCGATCCTTTGATGCGCCAGTGCGACGCCGCCAGCATCATCCGCGGCGACGAAGCCTTTTCCGGCCCAGATGAGCGGAGCGTCGACCTTCGCACGCAACCTTTCGACGAGGTCGACCAGCGCCCCGACAGGAGTAGCGACGACAACGAGCGAGGCCCCATCCACCGCGCCGTGTAAATCGCTGAGCACCGAGACACTCGGCGGCAACTTCACGTCCGGCAGATAACGGGAGTTCTCGCGCGACGATTCGATCACGCCGGCCTGCATCGCGTCGCGGGCCCATAGCCTGATCGTGGTCGTGCTCGAAGCGCGTCCCAGATGCGCCGCCAGCGCACTACCCCAGGCCCCGGCGCCGAGAATCGCGACCGTGTCGCTCATGACCGGCGGAATTGAAACTTAGAGGCCCCAGACTTGCGAAATGCGAACGTATCCCGTCTGTCCGTCGCGATGCCTGACCTTGGCCCAGCCGGGAGTGCTGGTGGCATACGAGGTATCGGCAAGCTCGAGCAATACGTTTTGCTCGGCCTTGAAGACGACCGCTGCGTTCGCCTCCGGACTGGCCAGGACGTCGGCCGAAGACGCCCGGACCACAACGGTGCGCCGGTCGGCGGCGGCTTTTTTTTCCATCCATGCCACACTGCCGGTCGCATCGCGGATCTTGTACCACCCCTCGACCGAGACGATGACTTCGACCGGCACTTCACGGCCCAGCACGAACAAGGGCTTGGACCTGACCGACGGCGCATCGTAGAGGACTGCCGGCTCCAACGTGGAATGAAACTCCGCGCCGACAGCGCCGGCCGCGAGAAAGAAGAGCGACGCCGCGAGTGCAAGCGGACGCGTGAACACCGGCGGTCTTAGCTGGGAACCGGCGACGCCGCCGGCTGTTGCGCGAGGTTTGCGAGCTGCTGCTGATACAAAAGCTCGAAATTGATCGGATCGAGGTGGACGGGTGGAAAACCTGCCCGCGTAATCGCATCGGCGATGGTCTCCCGGATGTAGGGAAACAGCACATTGGGACAATGGATGCCCATGATCGGCTGAATATCGGCCACCGGGACGCCCCGAATCTGGAACACGCCGCCCTGAGCTGCTTCGACCAGGAACAAGACTTTGTCGCCGATCTTCGCAGTTACCGTCACGGTGAGCACGCATTCGTAGACGTCCTGCTCGATCTGCTCCCCACGAGTGCGCAAGCCGACTTCCACCTGCGGCGGCTCCTGCATGAAAAAAGATTGGGGCGCACCCGGGTTCTCGAGCGAAAGGTCCTTGACGTAGATTTTCTGAATCGAGAGCGAAGGTCCGGACTGCGGCTGTGGGTCGTCGGCCATGGGATTCCTGATAAGGGCTCAACTCATAATTATAGCGCGGCGCTCAAGCCCATCATCGTTCTAGCATCGCAGCGAGCTTGCCCGCGCGGTCCAGGGCGACCAGATCGTCGTAGCCGCCGACATGAAATGCTCCGATATAGATTTGGGGCACCGTCCGCCTGCCTGTCTTGCTCATCATCTCCACG
>Ga0209577_10006587_pt1 | contig 10731 bp, 11 predicted proteins | sample GraSoiAngelo_109_FD_185874 | JGI IMG/M metagenome (GOLD analysis project Ga0209577, IMG submission 185874) | Grasslands soil microbial communities from the Angelo Coastal Reserve, California, USA - 14_0903_12_20cm (SPAdes) (version 2) | ecosystem: Environmental > Terrestrial > Soil > Grasslands... | reverse complement strand
CCTAGTGCCAGCAGCAGGTGGCTGGGAAGGTGATGTCATTGATCAAGCTAATGCCGATGCCGAGGCGGAGCTTCAAATCCGTATGCAAGAAACCGACGCCCAGCTCCTGGAAGCGATTGAGGAGGCCCTCGCTCGCATGGAAGACGGCACGTATGGCATATGTTCGAACTGCAATCGGGTCATTCCTGTTAGCGATCATGTAAAAACGTATTTTTTGGAGCCGGCCAACATCCCCTAGCTGCCCCGCTGCACGAGGCCGGAGGGAAAACCGGCCAGAGCGCCTGATGAGTGAGAGCGGAGGCAACTCAGTCGACAAACTCCACCGCACACGCGAAGATACGGGAGCACGCGGATGATGTGTGGAGGGATGATGCTGCTCCTTATCTCTGGAGCGATAAGCAATTCAAATGCCGTGATCCGGCAGGAGTTCAGAAAACTACGTTTTCAGATGATCGATGACAATTTTCCCAAAGCTCGGCTGGAAGCAGTGCCTTGGACCCGATTTTGCCGGGCGTGCATGGAAGCCCTGGAAGTTGATTCGTGCCAAGGAAGCCAGGAGCCAGTCGCATAGGATCCGGATACAACGCTTCTACTCGTCTCTCGAGGGGTCGTCTCCGTGCAGGGTTTGCTTGAGCTGCGAGTAGTATTCACGCTTAAGCTTTTCTAAGTCTTGCTTGACCAAGTTCAGCCCAAACACGCAGAGCTCGAAATTCTGCGAGAGCCTGCGGAACAACGGCGCTTCGTCCCTATATTCGAACTGATCGAACGACGACACAATCGAGTAGGATTCGGTCCGCCAGATCGGCGGCTCAACGTTGTCCAAAGAAATCCGAAGGCGATGAATCGAATCGGCTGGATCGCGCAGATTTTCCACGTAACTCCCGGGCCACCCAGTCATAAAAGCGCCGAAGACCCGTAGTGAAGCACTGAATGTAGGCCATTCGACGGGGCAGTGTAAATGCGGATCTTCGGATCGCACGGCATTTGGTTCTTCAATCAAGTTTAATCTGCTCTTTACTCATTGCGAGCAGTGTCTGAATGCGTATTCACGGCACAAAGCAGCGAAGCGAGTTTGTGGGCAACATGCCGCGATGTGTGAAAGCTCACAGACCCCTTGTGTATGGCGAATACGCTGCCCAAAGTCAGGGAAGGATCGCGTGGGAACTTGGCACTGGGCGCGGCACAACTCTGAAAGCTTCTAGGCTGGAAACCCCACAACTCAAAAGCTCCTATTTGTCGCTACGGAGCGAGTTCCGTGCTCAGAAACGAATTTCAAACCAAGTAAGACTGGCGCTATTGCAGGCGGGTGATGCGGGTGTCAAAGCCGATCAAGGAATCGAAAATCGCGAGGACGTGCCGGCGGTACTCCACCATACGCTCGAGCACCTCGCGCAGACTTGGCTCGCGTTCAACCTCCCGGTGCCAGCGAGCCAACACCTGAGGAGGTACCTCGATATCCCGCCGAAGTTCCTCGGCAGAATGACCGCGAAGAAACAGGCCGTAGAAGAAGGCTGCCTCGCGCTGGGGATACTCCAATTCCGGAAAAGCCTGCTCGCCGATGATGAATTGCTCGGACATATAAGAAAGCGCAGTTTACCGAAAGTTTTGGTCTCGTCAAGAGGGCGGAAGTAACTCCTAGTACGCCTTCAACCGAAGGCCTATGGAGGCAATCAAGCACACTATGCCTTCAGGAGAGAGTACGGTTGTATCAACGGGCAGGATCCCGAGGAGGCCAGACCACCTGCTCTATCCGGGCTGGCGGGCTGAGCGGACGAAATCGCGCAAAGCGGACACATTCGGGCCGTAAACGCCAACACGGGCAGCGTCGATGGGCAACCCGAGCCGCTCCGCCAGCTCCAAATTGATTCCAGCATCGTCCAGTTCAGACAGGCTGAATCCGATCACGGGCAGCACACGGTTCAACCCTGAGGGGGCGACTGGGCGTGGCGGACGACGACGCTGCCACGGGCGTTGGGCTAGCTGGAAGAACTGGTGCCAATCGCGCTTATCCCACATTGCTCGACCCTTCCTTGCGGGAACAACGTGCTGATATATGGATGCTCGCGGAGCCCCTAAGGTCGCCTACGCTACTAAATCGCAGGCGACTTGCACTCATATACGCTAGAACTCGTCTCGAGTCTACAGTGGTGTCCAACTACTACATACGAGTTTCGCGCAAACGCGGGTCGGGACTTTCCCAATAGAATCGGCGTTTGGTCTCAATAACTCAGACCCGCTGTATACTGGTTTGAGGGCTCCTCGTCTTTCCCAACAAAGATGCTCAAGACTGTCGTTGTCATTCATTATCACGAGCTCTGGCTGAAGGGTCGGAACCGCAAATTCTTCTTGGGTAAATTCTTGCTCGCGCTGCGGCGCGTATTCGCAGACTTTCCAACTGCCCGCATGCGCCAGCCGGGTGATCGCGTGGTTCTGGAGTTCGGTTCGGACGCGCCGTTGGAACCGATCATCATCCGTCTGAAACGCGTTCTCGGCATAGCTTACTTTGCCGTAGCTCGTTCTGTGCAACGTGGTTCCGGAGACGATCTGGAGGTTCTCTGCCGGGCGGCATGGGAGGAGGTAGAGCCTCTCGAATTCTCGAATTTTGCCGTTCGTGCCAAGCGCAGCGATAAATCTTTCCCCCACCGCGTCGATGAGATCGAAAGGTGCGTGGGACGGTATCTGTTAGAGAAATTGCGTGTCGCAGGCCGCTCGGTCCGCGTGCAACTGGATGATCCGGAGATGACCTGCAGGATCGAAATTACGCCTGACCCCATGTTGGTGTATGCCCGAAGGATTCCCGGCACGGGAGGCCTCCCCGCGAATACCACCGGACGAATGGTCTGCCTGTTGTCGGGTGGATTTGATTCCGCAGTCGCCGCGTACAAAATGATGCGACGCGGCGCACACGTGAACTTCGTCCACTTCTGGGGAGGCGGAGCTCGGCCCGGCGAATCCTCAGTGCATGTGGCCAGGCTTTTGGTGGAACGCCTGGTGCCTTACCAGTTTACGGCAAGGCTCTATCTGGTCCCCTTCGAGCCGATTCAGCGTGAGATCGTAAGCAACGCGCCTGAGCGATATCGATTGCTGCTGTATCGGCGCATGATGCTGAGAATCGCGGAGCGCATTGCACGGAGAAACCGCGCCCAAGCGATCATAGCGGGCGACAGTCTGGGACAGGTGGCTTCTCAGACGCTGCAGAACATGGTCGCCGTTGGCACCGCTTCGCCGATGCCCGTTTTCCGTCCTCTGGCCGGCGACGACAAACAAGAGATTCTCGTCTTAGCGCGCCGCATCGGCACATTTGAGGTTTCCGAAGAACCATTTCACGACTGTTGCCCGCTTTTCCTACCGCGCAGTCCCGCCCTTTATGCTTCAGCGGCCGATCTCGAGGAGGCTGAGACGGGACTTAATGTGATCGAATTAACGAAACAGGCCGTAGAAACGAGTGTCCTCGAACGATATAGCTACGCCGCGGGGCGAGTCGAGCGCGTTGAAGCCGCCCCCGCGGTCGTCAGCACCGCTGAGAATTTGGTTGGCCGCCCCACCCAACAGAAAGACTGAACGGAGAGAAATTTTAATAACGGCCTCTGCCGCCGCCGGGGCCCCCACGGCCGCCGCGTCCACCCCCGCCGTAGGCGCCCCGCCCTCCCCCACCAGCGCCTCGACCGGCACCTCCACCTCCACCGCCTTCGCGCGGAGGACGCGCCTCGTTTACGACCACGCTTCGGCCCATGAAATCGTGGCCATTGAGAGCTTGAATGGCGCGGCCTGCATCCTCGTCGCTATTCACTTCAACGAAGCCAAACCCGCGAGGTTGACCCGAAAAGCGGTCGCGCACCAAAGTGATATTCGCAGGAGAAACGCCCACCTGCGAAAACCAATTGCCCAGGTCCTCTTCTGTAGCCTGAAAAGGCAGATTGCCCACGTACAGTTTTTTCACGTACATACTCCTTGGCCTCTGGCCAAACGGCTCCACGAGGCGGGCTGAAGAGGCAAGGCCAAACTCCGTAGGCAGTCCGAACAAACGCAGGCTACTCCGGCGCGAAGCTTGCGCTTCAGCTCTCGGGCCGCATCATCCGCCAAGCTTGCGAGGAGGTCAACCAAGACTAGCAAAAATACGCAACTTACCTGATGGACGAGTTGTCTGCATTGCGAGGGAGACCACCTCGGCTCGGGCGCAAGTCTTTGCTTTCTAAGGATTTAATTGCATTACCCTCGGTCGGACTAAAGCGACTCCGAAATCTCTCGGACGTTCAGCGCGGTTAGAGAGACGAGGAGTAGTCGCGGATCAGCAGGCGGGACAATGCAGGCAGACAGATCAGGTTCGATAGCTCGCATTAATGTGTACATAGTCCGCGGTGAAATCGCACGTCCACATACAAGCACGACCGCGGCCCGGGCCGAGCTCTACGCGAACGGGAACAAAATCACGTAGCATCCGGCGGTGCACTTCTCTTTCGCTGAAAGCATGCTCGACGCCGCCTCGGCAAGTGAGAATACCACCAAGGTAAATATTGGCACGTCGAGGATCGATTTTGACTCCGGAACGTCCGGCGGCGGCCAGAATGCGTCCCCAATTCGGATCGGCGCCGGCAAACATGGTCTTCACTAACGAGGATCCGGCAATCGTGCTTGCTACTTGTCGTGCCGCATCGTCGCTTGCTGCTCCGCACACCTCAATTTCGATTACCCGCGTGGCGCCTTCTCCGTCGGCAACGATTTGCAATGCCAGCGAGCGACACACGTTTTCGAGCGCAGTCAAAAAGCGCCGGTAATCGGCATCCGGCCGTGTAATTGTGCGATTGGCGGCAGCGCCGCTAGCGAGCGCCAGAAGTGTATCGTTGGTGGACGTGTCTCCGTCGACCGTGATGGAGTTGAAGGTTCCGCGGACCGTGAGATTCAGCGCGCGTTGCAGCAGTCGCGGCGCGATGGCTGCATCGCTAACGATATAAGCCAGCATCGTCGCCATATTGGGGTGAATCATGCCCGCGCCTTTCGCGCAGCCGAGCAGGCGGATTGTGCGGCCGGAAAGTGTGCAGCGCGATGCGGCCCATTTCGGTCGCGTGTCGGTAGTCATGATTGCCCTGGTAAACCCGCTAAAGCCTTCCACGGTGCGGTCGGCCGCTTTGACCAAGGCCGGTACGGCATTCAGGATGCGCTCGACGGGCAACGGCAGGCCGATAACTCCCGTTGAGCAGACAAATATTTGTTCCGCGTCGCAACCGATCTCACGAGCGAGGGCTTGAGAGGTCGTTTCGGCTGCGGCCACGCCGGCTTCGCCGGTAGCGCAGTTTGCGTTCCGCGAGTTGACGATGATCGCACGAATGCGCGAAGCCGCGTTGCGCAGATGCTGGCGACAGAGCACAACCGGCGCGGCTTGCACCAGGTTCTGGGTGAAGACTCCAGCAGCGGTGACTTCCTCGTCGCTTACGATCAATCCCAAATCCAGATTAGGGGCCTTGCGCAAACCGCAATTCGTCGCTGCAAAGCGAAATCCGCGCGGAAGGGCATTCAGTGACGCCGTATTCATTCTCGACACACCGCCGGTCCCAAATTGGTCAGGGTGTCTTCCTTAAGCAATTGAGCTGGTCCATTGTTCCAAGCGAGCGTGGAAGGCGGCCAGCGCTTCTCGGACGCGGCGCGGTGCGGTTCCTCCGGGAACGTCGCAGCTCGCCAGAGCGGAGTCCAGAGTCAGCGAGCGCTGCAGATCGGATTCAAACAGGGGTGAAAAGCCCTTGAGTTTTGACAAGGGCATGGCCGTCCATGATTCACGGGCGCGCTCCGCTTCGCGAATGATCCGGCCGATGATTTCGTGCGCCTGGCGGAAGGGCAAACCGCGGTGAACGAGATAATGTGCCGCCTGGGTGGCGAGCAGCGCTGAATCTTCCGCCGCGGCCGAAAGCTTCGCAGCGTTGATTTGAGTAGCGCCGACAGCTCCGGCCGCAATTTGGGTTATCGCCAGAGCCTGATCGTGTCCAGCAAAAAGCGGCTCCTTATCTTCCTGTAAATCGCGTTGGTAACTCGAGGGCAACCCTTTCAAAGTTATCAACAGGGAAATCATCGCGGCGGTGATGCGGCCTGTCTTTCCGCGCAACAGCTCCCACGCATCCGGATTCTTCTTCTGCGGCATGAGGCTGCTTCCGGTGGAATATTCATCGGGCAACATCACGTATCCGAATTCCTGAGAAGCAAAGAGAACAAAGTCCTCGGCCAAGCGCGAAATATGCATAGCCAGGCCGGCAAGGGCGTAAAGATAATCCACGGCGAAATCGCGATCGCCCACCGCATCGAGACTGTTGGCGGAAATGCGCGAAAAGCCGAGTTCCTTTGCCAGCGCTCCTCGGTCCACGGCAAACGCACAGCCTCCTAACGCGCCCGAGCCCAACGGGCATGAGTCCGCCATGCGTCGAGCGTCGCTGACCCGCTCTAGATCCCGAAAGAATGCCTCGGCCAGCCCTAGGACGAAATGCGAGAAAAGAATTGGCTGCGCATGTTGAAGGTGCGTCATCCCAGCGAATGGGACTCCCATCGTCCGCTCGGCCAGCCCTACAAGCGCAGCGATGAGGACAACAAGGCTTCTGGAGATGTCTTGCGCGGCATCTTTAACGAACATACGGAAGTCGGTGGCCACCAGTTCATTACGACTCCGCCCGGTGTGTAGCTTGTACCCGAGGGAGCCCAGTCGTTCGACCAGCGCGATTTCTACGAAATGGTGCACATCTTCGGCAGGCGAGAGGTCGAGCCATGAGTGATCTGACTCTGCCCGCTTGGCAATGGCGTCGAGTGTGGTCAGCGTTTGTTGGGTTTCTGAAGAGCTGAGGATTCCGACCTTTTCGATGGCGCGAGCCCAGGCCCGGTCCACAGCCAACTCGTAAGGCAGCAGACGGCGATCAAACGGAAAGGAGCGCTGAAATTGATAGAACAGCTCGTCGGGCGGCTGATCAAATCGTCCACCCCAAAGTTTGTTCGTTCCCGCCGCTGTCGGCCGCTGGTTCACGACGCTGAGTCATTCGCCGGCACCGTCACCGGCAATGCAAAGAGGTTAATGAACCCTTCCGCGTCCCTGGGGTTGTAACGAGCCATGCTGAAACTGGCAAGATACGTTCGATAAAGGGAGTGAGGGGATTGCCGCTTCGTAACAGAGACGTTGCCTTTATACAGTCGTAAGCCAACGGTTCCGGTCACATGCTGTTGCGCTACCGCAAAAAAGGCATCCAGTGCTTCGCGGAGGGCCGTGAACCACAACCCGTAATAGACGAGTTCGGCATAGCGATGCGCCAAGATTTGCGCGTAGTGCGCCGTCTCGCGATCCAGACAAAGCGCCTCGAGTTCGCGGTGAGCCAAAACGAGCAGCGTACCGCCTGGTGTTTCGTATGCGCCGCGCGATTTAATGCCAACCAGGCGATTTTCCACCAAGTCGATGCGTCCTACACCATTTGCTGCGGCTATAGCGTTTAACCACTCGAGGAGAGCGGAACTCGAAATCGGCTTCCAAGCGGGAACGCCAGTCTCCATCGATGGGAAGCCGATTTCGAGTTCCGTGGGTTTGTCCGGAGCGCGCTCAGGGGAAGTAGTCCACTGCCACATGGATTCCTCAGGAGCATTGGCCGGATCCTCGAGGATTCCGCCCTCATGGCTTAAATGCCAGATGTTGCGGTCGCGGCTATAGAGGTCGCTTTGCGTCTGTGCGACCGGGACATTGTGCCCCCGAGCATACGCAAGTGCATCCTCGCGGGATTGGATCTTCCACTCGCGCCAGGGCGCGATGATTTGCAGCTTCGGCGCGATGGCTTTGTAGGCAAGCTCAAACCGCACTTGGTCGTTGCCCTTCCCGGTGCAGCCGTGGGCAAGGGCATCTGCGCCGATCCGCAAAGCAACTTCCGCTTGGCGCTTGGCTAGAACCGGGCGGGCAAAGGATGTGCCCAACAGGTACTTGTGTTCATAAACAGCTCCCGCACGCAACGTGGGCCAGATATATCCGGTGATGAATTCCTCGCGCAGATCCTCAATCGAGGCCGCCGAAGCGCCGGTGGCGAGGGCCTTGCGTCTTGCGGCTTCTAAGTCCTCTTTTTGGCCGACGTCGCCGATCATGGCAATAACTTCACACTCATAGTTCTCGATCAGCCAGGGAATAATGATTGAGGTATCCAGCCCCCCGGAATAGGCGAGCACCACTTTGCGAGCCACGCCGTCTCCTTTTTAACTGAGCAGCATCAGCAGGATGGCTTTCTGCGCGTGCAGACGGTTTTCCGCTTGATCGAAAACAATCGAACGGGACGAATCCATTATGGAGTCAGTCACTTCCGCGCCGCGATGCGCAGGGAGGCAATGCATGAATAAGGCGTCCGGAGCCGCTTGTTTCATCAGGGCGTCATTTACTTGGTAAGAAGCAAAGATTTCTGCGCGGGCGGCCGCCTCGTCCTCTTGTCCCATGCTGGCCCAGACATCTGTGTATACGGCTTTTGTTCCGGCCACCGCCTCCTGGGGCGATCGGAAGATTGCCAGACTGCCGTGGCTCTCGCGCGCAGCCTGTTGCGCCTCGGCCACAATAGAAGCATCGGGTTCATAACCGGCGGGTGTGGCAATGCGCATTTCTGCGCCGACCCGCGCCGCGATAGTCATAAGCGAATGGCAAACATTGTTGCCATCACCTATGTAGGCGAGTTTTAAGCTGCGCAGTGTTCCAAAACGCTCGTGCAGTGTAAAGAAATCAGCGTAGGCCTGACAGGGATGGAAGCGGTCGGAAAGCGCGTTGATTACCGGGACGCTGGCGAACTCCGCGAGCTGCTCGAGTTCGCGGTGCTCGAAGACCCGCGCAACAATGCCATGCACCCAACACGAGAGGTTTCTCGCCACATCAGGGATGGACTCGCGCTGACCGAGGCGCGAAAGAGTCTGATCGAGAAAAATGGCCGTTCCGCCCAAGCTGCGCATTCCAACCTCGAACGTCACACGTGTCCGCAGCGAGGGCTTCTCCAAAATCAGAGCTAAGAAGCGGCCGGCCAGCGCCGAGCTGTAGCGATCCGGGTGAGCTTTAACGTCGGCCGAAAGTTGAAAGAGTTCTTTGACGCGCGCCTCGTTCCACTCCGTCCCGGTCAGCAGGTCGGTGGAAAGAGCGAGCGGTGTGGGCATCGTGGTCATGACTTAGCGGGAAGCTGCCGCGGCGGTTCGGCTTTCGCTGAGCTCCGCGGGAAGAGACTTGGGACGCTTGGTCTTGTTCAGGACTTGCCGAAAACGGCGCATAAATTCGTCGATTTGGCGCTCGGTCACGATAAAGGGGGGCAGCAGCCGTAACACGCACTCATGGGTACAATTGATAATTAATGTTTCGCGTAATGCACCTTCAACATAGGGCTTGCCCTCGACAGCAAGCTCGATTCCAAAGATCAGTCCTTCGCCGCGCACCTCTCGGACGAAATCGAAGTCCCCGGCAAGACGCGTCAATTCCGCGCGCAATTGGGATCCTCGTTGGCGAACGTTCTCCAGCAAGTTTTCGTCTTCGATGGTAGACAGGAATTCGAGGGCGACGGCGCAAGCGAGCGGGCCGCCCCCAAAGGTCGAGCCGTGCAGACCCGGCGAGAAAGATTCTGCAAAGGTTTCACGAGCCAGAATTGCTCCCAAGGGAAGTCCACCCGCCAGGGGTTTGGCGATGACGACTATGTCCGGTAAGCCCGTGTGGCGTTGATAGGCAAAAGGACGGCCAGTCCGTCCCAGGCCCGACTGGATTTCATCCGCGATCAGTGCCGCACCATAGTGGTTGGCCAGCTCGCGAGCGCGCGACCAAAATGCCGTGCTCACCGGATAGATGCCACCCTCGCCCTGGATTGGTTCGATCACTATGCCGCAAACCGAGTCGTCGAATTTGGCTTCGAGATCAGCGACGTCGTTAAAGCGCACGAATTCAACTCCTGGCACAAGTGGACCGAATGGGTCGCGGTATTTGGCCGGGTGCGTTATGGAAAGCGCGCCGAACGTACGGCCGTGGAACGAATTTTCAAGTGCCAGGATCCGAGCTTTTCCTTCTGTACCACGCTTGTGTGCGGCAAGCCGAGCCAGTTTGAGCGCGCCCTCAACGGCTTCCGTGCCGCTATTGGTGAAAAAGACGCGCTCCAGTCCAGACCACTCTGTTAGTTTGCGCGCCAAGGGGCCCTGGTACGGATGATGAAATAAATTCGAAAAGTGAACGGCGCGTGCGGATTCACGGCGAATGACACGCGTCAGCCTCGGATGGGAATATCCCAGGGCGTTTACGGCCAGGCCACCGAGGAAATCGAGGTACTTCCGGCCGCGATGGTCGTAGAGATAACAGCCGCGGCCCCGCACAAAGACCAGAGGAGGCCGCCGATACGTGTTCATCAGGTATCGTCCTGCCAGGCGCATCGCCTGTTCAGGAGATGCGTTGTGCTTGGCGGCTTTCGGCCTGCGGACCCTGTTCAACTGCCGACTCCGGCTGCCGCAGTATAGCTGGACGTGACGCGCGTCCCCGGGCCCTTCTGACCATTTGCGGCAGAAAGCAGCCCACTCTCGCTCGCGCCGCCTACGATGCGGACTTGCTTCACGCCGGCAGCAAGCGCCCGCTTGCATGCTTCCAGCTTCAGCACCATGCCCCCGGAAACTTTATTTTGCCGGATCAAGTCTTCGACATCGCTACACGAGACCGCCTTGATCACCTTCGATCCGTCGAGTACCCCCGCGACATCAGTCATATAGACCAGCCGGTCGGCATGAATG
>Ga0209577_10006586_pt1 | contig 10732 bp, 4 predicted proteins | sample GraSoiAngelo_109_FD_185874 | JGI IMG/M metagenome (GOLD analysis project Ga0209577, IMG submission 185874) | Grasslands soil microbial communities from the Angelo Coastal Reserve, California, USA - 14_0903_12_20cm (SPAdes) (version 2) | ecosystem: Environmental > Terrestrial > Soil > Grasslands ... | reverse complement strand
TATAAGCCGGCGAATCGATAAAATGCTCTCCTTCTTCATGGGCCACTATTAGGGTCTCGATTTCCTTGCGCAGGTTCTCGTTTACCGAGCAGGCCTCAGCCAGAAAGCCGGAGCGATCGCCAGGCCCTCGCTCAAGCGCGGCGTGAAAAAGGTCTTGCACTTGTTGCCAGTGTTCGGAGGTTGCCATGATGTCTCATCCTATAACTTCATGCGGCAATCCGAGAGGAAACCTCTAACGTGGACACGAGAATAAGTGACCGCCGTGAAAGCCCGCTCGACTCAATCTGCGCTCATCTCTTTTCGTAGCCAGGCTCTGGTAAAAGTCCAGTCGCGCATAACGGTGCCGGGCGAAACCTTCAAAACTTCGGCCGTTTCCTCAATGCTCAACCCGCCAAAAAAACGCAGCTCAACAATCCGGCTCTTGCGCTCATCGATCTTTTCCAAACTCTTCATGGCGTCGTCAAGAGCCATGACATTCACTGACTGCTCTTGCCTGGCGGCCGCAGCTTCATCAAAAGGAACCTGAATCATGCCGCCGCCGCGTTTGGCATAACTCCGCCGCCGGGCTTCGTCGACGAGAATCTGGCGCATCAGTCGCGCCGCAATGCCAAAGAAATGAGTGCGGCTCTCCCAGCGTATCTGGCTTTGGTCCACCAGCCGCATATAGGCCTCGTTGAGCAGCGCCGAGGTTTGCAGCAGGTGGCCGGGTTTTTCGCGGCGCATGTGTTGATGGGCCAGCCGGTGCAACTCGTCATAAACCAACGGCATGAGTTTGTCCAGCGCAGACTGATCGCCGTCGCTCCAAGCTTTCAGCAGCCTGGTTACTTCATGAGGTGCGTGCGTCACTGGCCCTATCCTCGCAAAGAAGCTGACTGAATTATTGCCACGCGGTCAAGTTTAAAGAATCGTTCATTTCATTTATGCAGTCGCTTCCTGCCACGTTTAGAGGTTCGCCCCGCGATTCGCGCACTAGTAGGTGGAGCACAGCATAGCAAGTCTCGCCTCGGACACGCTAGCCCGTCGAGCGAGCAACGGCAATCGCTTTTTTGGCAATTTTGAACCGGATCAGAGACCACTGTTTCGGCATTCATGTACGGATAAGGTAACCATCAACCATGAGGAGAAATCCAATGAAATACGCTGCTTTAACGATAATGCGCAAAGCGGGCCAATCGTTTCTAACTTTGCTGGGGAGCTTGGTTCTGCTCAACCTTCTCTCAAACATACCCGCAGGTACAGTTAACTCCGTCGTCTTGGCTCAATCGCCATCGGCCACTCCACAATATTCGGATTGGTCGGCGCCGGTAAATCTTGGCCCGAATATTAATACTGCAAGTGGAGAGGTACAGGTCTCGATTACCCACCAGGGCCTGAGCCTATACTTTTCATCAAACCGACCCGGAGGGTTCGGACAATCAGATAATTATGTATCTCGGCGTACAAGCCTGAACGCTCCCTGGGGACCAGCGAAGAACTTAGGAGCGACCATAAACAGTCCCAGCGGCGATTTTCCTCCCAGTTTTTCACCCGACGATCATTTGATGTTCTTCTTATCCAACCGACCTGGTGGTTTTGGCGACTATGATATCTGGGTTTCCCATCGTGCTGACAAAAATGACGACTTCGGCTGGGAGACGCCAACGAACCTCGGATCGCCTGTTAACACTTCCGCCGATGAAAACGATGCAACTTATTTTGTTGATCCCGCGACCGGAAAGGCGACCCTCTACTTCACGAGCTTAACCCGGCCGGGAGGCCTTGGGGATTTCGACATTTATCAAAGCACACAAAACGAAGATGGTTCGTTCAATGCGGCTATTCTAGTTTCTGAACTAAGCAGTCCATTTCGCGATACGCGTATGACGATTCGCGCCGACGGCCTGGAGATCATCTTTTCGTCGGACCGCCCCGGAGGCTCAGGTGGTATTGATCTATGGCATTCAACACGTGAGACGACTTCCGACGTATGGTCCACACCAGTGAATCTTGGGCCGGTCGTTAACAGTTCAGTTGAGGATCGGTCTCCGTCACTTTCTGCTGACGGCGAGACCCTCTTCTTCTCAAGTGGGCGGGTGGGCGGTTTTGGATTGTTGGATATTTGGATGTCCACGCGCACTGGCCCAGGCATAGACAACGCCCAGCTCTTCGTCCGCCAACATTATCTGGACTTCCTCAATCGCGAACCGGATGCGGCCGGCCTCGCCTTCTGGACAAATCAGATCACCTCTTGCGGCAGCGATGCTCAGTGCATTGAAGTCAAACGCATCAACGTCTCGGCGGCGTTCTTCCTGTCGATTGAATTTAAGCAGACCGGCTATCTGGTCTATCGCCTTTACAAATCTTCGTTCGGCAATCCGCCCAACTTACCGGTGCCGATCCGTCTGAGTGAATTTTTGCCCGATGAGCGGGAGATTGGCAATGGAGTGGTCGTGGGGCAACCAGGTTGGGAGACAGCGCTGGAAAATAACAAGCAGGCGTTCAGCGACGAATTTGTGAATCGACCGCGCTTCACGTCGGCCTATCCGCAATCGATGACGCCAGGGGAGTTCGTCGACAAACTGAACATGAATGCCGGCAATCCTTTGTCGCAAGAAGAGCGTGATCATCTGGTAAGTGATCTGACAACCGGCGCGAAGACGCGTGCACAGGTTCTGCGCGCGGTAGCGGAAAACGCAGACTTAATTACGAGCGAGTTCAATCGCGCCTTTGTCCTGATGCAGTACTTCGGTTATCTGCGGCGCGATCCAAACTCCAGCCCAGATACAAACTTTGACGGTTACAACTTCTGGCTGAACAAGCTCGACGGCTTCAACGGAGACTTCGCCGGCGCCGAGATGGTCAAGGCATTCATTACTTCAAACGAGTATCGCCGGCGGTTTGGCGCGAGCTGAGCGTCGAGACCGAGCGCTCAAGGAGTTAATATGAAAAAACAAGCGAACAATGATCGACATCGCGCGCGTCTGATCCCGGCCCTCGCAGGCTTGTTAGTTTGGGCCAATTTCGTGCCAGAACGAACGGAGCTGGCTTCGGCACAAACAACTGAGCCTAATTGGACCTATACCGGCAATCTCAACAACGCTCGCAATGACCCTACGGCAACACTGTTGCCTAACGGTAAGGTCTTAGTGGTTGGAGGCTCAACCAGCGGCGGCTTTCTCAACAGTGCGGAATTATACGATCCCACCACAGGCAGATGGAGCGCTGCCGGGCACTTGCAAACACCACGAGTTTCGCACACAGCCACATTGTTACTCAACGGCAAAGTCCTCGTCGCTGGGGGAATTACTAATACCGCTCCGCCCGATTTTGGTGTCACCAACACGGCGGAGCTATACGATCCGGTCACGGAAATTTGGAGCCCCACTGGCAATCTGAACACCTACCGCTTTTGGTTTACCGCGACATTGCTGGCAAATGGAAAGGTGCTGGTCGTTGGTGGCGCCAACAATCCTTCAGTTTTAGACAGCGCAGAACTCTATGACCCCGCCACAAGAACATGGACACTCACGGGTAAACCAAACGCAGTCCGCTATGGTCAGACCGCAACTCTGCTGAAAAGCGGAAAAGTTCTGATTGTGGGTGGGAGCGATGATGGTGATCTCGCTTCCACCTTAGCGAGCGCCGAGTTGTATGACCCAGCCACTGGAACTTGGAGCAGCACTGGCAGCCTCGGCACGTCCCGTATTCTCCACACGGCGACATTGCTGCGCGACGGCAAGGTGCTTGTCGCGGGAGGGTATAATTGGCCTCCTACATCTTTACGCAGTGCGGAGCTGTATGACCCGGCCAACGGGACGTGGAGTGTTACTGGCAGCCCGATCGCGGCACGCGATGATGAAACGGCGACGCTGCTGCCTAACGGAAATGTCTTAGTGGCGGGCGGCGAGGACTGGAATCGTGGCTTGCTTCCTGGCCCCTGCCTACCTAACTGTAATCCTCTCGCTCTAAACAGCGCGGAGTTGTACGAGCCAAACGCGGGGACCTGGAACAGCTCTGCTAACCTCAATTCGGCCCGTTCGAGGCACACAGCAACACTGCTCCAGAACGGCAAGGCTCTGGTCGCGGGAGGCTTCAGCAACACTAATGGCACACTGAACAGCGCCGAGCTGTACGACTCTGGCGCCAGGTCCTATGTGAATCCGATCGATGGCGCGCAGTTCTTCGTGCGTCAGCAGTACCTGGATTTTCTGGGCCGCGAACCGGATGAGAGTGGGTGGAATTTCTGGATGAACGAAATCACTTCGTGCGGCCCGGACCAACAGTGCATCGACGTGAAGCGCATCAACGTCTCGGCGGCGTACTTCCTCTCGATTGAATTCCAGCAGACTGGGTATCTGGTCTATCGGATGTACAAGACGGCTTACGGCAATCTGCCTGACGCGCCGGTACCGTTGAAGTTCAATGAGTTTCTGCCCGACACGCAGCTAATCGGCCGTGGAGTTGTGGTTAACCAAACTGGCTGGGAGACCGTACTTGAAAATAACAAGCAGGCCTTCATCGCTGAGTTTGTGCAGCGCCCGCGCTCCATCGCCTCTTATCCAGTGTCGCTGGCTCCAACTCAATTTGTGGTCGCACTCTTTGCCAACGCTGGAGTCACGCCCTCAGACACCGATCGCGCCGCCGCCATCAATGAATTTGGCTCGGCCATGACGACGAGCGATGCCGCGGCCCGCGCTCGTGCGTTGCGACGCGTGGCAGAAAACTCTGCCCTACAGCAGCAGGAATTCAACCGCGCGTTTGTGCTGATGCAGTACTTCGGTTACCTGCGAAGGAATCCAAACGATGCGCCTGAGCCGACGGTCGACTTTCAGGGTTACAACTTCTGGCTGAATAAGCTCAACGGCTTCAACGGCGATTTCGCTCAAGCAGAAATGGTAAAAGCCTTCATCACCTCTGCTGAATACAGAAAACGGTTCGGACCATGAAGGTAACGGCATTAAGCGGCCTGTCTTGCCACATTGGCACCGTGACGCTGCAGATTATCGACTCTCTGCTACCGCGGTGATTCGCTGGTCACTGGAGGCTTTACCACGATCGCTGGAATATTCTGATCCTTAACCAGTTGATTGAACGCCGGCACATCGGTCTTCATGATCTGCGACAGCTTTTGAAGTTGCGCGTTGATTTGAGCGGATAGCTCATCATAGACGGCGAAAGACTGTTCGTTCGGTGGCGTTTCGGATCGCGAGACTACACCCAGCAAAGCCGCCAGCTTGTTGTTGAGCCGGATCGGAAAGTTCAAAGGGTCCTGACTGCTTTGGTTCTTCGTCTGATAGAGCGCTTCTTCAACTTCGGTCAGCTTTTTGTTTAGAGCTGTGCCGGAATCGGCGATGGGCTTCGACTGAACTCCGACGCGCTTAACCAGATCATCAATCTGTCTTTTCACGTCGCGAATCTGAATGATTGCGTTGTGTGTTTCGGTGAGCTTGTCGCGAATCTTGAGCGCCAGATCCAATTGCTTCGCATAGTCCGCGGCGGTCGTCGCCAAACGCGGATCGGGTTTTACTGCAAACGTCTCAGCCATTGTCTGGCCATCAACAGTAAGCTTCACTTGATAGCTTCCGGGCACGACGCGTGGGCCCCGGGTCTCGCCGGCCCAAAGAATCACTCCGGGAAAACGCACCGCGTCGAGGTAGCGCAGGTCCCAAACAAAACGATTCAGACCAACGTCAGTCGTCACGCGCACGGGCGCGCCGCCGCCAAAGAATGCTGTCTCTTCGCCTGAGGGCTCCGGTGGTTGTTCGGTCGGCAAAAGGACTTGCGCCGCGCCCGGGGGCGGACTCGGCTGCGGCCTTGGCGCGCGTGCCGTGTACTTGCGAATCGATTTGCCATTTGAATCAAAAAACTCGAGCACAACGTCGCTGGCCGGTCTTGCTTTCAGCGAGTAATAAACGACGACGCCGTTCGGCGGGTTCTTGCCGATGGTCGCAGTCGCGGGCAGATTGAATCCGCCGCCACCCGGCATGCGATAGGCGTCCTTCGGCTTGAAGAGATGCGTGTCGCTCGCGGCTTTGAATCCTCCGGCGTCCATCATCTGATGCAGCTCGGGCAAGTCGTCGAAGATCCAAAAGGCGCGGCCCTGCGTCGCGGCGACCAATTCTTTTTCGCGCTTATGAATCGCCAGGTCGGTGATGGGCACCACCGGCAGATTGAATTGCATTGATTGCCAGTTCGCGCCGTCGTCGAACGAGACATAAATGCCGGTCTCAGTGCCGGCGTAAAGCAAGCCGCGCTGGTTAGGATCTTCGCGAATCACGCGCGTGAATGCCCCATCAGGAATGCCGTTGGTAATCTTCTTCCAGTTCTTACCGTAATCATTCGTCTTGTAGAGGTAAGGTTTGTAGTCGTCGTACTTGTACATCGTGGCCGCAACATAGGCCGTGCCCGCGTCGAACGGCGACGCATCGAGCGAATTGATCTGAATCCATTCGGGCATCATGTCTTTCGGTGGCGTAACGTTCGACCAGTTCTTGCCACCATCGCGGGTGAGCGAAACGACGCCATCATCTGCGCCGGTCCAGATCGTGCCCGCCTGCACGGGCGATTCCATGACCGTAAAGATCGTGTCGTAATACTCGATGCTGGTGTTGTCTTTAGTAATCGGTCCGCCCGATGACGCCTGCTTTGATTTGTCATTGCGCGTCAGGTCGGGACTGATGATTTCCCAACTTTGTCCTTCGTTAGTTGATTTGAAGAGCACATTAGCTGCCGCATAAAGCGGATACGGATCGTGTGGAGAGAACAGCAGCGGGAAGTTCCATTGGAATCGATACTTCGAATCGACCGCGCCCCCGCCCATCGGATTGTTCGGATAGGGATTCACGTCGCGCAACTGGCCGGTGTGATGATCGTAGCGGGTCGTTAGCCCGTCATACGACCCGGCAAAAACTATTTCCGAATCCTTCGGCGAAGGAGCAATCCAGCCCGATTCACCACCGCCCACATCGAACCAATCTCGCTCGGTAATGCCGTTGTCCGTCGTGCGGCTGGCGATGCGCACCGTCGAGTTGTCCTGCTGCGCGCCATAGACGTGATAAGGAAAATCGTTGTCGAGCGCAACGCGATAAAATTGAGCGGTGGGCTGATCCTGTTCGCTCCAACTGCGGCCGCCACTGAATGAAACGTTGGCGCCGCCGTCGTTGCTTTCGATCATTCGGTTCGGATCCTCGGGAGCAATCCAAAGATCATGATTGTCGCCATGCGGTACACCGATGCTCGTGAAGGTCCGCCCACCATCGTTAGATCGATAGAAGCCGGTATTCAGAACGTAAACCGTGTCGGCATTTTTTGGATCAGCATAGATGCGCGAGTAGTACCACGCCCGTTGACGGAGATTGCGCTGCTCATTTGTCTTCGTCCAAGTCCTGCCGCCGTTGTCCGAACGAAACACGCCGCCGTCTTCCGCTTCGACAATCGCCCAAACACGATCAGGATTAGCCGGAGAAACAGTGATGCCCACGATTCCAATCGTACCGCGCGGCAAACCAGGACTCCGCGTGATCTCTATCCAGGTATCGCCGCTGTCAGTCGATTTGAAGATGCCACTGCCCGGACCACCACTCTCCAGAGTCCAGGGCTTGCGATAAACTTCCCAGAACGCTGCATAGATAACGTTCGAATTCGTCGGATCGATAATCAAATCGCAGGCGCCGGCTTTGTCGCTGCGAAAGAGGACTTTCTGCCAGGTCTTGCCGCCATCCTTCGATCGAAACACGCCGCGTTGTTCATTCGGCGCCCACACGTGTCCCTGCGCCGCAACGTAAACAATGTCCGGATTTTTCGGGTGTACGCGAATGCGCGAAATTTGCCGCGTGTCTTCCAGGCCGATGTGCTTCCAGGTCTTGCCGCCGTCCGTCGATTTGTAAACTCCATCGCCGTGCGATACGTTGCCGCGAATCGGCGACTCGCCCATGCCGACATAGATCGTGTTCGGATCGGAATCAGACAAACCGATCGCGCCTACCGATCCCGTTCCGAAGACCGACCCGTCAGTGATTGGCTCCCAATTGATCCCGCCATCCATCGTTTTCCAAACGCCACCACCAGTGCCGCCGAAATAGAAAACCATCGGCTGCGACGCGACGCCGGTAACCGCGGTCACGCGACCGCCGCGAAATGGTCCAATCGATCGCCACTGAAGCACCTTCAGAGGATCACCACCGGACGATGACGGTCCACCGGCGGATTGTCGTCGCTGGCCTAAAATCGGCGTGGCAAGAAGAGCAAAAACGAAGACCAATGAAACAAGGTAGGGGAATCGAGACGAACGTAGGTTCTTGAACATTTCGGGGCTCCTTCGGGCTATGAAGTTTTCTGGACGCAGTTTCCGGTAAGCGGGCGTAATGCTATCACCAACGTTCGCAGAAAGGGAACCGCGAACGAGCTGGGTTGATCTCAAACCGCAAAGCGGTTACGCCCTCCAGCCCAAGGTTGCCGCTGCGGCTACCTTGGGAAGAGAGATTGGATCAAGCTCCAACCGCAAAGCGGTTGCGCCAGCCGGCAGAAATCGTCGTGGCGCCGCGATCTGACCTGGTGCGTTCGTCGTATCAATTCTCCTTGAAGGCATTGACGCAACCGCTTTGCGGTTGACCTATCGTCTCTGACCTCGTTTCCCAAGGTAGCCGCAGCGGCAACCTTGGGCTGAAGGAGGGAACCGCTTTGCGGTTTACAAAGCCTTGCGCGTGGTTTATTCAAGGCCCTAGCTGCCGATAACGATCGCGATCGGCGTCCGCAATTCGCTCAGAGATTCTCGCCGGCGTGAAAGATTGAACGTCTGGCTTATCGGTGAAGATTCCAAACATCGGCGCGGCCATTCGCTCATTCGAGTTTAGCGGCTCCAGGCCAAGCAGAATTTCAATCGTGCGCAGCATGCTGAGCTGGTCGTAGCGATCGCCAACTAGTGTGCCGCGCTTCACGTATGGGCCGGCCGCGAAGGCGATGGTCCGCGTGGCATCCACGTGGTCGGGACCATTCTGCGCGTCATCCTCCTCCATCAAAATCAACGATTCTTTCCAAATCGGGCTGTGCGAGATTGTTTCGATAACTCGACCGACCGCGGCATCGTTCTGGGCCATAAACTGGTACGCATCCAGAATTTTTTTCGTGGCGCCATCAGTGTGATCGTTTGGCAGCCAGATGTACGAAAGCTGGGCCACATGCCCCAGCCGCAATTGCGTTTCAAAATCCTTCTTCCACTCGCGCACGCGATCGAGATCGGAGTACTTCAAATCCCACGAACGAAAACTGAAGGGATAGTGATACAGATAATCCGCAAACCGGCGTCTTAGACGATCGTCGCGCTTCAGAATGGTCGCAAAGGTGTAGTCACCAGTGAGAAAATGCGACAGCCGGCTGACGAAACCTGGATCGCCAAGCAGATCGTAGGCGTCCGCTCGGGTCTTGGCCCGATCGAAATACGGCTTAGCAAGTTCATTGAATTCAGTGCCGCGATCGTCGCCGGAGGAGGCCACGTCGATCACCTTGGCATAGAACTTTTTCGCAAGCTCACCTTCAACTCCATAAAGATCGGTGAAAATTTTATAAGCCCGCGTAAACAGAAAATAGTTCTCGCCGTAGATGCGATAATCGACGCCTTTTTCGTCGAGGCGATCCCACAGATATGCCGGCGAGGTCATCGCGGGTACCATGCCATATGGATAGCCTCCCCCGGCGCAGGTAACCTTGGGCACCGCGCAAGGATTGTTTTTAGCATTCCAACGGTTAGAGTAAGTAAGGTTACCCATCCATTGAATGAACGGACTGGCATAGCCGCTGGTCGTGAAGCTGTGGCCCAGCACGCTGATCTCGCCGTTACAGAAAAAATTATCGAGCGTGACGAACTCATTCGCAAGCTGATGGTGTACAGGTGTAACCGACCTGCCGAATATCGTGAGCTTTGAATCACCGTTGCCGCGGCCCAGATCGCCCAGCACCTGATCGTAAGTGCGATTCTCTTTGATGACGTAAAAGATGTATTTGATCGGAAGCTTGAATCCGGCTCTGGCATCGAACAACGGCCCGCTCGAATTGACGACGTTCGTCCACGCGCGTTGATTCTTTTGCAGATCGTTTCGCGCGATGATCGATACTGTCCCCTTGAGCAAAGTGAGAACGTAATCACCCGTGCGACTCGGTCCCGCGCCCGCCGGACCTTTGGGATTAGGCCGGCGCGGCTGAATGCCCTTCGCATTGAGCACGAATAATTGCTGCTCACTTGCCAACACTTTTGTCGGATACCAACCTGCCGGAATGAGACCAAGCTTCTTATTTGTCTTTCGGTCAAAAACTGCTACCGAGTTAGTATTTCCCAGCGTCACCAAAAGACGATTCCCATCAACCGCGCATGATGTTGGCGCGACACCAAAACGGCTTTCCTTCTCTGCCACCGAGATGGTGGAAGTGATCCGGTCGGTTTGGCTGTCGATTGCCGAGAGACTGTCAGACCCCGTATTAACTACGTACAAGCGGTGCCCGTCGGTGCATGATTCCTGTGGTGTGCGTCCAACAGCAATAGTCCTGAGCAGTTTAAGTTCCCGATCGAATACAAACACCTTGTCCTCACCCAAAACAGTTACGAAAAGTTTTCCGCTGATATAGCGCACCGTGTACGGGTAATATCCGGCCTTGGTCTCGCGTTCGATCTTTCCACTGGTGGGATTAAGGACCGCCAGCCCGCCACCGACGAAACCACCGCCAGGCTTCTTTGTCGCCATATAGCCGACGGCCAGATGCT
>Ga0209577_10006582_pt1 | contig 10737 bp, 11 predicted proteins | sample GraSoiAngelo_109_FD_185874 | JGI IMG/M metagenome (GOLD analysis project Ga0209577, IMG submission 185874) | Grasslands soil microbial communities from the Angelo Coastal Reserve, California, USA - 14_0903_12_20cm (SPAdes) (version 2) | ecosystem: Environmental > Terrestrial > Soil > Grasslands... | reverse complement strand
GGCTCATCGGCACGTTCGTCCTCTACCACCAACCGCTAGCGCCCACGACCGCGGCGGTCCTCATCTACCACGCGATCGTGCTGTGGATTCCCGCATTGCTCGGGAGTGTCGCGTTCGTCCAGCTTCGCAACACGCTTCGGAGAGAGGCCCGACCGGCGGCGATGTGCGCGCCATTGGCCGAGCCGATCGAGGTCGCTCGCCCGGCCGCGGTCGCTCAGTGATCGTTTAACGAGCTTTCGCACCTACGCGGGGATACCTCGACCGAGTCGGGGGGTGGCGGTCCTGGTCACTACCGTGGTGCAGGTATGGCCATCGCCGGCGACAGATCATCGTTCAACCGGGTCCCTGCGCCCGGGCTGGTGCTCGTGGGTATCGCCTCGGTGCAGGTCGGGGCGGCGTTCGCGACCAAGCTGTTCGTCCACCTCGGACCGGGCGGGACCGTGCTGGTGCGCGTCCTGTTCGCAGCGCTCGTGCTGTGCGCGATCTGGCGGCCACGAATACGGGCCCACACGGCCCGCGAGCTTCGGCTGGCCGCTCTCTTCGGGCTGGCATTGGCGTTGATGAACTTCACCTTCTACGAGGCCCTTGACCGCATCCACCTGGGGATCGCGGTCACGCTCGAGTTCGTTGGGCCGTTGGGTGTAGCTCTGGTGGGATCGCGAACGCGTGTGGATGTCCTCTGGGCGCTGTTCGCGGCGGCCGGCGTCGCCCTCCTGGGCGGCGTCGGCGGGGCCCAGGTGACCGGCCTGGTGCTCGCACTCACGGCCGGCGGCTTCTGGGCCGCGTACATCCTCCTGAACGCACGTGTGGGACGGACGTTCAGTGGCGGAGACGGCCTGGCGATAGCGATGGCCATCGGCACGGTGCCGCTGATCGGACCCGGGATCGCCGACGGCGGATCGAACCTCCTGCATCCGGCCTATCTCGCAGCGGGCTTTGCCGTGGCGCTCCTGAGCTCTGTGGTGCCGTATTCGCTCGAGCTCGAGGCTCTGCGCCGCCTCCGGCCGCACGTGTTCGGCGTGCTCATGAGCCTTGAGCCGGCGATGGCCGCGCTGGCCGGCCTGGTGGTGATCGGACAGGGTTTGAGCGCCCTGGACGTGCTGGCGATCGCGCTGGTCGTGATCGCCAGCACCGGCGCGACGCTCGGCGCCCGCGGGCCAGCTCCCGTGGACGCGTAGCGCCGCGACAGGATGAACAGGTAGGTTCTGCGCCCGTGCTTGGCTTGCCCGACAGCGTCACCGCGTGCCTGTTCGACCTGGACGGCGTGCTGACTCAGACCGCGAAGGTGCACGCGGCGGCCTGGAAGCAGATGTTCGACGACTACCTGCGCCGCCGGGCCGAGCAGGGTGGCGAGAAGTTTGTCCCGTTCGACGAGGTTTCAGACTACGACGAGTACGTGGACGGCAAGCCGCGATACGACGGCGTGCGCTCGTTCCTGGAGTCGCGGCATATCGACCTGCCGCAGGGCACGCCCGACGATCCGCCGGACGCCGAGACGATCGACGGGCTGGGCAACCGCAAGAACGAGATCGTGCTGAAGATGATTCACGACGACGGTGTAGAGCCCTACGAAGGGTCAGTGCGTTACGTGAAGGCGGCGCGCGACGCGGGCGTGCGCCGGGCCGTCGTCTCCTCCAGCACCAACTGCCGGGACGTCCTCACCGCCGCCGGGATGCTCGACCTGTTCGAGGAGATCATCGATGGTCACACGACCGAGCGTGAGCACCTGAACGGAAAGCCCGCTCCTGACACCTACCTCGCCGGAGCGCGGGCCGTCGGCGTCGGACCGGATCAGGCCGCGGTGTATGAGGACGCGCTGGCCGGGGTCGAGTCCGGGCGCGCCGGGAACTTCGCGTTCGTGGTCGGGGTGGATCGCGCGGGACAGGCGGACGCCCTGAAGGCGCACGGCGCCGACGTGGTGGTGAAGGACCTCTCCGAGCTGCTCGACGGCAAGTGATCCAGCATCGCGCCTTCCGCGTCGAGCCCTGGGCCGTACGCGAGACCGAGCTCCACCAGGACCTCCTCGCCCAGACCGAGTCGGTGTTCGCGCTTTCAAACGGCCACATCGGGCTGCGCGGGAACCTCGATGAAGGCGAGCCATTCGGTCTTCCCGGCACCTACCTGAGCGGCTTCTACGAGCTCCGGCCCCTGCCGTACGCCGAGGCTGGGTACGGAAACCCGGAGTCCGGGCAGACGGTCCTCAACGTGACCAACGGCAAGCTCATCCGACTGCTTGTCGTCGATGAGCCGTTCGATATTCGGTACGGCGAGCTCCGGAGCCACGAGCGGGTTCTGGATCTGCGCGCCGGGGTCCTGCGCCGAACTGCCGAATGGGTGTCTCCCACCGGGCGGGCGGTGCGGGTCACGTCGACCCGCATGGTCTCGTTCACTCAGCGCGCTGTCGCCGCGATCTCCTACGAGGTGGAGCCGATCGATGACGCCTTTCCCATCGTCATCCAGTCGGAGCTCGTGGCCAACGAGTCGATGCCGCAGACCGAGCCAGACCCGAGAGCCGCGGCGGCACTTGCGGCCCCGCTGCAGTCCGAGGACTACATCGCCATCGACTCGCGCGCGGTCCTCACGCACAAGACCGCCGCCAGCGGTCTGAGGCTGTCGGCGGCCATGGGACATGTGATCGACGGCCCGGAGGGGACCGAGTCGAACTGTGAGGCCTTTGAGGACATGGCCAGACTGACGATTACAGGCGACATCTCAACTGGCCAACCGCTTCGAATGGTGAAATTCCTGGGCTACAGCTGGTCGGCCCAGAGATCGCTGTCGGCGGTTCGCGACCAGGTCGGGGCTGCCCAGTCCGAAGCCATGCACAGGGGCTGGGACAAGCTGCTCGCCGAGCAGCGCGAATTTCTCGACGATTTCTGGGATCGCGCAGATTGCGAAATAGAAGGAGACGAAGAGCTTCAGCAGGCCGTGCGCTTCGCGCTGTTTCACGTCCTCCAGGCTGGCGCCAGGGCGGAGCAGCGCGCAATCGCCGCCAAGGGCCTAACCGGATCCGGATACGACGGGCACGCGTTTTGGGACACCGAAACGTTCGTGCTGCCGCTTCTGACGTACACCGTTCCCCGTGCCGCCGCAGATGCGCTCAAGTGGCGCCACTCGACGCTCGATCTGGCCAGGGAGAGGGCACAGCAACTCGGCCTTGAGGGCGCTGCGTTCCCCTGGCGGACGATCCGCGGGCAGGAGTGCTCAGGCTACTGGCCGGCGGGCACCGCCGCCTTTCATATCAACGCAGACATCGCCGACGCCGTCCACCGATATGTCATGGCGACCGAGGACGACGCTTTCGACCGTGACGTCGGGACCGAGCTGCTGGTCGAGACCGCGAGGCTCTGGCGGTCGCTTGGCCATCACGACGCGTCGGGCAGATTCAGGATCGACGGAGTAACAGGTCCTGACGAGTACAGCGCGATCGCCGACAACAACGTGTACACGAACCTGATGGCGCAGCAGAACCTCCGTGCCGCCGCCGACGCCGCGGGGCGGCACCCAGAGGTCGCCACCAGGCTCGGCGTGGACGCGGAGGAGGCGGCAAGCTGGCGTGACGCTGCACAGTCAATGGTCATCCCGTACGACGACCTGCGGGGGATTCATCCCCAGGCCGAGGACTTCAGCGAGCACGACCGCTGGGACTTTCAGAACACCTCGCCCGAGCAATACCCGCTGCTGCTGCACTTCCCATACTTCGACCTATACCGCAAACAGGTCGTGAAGCAAGCGGATTTGGTGCTGGCGATGTTCATGCGTCCCGACTCCTTCACCGACGAGCAGAAAATGCGTAACTTCGCCTACTACGAGGCCCTGACCGTTCGCGATTCCTCCCTCTCGGCCAACACCCAGGCTGTCCTCGCCGCTGAGGTCGGCTACCCGGAGCTCGCCTACGACTACTTCGCCGAGGCGGCTCTGATGGACCTCGACGATCTCGAGCACAACACCCGCGACGGGCTACACATCGCCTCGCTGGCCGGGGCTTTCATCGCCGCCATCGCCGGGTTCGGCGGCGTTCGCGACCACCGAGGCGCCCTCAGCTTCGCGCCCCGCCTGCCTGAGGCTCTCAGCCGGCTCGTTTTTCGGCTCAGCTTCCGCGGGCGACGCCTACGGATCGAAATCAGCCACGCCCAGGCGCGATACACGCTGGTGGACGGCGAGCCGCTCGAGATCGAGCATCACGGGCAGAAGCTAACGGTGGATGGGCGGCCGCTCACGCGCAAGATCCCGCCAGCACCGAATCTCACGCCCCCGAAGCAGCCGCCCGGCCGCGAGCCGGCCAGGAGACGGCCTCTGCGATGACGTACGCCTGCTCGTCAATCCAGTGAAGGACTCCCCGATCGAGCAGCTGTTGAGGGCTGTGGACGAACTCGATGTGGACGCCGCGCTGGCGCTCATGGCGCCCGATGTCCGATTCCTGGCCGTCGATGGCCGCCGCGGCGAAGGGAGAGAGGCCGTGCGCGAGCTGGTCACCGACTTCATCTCGACGCTCCGCTCGACCTCCCACCAGATCACGGCTCAATGGCACCAGGACAGCGTCTGGATCGCCGAGGTCGAGGGCGCGTACGAGTTACAGGATTATCTGCAGCTCAAAGCGCTGCCGCGGGCGTTTGTACTGCGTGTGGGGCCCGACGGCATCACCGACCTTCGTGCCTACGGAGCGCACGAACGCCCGCTCACCGACCACCGCACCGGTGAGGAGGGGATGTGGGTCGGTGGGCGGTGGGTTCCGCCGCTCTAGCCGAGCGCGACGCGCGGGCAGCCGACTACTGCTGGTAACGCTCGACGGTGTCGGCGTCGCGCACCTGCGCCTCGTCCGGATCCTGTCCGAACTCCTCGCGAGCACGCCGCTGTCGAAGCAGATCCCAGCAGCGGTCCAGCTCAATCTCCACGTCCTGCAGGCGCCGCTGGTCTTCCTCGAGCTGCTCTTCGTGATGGCTGTCTGCTTCCTCGCGGCGGCGGAGCTTCTGCTCTTCCGCGACCAGATTCTCAATTCGATTGGCGATGCTCTTGTCGTCCATGCGCCAATCCTAGCCCGCCGCTGGATACGATCGACAAATGCCCCGTTCGGAGGCACTGGTCGATGAGATCGCCAACGAGCTCGCCACCTGGCCTGGCATACACGTCGAGCGCCGCTCCGATGGCGCGGCTCGCGTCCGCTACGAGCACTCAACGCTCGGCCTCCTGTATCCCGACCGAGGCGTAGCCGAGTTACCGGTGCTCGATGCGGAGCGCGACGAGCTGATCGAGGAGGGAGAGGCCGAGCCGGCGGAGCTGACGCCCGAATCCAGTGGGGTCAGTCACGACATCCACGGGCCCGCAGACGTCACCGCGGTGCTCGAGTTGTTCGATCGCCGCTATCGCGACGTCCGCGGCGAGGACGATCCGTACACCTCCGAAGACCCGGGGTGAGGGCCTGCGGCGAGCATGGCTGTTGACGGCTCCTCTGCGCCCGCAGTCCACGTCGAGAACGTGGCGAAGCACTTCGGCGCGACCGTCGCGCTCGCGGGCGTGGACCTCGACGTCCAGCAGGGCACGGTGTTCGGATTGCTCGGGCCGAACGGGGCCGGCAAGACGACGCTCGTCCGGGTGCTCGCGACGCTGCTCATGCCCGACGCCGGACGGGCAGAGGTGTTCGGTCACGACGTCGTCCACGAGGCGGCGACGGTACGTCAGCTGCTGGGGCTGACCGGACAGTTCGCCGCCGTCGACGAGATTCTCACCGGACGAGAGAACCTGCAGATGTTCGGTCGCCTGTTCGGCCTCTCGGCGGACGAGACACGGCGGCGGGCGAGCGAGCTGCTGGAGCGCTTCGAGCTCGCTGACGCCGCCGACCGCTCGGCCCGTACGTACTCCGGGGGCATGCGTCGCCGGCTCGACCTCGCGTCGAGTCTGATCACTCGTCCACGGGTCCTGTTCCTCGACGAGCCCACTACGGGCCTCGATCCGCGCAGCCGTAACGAGATATGGGACACAGTGCGCGAGCTCGTCCGCGGGGGGACCACGCTCCTGCTCACGACCCAATACCTCGAGGAGGCTGACCAGCTCGCCGACGAGATCGCGGTCATCGACCACGGACGCGTGATCGCCCAAGGGACGGGAAATGAGCTCAAGGATCGGGTCGGAGGGCAGATCCTGGAGGTCGAGCTGACCAATGCCGTACAGCGCGAGCAGGCAGCGTCCGTCCTGGCTTCGATTGGATGCGGCCAGCCCGAGCCCGGCGATCGCGCGGATCAGCTCACGCTTCCGGCCCCTCGGGACGGCCTCGAGCTGGTCGAGGATGCGGCGTCGGGCCTTCGCAATGCCGGGATCCGGGTGAGCGACCTGGGCCTGCGCCGACCGACGCTCGACGACGTGTTCCTGCAGCTGACGGGCGCGCCTCCCGGCGAAGACGGTGCGGGGCCGGGCGCGGATGCCTCACGTGGGGATGGCGCGGTTGCCTCACGCCCGCAGGAGATGCGCCCTGAGTCAAGAGACGGACAGGCCTCCACCGACGGCGCGACCTACGGGCGTGAGGCGATCCGCGTCCGCTTTCTGCACCGCCCATCGCCGAGCTCTCTGCGTCGTTCGGTCACCGACGCCTGGGTCGTCACGGCTCGCAACCTGCGTCATTTCATTCGTCAGCCGGAGCTGCTGATCTTTTCGACGATCCAGCCGATCATGTTCGTGATCCTGTTCGCCTACGTGTTCGGAGGCGCGGTCAAGGGGTCGCTGCCGCACGGAGTCAGCTACGTCGACTTTCTGTTGCCGGGGATCTTCGTGCAGTCGGTGGCCTTCCGCGCGACCCAGACGGCGGTCGGCCTCTCCGAGGACCTACGGCGTGGGGTGGTGGACCGTTTCCGCTCGATGCCGATGGCCCGCTCGGCGGTACTGATCGGGCGCACCACGGCAGATCTGGTCCGTAACGTCCTGATCATCGGGCTGATGATCGGCGTGGGGTACGCGGTCGGTTTTAGCTTCCAGGCCGGAATCCCGCGAGCGATCGCTTCGGTAGCGATCGTCGCCGCCTTCGGTCTCGCCTTCAGTTGGATCTTCGCGTTGGTCGCACTCACTGTCAGGGGCGCCGAAGCCGCCCAGTCCGCAGGCTTCGTCGTCATCTTCCCCCTCGTTTTCGCGAGCTCGGTGTTCGTGCCTGTGGCGAGCATGCCGGACTGGCTGCAGGCCATCGCTAAGGTGAGCCCGGTCACGCTGACGGCGAACACGGCGCGGTCGTTTGCCCTGTACAGCGGGGTCCCGGCCTCGCTCGGCCCCGCGCTGGCATGGATCGCGGGGATCCTGATAGTGGTCGTCCCGTTATGCGTGTGGCGCTACCGGCGGATGAGCTGAGAGCGTCAGACTTCGATCCCGCGCTGGCCCAGCAGGTCCCGCACTCGGTAAGGGGGATCTCCCTTCCACTCCGCCCGGGCCGCGAGGCGGAGGATCTTGCTCGGCTCATCGCCGAGCTCATCGCGGCGGTGCGCCAGATAGAGGATCGTGGCGACTGCCATCGAAACGGCCGGATCCTCGACTTCGACGTCGGCGCCTTCCTCCGCGATCGCAAGCCGCTCCTCGAGATTCTCGATCGCGGTCACCGGCTCATCCGCGTCCTCGAACTGGATCAGCAGCCGGTCTAAGCGGGGATCGGAGTCGGTCGGATCGACGATCTCGACCGCGCGCTTGACGACGTCGAACAGGGTGATGGGAGGTGGATCGGTCGGCATCGCGCGCCAGCCTACCCGTCACGCCACGTTCTCGAGCACTAGCGCGACGCCCTGCCCCGATCCGACGCACACGCCGAGGACGCCGTAGTGGGCTCCGCGCTGGCGCAGCTCCGTCGCGAGCGTGAGCACGTACCGAGTGCCGGAGGAGCCGAACGGATGGCCGATCGCCACCGCGCCGCCGTTGTGGTTCAACTTCTCGTCGGGGACCTCGAAGCCGTCGAGCTGGTTGGGAAGCTCGCGAAGCACGCCGAGCGCCTGGGCGGAAAACGCCTCGTGCACTTCCCATACGTCGATGTCCTGCGGCGTCAGCCCCGCCCGCTGGATTGCCTTGGGCATCGCCCAAGCAGGCGCGATCCCCATCACCTGTGGATCAAGGGCGTAGGTCGCTGACGCCAGGACCCTGGCCAGCGGCTGGACGCCGAGCTCCTCTGCCGCCTCGCCACTGGCGAGCACGACTGCGCTTGCGCCGTCGCTCAGCGGCGAGGAGTTGCCGGCGGTCATCTGCGTGGTGTTCGGCTGCGCCGACAGCGCCGCGAGCTTCTCGGCGGTGGTGTCGTCCCGGATGCTCTCGTCGTGCTCGAACGTTCTCTCAGGCTGTCTGCGCGTGGCCGGGATCTCGACCGGGTGGATCTCGAGGCCGAACCGTCCGGAGTCGCGCGCCGCGGCCGCGCGCTGATGTGAGCGGAGCGCGAACGCGTCTATTTCCTCCCGAGACAACGAGTACCGGTCGGCGACGTTCTGCGCCGTGCGGATCATCTCGATGTAGGCATCTCGGGCGAGTAGCGCCGGGTTTGGCGGACCGCCCGCGCCCGCCCACATGGTGTCCAGCATGAACAGCGGCCCGCGCGGCATGAACGGGGCATCCCCCTTCATGAATGCCCAGCCCGAACGCGACATGGACTCGACCCCACCGGCCAAGCCGACACCGAGCTCACCCGCCCGGATGGCGTGCGCGATCTGGATGGCGCAGGTCAGCGACGAGGCGCAGAAGCGGTTGACGGTCGCGGCGGGCACCGTGTCCGGGAAGCCGGCGGCCAGCGCCGCCCAACGCCCGATGTCGCCCATGCCCTCGTGCGCTGGATTGACGCAGCCGGCGGCGATGTCTTCGACCCGATCCAGGTCCACTCCGACTCGCTCGCAGGCCCAGACCATCGCCTGGCCGAGTAGGTCGTCGGTTCGCAAGTGGGACAGCGAGCCGCCGTAGCGCCCGACTGGCGTCCGGACGCCGCCGAGGATCAAGGCATCAGTCATTTCCGGTCCTCCTGGATCGAGATCTCAGACCGATAGTCACAGTGGCCGTCCATTGGCCGTGAGAGAGACGTCGACGTTACCCCGCGTGGCATTCGAGTACGGGCAGACCGCATCCGCGTCCCGGACCAACTCGGCGGCCGCGACGGGGTCATCGACCGAGGGGAGGGTGATGTCGAGCTCGACAGCAAGCTTGAAGCCACGCTCCTCGGTGGGGAGCAGCATCACGTTTGAGTCGATTACCACGTCGCCGGCTTCGAGCTTGCGACGGCGAGCGACAACGCCGAGGGCGCTCTCGAAGCAGGCCGCATATCCCACCGCAAACAGCTGCTCTGGATTGGTGCCTCCACCCTCGCCACCCATGTCCTGCGGCAGCCTCAGGTCCACGACGAGGCTGCCATCCGAGGTCTCGCCGTGGCCCGCAGCGCGGCCTCCGGTGACGTGGGCGTTAGCCGTGTAAAGCGCTTTGCTCATCGGTGGTCTCCTTTCATTTAGACCTTGAGCGCGTGGCCCTCCCTGGCCAGCTGGACTCGAACGTCGGCGCCGAGTCTCGCGGCCTCCTCGGCCGCCTGGTCCTCGAGCAATTCGAGGTTCCGGTCGTCATGGGTTGGGTCGTGGTGGAACATCAGCAGTCGGCCCGGGCGGGTACGCCCCGCGAACGCGACCATGTCGCTGATGCTCGAGTGGCCCCAGCCACGGCGGCCGGGGTACTCCTGATCGGTGTACTGGGCGTCGTGGATCAAGACGGTTGCGTCATGGGCCAGGCTGTGGCCGGAGATCCAGTTGCCGGGCGCAGAGGAGAGCTTGAGGCCCAGCCCGGGCTCGTGATCGGGGATGTAACAGAGGCTGGCGTCGCCCTCCGTGATCCGGTAGCCCAGGGTAGGCCCGCGGTGCGAGACCAGTGCGGCCTTGATCTGCAAGTCGCCGACGCGCCAGCCGTCTACTGGGACGTTCTCGAAGCTGACGCGGGCGGGCAGCTCGCCGATCTCGATCGGGGACAGCGGATCCGACAGGTACCTCGCCAGGCGTCGGCGGAGAGGGACGCGACCGGGCGGTCCCCAAACCGTGATCTCCGCCTCGGGGTCGAACAGTGGGGCAAAGAACAACAGGCCCTGGATGTGATCGAGATGCAGGTGAGTGAGCAGGATGTGCAGTCGTGTGGCGTGGCCGAGGTCCTCGGCAGTGAGATCACGGATGCCGCTGCCCGCGTCGAGGATCAATTCGGTGCCGTCCTCCCCGATGACCTGCAGGCAGGATGTATTTCCGCCCACCGCCTCCGTGTCGGGCCCGGGCGCCGGGATTGAGCCACGCACGCCCCAGAACTTGACCCGCATCAAGCTAGGCGGCTTCGTCCACGGGTACCGGCCAAAACACAACGATCGCGCCCTGGTAGCCGCGGGGGCCCGTCAGCGGCAGCGCGCCGCTTTCCACTTCCTGAAGCCCCGGCTCCGCCCGGACGAAGAACCGCCCGTACGCGGGCCGCGATTCCCTGACCGCGGTGGTGAGCGGCAGCTCCTCCCGCGGTACGGCGTGACCCTCGGAGTCGAAGGGGCCGTAACGGGCGTTCCATTCCTCGGGCTCGAGCACTCCGACTTCCTCGAAAGGGGCGCCAATCAGCTCGGCCGCCGCCTCGTTGAAGAACACAAACCGGCCGTCCGCGTCGATGAGGATCGCGGGCAGCCAGAGGATCGAAATCAAGTTGCGCGCCAGGATCAGCTCGAGGGGGCGCTCGACCAGCTGGTCACGCGAGCTCGTCATGAGTGCTGGAGCGGTCGAGTGAGCAGGC
>Ga0209577_10006581_pt1 | contig 10740 bp, 12 predicted proteins | sample GraSoiAngelo_109_FD_185874 | JGI IMG/M metagenome (GOLD analysis project Ga0209577, IMG submission 185874) | Grasslands soil microbial communities from the Angelo Coastal Reserve, California, USA - 14_0903_12_20cm (SPAdes) (version 2) | ecosystem: Environmental > Terrestrial > Soil > Grasslands... | reverse complement strand
TGTCGGCGTTACCAAGACCGTCACCGACATGGCCCATCTCGGCGGCATCTCGGTCGAGGGCGAACTTGGCGTGTTGGGCTCGCTGGAAACCGGCATGGGCGACAAGGAAGACGGCCACGGCGCGGAAGGAAAACTCTCCCATGACCAGCTCCTCACCAATCCCGATGAAGCCGTCAAGTTCGTGAAAGAGACCAAGGTCGACGCGCTGGCGATCGCGATGGGCACCTCGCACGGCGCCTACAAGTTCACCCGCAAGCCTGACGGCGACATCCTCGCCATGAATGTGATCGAGGAAATCCACCGCAAGCTGCCGAACACGCATCTGGTGATGCACGGCTCCTCCTCGGTGCCGCAGGACTTGCAGGACATCATCAACGCCAATGGCGGCAGGATGAAGCCGACCTGGGGGGTGCCGATTTCCGAGATCCAGCGCGGCATCAAGCACGGCGTCCGCAAGATCAACATCGATACCGACAATCGCATGGCGATGACCGGACAAATCCGCAAGGTGCTCAACGGCAATCCGGAGGAATTCGATCCACGCAAATATTTAAAGCCGGCGATGGAGGCGATGGCCAAGCTGTGCAAACAGCGGCTGGAAGAATTCAATGCGGCAGGGCAGGCCGGCAAGATCAAGAAGGTGCTGACGACGGCGGAGATGGCCAAGCGTTACAGCAAGGGTGAACTCGATCCCAAAGTCGCATAACGGGCGTTAATACTCCGAGAAAGCCGCCCGCCTCCTTGACCTGGATAGGCTCGGCAATTGCCCGAGAAGGGTCTATTTTGGTTGGCAAACCACGCAAAGCCGGAGGACGCCTATGAATCTCTCAGATCTCAACAGAGTTGCGCTCGCCATGGTCACGCCGGGCAAGGGCATCCTTGCCGCCGACGAATCCTCAGGCACCATCAAGAAGCGCTTTGACGCGATCAAGGTCGAATCGATCGAAGAGTCGCGCCGCGACTACCGCGAGATGCTGTTCCGCTCCTCGGAGGCGATGAGCAAATACATCTCCGGCGTCATCCTTTATGACGAGACCATTTGGCAGGCGGCTCGCGACGGCACGCCGCTCATAAAACTGATCGAAGCGTCGGGCGCGATCCCCGGCATCAAGGTCGACGAGGGAACGCAAGCCTTGCCGCACTGCCCGGGCGAACTAGTCACAGTGGGCCTCGACAAGCTCGCCGAGCGCCTGAAGAAATATTATGAGCGCGGCGCGCGGTTCGCGAAATGGCGCGCCGTGATCGACATCGGCCGTGGCAGCGACCGGAACATCCCCTCGATGACGGCGATCCATGTCAATGCGCACGCGCTCGCCCGCTACGCGGCGCTGTGCCAGGCCGCGCAGATAGTTCCGATTGTCGAGCCGGAAGTGCTGATGGATGGCGATCATGACGTCGACCGCTGTTACGAGGTGACGCAGCTAGTGCTGAACAATACGTTTGCGGAATTGCGTATCCAGCGCGTCGCGCTGGAAGGCATGATCCTGAAACCCAACATGGCGATCGCGGGCAAGCAGAGCGCCAAGCAAGCATCCGTGGAGGAAGTGGCCGAGAAGACCGTCCGCTTGTTGAAGGCTTGCGTGCCCGCGGCAGTGCCGGGCATCGCCTTCCTCTCCGGAGGTCAGTCCGACGAAGACGCGACCGCGCATCTGAACGCGATGAACCGGACCGCCGGCCTGCCGTGGCGGCTGACCTTCTCCTACGGCCGCGCCTTGCAGGCGGCGCCGCAAAAAGCATGGTCGGGCAAGCAAGAGAACGTCGCCGCCGGCCAGCGGGCGTTTACCCACCGCGCGCGGATGAACGCGCTTGCCACCAGGGGCGAGTGGGAGACCGGGCTGGAAAAGAAGGCGGCATAGATTGGCCACCAAATCTGCTGCGCCGCGCCCGATGCCGCGGCTCTATCTCGCAACCCCAGTCGTGGACGATCCGCAAGCCTTGATCGCAAGCCTTCCCGGCTTGCTCGCGGCGGCCGACGTCGCCGCAGTGCTGGTGCGCCTCAAGATGGCGGACCAGCGCAGCATGATCTCCCGCGTCAAGGCGTTGGCGGGCCCAATCCAGAACGCCGGCGCCGCGCTGCTGCTCGATGGCCAAGTCCTCGATGGTCATGTCGAACTGGTGGCGCGCTCGGGCGCCGATGGCGCGCACCTAACCGGCCTCGCGGCCCTTGAAGAGGCCCTGCCGACGTTGAAGCCGGACCGCATCGCAGGCGTTGGCGGGCTCGCAACACGGCACGATTCGATGACCGCCGGCGAGCTGGGTGCGGACTACGTGCTGTTTGGCGAACCCGACGCGAAGGGGCAGCGGCCGTCGATGGAGGCGATCGCCGAGCGGCTGCAGTGGTGGGCCGAATTGTTCGAGCCGCCTTGCGTCGGATTTGCGAGCTCGCGTGAGGAGGCCTGTGAGTTTGCCGCCGCGGGCGCGGATTTCGTGCTGATCGGAGATTTCGTCTGGGCCGATTCGCGCGGGGCAGCGCCGGCCCTGGCAGATGCTGAACAGGCGATCCGGCAAGGCTACGCCGCGGCGTCAGGACAGAGCAAAGAACAAGGTAAGGCCGGACGGGAATTGCGCCGGGAATGAAGCTCCTCCATTCGATATCGATCCTGGCGGGCGTGCTACTGCTCACCGCCAACGCCGTGGCGCAGATCTCGCTGACGCCCCCGGGTGCCGAAAAGCCTGCAGAGGCGCCTGCCGAAAAGCCTGCGGAGAGCAAGCCGGCCGCCAAGAAGGAGCCTGCGAAAGCAAAGCCGCCGGTTGCCGCCAAGAAGCCCGCAGCGCCAGCAGCGACGCCGAAGCCTGAACCGCCTCCGACCGCGCCGACCGCGGCCGTCGTCCCGGCGCCTGCGCCCGACGATCCCAATGCCGACGTGGTCTACGGCGCCTATCAGCGCGGGCAGTACAAGACGGCGCTCGATCTGGCGATGCCGCGCGCGCAGGCCAATGGGATGGGCGTGAAGCGCGACTATGCGAAGGCGGTCGATTGGTATAAGCGCGCCTCCGACAATGGCGACCGCGAGGCCATGTTCGCGCTCGCGATGTTGCGCCTCGCCGGGCGCGGCGGCGCCCTCGACCGCGAGGCCGCCGTCAAGCTGCTGGCGTCGTCGGCCAAGCTCGGCGAGCCGAAGGCGGCCTACAATCTGGCGCTGCTCTATATCGACGGACAGACACTGCCGCAGGACCTCAAGCGTGCCGCGGAGTTGCTTCGGCTCGCAGCGGACGCCGGCAATCCCGAAGCGCAGTACGCGCTCGCCACTTTCTACAAGGAAGGCACTGGCGTCGAGAAGGACGTCGAAAAGTCGGTGCGGTTGTTACAGGCGGCTTCGCTCGCCGACAATGTCGACGCCGAGGTCGAATATGCCATCGCGCTCTTCAACGGCACCGGCACGCCGAAGAACCAGGCCGCCGCGGTCGCGCTGCTGCGGAAAGCAGCGAGACAAAACAGCCCGATTGCCCAGAACCGCCTGGCGCGCGTGCTGCTTTCCGGAATGGGCGCGCCGATGGACAAGGTCGAGGCGCTGAAATGGCATTTGGTTGCCAAAAACGCCGGCAAAGGCGATCCCGAGCTGGACGAGGCGCTTGCCCAATTAAGCTCGGAAGACCGCGCCAAAGGCGAGGCCGCGGCGCGCCGTTGGCTCGGCACCAAATGATGCGGCTTGACCTGACGATGTCGGCAGGGCACCCAGTGCCGCGTCGATGACGGCATTGGGCCGTTTCTTTGATTTCATAGCTTGAGCTCATGCTGTATTCCGCCGTCATCAATGTCATGGTCAAGGCCGCGCGCCGCGCCGGCCGCAACCTCAAGCGCGATCTCGGCGAGGTAGAGCATCTGCAGGTGTCGCTGAAAGGGCCCGCCAACTTCGTCTCGCTCGCCGACAAGCGCGCCGAGGAGATGCTCTATACCGATCTTGCGAAAGCGCGCCCGGGCTACGGCTTCATCGGCGAGGAAGGCGGCAACCGCGAGGGCGCCGACAAGACCCACACCTGGATCGTCGATCCGCTCGACGGCACCACCAATTTCCTGCACGGCATCCCGCAATTCGCGATCTCGATCGGGCTGGCGCGCGAGGGCACGATCATCGCCGGGGTGATCTACAATCCCGCCAACGAGGAACTCTACATCGCCGAGCGCGGCAAGGGCGCATTCCTCAACGACCAGCGGCTGCGCGTCGCCGGCCGGCGCGAGCTTGGCGAATGCGTGATCGCCTGCGGATTGCCGCATATCGGCCGCGGCGACCACGAAGTGTCGCGCCTGGAGATGACGGAAATCCAGAACAAGGTAGCGGGGCTGCGCCGGTTCGGCGCGGCGTCGCTGGACATGGCGTTCGTGGCCGCGGGCCGGCTCGACGGCTATTGGGAACGCAATTTGCAGCCCTGGGACATAGCGGCCGGTCAAATCATCGTGCGCGAAGCCGGCGGCATCGTTTCGGGCATCGAGGGCGACGACGATCCGCTCAAGACCGGCAATTTGATTTGCGGCAACGAGTTCGTGCACGCCGAGCTCGTGAAGATTCTAAAGCCGCTGGGGAAGTGACGGCGCTCTCGCCGTCATCATCCGCGAAGGCGGATGATCCAGTACGCCGCGGCGGGCGTGTCGAACTCGGGCGTAACGGAGTACTGGATGCCCGCCTTCGCGGGCATGACCGGTCGGGTGAGGGCAAACATTTGTAGAATACGACCTCACCAAAGCCCGACTTCAGCCCAAGGTTCCGCTTCCCGCCGCCCGAATTAGGGGCGACCCAGCTTTTTTCTCGGCTCCGCTGTGCCATAGTATGGCCTAGCCCAAAACTCCCGCAACGGATGACATTGCCCATGCCATCAGGCCCCTCTCCCCGCTCCACCATGGAGGTCGAACTGAGCAAACTGTCTTCGCCGCGGATATTCCTGGTGCGGATGCTGGTTTTCCTGGTGCTCTGCGCGCTGGTGACGGTCGTGCTTTACAAGCAGATCGTCATCGCCTTCTTCGCCAATCCCGGGCTCAACGCGCTGATCGGCCTGGTGCTCCTGGTCGGCATCATCCTGTCGTTCCGCCAGGTGATCCGCCTCTATCCGGAAGTCGCGTGGGTCAACAATTTCCGCATTGCCGATCCCGGGCTGGCGCTTGCCCGCCATCCCACGCTGTTGGCGCCGATGGCGGCGATCCTGGGTGGCGAGCGTAGCGGGCGGATGACGATCACGCAGCAGACCATGCGGCACCTGTTGGATTCGATCGCGACCCGGCTCGACGAGGCGCGCGACATCTCACGCTACATGACGGGCTTATTGGTCTTCCTCGGCCTGCTCGGCACGTTCTGGGGCCTGATCGAAACGGTGGGCTCGGTCGGCAAAGTGATCGACGGCTTGAAGGTCGGCGGCGACGCCGGCGCGCTGTTCGATACACTGAAAGAAGGTCTCGCCGCGCCGCTCGGCGGCATGGGCATTTCGTTTTCGTCCTCGCTGTTCGGCCTTGCCGGCTCGCTGATTCTGGGCTTCCTCGACCTGCAATCGAGCCAGGCGCAAAACCGTTTCTACACCGATCTGGAAGACTGGCTCGCCTCGACCGTGCGCGAATATGCGACCGAAGGCGCCGGTGGTGGTCTCACCGGCGACCTGCAGCACGCCATGGAGCGGTTGCGCGCGGTGGTGGAAGAAGGCGGCGCCCACCGCAACACGACGACAGCAATGGCCAATCTCGCCGAGGCTATCCAGGGACTGGTGGCGCATATGCGGACCGAACAGCAGATGATCCGCGAATGGGCCGACGGCCAGGGCGAGCAGAACCTCGAGATCAAGCGCCTCTTGGAGCGGCTCGCGCGCCAGCCTGAGAAGAGTGAACGATAGCGTTTTCAAGCGAAGTGGGTTGCCGGTTCGCGTGAAGAAAACGCGTCGATCAAAGGAGTTCGTGCCCCGGACGCAGCGCAGCCTCCGAGACACGAGATAACGGAGAATTCCAATGGCCCTCGCCCGTGCACGCCGCAGCGAATCAGGCTTCAACTACTGGCCGGGGTTCGTCGACGCGTTGTCGACACTGGTGCTTTCGATCGTATTCCTGCTGTCGGTGTTCTTGGTGGTGCAGTTCTTCCTGTCCCAGGAAGTCACCGGCAAGGACAAGGCGCTGGAACAGCTCAACGCCAAGATCGCACAGTTGAACGACATGCTGTCCTTGGAAAAGCTCGGCAAGCTCAACCTCGACGACCAGCTCTCGCAAATGCGCGCCGGCCTCGCCTCCGCCGAATCCGAGCGCGACCGCGTCAAGGGCCTTTATGAAGGCCTTGCCGGTGCCGGCAATGACGCGGCCGGAAAAGCTGCCGAACTGAACAAAGCGCTGGATTCCGAAAAGCAGGTGTCTTCACGCGCGCTGGCGCAGATCGAGGTGTTGAACCAGCAGATCAGCGCGTTGCGCCGTCAGCTCGCCGCACTGGAAGAAGCGCTCGACGCATCAGAGAAACGCGACAAGGAATCGCAGGGGCGCATCGCCGATCTCGGCCAGCGCCTCAACGTCGCGCTGGCGCAGCGGGTGCAGGAATTGTCGCGCTATCGTTCGGAGTTTTTCGGACGGCTGCGCGCCATTCTCGGCAACCGCCCGGATATCCGCATCGTCGGCGACCGCTTCGTGTTCCAGTCCGAAGTGTTCTTCGATACCGGACAGGCGACGCTATTGCCCGAAGGCCGCGCCGAACTCGACAAGCTCGCCAGCGCGCTGATCGATCTCGACAAGCAAATTCCAGGCGAGATTGCCTGGGTGCTGCGGGTCGACGGCCATACCGACGTGCGGCCGATCAATAGCCCGATCTTCAAGTCGAACTGGGAATTGTCGTCGGCGCGCGCGATCTCGGTGGTGCAATACCTGACTTCGCTCGGCGTGCCGGCACAGCGGTTGGTCGCCGCCGGCTTTGCCGAATTCCAGCCGCTCGATACCGGCAATACCGAAGAGGCCTACAAGCGCAACCGCCGTATCGAGCTGAAGCTGACGGAACGCTAGGCGCATGGTCGCAGCGTTTAGGATTCGCCCCTATCGCCGCGAGGACGAAGACGCCGCGATCGCGCTGTGGCAGCGCACCTGGCAACAGACCTATCCGGATATCGAGTTCGCCGCGCGGGTTGCATGGTGGCGCGGGCGCTGGTGCAACGAACTCGTGCCGAATGCGACGATCATTGTCGCCGAAGAAGCCAGTGCACTGGTTGGATTCGTAACTCTCGATCGCAAAGGCTATCTCGACCAACTGGTGGTCGCGCCCGATCATTGGGGTTCAAAGCTCGCCGAGCGGCTCGTCAATGAGGCCAAACGACTGTCGCCCGACGGCATCACGCTGTTGGTCAACACCGACAATGCGAGGGCAATCCGCTTTTACGAACGCAATGGATTCGTGCATGCCGGCGCTGACGTCAACCCGACCTCGGGCCGGCCGGTACTGCGCATGGAGTGGAAGGGGTAGCGCTCTATTTTCTTCCCTTCTCCCCTTGTGGGAGAAGGTGGCCATAGGCGGTCTACGGCCTCCGTTCTTAGTTCTTAGGACGCCGATGCTTTGCATCGGCTATGCGCAGTCCGCGACGGATGAGGGGTCTTTCACCGCGGAGAGAACCCCTCACCCGCCCTCGCTTTGCTCGGGCACCCTCTCCCACAAGGGGAGAGGGGGAAGAGCACTAAACCCCCTCGAACTGCAATCGCGCCAGCCGTGCATAGAGCCCGTTGGCGGCAACCAGCGAGGCATGGGTGCCCTGCTCGACGATACGGCCATGGTCCAGCACCAGGATGCGGTCGCATGACAGCACGGTGGCCAGCCGGTGTGCAATCACGAGCGTCGTGCGATGACGCATCAATTCCTCCAGCGCGGTCTGCACCAATGTCTCGCTTTCCGCATCCAGCGACGAGGTCGCTTCGTCAAGCAGCAGCAATGGCGCGTCGCGCAGGATGGCGCGCGCAATGGCGATGCGCTGGCGCTGGCCGCCCGACAATGTCACGCCGCGCTCGCCGAGCGGCGCCTCGAAACCGGCGGGCAGCCGGCGGATGAATTCGGTGGCATGCGCGAGATCTGCGGCGCGCTCGACCTCGGCATCGCTGGCCTCGGGCCGGCCGAAGCGGATGTTGTCGCGGGCGGAAGCCGCGAACACCACCGAATCCTGCGGCACCAGCGCGATATGCGCGCGAACCAGCTTCGGATCGGCCGATTTGATTGGCACGCCGTCGAACGAGATCACGCCCCGCGTGGGGTCGTAGAAGCGCAACAACAAATGAAACAGTGTGCTCTTGCCGGCGCCCGAGGGACCGACGATCGCGACCTTTTCGCCAGGACGCACCGAGAACGAAACACTGTCGATGGCGGGCACGCTCGGTCGTGAAGGATAGGCGAAGCTGACATTATCGAAGCCGACGTCGCCGCGCGCAGGTCGCGGCAGCGCACGCGGAGAGGGCGGCGGCGTGATCTCGGGCTTGACGTTGAGGATTTCGAACAACCGTTCCGCAGCGCCCGATGCGGCCGAGACCTCGCCCCAGACTTCGCTGAGCTGACCGAGGCCTGCGGCCGCGAACGCCGCATACAGCACGAACTGGCCGAGACGGCCGGGCGTGATGGCGCCGGTCAGCACGTCACGCGATCCGATCCAGAGGATGAACACGACACTGGTGAAGACGATGAAGATGATGATCGCCGTCAAGACGGCGCGCGCGCGGGTCGAGGTGCGCGCCGCCTCGTAGGCCTGCTCGACCTCGCCGGAGAAGCGCGCATCAGCGAGCCGCTCGCCGGTATAGGCCTGCACCGTCCGCATCGCGCCAACGAGCTCGGAGGCATAGGCCGAGGCATCCGCCAGCGTATCCTGAGCGTTGCGCGACAGCCGCCGCACCCAGCGCCCGAACGCCACCAAAGGCAGCACGATCAGTGGAATGGCCAGCAGCACCAGGCCGGAGAGCCTCGGGCTCGTGATCACCATCATCGCGCTCGCGCCGATAAACAGCATCAGATTGCGGAGCGCGATCGAAACCGAGGCGCCGACCGCCGATTTGATCTGGGTGGTATCGGCGGTCAGCCGCGAGACCAGTTCGCCCGAGCGGGCGGAATCGAAGAAGACCGGTGACAGCGAGAGCAGATGCGCGAACACGTCGCGGCGCAGATCGGCGACGATGCGCTCGCCGATGGTCATGACGAGGTAGTAGCGCGATGCGCTGGCAAGGGCGAGCACCGCGACGACCGCGATCATCACGCTGAAATAGCTGTTGATCATGGCGATGCCGCGCGGCGTGAAACCGAAATCGATCATCCGCCGCACCGCGACCGGCACCAGCAGGGTCGTCAAGGCGGCGACAGTCAGCGCAACAAGCGCAAGCAAGGCGCGTCCGCGGTAGCGTGCAACGTAAGGCGCAAGCGCCAGCAGCGGACGCAGCCTTGCCCTGCCCTTGGCCGGTAGTTCGGTCAGCTCCGCCTCGACGATAGAGGCCGCGGTTGGCTCCACATCCGGCCGTGGCAATGCCTCGCCATGCCGCTCTTCAAGCCGTTCCACTGCGCTCATGAGATCTGACCAAGTTGTGCCCACCCCCCAGATAGGCCCCGCCACACCCTGTGGCAATCGCGGGAAATTACGCAGGGATACGCGGCTTGTTTTGAGGGGGCGCTTACGTTATAGAGCGGCCCAAATCCGTCACCGCAGCATTGTCGAGCACAGGCGCGAGCCGCCCAGGGATATGCCATGAAGGCCGAAATTCACCCGAATTATCATACGATTACGGTCGTAATGACCGATGGCACCGAGTACCAGACGCGTTCCACCTGGGGCAAGGAAGGCGACAAGCTCAACCTCGACATCGACCCCAAATCGCATCCGGCCTGGACCGGCGGCTCCCAGCAGATCCTCGATCGCGGCGGCCGCGTGTCACGGTTCCAGAAGAAGTTCTCGGGCTTTCTCAAGAAGGACTGAGCCTTCTTAATTGTGCGCGGACAGCAAAACGCCCCTGACAGCCAGGGGCGTTTTTGTTTGCCGCGCCATCACCCGCCGTCATTGCGAGCGCCAGCGAAGCAATCCATGAGCCGCGTCGTGAGTCTGGATTGCTTCGTCGCTGTCGCTCGTCCGGCTTACTGCTCGAACGCCGCCTTCAGGCGATTGAGCTGGGGCACCAGCGGATTGCCGATCGTCGTGTGCTCCGACGCCGGCGCATGAATGGTGATATCGAGACGGCGCACGCGCGCCTGCAAGCTCATCGAGCGGGCGATCAGGTCCTGTAACTGCTGCGGCAGCTTTGCGATCATGTCGTCCGGACCGGGCTCGGCGGCGCTCAGCTTGACCTTGGTCTTTTCGCGATTGGCCTGGGTCAGCGTCATCTCGCCCTCCTTCACCGCGCGGTGCAACAATAGCCACGACGCCAACTGCATCAAGCGTGTGGTCAGCCGCATGCTCTCGGTCGCGTAGGTCAGACTGATGGCGCGTTCGAGCGCCTTGGCCTCGACGCGTCCGGCCCCATCGAGATAGGCGGCGGTCTCCTCGACCAGATCCATGCCTTCCCGGAACAGGGTGCCAAATGCCGCGGAATTGGTGAGCCGCTCGCTGAACTGAACGAGCGCGGATTCGCCTTGCGAATGGTCCGCCATAGTTAACGCCCTCACGCTACTGTTTACTTGTTGCTTGCCCCGCCGGGCTCCGCCGCCCCGGCTTATGATGAACAAATCATTGCGCGCTCTTGGGCCAGAGTCCAGCCGCAAGACTTTTTATGGTTTCCGCGCAGTGGGCCTGATCAGATCGCCCGATGCCGCAAAGTGCGGAGTCGGGACAGTTGTGCGG
>Ga0209577_10006580_pt1 | contig 10741 bp, 11 predicted proteins | sample GraSoiAngelo_109_FD_185874 | JGI IMG/M metagenome (GOLD analysis project Ga0209577, IMG submission 185874) | Grasslands soil microbial communities from the Angelo Coastal Reserve, California, USA - 14_0903_12_20cm (SPAdes) (version 2) | ecosystem: Environmental > Terrestrial > Soil > Grasslands... | reverse complement strand
CTCAACCCGATCGAGGAGGCGGCTGGGATCCGGCTGCTCTCAGACCATTTCCACCTCACCCAGGAGGAGATCGCGGCCCGGTTGGGAAGGAACCGGGTCTCGATCGCTCAATCGCTGCGGCTCTTGAGCGCCTGCCCAGCGCTTCAGTCCGCCGTCGCCGGCGGCTCCCTCAGTGCGGGCCACGCCCGGGCGCTGGTCGGGCTGCCGGGCTTCGAGGACCAGGAGCACGGCCTTAAAGTCGTCCTCTCCCGCCGCCTCTCGGTGCGCCAGACCGAGGCCTGGGTGAAGCGCTACGTTCCGCCTCGCCCGCGCCTTCCCTCCACCTCCTCGCGAGGCACGCTGGAGCGGCTGGCTGAGGAGCTCCAGGCCGCACTGGGCGTCGAGGCAAGGATCTCCGGCAGCCTTCGACGCGGCCGGATCGCGCTCTCCTACAACTCCAGGGACCAGCTTCAGGGCCTGATCGACAGGCTGACCAGCTAGGCTTGTTCCACGTTTTACATTTCGGGCCGGCGGTCAGCTGCGTCCGGCGGGAGGCCTAGAGCATCGAGCCGGTGAGACAAGCGGAGCCACTGCCCACAAGGGAGAGCTTCGATCGGGTGCAGCCGGCCAAATCCTTCATCGTCGAACTGGCGGAGATCATCCTGCTGGCGATAGGCCTCTACATCGTCATCACCTTCGCCATCCAGACGGTCCACGTCATCGGCTATTCGATGGTGCCGACGCTCAACAACAACGACTACGTGCTGGCCACTAAAGCCGACCTGCATTTCACGCACCCGCAGCGGGGCGACATCGTGATTCTCAAGGATCCCTTCGACAGCCAGCAGGATTTCGTCAAGCGCGTAATCGCGCTGCCCGGCGAGCAACTTCGGATCACGAACAGCCACATCTACATCAACGGTCAGCTCCTGAAGGAGCCGTACCTGCCCAAGAACGACCCCTGGGTCAGCAACAACAACTGGCCGTCCGAACCGAGCTCCGAGGTGATTCCTGCCGGTCGCTACTTCGTCATGGGAGACAACCGCAACCACTCAAGCGACTCCCGCGTCTTCGGGCCGATTCGGCTCGACCAGATCGAGTCCCGGGCCTGGATCCGCCTGCTGCCGTTGGACAGTGTCGGGCCGGTTGTCCAGCATCCGACCCTGCAGCCGGCGCCCGCCGCCGCGGACCGGCGCCAGCCGGCAGCCTAAGCGCCGATCGCCGCCCTGAACTCGGCGTCGGTCGGAAAGGGCCCGATCACAGCCATCTGCACCGGCTGATCGAGAACCCGCTTCGCAACCCGTCGGATGGTGGCCTGGTCCACGGCGTCGACGGCGGCGACGACCTCGGCCACGGGCCTGATGCGCCCCGCCAGGAGCTCTTGCTGGCCGAGCCAGCTGGCCATGGCGTTGGTGCTCTCCAGCCCCAGCCGCAAGCGTCCCTTGGTGAACTCCCGCGCCTTGTTCAGCTCCAGCTCGGGAACGTCTTCGTCGATTATCTTTCGCAACTCCTCGATCATCGCCTGCACCGTCTCCAGGGCCTTGGCGGGGTCGACGCCGGCGTAAATCGCGAAATAACCGCAGTCATGGTGCTTGCTGGTGTAGCTGTGGACGTCGTAAGCGAGCCCACGCTTCTCCCGGATCTCGAGGAAGAGTCTTGAGCTCATGCCCTCACCGAGGATGGTGTTGATTAGGTCGAGTGCGTAGCGGTCGTCGTCGAGGTAGCTGATGGCGCGGGTGCCCAGGCAGATGTGCGCCTGTTCCGTCTTCTTGTTCAGAAAGGCGATCCCCGGCTTCAGCAGCGGGCTCGGCGCCGGCGTGTAGCCGCTACCGTTCTGCGCGGCCAAGAGTCGCGTTCGTGCCCCGACCATCTCCCCAGCGCGGTCGGCGTCGATGCCGCCCGACAGGCTCACCACCAGGTCCGGCAGGCGGTAGTGATTTCCGATGTAGTCGACCAGGTCGTCGCGCATCAGCCCCGACACAGATTCGATGGTGCCGCCGATGTCCCGGCCGAGCGGATGCTTCGGCCACATCACCTCCTCGAAAAGGCTGTGCACGTAGTCCTGCGGGAGATCCTGGTACATCTTCAGCTCTTCCAAGATCACCTTGCGCTCGTTGTCGATGTCGCCCGGAGTGAGCTTCGACTCGGTGACGATGTCGAAAAGCACGTCGATGCCGAGCTCCAGGTGGTCGGCTGGGACCCGCGTCCAGTAGCTGGTCAGCTCTTTGTCCGTAGATGCATTGAGCACCCCGCCGACACCCTCGATCGCCTCGGCGATTTCTTTGGCCGACGGACGCCGTTGGGTGCCCTTGAAAAAGAGGTGCTCGATGAAATGGGAGGCGCCGCCCCGGCGGTCATCCTCATATCGAGAGCCGACCCCGAACATCAAGACCAGGCTGGCCGACTCGCGGTCGCGCATCGGGGCGGTGACCAGACGGGCGCCGCCCTCTAAAGGGCGCACTGCGAATTGGCCGACGCTCATCCGCTGGCCAGTATAGCCAGCGGGATCAGGCCGGCTCGGAGCCTCGGAATCACGCGCCGTCGGCCACCGGGCATGGGGTCCTGAGGCCGTTGTAAAACGTGGAACATTTCCGAAGCGAGCCCCGCTCGCCGCCGGATTGTCATCAGCCTTCGCCGAGCACCCCAAGGGCGGCGTAAAGGCTCATCGCGACGTAGTCCCCGGGCATGCCGTCCGAAACCGCGTCAAGTGCCTCGTCCAAGTATCGAAGCGCCTGCGGAGGGAGTTCCTCGGCCGCGGATTCGATCGCGTCCCGCACAGCCTCCGCGATATCGCTCGGGGTTATCTCCTGGTCCGTTGGGCCGTCGGAGACGGCGTCCACCAACGCGATGGCTCGACGGATGTGGTCGCCGGCTTCCAGAACCCCGGACAAGGGTTCTCGGCTACTGGGCCGCGCGCCTGGGCTCGACCACCAGTCGGCGGTTGGGTTCCTCGCCCACGCTGACCGTGGTCACATCGGGGTCGTCCTCCAAGGCGAGGTGGATGGCGCGCCGCTCGAAGGGCTGCATCGCGTCAAGCGTGATCGGGTCGCCGGTCACCTTGACCTGGCGCGCGGCGCGGAAGGCGATCTCTCGAACCGTATGTTCGCGGCGTTGCCGGTAGCGCTCGACGTCGATGATCACGCGCCGGTCGGCGCCCAGCTTGCTCATCAGCATGTTGACGACCGTCTGCAGCGCCCGCAGGTTCTCGCCCCGCCAGCCGATCAGCGGACCCAGGTCGCGACCCGAGATATCCAGCACGATGGGGTCGCCGGCCTGGCGGACGCTGACCTGGCCCCGGATGCCCATGCGGTCGACCAGCTCGCCGACCAGTTCGCGACCGCGTTCGGCAGCCGGGTCGGCGGGTGCCGCCGCGACGGCCGCGGAGCCGATGACGGCAGGCTGGCTCGGATCGATCACCGAAACCTGGACGACGGTCTCCTCAGACGTCTCGCTGAGCACCGTGATGTCAACGTTGCGACGGCTCTCCCCGAGTTCGATCAGGGCGGCGTCAACCGCCTCGTCGAGGGTTCGGCCTCGGCCCTCCGCGGACCTCAATTTCCTGGCCTCCATAGCTGTCCCCAACCGGTCACGAAGTACTGCTGGATTATAGCCACGCAGTTCGACACGAACCAGTAGAGCCCGAGCCCGGCGGGGGTGACGACCGCGAAGTAGGCGATCATCACCGGCATCATCACCTGCATGCTCCTGGTCATCTGCTGAGTCTGCAGCTCCTGCTCAGAAGCAAGCGGATTCGGCGGCTGCTGCATCATCTTCGCCTGCACGTAGGTGGAAGCCGCCGCGAGCAGCGGGATGATGGCGAAGGCCACCGTCGGCAGGAGTGGAATACCGGGGATGAGGAGGTGCTTGCTGGGCGAGTCGACCAGGCTGGGGATGAACAGGAAATGCGCGTCAGCCACGTGGAACTGCAGGAAAGCCCAGTACAGCGCGGTGAGGATCGGGAACTGCACCACGGCGGGCAGGCAGCCCATGAATCCACCCAGGGGATTGACCCCGTGCTCCTTGTAAAGTTCCATGGTCGCAGTGTTGAGCTTCTGCGCGTCACCCTTGTACTTCTTGCGCAATTTGGCGACTTCCGGAGCTAGTTTTCGCTGCTCCAACATCGTCTTTCTGCTCATCGAAAGTTGGAGTTGATAGAGGGGCGCGAGCAGCAGCTTGACGAGGATCGTCAAGGCGATGATGGCGAGCCCGTAAGCGCCGATCGCCTCCAGCCCGGGAACGCCGCTGAAGGTGTGGTAGAGATGGATCAAACCCCACTGGATACCTGCCAGGAAGGTGTTCGCCCAGAGCGCCTTGACCGGCGCCAGAAAATCGAAGATGTGGCGGAGGTCTATTGCCGATCCTCCCCGCTCATCAGACTGCCACCTCTTGCTTTAGACGCTGTCCTTCACGGGACTGGGTCATAGCCCCCCTTCGCAAACGGGTGGCAGCGCAGAACCCGGAGCAGACCCATCCACGCGCCGCGAGCCGAGCCGTAACGCTCGACCGCCTCGTAAGTGTACTGAGAGCACGACGGGTAATAGCGGCAGGAGCCCGTAAAGAGATGAGAGAGAGTGTGCTGGTAAAGGCGGATCGAGCCGAGCACGTACGACTTCACGGCTCAATTCGAATTGGAGAAGCGAGCCCGAAGCTCGTCGACGTCAGCCTCGAGGCGCGAAAAGGGAAGGGTCAGCGCGGGCGGGCGGGCGATCAGCACGACGTCGAACCTTATTCCCGGCCCAGCCTCGGTTGAACCCCCCCCGCCGAGCAGGCGACGCCTGGCTGCCTCCCGAAGTCGCCGACGGGCCCGGTTCCGGGCCACCGCACCCCGGATCTGGCGGCTGGCTCCAACCCCCACCCGGGTGAGCGGGGTGCGACCCGGGGAGGCGAACCCGACCAGGCTGGCCCCGGCATAGAGCCGCCGACCGGAGAGCAACCGCTGGAAGTCGCTGCGGCCGGTGAGCCGGTAACGCTTCTTCACGCCAGTCCTGGCGCGAAGAGCCGGTAACGGTTACTCAGCTGACGCCGAGTCGCTCGCGACCCTTGCGGCGTCGATTCCGGATGACACGCGCTCCGCCCACACTCTTCATACGATTGAGGAATCCGTGCACGCGGCGGCGGTAGCGCTTTTTCGGTTGATACGTTCGTTTGATTTCCTTCTCGACCTCTCTTCAATGAACTCTCGTTCGTTTTTCAAAGACACAGCGTTCGGGCCTGCCCGCACAAAATTGCAGGCCACCTTTTATTGCCTCGTAATAGCCTTGCCCTCGGTCAGACCCTTTGCTAGAATCCCGCCCCGGAAGCGGTCGAGGGAACCGCGAGCCCGAGTCAAAGCCCCAACGCCCCAGTTTGCGTCGCTGCAACATTCTATCCACGGGCTGTGGTCATTTTGTGGATAAGTTCCGCTTCCGAGTCGATCGGGTCTCGCATCCGGACCGGGTTGCTTCGCTCGACCTAGATGGTCGGCGGGCCGGACGCAAAACGATTCGTCGTTTTCCACACGCAGCTACAAGGAGTGCCGGAGCTTGCAGGTCGGGCCGCAAACCTGCCTGTCGGCTCGGTTGGCCATATACCGGGATGGCGAACCGATGCCGAAGGTCGAAGAAGTACAGGGGAGCGGTCCGGCGGAACTTATCCACAGGCTTTGCACCGCCGTTGAAACGGTTATCCGCGAGCAGGGCTCGGATCTTCCCCAGCCGGCCGTCAAGGCGCTGATCGAGAACCTGGTCCACGCGCGCTTTCAGAGTCCGACGGTCTCGGTTCTCGACCGCGCACGGACGGTCAGGGTCGCCGACCGCGGCCCAGGCATCTCCGACAAGCAGCTGGCCCTGCTGCCCGGCTACTCCACCGCGGGTGAGCCGGAGCGGATGGTCATCGCGGGAGTCGGCTCCGGGCTGGCGGTTGCTGCCCGGCAGGCCGAGGTCGGCGGCGGACGGCTGGAGATCAGCGACAACCTGGGGGGTGGGACGGTGGTAACACTGGCGATGAACGGAAGCGTGACGCGCAATCCGCAGATCCTTGGCGAGCCCCTGCTCGCAGCGGCCCACAAGCGGCTCGAGCGCCGGGCGGCGAAGCCGTCCGAGCTCAGCGACAACGGAAAGCGCGTTCTGCTCCTCCTCGCCGAACTCGGCGGGACCGGCCTGACCACCATCTGCGACGAGCTCCGGATCACGCCCGACGCCGCCCATTCGGAGCTCGATTCGCTCCGCCGGCTGGGCCTCCTCGACCCGGCCGACCAGCGCCAGGTGGTGCTCACCTCGGCGGGACTCAACTACCTCGACGGGATCTTCGTCGAATGAGCTCGATGACCCAGGAGCAGATCTGGACCGCGGTTCAGGAGGAGCTGCGCTACCAGCTCGCCAAGCCCAGCTACGAAACCTGGGTGAAGAACACCTCGCTGCAGTCGCTGGACGGCAACACCTTTCGGATTGCCGTTCCCAGCAAGCTGGCCAAGGACTGGTTGGAGGACCGCTTCGCGAGCCTCATCCAGGAAACGCTCCAGGCGGTCACCGGGACCGAGGCGGAGGTCGACTTCGTGGTTGCCGCCTCCACCTCCCGCCGGCAGTCACGCCAGCAGGAGCAGGATGAGGACGACGAGCCGCGCCTGAACCTGGAGGAGGAGCAGGCCGACCTCGCGGCCGGGCTCAACGCCGAGCTGAACGAGAAGTTCAAGTTCAGCTCCTTCGTGGTGGGCAACAACTCCCGCTTCGCCCACGCCGCCGCGATGGCGGTCTCGGATTCGCCCGGCCAGGCCTACAACCCGCTCTTCCTCTACGGAGGGGTCGGGCTGGGCAAGACCCATCTCATGCACGCCATCGGCCACGAGGTACGTCGGCGCTTCCCGAAGAAGCGGATCTCCTACCTCACCTCGGAGCAGTTCATGAACGAGGTGATCGCCTCCATCCAGACAGCGCAGATGAGCGAGTTCCGGCACAAGTACCGAACCGTCGACGTGCTGCTCATCGACGACGTGCAGTTCCTGGCCGGAAAGGACCGCACCAAAGAGGAGTTCTTCCACACCTTCAACGCGCTCCACGAGATCAACAAGCAGATCGTGATCTCCTCCGACCGGCCGCCTAAAGAGATCCCGACGCTCGAGGACCGGCTCCGCTCCCGCTTCGAGTGGGGCCTGATCGCGGATATCCAGCCGCCCGATTTCGAGACCCGGCTGGCGATCCTGAAGTCGAAGCTCGGCACCGCCGGCGGCTACGTCTCCGAGGACGTGCTGACCTTCATCGCACACAAGGTCCAAAAGAACATCCGGGAACTGGAGGGCGCGCTCACGCGCGTGATCGCGTTCGCCTCCATCCACCAGCGCGAGGTCGACAGCGAGGCCGCGGCGCGCCTGCTCAGCGACATCATCCCGGCCGCCTCCCGGCGCCCGATCTCGATCGATGCCATCCAGCAGGCGGTCTCCGACCACTACGGCATCCCGCTCGAGGAGCTGAAGGGCAAGCGGCGCGACAAGCACATCGTCTTCCCCCGCCAGGTCGCCATGTACATCGTTCGGGAGGAAACGCCCTCCTCCCTCCCGGTCATCGGCCAGGCCTTCGGCGGCCGCGATCACACAACGGCCCTGCACTCGATCGAGAAGATCACCAACGAGATGAAGGAGGACGAAAGGCTGCGTTACGAGATCCAGTCCATCCGCGAGCGCCTGTACGCCGACCGATGACGGCGGGCAGCCCAATTCACAGCGCCCGGTGGAACCGGCAGGGACTGCTGGTGAAGAACCGCCAGGTGCGTTTTCTTTCCACCGCCGCCCTTAACCGCCAGGGTGGTAGACGGCGGCTTTTCCTATACGCTTTGCGACCCGGCGCTGATCTGGGGCCGAACTCGGCATACACAGAGTCCACAGGGCCTACTGCTACGCCGACTGATCATCTATATCGGTTCAGTACTGAAGTCGTGGGGACAAGGAGCCAAGGTTGAAAGTCAGCTGCATGCCGGGTCCGCTCGGCCAAGCTCTCCAAGCGGTATCCAGGGCGATCTCGGCCCGAACCACCCTCCCGATCCTGAACAACATCCTCGTCCAGGCCACCGATCAGGGCCTGGCGCTGACGGCCACCAACCTCGAGATCGGGATCCGCAAGGTGGTGCCGGCCGAGGTTTCGGAAGAGGGCGCCACCACCGTCCCGGCCCGACTGATCACGGACTTCGTGTCCACCCTGCCCGACCAGGAGCTGTCGCTGGAGCTTGATTCGCAGACGCAGACCCTGGGTTTGCGCTGCGGGCGATTTGACACGCACATCAAGTGCATCGAGGCCGAGGAATTCCCGCCCAGTCCGCGACCGGACGAGGGGGACCGCCTCGAGGTGCCGCTGGACGAGATGCTGCGCGCGGTCGAGCAGACCCAGATGGCAGCTTCGACCGACGAGGCCCGGCCGGTGCTGACCGGAGTCCTCTGCCAGGTGAAGGGCGTCGAGCTGACCCTGGCCGCGACCGACGGCCACCGGCTCGCGGTGCGCAAGCTCAGGGCCAGCCGGGCCGACGACATCGACGCCAGCCTGATCATCCCGGCCCGGGCCCTGGGGGAGCTGAGCCGAGCCCTGCGCGGCGAGGGCCAGAACCTGGAGGTGATCGTCTCCAAAGCGGGCAACCAGGTCTTCTTCCGGGCCGGGAGCTCGGAAGTCAACTCGCGGCTCATCGACGGCAACTACCCCAACTATTCACAGGTTGTCCCCACCAAGAGCTCGACGCTGGTCTCGGCCTCGACCGCCGAGTTGGTCCAGACGGTCCGGGCCGTGTCCCTTTTCGCCAAGGACAGCGCCAACGTGATCCGCTTCCGCGCCGGCGGCACCGGGCTCAACCTCTCGGCCACCACCAACGAGGTCGGGGACAGCCAGGCGGAGATCGATGCGGCCGTGGAGGGCGCCGAGATCCAGATCGCCTTCAATGCCCGCTACGTCCTGGATGCGCTGGCCGTGATCAGCGACGACAAGGTCGAGCTGCAGTTCAACGGTCCGCTCAGCCCGGGCCTCATCCGGATGCCGGGCAAGGACGACTACGTGTACGTGATCATGCCGGTCCGGGTGGCGATGTAGAAGCCTCACCGAATTGAGGCTGGTCTCGCTCACGCTTCGCAACTACCGCAATTACGCCCGTCTGACAATCGAGCTGCAGCCCCAGCTCAACCTCTTCTTGGGCCAGAACGCACAGGGGAAGACGAACCTCCTGGAGGCGATCGCCATCCTCGCCCTCTCGGCTTCCCCGCGCTCACGTCGGGAAGCCGACCTGATCGGCCCCGCCGCTCCCGAGGCGAGCGTCGAGGCGGTGGTGGACGGCGCCGGCCGGCGCCTGGAGCTCGCCTTGAAAGTCGCCCACGGCTCCGAACGGACCGTCAAGACGATCCGCGTGGACGGTGTGGCCCGGCGAGCGGTGGATCTGCCCGGCGAGGTCCAGGCAACGCTCTTCTGGCCGGAGGACCTGAACCTCGTGAAAGGTGGGCCGGAGCACCGGCGCCGGTTCCTGAACGAGATGCTGGTGCAGGTCGTGAAGGGCTACGGCCGCACGCTCGCCTCCTACCGCCGGGTGCTCGAGCAGCGGAACAGCCTGCTGAAGCGCATCGCCGGCGGCCTTGAGGGGCGCGGCTCCCTACCCGTCTGGGACGAGGAGCTGGCGGCGCTCGGCAGCCGGCTGGTGGAGGCGCGCGCCGGCGCGGTGTCCCAACTGGCACCGCTGGCCGCGGCTAACCACGGCGCCATCGCCGCCGGCGAACCCCTTGAGATTGAGTACTCGGGTCCACCTGCGCCGCTGGGCCCTGCGCTGGCCGCGTCATTGGAGGAGGACCTGCGCCGCGGCAGCACCGGCGTTGGACCGCATCGGGACGACCTCTCGATCCGGATCGCCGGCTCCGAGGCAAGGAGCTTCGCGTCGCAAGGGCAGCAGCGGACGGCCGTGGTCAGCCTCAAGCTGGCGGAGTCGGACCTCATCGAAGCTCGCTGCGGGGAGCGGCCGATTCTGCTCCTGGACGACGTCCTCAGCGAGCTTGACGCGCCGCGCCGCGAGGCGCTGCTGGCCCGGGTCGGCGAGGGGGGCCAGGTGGTTGTCACCTCGGTCGAGGCGGAACCCTTCCCGGCCGCGTTGCTGGAGCGAGCCACCGTGCGCTGCATCAGCGGGGGCCGCGTGGAGCCCTGTGGATAGGCTCGGCAAGCTGCTTCCCAAGGTCCTCTCGCGGCAACCCGCGTCAGGCCGCGTGGCGGAGCTGCGGGCGCGCCTTGCCTTCGCCGAGATCGTGGGTCCGGGGCTGGCCGCCGACTGCGAAAGCCTGGAGCTGCGCGGCTCGTCGCTTACCGTCACCACCGCCAACCCGGCGCTCGCCCACCAGCTGCGCCTGGATGCGGAGGAGCTGCTGCAGCGCCTCAACGCCTCCTCGCCGGGCCGGCAGATCCGGACCTTGAAGGTTCGGACCGGGCGCAGGTCGCCCAGCACCTGAAGCCGGCGGTGAAGGTCCAGCAACGGCGGCGGCAGCCGGGCACCGGCCTGCAGGGCCCGGTCCGGGTCGTGGCGGGGGCGGGGACCGGCAAGACGGCCGTTATCGCCGACCGCTACCAGCGCCTCGTGGCGGCCGGCTCGAGCCCGACTTCAATCCTGGTCATGACCTTCACCGAGCGAGCGGCTACGGAGATGCGATCTCGGATCGAGGCCGCCTTGGGGACCTACTTCGGAGAGCTCTGGATAGGGACCTTTCACTCCATCGCCCAGACCCTGCTGCGCGAGGAAGGCTGGCGGATCGGCATCCCGGCCAGCTTCAAGGTCCTTGCCG
>Ga0209577_10006579_pt1 | contig 10741 bp, 9 predicted proteins | sample GraSoiAngelo_109_FD_185874 | JGI IMG/M metagenome (GOLD analysis project Ga0209577, IMG submission 185874) | Grasslands soil microbial communities from the Angelo Coastal Reserve, California, USA - 14_0903_12_20cm (SPAdes) (version 2) | ecosystem: Environmental > Terrestrial > Soil > Grasslands ... | reverse complement strand
GCTTGATGGAGCCGCCCATGATGATGACGCGCTTGAGCTTTCCGAAGGTGGACGGGTCTTTGTCGATGGCGGCGCCGAGATTCATAAGAGGTCCGATCGCGATCAAGGTGATTTGGCCCGGGTAGCGGCGAATCTGTTCGAGAAGGAAGGTGGCGGCATCCCGGTGGGAAGGCTTGGCAAAGTGGCCGCCTTCGGCGTAGCGACGCTGGGTAAGCGCGGTCTTGGGGGGCGTGGGCGCGCCGACGGCTACGGGGATGTCCGGGCGGCCGACTTCGGCGAGGAAGCGATCCAGGAGTTTGGCGCGGGTTTCGGTATCTCCGAAGGTGGTAGTGAAGCCGAGGATTTGCAATTCGGGGCTGCGCAGGGCCAGCGCGAGGGCGAAGGCGTCGTCGATGTCGTCGCCAATGTCGGTATCGAGGATTACTTTTTCGGGGAAGGCGGGAGTTGGAGGGGATTGGCCGTGGCAGAGGGGCGCGGGCATCAGCATTGCACAAAGCAGGATGCCGGTGAGGATTGAGGGGAGTTTCGACATGGGCGGCCGCTTGGGCTCCGTTGGGTGCGGTGTCCGATTGGGATAAACAAATTTTCCTGCGGAAAATTTGGTGCGGTCGAGAGGACTCGAACCTCCACGCCTTGCGGCGCTAGCACCTCAAGCTAGTGCGTCTGCCAGTTCCGCCACGACCGCGATGAGTTCCATCGTAAAGGCAATAGTGCAGGGTGTCAAATGAGCGGTTCGAGAATGCAATTTCGAACCAGTTAGGGTTTCTTCGGCTGCGCGGGAGCTGGCTGCGAAGCCGCCGGAGGCTGAGAAGCAGGCGGGGTGTTGGGCTGCGGCGCTGATGGCGTCGTTGCAGGCGTAGTTGGCGGCGTGGTCACAGGTATTGCCGGAGTTGTTGCAGGCCCGGGCTTGGGCGCGGGCTTTGAAACCCTTTCGAGGATCGAACTGCCCTGTCCAACGGCCTTGTCCGTGCGCAGCACCATGGCCATCGCGCACAGCATGAACATGACGGCGCACCACGTCGTGGCTTTCGACAGAACGTTTGCCGCGCCGCGCGGACCAAAAGCCGTCTGGCTGCCTGCCCCGCCGAAGGCGCCGGCGAGGTCTGCAGCCTTGCCGCTCTGCAGCAAAACGACCACAATCAACACAAGACAATTGGCGATGAAAAATGTTGGCAACAACCAGAAAAACCAACGCGAGTCCGCCAGTCTCCATCCTGCCACGATAATTCCGGCGCCGATCAGCAGCGCGACAGCCCACTTCATCCAACCTGGCATTTCAAAAACCTCACTCAAAACGTAAAGATGGCGGGATAAATCCGCCTGTACAAAAGCTGTAACACAAATAGCCGGCCTCGGAAGGTCGACCCTAGAACAACCGAGAGGCCAGGCACGAAGGGGCGTTACCCAAAATTCACAACCGCGGCGAACGACTTCGGGTCGAGGCTCGCTCCGCCCACGAGAGCGCCATCCAATTCTTCCTGCGCCATCAACCCCTGAATATTGTCAGGCTTGACGCTGCCGCCATAGAGAATTCGAAGGGCCGAAGCGCGACGGACGGAGAACTTCTCCCCCGCGCATCGTCGGAGCAACCGATGAGCGTCGGCGGCAATTTCCGGGGACGCCGTGCGGCCCGTGCCGATGGCCCAAACCGGTTCATATGCAATCAGAATACGGGAGAACTCTTCCGGGGTCAACGTGCCGGGGCCTCCGCTGAATTGCCGGCTGAGAACCCGCTCGGCGAGGCCAGCGTCACGGTCTTCTTGCGTTTCTCCCAGACAGACGATGGGAGTGAGGCCGCTAGCCAAAGAAATCAAGGTCTTCTTGGCGACATTGTCATCCGTCTCACGAAAAAGCTGGCGGCGCTCAGAGTGGCCGATGATGACGTAGCGGCAGCCGGCTTCGGCAAGCATGGGGGCCGAGACTTCGCCGGTGAAAGCCCCTTCCTTGCTCCAGGAGACGTTCTGGCCCGCGATGGCCACGCGGGAGCCTTTCACGGCCTCGACTGCGGTCGATAGCGCCGTGAACGGCGGGGCGACGACGATGTCGCAGTGCCTTGCGGTGGCAACGAGCGGAAGGAACGAAGAGAAAAACGCGCGAGTGTCCGCGAGCGTTTTGTACATTTTCCAATTGCCGGCGATTACGCGGCGACGCATGTAGGCCTCCAATAAATGAAAAGATAACCGAGAGACGCCGAGAGGCTTCGCAGAGAAGAACGGGAATCATTTGTCGGTTAGGGCTTCGACGCCCGGGAGTTTGCGTCCGCCGAGAAATTCGAGCGAGGCGCCGCCGCCGGTGGAGATGTGTGAAATTTTGTCCGCGACACCGGATTGATGGACCGCGGCGACAGAGTCACCGCCACCGACGATGGAGGTGGCACCGTTGCTGGTGGCTGCGGCGACGGCTTTGGCCACTTCCAGTGTGCCCTGGGCGAAAGCAGGCATTTCGAATACGCCCATGGGACCGTTCCAGACGATCGTCTTTGCCGTGGCGATTTTCAGGCGATAGGTGTCGATGGTCTTGGGACCGATATCGAGCCCCATCCAGCCGTCGGGGGTGGCAGAAACGGGCAGCGTCTGTGTAGCAGTGCCTGGTTTGAATTCGGCGCCGACGACGTGATCGACAGGCAGGAGAAGGGCGAATTTCTTCTTTTGCGCTTCGCTGCGAAGACGTTTTGCCAGGTCGAGCTTGTCGTCTTCGACGAGCGACTTCCCGATGGGCTGCCCTTCGGCTTTGAGAAAGGTATAGGCCATGCCGCCGCCAATGAGCATGGCGTCGGCGATCTTCATCAGGTTTTCCACGACTTCGATCTTGTCGCTGACCTTGGCGCCGCCAAGAATGGCAACAAAGGGGCGCGCGGGATTGCTGACCGCATCACCCAGGTACTTCAGCTCTTTTTCCATGAGCAGGCCGGCGGCGGATTGCTGGACAAAACGCGTGATGCCGACTACGGAAGCATGGGCGCGATGCGCGGAGCCGAACGCATCAGAGACGAAACGGCCGTCCGAGAGAGCGGCTAGCTGTTTCGAAAAGGCTTCGTCGTTTTTTTCTTCTTCGGGATGGAAGCGGACATTTTCGAGCAGGAGGATGCCGCCTTCAGCGAGCGATTTGCTCTTGGACTCAGGAACGGGGCCGACACAGTCGGAGGAAAAGCGAACTGGCCGGCCGATGAGTTCTTCGAGCCTTTTGGCGACCGGCAGGAGCGAGTATTTCGGGTCGGGGCCACCTTTCGGGCGGCCGAGATGCGAAGCGAGCACGATGCGCCCGCCTTTTTGTATGGCGAGGCGGATTGTCGGGAGCGATTCGCGAATGCGGGTGTCGTCGGTGACCACCCCATCTTTGAGCGGAACGTTGAAGTCCACGCGAATGAAGACGCGCTCTCCGCGAAGGTCCAGATCGGTGATGGTGAGCTTGTTCATGATTTCGTGACCTGTGATTTGTGACTGATGACTCGTGAAATGAGCGGGCGGGGCAAGCTCCGTCCCTACCTTCAAAATTTCGACGCCAGGAGCTTGATCAGGTCGCGGCACCGGCAGGAGTAGCCCCACTCATTGTCGTACCAGGCCAGAACCTTCACGCAGCGGTCGCCGACAACCTTGGTGTATTCGGCATCGACGATGGAGGAATTCGAATTGCCCTTGAAGTCAGCGGAAACGAGTTCCTCTTCCGTGTAGCCGAGGATGCCCTTCATCGGGCCGCCGGCAGCGGCTTTCAGAGCGGCATTGACAGATTCCTTGGTAGCGGGTTTGTCGACGAAGACCGTGAGGTCGACGACGCTGACGTTGGGAGTAGGCACACGCATGGCGTAGCCGTCGAGCTTGCCCTTCAATTCGGGGATGACGAGGTGCAGAGCTTTGGCGGCGCCGGTCGAACTGGGAATCATGTTGATCGCCGCGGCACGCGCGCGGCGCAGATCCTTGTGCGGTAGGTCGAGCAATTTCTGATCATTCGTGTAGGAGTGGATGGTGGTCATGGTGCCGCTATTGATCCCGAAGGTTTCCTGGAGAACTTTGGCGACGGGTGCGAGGCAATTGGTAGTGCAGGAAGCGTTGGAAATAACGTGGTGCACGGCAGGATTGTAAGTCTTTTCGTTAACGCCGAGAACGAAAGTCGCATCGGGGCCATCAGCGGGCGCGGAGATGATCACCTTTTTCACGGGCGCGCGGAGATGCTTCTTGGCATCCACGCCTTTGGTGAAGAGGCCGGTCGATTCGACGACGATATCCGCGCCGACAGAAGCCCAGTCGATTTCGGCGGGGTCCTTGGTCTTGAAAACCTTGAAACTCTTCCCTTCCACGGCGATGGTGTCATCGGTATGCGCGACCTTGTGCGGCAGATTGCCGAGGACGGAGTCGTACTTCAACAGGTGCGCGAGGGTCTTCGCATCGGTGACGTCGTTGACGGCGACGAACTGAATTTCTTTGTCGTCCAGCGCGGTGCGCATGATGTTGCGACCGATGCGGCCGAAGCCGTTGATGCCGACCTTGATGGGCATTACTTCCTCCGATGGGATGTCAGAAATTGCGGCCTTACAGGAGCGCATGATGACCGCAGGTGAACAGAAAATGCTATGGGTTGCGCGGACAAAAGTCAACGCGCGGAGAATTGGGCCCGCTATAATTACCGCCGATGAAGGACTGGTCACCTGCGTCCATCCTGCGCTGGCTGTTCGATTCGGAACGAGGCGCCTCAGACCGTCTGCTTCCCCGCTGGATTTTCCTGCGCGCTCTCGGCCTCATTTATTACTCGGCGTTTTTCTCGCTGGTGTCTCAAATTCGCGGATTGATTGGGCCGCACGGAATTCTGCCCGCCGGTGAATACCTGCAGGCGTTGGCCGAACGATTCGGCCATGCGGGCTACTGGTATGCGCCGACGCTGCTATGGCTATCGAGCCGTTCCCACATGGTTACGGGGATTTGCTGGGTAGGTATGATTGCCTCGTTGTTGCTGGTCCTGAATTTCTGGCCGCGCGGCATGCTGGTAGTTTGTTTCGTGTGCTTCCTCTCGTTTGTCAGCGCCGCGCAGGATTTTTCCGCTTATCAGTCGGATGGAATGCTTCTGGAAGCGGGCTTCATTGCGATGTTTTTCGCGCCAGCAGGATTTCGGCCGGGATGGGGTGAAGAAAGCCGGCCTTCGCGTGCGAGCTTATTTCTGCTGGTGTGGGAATGCTTCCGGATCTATTTCGAATCGGGCGTAGCGAAGATCATGGGCGGCGACCCGCAGTGGCGCAATTTCACCGCGCTGGACGAGTATTACCAGAATGGCCCGCTGCCGACTTGGATCGGCTGGTACATGCAGCACCTGCCGCAGTGGGTTCATACCGCCACCGCGTTTGGAACACTGGCACTGGAACTGGGGCTCGCGTGGATGATGTTTCTGCCGCGGCGAGCTCGGATCTTGTGTTCTCTCATCGTAACGCCGTGGCAGATCGGCATCATCCTTTCGGCGAATTACACTTTCCTGAATTACCTGGTGCTGGCCCTGGGGATTCTGCTGCTCGATGACCAGTTCCTGCTGCCCTATTTGCCGCGATTCTTGAAAAAGAGTTACCTCGCCACCAAAGAGGCCAAACCTCTTGCCACGCCGGTTCCCGAAGAGAAATGGAGAAAGCAGCTTCGTGAGCAACTCTCCGCGGTGAAGCTCGCTGTGACGGCGGTGATGCTGACGTGGATTTTCTATGCGACGCTCGCGCAAATGGTGTGGATGGTCAGGCCGTGGCCGCTGCCGACAACGCCCGTGTCGGCGCTGGATCCGTTTCGCATCGCGAATCGCTATGGACTGTTCGCCGTGATGACACGCGGCCGGTACGAAATCGAATTTCAGGGCTCGGACGACGGGCAAACCTGGTTCGTTTACCCATTTCGATTCAAACCGCAGGACCCCGCCAAGCCGCCGGGGATTTACGCACCGTATCAGCCGCGTTTCGATTGGAATTTATGGTTTGCGTCGCTGAGTTCGTGGCGCCAGGAGCCCATCGTCGTGCGCACGGAGCAGAGTCTGCTCCGCGGCGACGCCGACGTGCTTTTGCTTTTTGCCGGTAACCCCTTCCCGCACGCCCCGCCGCGGCAGGTGCGCGCCGTGGTCTGGCAGTATTGGTTCACGACGCCAGCCGAAAAACAAATGCAAGGAACTTGGTGGCGAAGGCAGCAGCTGGGCCTTTACGCTCCCACGCTGGAACGTCAATCCGACGGAAGGATTGTCGTCTTGGAGTGGCCAGCCGCCGTGGAATCGCGGGAATGATTGGGTCTGTTGATCGGAGTTCAAATCATTGACCGACTGATGAGACGCCCGGCTACAAACTGGACGAAACTCGGCTGCTCGGTTACCAGATCAAGATCCAGCGCGGCTCATTTCCTGAAACGATTGCAATTAAGAACCCAAACATGGGGACAGCGAAGCGATGTAAGAGAATTCTGAATGATGGCTGGGCTGCGGTCGTACCTGGTGCTGCTCGTTCTGTCATTGCGGGAATTGTTTAATTGAAGTGACGTGCTCGCCCATGAAGCGGACGAATACCGTCTTCGAGGGCGGCTGGCCGTAGATCCAATCTTCGATGTCATTGCCGTCGGAGTCGCGCTCGCGCACTTTGTGGTCGGGCTTCCCGATAGCCGCAACGAGTTCCTCACGGTCCATGCCCACGACGGGTCTGCGGTCCTGGATGGCCTTCTTCATTTCGGGTGGCAGCGTGTCGAACCACTGCACGGCAGCGGAACGCTCCTTCGAAAAATTCAAGAAGGGCGAAAGGAGCTGCTTCAATTCGTCCGGAGTAATGTCCGGCAGCGGCTTGTTGAATTCTAGAAAAATTGTGCTGCCCATACCGGGCTGCATCCCCGGCGGGCCCTGATCCTGCGTCGAGCTTGACTGCATCGGGGGATAACCGCCGCCCCCCAGGCCGATCTGGAGATGATCGCGCCAGCGCCTTTTGCCGCGCCCGCCGCCGTTCAAATCCACGATGATCTGATGGTCTCGGAACTCCAGCTTGGTGATCTGCACGCTATCGCCAGTATTCACCGCCGGGCCACGTGTAGCGACGGCGCGATCGAGCATCTCGGTCTCCAGCGGCTTGCCTACGCTGACATGGAACCCTTCTTTGCCGGCGGGCAGCGGCTTGATCGCTTTGGCAAATTCACCAGAGACGTAGCGGATCAGGGCAAGCTTCGAATTTTCCTGGAGCGTGGTGTTCTTAGCCCCCGCCGCAGTCTTCGATGGGGACTGGCTCTGGGACTGCGCCTTGCCCGAGGATGAACCGGCGTTCGAGAAGAGGGGAATTTCCTCGTCCGAAGGAAACCCGAGGGTCAGGTTGGCGGGCGGACGAAGGCTGTTGACCCGCGGGATGTCCGCGTCAGCCAAAAGCAAAAACGCCAGAGATAAGGCCAGCCAATTTGACATAAACCGTGCAGAACCCCGACCTGGCCGGGGCCCCACGTTCCCTATTCTACGATGCCACAAGGCCGCTGAACAGGTGCCTCGCTCGGGAGGGACACCTCTCTCTTACCTGTCCTTCATTGGGATTTAACTGTACTACCGGACGGGGATTCCCGCCATCCGTCTAGCGGGACACGACTTGGACGCCCTGGCGGTCGATGGTCATGGGCAGGACCTGTGCACCCGCACCGGCGATGGCTTTCTCTACGCGTTGGCGGGCCTCCGGCTCGATTAAGAGGACCACGCAGCCGCCTCCGCCAGCTCCGCAGACCTTGCCTGCCAACGCGCCATTGCGGCGGGCGTTATCGATGACGCGATCGATAGTTTTCGTCGAGATCGTGGGAAGGTTTCGCTTGCGGAAGGACCACTCTTCGCGCATCAGGCGGCCGGCTTCGGGCCAATCTGGTTTTTCGAATGCCAGGCGCATTTTTTGAGCGACATCGGAAATCCGCTCGAGGCTGTTCTGCACGGCGCGCTTCCCGCCGATGTGCGCTTTGTAAACTTCCCAATTGTTGATGCCGTGCTGGCGCGGCTTACCGGTGTAACAGACGACCACGCGGCGCTCGAGTTCGTCGAGATTGACGCGGAGTTCGACGCGATGTTCTCCGCCCGGCGGGAGCTCGATCGCAGCGGCGCCACCGAAGGCGGGCGGATAGTGATCTTGGGTTCCGGTGGGAACATTGATGACGATGGCCTCGGCGTCGCGGCTGATGTGGATCCAGTCAACCTTGCTCTTCCCTGCTCCGGTGAAGCGGTCCAGCGCGGCGCAAATGGCCACGGCCATGGCGCTGGAGCCGCCGATGCCCGCACCCGCGGGAGCTTCCGAATCGGTGGTGAGGGTAAAGCCGCCCTGGGGGTGGAAGAACTTGGTGATTTCCGCGAGGAGTGGGAGGCGGTAGCGCTTGGCTTTCACGAGCGCGGCGAAGGAGGCAAAACTTTCTTCGCGCTTGATGTCGCGGGAGATGAGTTTGATGCGGTTATCGCCGCTGGGGAGCGTTTCGATGACACACGAAGCATAAAGCGAGATCGCGGCATTCACGGTAACCGCACTCGGATGAAACAGATAGAGCGGCCAAATATCAAGCGTTCCCCCGGCGAAGTCCACGCGGGTCGGTGCTTTGGATTCGATGATCATGGGTGCGAGCTAGCTCGATTCAGAGGGATTTTCAGTCGAGCCAGTTTGACGGAAGGCCGTGATAACCTCAAGCATGGAACGAAGTTATTGCGTCGTGTTAGGCACGAAGGAACGTCCAGCCGCTTTGTGCTTAGCGCTTCAGTACGGGGACAGACGCATCGAAATCAGGTGAGTCATCAAGTGGGTCAAAAGCCGTGCCACAAATCAAACACTTCTTCTTGATGGGGATGTTATTCAGGAGTGCAATCCGCATGTCACCTTTCAATGAAGTGCAGTAAAGGTCCGTGGTCAGGTGATTCGAGCAATTTCTCGACCCCCCCAGGGTGCATCGAACAGTAAGCGGTGCAGCCCGCTATCGCAGCCAGGCGCGGCAGCAAGTTGGGCACCTCGCTCTGCGGCGCAATCCCTTCGATTTCATGAAAATACATTTTTCGTGTCGTGGTTAAGCGAAATCGTCGCTGACTATCGCCAAACAATTCTACCCATGTCGGGGCTGTCGTTAGGACGAACCGCCGGCGGAGACGGCGCGGTTGCGGGCGATCAGTTGCGGTCCGTCCTTCTTCTCCTGCGCGAGAGCGGGATTGGGTTCAAAGCAGCGGCGGCACCGGGCTTCGTAGGCGCCCATTGCGCCGACAACAATCAGGTCTTCGCTGTCGACAAGCCGCTGCGTGTGAACCGCGGGATTGCCGCAGCGGACGCAGATGGCCAGCAGCTTGGTGATTTCTTCGGCGATGGCCAGGAGGCGCGGCATGGGTTCGAACGGGCGGCCGCGGTAATCGGTGTCCAGACCGGCGACGATCACGCGTTTACCAAGATTTGCGAGCTTGGTGCAAACGTCGACAACTTCGTCACCGAGGAATTGGGCTTCGTCGATGCCGACGACTTCCGTGCGCGGGGAAAGCTTCTCCATGATTTCGACGGCTTTGAACACGTTGTCCGACCGGATGCCGAGGCCGGAATGCGACACGATTTCGTTGGCAGCGTAGCGTTCGTCGATGGCCGGTTTGAAGATCTGCACGCGTTGGCGCGCGATTTCCGCGCGGCGCAGGCGCCGGATCAACTCTTCACTTTTGCCGGAAAACATCGGGCCGACGACGACTTCGATCCAGCCCATATTGCCTTTGACGATGTCCACGGTTGCTCCCTCAAAACCAGTTTTCAGTATTCAGTAATGAAATTCGATCCTGAATGATATGCGCCGACATCTGCCGCGTCTCTACCGAAATGGGCGCGAAGCGCCGACGACGGCGGCATGATACATCTCTCCATTATAGAACGGCGCGAAGGCCGCAATCACGGCAACTCGAAACGCCTCCTGCCGGGTGATGAAATTGTTCGAGAGCACGCCCCAAGCGCCTTGCGCATCGCGGATCCCCACGGCGCCGGCAAACCGATCGATCGCTGCGGAAAGCTCCACGCCATTTTCGAGAACTTCGTGAGCCAGCGCTTCCGGCAGTTCGATGCTTCCGGAGCGGCCATAGTGGCCTCGCGCGCCGTCGGAGACGTAGGCCCAGCTTTCCAGGAACACCAGGCGATGCCGGTTCTGCTGCAATCCCGAATGACGCAAGATCTCGTCCGCCGACAGACCTTCGTATGCGACGTCGAGCCCGCCTTCAAGGCCTACGAAGTATTGCCAGGCCGCTCCGCCCTGGCGCGCTCTCTCCTGCAGCGCTTCCGCGCGCTGGCGGGCACCACGCATCAATTCATCCCGAGACGCTGGTGTGTGGCTGACTCCGCTCTCTGCTTCCACGCCGACGACTTCGAATTGCGTATCGTGAGCGAGCGCGGCTGAAAATAACTGGAGCGCTTCGGTGACGGCGTTGAGCTTCGGACCGCGCTGGCTGCCGACGGCAATGGTGATTTTTTTCATTTCGAAAAATAGAGACGGCCCGATTTTAGCGGTAGTTGGACAAAGATTTCACTGGGAATTCGCGAGGCAGGCCCGCGTAGCCCCCCCTCCAGCAGTGTTTTGGAAAATACGGAAAACGGGCCTTGCGACGTAAGCTCTTTAGAATCTTTGACTAAGCGGGGGGCGGTAGTTCCGGAGCGGTCCGGCGGGCGCTGGCAAGATGCACGCTATCTGAACAAGCTGCGCCGCGTGTTGAGCCAAGACCGACCCGGAAGGCGGCAACCTCGTGATGTTTATGGTCCAGAAGATGGCCCATCGCTAGAGGTCCTTCGCAG
>Ga0209577_10006578_pt1 | contig 10741 bp, 8 predicted proteins | sample GraSoiAngelo_109_FD_185874 | JGI IMG/M metagenome (GOLD analysis project Ga0209577, IMG submission 185874) | Grasslands soil microbial communities from the Angelo Coastal Reserve, California, USA - 14_0903_12_20cm (SPAdes) (version 2) | ecosystem: Environmental > Terrestrial > Soil > Grasslands ... | reverse complement strand
CTCGACGCCGCCTGGGTCGACCACGACATGCCGGGTGCGCAAGGCAACACCCGCGTGCAGGCGGTGACCAAGAGCGAGGGACGCTCGGAGCGGCTCTATGGCCACGGCGGCATCAAGCCTGCGTTCGTCGATCACCAGATCGGTGTCGGCAAAAGTCCGGCCCCGCTTATTCATTATCGCGGCGCCGACGTGCTGGAGATGCTGCACGGCCTGCGCAAGGAAAAGGGCGATCCCTACGAGGGCATCAAGGTCGACTTCGTCAATCCGGTGACCGGCGAGCCGGTGTTCAAGACGCTGAACTATTCGGCGCAGCTCATTCGTCCCGGCGAGGAGACCGAGTTCAAGCGTGAGACCGCCGGCACCTTCTGCGTGGTGATCGAAGGCGAAGGCTCAACCGAGGTCGGCGGCAAACGTTTGGAGTGGAGCAAGAACGACATTTTCGTCGTGCCGAATTTCCTCTGGCGCCGTCATCACAACAGCGGCAAGTCGGACGCCGTGATCTACTCGGTGTCGGACGCGGCGCTGATGAGGAACATCGGCCAGTACTACGCCCAGGGTCGCGCGAAGGACGGCAAGGTCAGCGAGCTGGTGCACTGAGCGATTCTGGGCATTTGTCATCCCCGCGAAAGCGCGGACCCAGTACTCACTGAATGCTCAGTGATTACTGAGTGCGGGATCTCGTTCGCCATAGCGCGTCGAAGACGCCTGTAAACGCGCTTTAGGCTCGCTCGGCCGGGACGACAGAACGATTGCTTACGTCTCATCCACCACGGTGTTGCGCAGCACGCCGATCTCCGGCACCGCGACTTCAACCACATCCCCCGGCTTGAGCCAGACCGGCGGATTGCGGTGCACGCCGGCACCCGTGGGCGTTCCGGTCCAGATGAGGTCGCCCGGTTTGAGGGTGGCGAAGGTGCTGATGTAATTGATCAGCCAGGCGAAGCCCCAGGTGAGGCGATCGGTGGTGTCTTCCTGGCGCAACTCGCCGTTGACGCGCGTCGCAAGGTGCAGCGGCTTGGCCGGATCGACCTCGTCCGCGGTCACCAGCCACGGGCCGAGGCTGCCGGATTTATCGAAATTCTTGCCCTGGGTCACGTTGAGCGTGCCGTGGCGCAGCCAGTCGCGCACGCTGCCTTCGTTGCCCAGCGTAATGCCGGCAATCACGGATAGCGCGCTCTCGCGGGGAACATGGCGGCCTTCCTTGCCGATCACCAGCACCACCTCGCCCTCGTAATCGAACTTGTCCGACACCTTTGGTCGGACGATCGGCTGCTCGGTGCCGACTAGCGAGGTGGGAAACCGGCAGAACAGATTGGGATACTTTGAAGCGTCCCGGTTGTCCTTGTACTCGGCAGTGCGGTCTGGATAGTTGATGCCGACGCAGATGATTTTGTCCGGCGCCAGAACCGGCGGGAGCATCTCGACGTCTTTCACGGAAAAATCAGCCTGACCCTTCGCTGCGCCATGCAGCTCCTCCAGCGCGCCGGCGCGAAGCACATCGAGCAGCGTCGCATATTTGAGCTTGCGGCCGAGATCGACGATCCCGCCGTTCGTTACCGCGCCATAGCTCACACGACCGTTTGCTTTGAAGCTTGCAAGTTTCATGGGATCGCTCTCGTTATAAAGAAAATACCGGTGTTCTGCCCCAACCGCACCAGTCAATCCCCGTCATCCTGAGGTGCCCGCCACCGATCTCGGGTTTACCCGAGATCGGCAATATGACTGCGCAAGTCGGCCAAGGCCGACTTGCGTGGCGCGCCTCGAAGGGATGAACGGCCAGAGATGGGCCGTCCCCCTTCGAGGCTCGCTTCGCTCGCACCTCAGGACGAGGGGTCAAGAGAATCATCCTAGTCTCAGGTCTGGTGCGGTGCGCCAGGCTGCTTGAGCGGATGGGCAAGGGCGAACGCATCGTTCTGCATGCAGGTGTCGACGATGCGTTTGACGGTGGCGAACGGCCCGATGTCGCACTTGAAGTACGCCGCGCCGACTGCCTGTCCGGCGAGGCAAATGTCGGCGACGGTGATCTGATCGCCCTGACAATAGCGACCGGTCTGCCGCGAGCCGGACAGATGCGTCTCGAGCGCGGTGAGCGCCGCCTTGTGCCAGTGATGCCCCCATTTCAGGACGCCGGGCTCGTCGACGTTATATTCGTGGGCGAGATACTCGCGCACCCGCGGCACGATCAAGGGGTGCGTGTCGCAGGCGATGAGCTGGGCGAGCCCGCGCACCCGCGCCCGCGCCTTCGGCTCCTTCGGCAAGAGCGGCGGCTGCGGATGGGTCTCGTCGAGATATTCGATGATCGCCAGCGATTCGAACAGCACGGTGCCATCATCTTCGACCAGTGCCGGCAGCGCCATCATCGGATTGACCTTGCGGAACGCTTCTTCGCGCTGCTTGCCTTGCATCAGATTCACGTCGATCACCTCGTCCGGCACGAGGCCCTTGAGGTTGAGCGCGATGCGCACGCGGAACGTCGCCAGCGAGCGCCAGAACGAATAGAGTTTCACGGTTCCTCCCCTGGAATTGTGATGCAGTTGTCACTTGCATATGATCCTGGCTGCGCAAAAACTCTCGATCGTCGTCGCCCGCGCAAGCGGGCGATCCAGTATCCTCCCAAGATACTGTGAGGCACAACTGTGCCTTTCACAATGACCGACGGATACCGGATGCGCGCTTGCGCGGAGATGACAGTCGGCAGAACGCGCGGGAGGACCCGATGACTTCGATCGACGATGCGGAGGTCCGGGGAAAGTCCGACCGAGCGCATGAGCCTCGCAGTGAAGTGCGTGATGGCATGCGCATCGACTGGGACGTACCGATAAGAATGGACGACGGCATCGTGCTGCGGGCCGATATCTTCCGCCCGATCGGGGACGGCCGCTATCCCGTGATCCTGAGCTACGGTCCCTACGGCAAGGGGCTCGCCTTCCAGGACGGCTATCCCAGTGCCTGGCAGCGCATGACCGAGCAGCATCCGGACGTCACCGCCGGGTCCAGCAATCTCTATCAGAGCTGGGAAGTGGTCGATCCGGAGAAATGGGTGCCGCACGCCTACGCCTGTGTGCGCGTCGATTCGCGCGGCTGCGGCTGCTCGCCCGGATACATCGATCACTTCTCGCCGCGCGAGACCAAGGATTTCTACGACTGCGTCGAGTGGGCGGGAGTGCAGCCCTGGTCCAACGGCAAGGTCGGGCTCAACGGCATCTCTTATTACGCCATCAACCAATGGCACGTGGCCTCGCTTGAGCCGCCGCACCTTGCCGCCATGTGCATCTGGGAGGGCGCCGCCGAGTGGTACCGCGACATGACCCACCACGGCGGCATCGTCTGCACGTTCTGGGAAAACTGGTACGACATGCAGGTGAAAACCGTGCAATACGGCGCGGGCGAGCGCGGCAAGCGCTCGCGCGTGCACGGGGAACTGGTTTGCGGGCCGCTGACCCTTTCGGAAGCGGAACTCGCGAAGAACCGCGGCGATCTTGGCGCCGAGATCCGCGCCCATCCGCTCGACGACGATTATCATCGCGCGCGCTCGCCGGTCTGGTCGAAGGTGAAGACCCCGCTGCTCTCCGCGGCCAACTGGGGCGGGCAGCCGCTCCATCCGCGCGGCAATTTCGAAGGCTTCGGGCGCGCCGCGGCCAAGCACAAATGGCTCGAAGTGCACGGAATCGAGCACTGGACGCATTTCTACACCGATTACGGGCGCAAGCTGCAGCTGCGCTTCTTCGATCATTTCCTGCACGGCAAGAACAACGGCTGGGACAAACAGCCACGCGTGCTGCTGCAGGTGCGCCACGTCGACAAGTTCGTCGAGCGCGCCGAGAACGAATGGCCGCTCAAGCGCACGAAATGGACGAAGTTCTATCTCGACGGAACGTCAGGCGCGCTCTCGCGCAAGCGCGCGGCCGGTAAAGCCGTGAAGCGGTTCGATGCCATGGACGACGGCATTACGTTCCTCACCGAGCCGCTAGAAAGTGAGACTGAGATCACTGGACCGGCAGCGGCGAAGCTTTTCGTCTCATCCTCCACCCGGGATGCCGACCTGTTCGTCGTGCTGCGCGTGTTCACCGGCGACCTCAAGGAGGTGGTGTTCCAAGGCGCGATCGATCCGCACACGCCGGTGGGCCAAGGCTGGCTGCGCGCCTCGCATCGCAAGCTCGACAAGAAGCTCTCGACGCCCTACCGGCCCTATCACACGCACGATCACGAGCAGCCGCTGAAGCTCGGCCAGATTGTGGAGCTCGACATCGAGATCTGGCCGACCTCGATCGTGGTGCCCCTCGGCCATCGCATCGGGCTGACCATCCGCGGCAAGGATTACGTCTATCCTGGCCCGAGCGGGGGCAAGCTCTCGAATTTCAAAAACGAGTTGACGGGGTGCGGACCGTTCCTGCACGACGACCCGCGCGACCGGCCGGCGGACGCGTTCGCTGGATTAACCAGCCTGCATTTCGCCCGCGACAAACAGCCCTATCTGCTGCTGCCGATAATCCCTCGCAAGCGCGCGCCAACGCAGCAGCGCGGCAGCCGGCGCAGCTAGCGCGCCACACATTGGCTGCGGCATCCGGCGGGGTGTCAGGCCAACTCGTCGCAAGGTAAGCTCGTACGGCCTTCGCGGTCTCAAAAGGATTGGCGAGGAATGAACACGCAATTTTGGCTGGTCCAGGCCTTCAATGGAATTTCATACGGCGCGCTGCTGTTTCTGGTGGGCAGCGGCCTCTCGCTGATTTTCGGCGTCATGCGAATCGTCAACCTCTCCCATGGCTCCTACTTCCTGCTCGGCGGATATATCGCGCTATCCGTGATCTGGACGACGGGCTCGTGGCTGCTGGCGATCCCGGTCGCAGCTCTGGTCGTTGCGGTCTTGGGGATGGCGATGGAGCGGGTGTTCTTGCAGCCCTTGGGGTTCGATCCGCTGCGGCAAGTTTTGTTGACGGTCGGCTTTGCCTTCCTGTTCCAGCAAGCGGCGCTGGACATTTGGAGCGGCAACAATTTCGACATCAACCCGCCCGATGCGTTGACCAGGAGCATCGTGGTCGGCGGGCTTTATCTGCCGCTGTACCGGGTCTTCATGATCGGCATGGCCGCCGTGATCGGCCTCATTCTGTGGCTGGTCATGGAAAAGACCCGGATCGGCGCAGCGGTTCGTGCAACCGTCGACGATGCGCAGATGGCGCGCGGCGTCGGCATCGACACCTCGCGCATTTCCATGCTGATCTTCTCACTGGGCGCGTTGCTGGCGGCATTGGGCGGCGTGATCGGCGGCGCCTTTCTCGGCATCTATCCCGGCCTTGATTTCGAGATGTTGCCAATCGCGTTCGCAGTCGTGATCATCGGCGGGATGGGAAGCCTCGGCGGCGCGGCGATCGGGGCGCTGATTGTCGGGCTCGCTGACAATTTCGGCAAGGCGCTGTTCCCCGAGCTCTCCTACTTCACGCTCTATGCGCCGATGGCGCTGATCTTGGCGGTGAAGCCGACCGGACTGTTCGGACGTGAATGAGCACGGCAGATGAGGAGCCAGCACATAAAAGTCTTGATCGTCGTTGCGGCGCTCGCGGCAATCGCCATCATCGTCCCGAATACCAATTCGTTCGTGATCCTGCTGACCACGCGCGCGTTGGCTTTCTCGATTCTGGTGATGAGCCTCGACATCTTGCTGGGCTATACCGGCCTTCCCTCGCTCGGGCAGGCCGCCTATCTGGGCGTCGGTGCGTATGTGACCGCGATACTCGCGACCCGATACCAATTCGGGCTGGGATACGATTTCTGGCTGGTCGTCGCGCTCGGGATTCTGCTCGCAGCAGCGCTGGCGGCGATTTTCGGCCTGCTCGCCATTCGCGCGACAGGAGTCTATTTCCTGATGATCACGCTGGCGCTTGGCCAATGCATCTGGGGGCTGGCCTACCGGTGGAATTCGCTTACCGGCGGCGACAACGGCATCAACCTGCGCGCGCGGCCCAAATTCGGCATCGACCTCGCCGACGAAGTGACTTTCTTCTATCTCGTGTTCGGTCTGTTCGCGCTCTCACTGCTGCTGATGTACACGCTGGTGCGCTCCCCGTTCGGACAAAGCTTGGCGGGAATTCGCGAGCGCGAGCTGCGCATGAAGATCCTCGGCTACAACACCTGGCTGCACAAATACATCGCGTTCATCGTCGCGGGAGGCTTCGGCGGGCTTTCCGGCGTGCTGTGGGCCCATACCGCCGGCATCGTCAGCCCCGAGAACGTTGTGTTGACCACCTCGGTCGATGCCTTGTTGATGGCGGTTCTCGGCGGCGCAGGCACGCTGGTCGGCGGCATCATCGGCGCGATCATCGTGTTCGGCTTGCGCGAATACCTCAGCACACTGGTTCCCTGGTGGCAGTACGTGCTGGGCGCGGTCTACGTGCTGACGATCCTGTATCTGCCGACGGGGCTGATGGGCATCCCGGAGCGAATTCGTCGACGACGAGCGCTTTCTGGAAGTCGAAAAGCGATAAAAAACATCGCGCCAGCGGCCTCCTGACTGTGCGGGGGAATGTCGCGACAACAAGAGGGAGTACGACAATGACAAGCACATTGCTACGACGACTCGGTCCGCCGCTGCTGGGCGGCCTCGTTGCCTTCGCCCTGATGTCGCCTGCGAATGCGGCCGAGGAACTGCGGATCGGATTCGTAGCGCCGACCACCGGCATCTTCGCTCAGGTGGGCAAGGACATGGTTGACGGCTTCCAACTCTACCTCGACGACGTCAAGAGCGACTTCGGCGGGGCGAAAGTGAAGTTCATCGTCGAGGATGAACAGGGCAAGCCGGACACCGCCGTCACCAGGGCGAAGAAGCTCATCTTGCAGGACAAGGTTCATATGCTCGTGGGCGGCCTGTTGGCGTCCAGCGGCTACGCGCTGGCGCCGGTCAGCAGCGCCGAGAAAACCGTGTATGTCGTGCCCGTTTCAGCGGCCGACGACCTGACCCAGCGCGATCTCCCCAAATATCCATATCTGGTGCGCACCGGTTGGAGCAGCTCGCAACCAAGCCATCCATTCGGGCAATGGGCGTGCGATCAGGGCTACAAGAAGATCGCCGCAATCGGCGCGGATTATGCGTTCGGCTATGAGGTAATCGGCGGTTTCCAGCGCGCATTCGAGGCTTGCGGCGGGCAGATCATCCAGAAAATCTGGCCGCCGCTCGGCACGAAGGATTTCGGACCCTATATTCCGACCATCAGGCAAGACGCCGACGCGATCTTCACCCTCATGGTCGGCCCCATGTCGCTGCAATTCCCCAAGCAGCTGGCGGCCGCCGGCAACAAGAAGCCGGTGATCGGCGGCGGCACGAGCTATGACGAGTTCGTGCTGCCCTCCATGGGCGACGAAGTGATCGGTCACGTTTCCGCGCTGCAATACAGTGCCGCGCTGGAGACCCCGAAAAACGAGGCTTTCGTGAAGAAGTATCGCGCGAAGTACGGAAAGGTACCCTCGTATTATTCGGAGACCAACTACACGAGCGCGCAGATGATCCACGAGGTCATCAAGAACAACAAAGGCACCTTCCCGGGCGCCGAGGCATTCGTGCAACAGCTCGCTGCGCTGAAGTTGGATACGATTCGTGGTCCCGTCAGCATCGACGAGATGCGCAATCCGGTGCAGAACATCTACATCAAGAAGGTCGAGAAGAAGAAGATGTTCGGCTACGGCAAGGATGAGCTCTGGAACACGGTCATCAAGACCTATCCCAACGTCAGCCAGTTCGGGCAGTTCAACAAGGACGAGTTCCTCAAGACCCCGGTCTACAGCCGGGACTTCCCACCCTGCAAATTCTGCAATTAGTGCGAGCGTCGGCCGGGCTCCGTTTCAGGAGCCCGGTTCTTTTCACGTGCGATCGGCGAGGACACCGAGGTGAAGACCGACGCGCCCGGCGGCGAGCCGGCTCTCGAGCTCCGGGGCCTGTCGAAGAGCTTCGGCGGACTGCACGCCGTGCGCGGCGTCACGCTCACGGTAATGCCCGGCGACCGCAAGGCCATCATCGGTCCGAACGGCGCCGGCAAGACCACCCTGTTCAATTTGATCACCGGAATTCTCCCGGCCAGCTCCGGACAAGTCGTGCTGTTCGGTCATGACGTGACCACGTGGTCCAGCCATCGGCGCACCGCGCTGGGAATGGCGCGGACGTTTCAAATCACCAGCCTGTTCCCGAAGCTCACCGTTCTCGACAACGTGCTGCTCGCGGTGCAAGGCCTGCGGCTGTCGAAGTTCGTGATGTGGCGGTTTCTGTCCTCCTATCGCGACCTCTACGATAGGGCTCACCGGCTCCTGGAGCGCGCCCGATTCCTGGACCGCAAAGATACCGAAGTTCGCTATCTATCGCACGGCGAGCAGCGCCAGCTGGAAATTGTGCTGGGTCTCGCCAGTGATCCAAAGATTCTGCTCTTGGACGAGCCGGCTGCCGGGCTCTCGTCAGGCGAATCCTCGGAGATGATCCGGTTCCTCACGCAGCTTGATCGCAGCATCGCGATCCTCCTCATCGAGCACGATATGGACGTGGTGTTCGACGTGGCCGAGCATATTTCCGTGCTTCATTTCGGCGAAGTGTTGGAAGCGGGACCGATCGAGCAAATCCGCCGCAGCGAGAAGGTGCAGCAAGTCTATCTGGGCGCCGGCTGATCCATGGCGATCTTGGAAATTCAGGATATCCACACTTACTACGGGGACGCCTACGTCCTTCAGGGCCTGTCCTTGAAGCTCGAGCAAGGGCAGATCCTGGGGCTGCTCGGACGCAACGGCGTGGGCAAGACCACCCTGGTGAACTCGATCGTGGGGTTCAATCGTCCACGCCGAGGAAGAGTCCTGTTCAAGGGCGTGGACGTTACCGAGGTCTCTTCGTTCGAAACGGTCCGCAGCGGAATGGGTCTCGTGCCCCAGGGCCGGCGCGTGTTTCCCACCCTGAGCGTCGAAGAAAATCTCCTGGTCGCGGAGCGCAGCGTCGAGCGTCGCGGCTGGACTCTGGAGCGGGTGTACACGCTGTTTCCCCGGCTACGCGAAAGGCGCAGCCAGCGCGCGCGGACGCTCTCGGGCGGCGAGCAGCAGATGCTGGCAATTGGCCGCGGGCTCATGACCAATCCCGATTGTCTGATCATGGACGAGCCTTCCGAGGGGCTCGCCCCAATCACGATCCAGGGATTGTGGCAAGCGATCGGAAAGCTGAAGGATGAAGGCCATTCCATTCTGCTCGTCGAACAAAATGCCGCCCTGGCGCTCCAACTGGTCGATTACGTGCACGTGATGAGCAAGGGCCAGGTGGTCTATTCGGCTCGCCCGGAGGAGCTTCGGACCAACGATGAAATCAAATCGAGATACTTGGGCATCTGATTGCGTCGTCGGCGCACCAGCCGGGTCGCGCCGGGATCGGAGATCGGTCGGGGCCCGCGATCGAGCGGCCGGAAGCTCGTGTGTTGCTGCCGATGGTTCATGCAAACAGGTCGTTATTCTTACAAGAAATTAATCGCCTGCGAGCCGGACCCGGCCGCCGGGGAGTAGAAGGATGCGCGAAATTGCGCCATTGTGAACGTTGAAAATTCGAACAATGCTCACCCAAGGAGGAGTAACCATGGCAATGCACCGACGAACGCTATTGAAAAGCCTGGGTATCAGTGCTGCCCTCGCGACCGTCAAGGCGCCGTACGTGCATGCGCAGGGTGCGGCGTTCAAGCTCGGTCTGCTGACCGTCAAGACGGGCCCGCTCGCGCAAGGCGGCATCCAGATGGAGCAGGGCACCGTCACCTATTTGAAGGAAAAGAACTACACTTTCGCCGGCCGTAAAGTGGAGTTCATCTCGGCCGACACCGGCGGCAATCCGGCGGGCGCCAAGACCAAGGCGCAGGAACTGGTCGAGCGCGAACACGTCGACGTCATCCTCGGGCCGCTTGCCGCCTTCGAGCTGCTCGCAATCACGGACTATATCGCCCAGGCGAAGACGCCCCTGCTGAGCCTCGCCGCTGCCGAAGACCTGACGCAGCGCCGGCCCAATCCCTATTACCTGCGCGCCTCCGCGACCTCGGCGCAGGCGATGCACCCCATGGCCGACTACGCCGCCAAGGAGATGAAATTAAAACGTATTATGACGATCTCCGAGGACTTCGCCTTCGGTTACGAGCAGATGGGCGGGTTCCAACAGACCTTCGAGGACAATGGCGGCAAGATCGTCAAAAAGTTATGGCCGCCGATCGTCACGCCCGATTACACGCCCTATCTCGCGCAGATCAGCGACTGCGACGGCGTGTGCCAGGGTTTTGCGGGATCCAATCCGCTGCGGTTCATGAAGCAGTACGCCGATTTCGGCCTCAAGCTGCCGGTCGTCGGCGGCGAAACTGCCGGCGATGACGCGCTGCTCAGGAGCCTGGGCGACGAGGCAATCGGGATGTATTCCTGCTGCCCCTACACGATCGATCTCGATACCGACAGCAACAAGCGCTTCATCGCCGCGATGCAGAAGGATTATGGGGTCGACCCCGGCTTCTATGCCGCCGGTCTCTACGTCAGCTGCCAAGTGGTCGAGGCCGGCCTGCAAGCAACCGGCGGGAAACCCGATGACAAGCAGGCGTTCATGAAGGCGCTCAAGTCGGTGTCGCTCGCCGAGACTCCGCGCGGGCCGATCAAATTCGACCATTTCGGCAATGTCATCGGCGACTTTTACGTCCGCCGCTGCGAGAGGTCGGGCGGCAAGCTCGTCAACAAGACGGTCAAGACCTACAGGAACGTCAGCCAG
>Ga0209577_10006577_pt1 | contig 10743 bp, 10 predicted proteins | sample GraSoiAngelo_109_FD_185874 | JGI IMG/M metagenome (GOLD analysis project Ga0209577, IMG submission 185874) | Grasslands soil microbial communities from the Angelo Coastal Reserve, California, USA - 14_0903_12_20cm (SPAdes) (version 2) | ecosystem: Environmental > Terrestrial > Soil > Grasslands... | reverse complement strand
TCTCCGGCACTTCCTCAAGACGCCTGCGCACGACCTCACGCGTCTGGTCATCCCAATCGGGCGAAGACCATTTATCGAGGACGTTGTAGCGGGGGTAGCGTGTTTGGAACTCTTGCTCCTTCATATTCACAGTACCCATTTACTCGCCCTGATCATTCTCACAACAAGCGCACCGCTATTAAGCCGACTGCGGAGAATCCGGCGAAGAGCGCAGGCGCACACGCCGGCGGCCCCTCCAGCAAGTTGAAGGGTAAAACATAGAGTCCGCCCATCTGCCGTTCGTAACCGCGAAGGTGCATCCCTAAGCCGACGAAGCCGATCAGAAATGTCAGCCATAACAGGATGGTGAGCACGAAAAGCATCAGGCTATTCGGAGCGACCACCATCCAAGCACTGGCGACGACGGCAAGAAGCGGCGCGGTCAGCAGCGCGTACATCGCCGGATTATTGAACGCTCCGCGGTAGTGCAGAATCGTGGCCTGCAAGATCGCGCCCGCGAGCGCGCCCGAGACCAGAGCAAGCAACGCCGCACGTATGCTCAACCCGCCGACGCGCGCACCGCCCGCCAACCCCTGCGCCGCTAAAAGAGCGAGTGCGCCTACAATGGCGAGCGCGAGCGGCGCAAGTTGCGGTGCGCCGTACATGAGATAGTGCAGCAGCCACTTGTAGCCGCCCGGCTTCTTCGCGATGCCGTAGTAGTGATGAAAGCCGAAACCGATCAAGCCTGACGCGACCGCGAGCCAACCCGCCCCGCGCAAGGTCTTGTTCAGCCACGTGACGTTTGGCGCTACCGCCGCAGCCACCGCAGCAATGATCAATAAGCCGCCGCTGATGAACGGCGTGTACTGAACTCGGAAAGCGAAGCCTGATCGGTAGTGCCCGGCCAAGGCGTCTGCCAGCAGTAACAGCGTCATCAACGCCGACAACAGCGCGATCCATTGAAACGGATAGAGGCCGATGAACAAAGTTCCCGTCACGCCGCCTCTCCTTGCTTCTTCGCGCGGGCGGACGTAGATACTGACTTTGACGAAACGAGCTGTGGCGTCGGAGACTCGGCGTCATGGTCGGGTAACTCCCGGTACGCCTGCTCGACCTCCACGCCGTAGCGATAGACGAGTTCACCGCCCAAGTACCCCTGCACCGTCATCACCAGCGCCACAACAGCGAGCGCCGCCAGGTAAACCCAAGAGACGCTCTGCCCACTCTGCCACAGCGATATGCGCCAGAAGACAATCGCTACAAGCAGTCCGTAGAAGATTAACCCTAGCGCCATGTGCGCGCGCAGGAATGATCTCGCTTCACCCTCTTCGACCAGAGCGCGCGTAGCAGAAGTCAGGCCCGTTGATAAAGTGGCGAGGGTCATGACAGCCGCGCCGACGAGCGCCCACCCTCCGGCAGCCGTGAGCGATTGTTTATCGAAGAAGAAACCGAGCGCATCGAAAGCCAACGAAGCGGACGTGAGCGCGATGGTGAAGTGAACGAAGATCGGGTGCATCGGCGCGCCCATCTTGATGAGACTCATCGCCTGCCTCAGACTCTTGACCGTCCCGCCGCGCTCCGTCGGTCTCTTCATCACGCAGCCTTTACCTCTTATGCGATGAGCGGAAGGATGTGTCCGCCGTGGCGCAGCACGGCGACCGTCGCTCTCTCGCCCTGTTTCCCAAATGCCAGCTTGAGCGCGTCACTGGCCGTCGCCGCAAAACGGAAGCCGAGGCGTTCGCTCTCTTCTCGCGTCACACCCGGCGAGACCATGATGCAGTCGGTGCGGTCAACGATCTGCGCCACATCCGCGAGGACGGCAGCGCCCACCACGTCTTCGATCTCGCCCGCCTCGACCATGCGCACGATCTCGGCGTGCGGGCGGTAGCCGATCTCTAGCACGTTCGGGTGATTGTCTGCGATACCTTCCGGGTTCGGCGCAACGACGATGAGTGATCCCCCGTCGCGCACCGCCATCGTGCCGGAATAGAATCCCTTCGCCGACTGCCAGAAATCTCGATCAGCCGGGTGCGAATCAATGAGTACGATGTCCGCACGCCGCGGCAATGACACGGCATTGATTTCACGCGACAGTTTGCAACCTCCGCGGTGTGCCTGTACGACATCTCCAACGAAGCAGCCGACGATCTTGCCTTCGTAATCGGAGACGAGGTTGGCGATGTAGTTAAGCCCTACGATTCGCGCCGCCTCTTCCATCCTGAGGCGCATTGGGTTGTCGGCCACGCCCATCACCGTCTCCGACGTGCGAAGGGACGCCTCCCACTGGTTGCGCTCCTGCATCTCGCGCCCCGCCACTCCGGGGAAGGCGATCTTCGCGCCGCCGGAGAATCCCTTGACCCTATGGGGCACAATCGAGCCAAGTCCAATCACGAAGTCCGCCTCCCGGAGCAGTCTGTTGGCCGTCATGCGCGTGCCGTCGCTCGTGCGCCCGAACTCGTGAAGGTTCGACTCGTCAAGCCAGTCGTGCTGGTGCGTCTCAAAACGCCCGTAGAACTCGCCCAGCTTCTGCCTTAACTCCCCTTCCGTCATCCTGCGGTGAGTGCCCTGCGCCGTCAGTAGTCGAATCTGCTTGTCTGAGACTCCCGCCGCCCATAAATTTCCGATCACGCGTTTGAGCAGTCGCGGGACGGGTGTGCCGCGCGTCGAGTCGTCAACGAGGATGAGCACGCGCATCGTCGGACTGACCGTGTCGCGCAGGCGTGGTGCCTCGTAAGGTTCGGCAAAGCCGCCCGCGAGCACTTCTTCTTCACCCACTTGCCCCACAGCGCGCGGTGCGTAGATTCCCATGAGATTCACGTCCGGCACTTCGACCGGCGCGATCCGCTCGTAACCGGGATATGGAAAATCGATTTTCATCTACACTTATGCCGCGAAGTATGACGCTTCATCCCGTTAAACTAATCAGCGCAAGGCCCGTCTCCTTATCCACTTTGCGTTGAAGGTGCTGCGGCGATTCGACGAGGATCACTTCCAGCGTGGGCCACACGCGCGCCTCCAGGAGATGCCCGCCGTGCGCCGTGCCGTCCGCTTTACCGATCACGACATGAGCATGTACCTTCGGCTCGTCTTCATCTAAGGCAATATCACCGACGAGCGAAAGCACCTCGACCTGTTCGTTGATGTGAATCCTTTTGTAGTCCTTCCGCTCCCGCTCGAAGTAGCCCAGCGTGACACGCTCGAACGCGCCGATGGCCGTGAAATGACTGGCGGAGAGTTTGTTCTCTTTCGCGAAGGCCAGCAGGCTGCCCGCGACCTCATCGCCCTTGTCGAAGACGATTGCAAACGTCTTCTCGCCGTCGTCGTGGATCAGCTTTGTCTTCACGTTGACCTCCCGTTAAGGCTCCGCGCTCACAGCAACTCATTTAACTTGTCGCGGAAGAGCGTCAGGGCAATCTTCTTACCCTCAGGCTGCCCCTTCATGAGCGCTTCGGCGAAATGGAGCGCCTGCTCGACGCTCACCTTCGGTGGCATCGGCGGCTCGAACGGGTCAACCAACACTTCGACGATTGCAGGCTTGCCTGATTGAAGCGCGCGCTCCAAAGCAGGCCGTATCTCTTCCGGTCTTTCGACCGTGAAACCGATGCCGCCGCAAGCTTCGGCGTATTTAGCAAAGTTCGGGTTATGTAGCTCGCAGCCATACTCTGGATTTCCCAAGAAGACGATCTGCTCCCACTTGATCTGTCCGAGTGTGTTGTTCTTAATAATGACAACGAGAATCGGCAGTCCATATTTGACGGCAGTTAAAAACTCGCCCATCAGCATTGTGAAGCCGCCGTCTCCGACAAAGGCGATTGACTGTCTGTTCGGGTACGCGACCTTGGCGGCGATACTGTAAGGCAGGCCCGGAGCCATCGTCGCCAACGTGCCCGAGCAACTGAACTTCTGACTTGCCCTGATCCTGAACTGACGCGCGATCCAAGTTGTGATTGTTCCCGAGTCGGTCGAAATAATCGCGTCATCCTCAACCAACTCTGATAGCTCCCACGCAACGCGTTGCGGCTTGATCGGCACGTCATCGCGCATCGCGCGCGTGCGCATCAGTTCCCACCAATCACGCATCCCAGCTTGCGCCTGTTCGAGAAAGCTTCGATCCTCCTTGCGCGTGACGAATCTTGAGAGTGCAATGAGGGTCGGCTTCGCGTCGCCGACGAGGCCGACCTCGACGGGGAAGCGCAAGCCGATGCGATCCGGCTTGTCATCAATCTGCACGCCTTTGGCCTGACCGGGCTTGGGCAGGTATTCCATGTAAGGGAATGACGAGCCGACGATGAGAAGGGCGTCCGCCTGCTCCATCGCCTCCTGCGACGGCGTCGTACCCAAGAGTCCGAGTCCGCCCGTCGTCAACGGGTGGTCGTCCGGCACTACCGCTTTGCCGAGCAGCGCTTTGACGACGGGCGCGCCGAGTTTATCCGCTATCTCGATCACTTCATCTCCGGCCCCGAGCGCGCCTTGTCCGACAAGGAGTACAGGCTTCTTCGCCTCGTTAAGAATGAAGGCGGCGAGTTTTAGTTCATCTTCGGGCGGGATGGTGACGTGCGGCGACCAGCGGCTCGTCGTTGAACCTTCGACCTTGTGCATCGAACCACGGCCTGTCGGTTCTTTCTCCTGATAATCAACCGGGAAGGTAATGTGTGAGACGCCGCGGTTGTTGAGAGCGTGGCGACACGCCTCGTCAACCAGCATCTCAACCTGATCGGGGTTGATGACCTCTTGGTTGTAAATGGCAACATCTTGAAACAGGAGCGTCATGTTGATCTCCTGCTGGAAGTTGCTGCCCTTCAGATCGGAGTAGGTCTGCCCCGTGATGGCAAGAACGGGTGCTTGGTCGAGCTTGGCGTCGTAGAGTCCGTTCAAGAGGTGTATACCGCCGGGGCCTGAGGTGGCGAGGCAGCAGCCCAAGCGTCCGGTGTACTTCGCGTAAGCGCAAGCCATGAAAGCCGCCGCCTCTTCGTGACGCACCTGTATGAAGCGCACCCGATCTTGGCGCTTGCGCAGAGCTTCCATGATGCCGTTGATGCCATCGCCCGGCAGTCCGAAGACCGTATCCACTCCCCAATCGATGATGCCTTCTACGAGCACGTCGGCGGCGGTCTGTGCCATCGCTTTCACCTCTCTAATGACCTGTCATTATTTGTTAGGAGTCGGGCAGGGATGTGCCGGGCACCGAGACCAGTCCATCGCGGCGCTTAATCGAGTGCTAGCAAAGGCGGAACGAGGCTGTGGCGTTCCCTACTTTAGGCTGTCGCCGATTGCCCCTTCTTCATCTGCTCTATCTGCTGGCCCATCTCCTGAAGCCGGGCTTGACCGAGCAGTTTCTCAGCCTTCGGGAACATCTCGCCCTCTTCCTCATCCACGTGATGTTCGATGTTTCTCCTTAGCTCACTCAACCTGTCCGCGAAGTCTCCGGCTGCCGGATTCATATCAGCTAAAAGCTGATCCACCTTTCGGTGCTCTTTATAAGACTCCTTGATGAGATCACGAGTCTCGTCGAAGTTCTCAAGCGCGGGATAGAAGACTTGCTCCTCCTCCTTCGTGTGGAGCTTGAGCGCGTCTCTGAGCTTACCGAACAACTCTTCCTTTGAACCTCCCGCCCCTGAGCCTGTGTCGGTACTCTCAAGCCGTTCGATGAGGCCCATCGCCTCCTTGTGGTCATTCTTTAGAATCTCTGTTGCAGTCATCTTCAATTTCCTCCTTCAACTTTGCGAAGCCACGTCCGGACTTGATCCTCACAAGTCATGTGTTGCCGTCCACATCATGCTCTGTCTAGCCACCCTTCGCGGCGGATTTCCCAGTGAGGCGATCCGTCGCTTCCTCTTCGCGCCCGGTGACCACGTCCTTGATCTTGCCGCCCGTCTGCCTGAGGATTGCGCCGCTGATCTCGCTTTTATCAAGGTCTTCAGTGCCGCCCTGTGGCACCTCGAACAGAAGTTGTTCGGCATACGGCGCGGAGCGGCCCAAGTTGTAGGCGACGGTGCTTTCGACGCTTATCTTTCTCGCCTCTTCGACCGTCCGCTTGCCCGTCACGATCTCGTGCACCATGTTCATGCCGAGAACGTTTGCCGACTCCGTATCGCAGCGCGCCGCCACCTCGCCTCTCGTTCTGTCGCACAGGATGCTGCCGTCGAACATGGCGATCAGGTGGAACATCTCCGGCGGCACGCGGTAGTCAATGACCTGCGTGAGGAAGTCCGAGTGCACCGTCGGCCAGTTGTGAACGACTGCGTCGCCCGACAGTTCGGTGCGCTTCCAAGGGCCGTTCCCGTACCAGAAGAGTTTCGTGGGTGTTGCCTCATTCGGGAACCCGTACTTCGCAATCATCTGCTCGGCAATGTTCTTCTGGGCGGCGGGCCAATTCTCTATTAAGTTTTTGACCTCATCGGCGGCTACCGTTTGGCGCGCGCCTTTCTGGGTCTCATGCTCCCCTTGCAACTTGTGAGCGATTCCTTGGCCGACGGCGCGCGCTGTGCTACCTAGACGCTCGCCGGTGTCCAATTCTAGTGGCTGTGGCTGTTCGTGTCTTATCGTCTCTTTGTCATCCTTCTCTGCCATTCTTTTCACCTCCTTATCATTCGCGTACTAATCGGCGGCAACCTAAGAAACCGCAAGTTTAGCGCCCCAAAACCCATCAAATGTAATTCCGCCCGCGGCTGTCTTTTCCTCGCTTCTGTAAGCCGCATCATCCGGCACGCGCCTTATCCCTCGCTTCTCTGCCCGTGTCGTATTGCGGGTTGACCGCTACGCCATGCCTGAAGACCAACTCGCCGCCGAGGTAGCCTGAGATCGAGATCAAGATGACGCCCAGCACAGAGAGCAGGAGCGGGATGGTGTAGTTTCCGCTCACCATCCGCGCGCCGCCCATCGTGCGCAGGTAGAAGCTGGCAGCGAAGATGAGCAGCGCAATAACATTAAGGCGGGCGTGCCAGTCGGCGACCTTTTTCACCTCCCGGTCTTTGATCGAAAGCCAGTCAATGATGCCGAAGACGGCTGCCAACGCAGCACCGATGATGCCGGCCAGAAGCGTGTAGAACGCGATCCAATCTCGCCACACGGGGTTGCCGCGCCACAGATAGATCACGTCCGCGACGAGCGAAAAGACCCAAAGACCAATCGGAAAGGGAATGACCATCGGATGAATCGGATGACCTCCGATACTTGCAGGACTTGCCATACGTAGCTCCTTTCAGTCGTCTGCCTTTACCGTCCGCCCTTGCGCCAGTCGACGAGAAACTGTTCGAGTCCCTTGTCCGTGATCTGCCGGAATTCCTCACACTGAATTCCAGGCTGCTAAACTCCCACACACCTTATGAATTCAGCGCCCCTTCCGGCTTGGCTCGCGCACGGCCATAATCAAGTGTTGCGCTTTTAGTGTTGAGCCGCCCCGGAGCATCCTCTAAAGCGATTTCAAGAACTCGACCAAGTCTCTCTTCTCCTGCTCGCTCAGATTCAGGCGCTTGAAGTCGTTGTAGTGGTTGACCACATCAAGCAATGTCGTGAAGCGCCCGTCGTGATAGAAGCCGCCCTTCGTGTGCGCGAACAGCCCGCGCAAAGGGGCCGTGCGGTAGCTGTTGTCGGGCGAACGGCTCGATTGAAAATCGTCAATGCCGATCTCCGAAGCCTTGTGCGTGTTCCAGCCCGGCTCGGTGAAGAGCGGCGGCACGTGACACTGCGCGCAGGTAGCTTTGCCCTTGAATAACGCCTCGCCGCGCGCCGCTGCCGCCGTGTCGAAGCTGCCCGCGGGCGGAGTCGGCGCGGGGATCGCGAGCTGATAAAACTGAAGCGCGGCGAGTTTCGCGGTCACCTCATCGGTCGCACTCCGCTTGTTGCCGAAACCGGCGCGGGCCGCCACCGGATATTTCTTCGCGTCGTTCAGGCGCGCGTCGAAGAACGTCCCCTGACCCGACAGCTCAAGGTTGCCGACGAAGGCGTTCCAGTACGTGATCGTGCCCCAGCCGCCCGTCCATGTGTGCAGGTTCACGCCGGCCATGCCGAAGGCGGGCGGAATCAATGTGGCGGCAGGTTTGCCGTCGGGACGAAAAGCTTTACCGTCGAGGTTCAGTTCCGCGTCGAACTTTCCCGGCCCCCAACTGGCGAGCACTTTCTTAACCGTCGCCTCGTCAACTTGCAGGAGTTTGGTGAAGGCGCTCAGGTCGGGCGCGAGCGAGATTATCGCGCCGGTGTTGAGGTCGCGGTTGGGCCAACCGTCCAGGCGATGACCGATGCCGGGCATGAATGCGTCGTCAACCGTCGAATGACAGACGGCACAACTGAGGCCCATGGCCTTGAGACTCCCGTCCCCGTTGAACTGCCCTTGCACGCCGACGACAGCATTCAATTTAATCAGGGCGAGCGTCGTCGCGGGGTCGTCCAGATTGACCTGACCGCTCTTGATCTTCGCCACGAGGTCTGCGGGTAGGGCGTCCATGTCAACCTTTAGGCCCACAGAGAGCGCGGTCTTCGGACTCACGCCGGGCCCCACCCCGCCTAACTTAGCTCCTTCAATCGCGCGGTGCAGCTTGAGCGTGTCGGTCCAGAAGACTTCATCACCGAAGGTGTCGAAGCGAAAGATCCGCTTGCCCTCTTCCATCATCCGTTGCGCGTTCCCGCTGATTTGGCCGTCGAACCCTCCCTCCCTTTGGACGCCTCCCCTTCTGTCACGATCCTGATCGGATTGGGCGCTGGTCCGACCTGCGAGATACAGCAGCCCCACAGCCACGAACACGAGCAGCGTCATCGCCTTGAGGAGTGTGACGAGTTGCTTGCCGGCAAAACCGGTGCGTTGACTGTCGCTCCTTTTGCTTTCAGGTTCAATGTGAGGAGACGGATTGACTTGTTCAGCGTCGTCACTCATTATTCTTTACCTCCCCGTCGGAATTAAGACAGACCAACGATGCTATTTATCGCGAAGTGTGGTCGTTAGGGAATTGGTCGGAGGGCGCGCGGGCCGGCGGCTTTTTCTCTACACCACACTTCATGCGGTCTCTACCTTGAACATACGCGCCAACTTTTCAGCGTTGAATATGTGCTCAAGTAGAAGTTGCGATTAAAGGATGGGGGAATCCGCTTTAGAATACTCCCTAAAAGCCGACAAAATCTGTACGCGTAGGTACAGAAAATTAAGGGGAAGGTTGTTTTAGGATACGCCCTAAAACAGTAGTTGTAAAGGGGGTCGAATGAGCATTCCTGATGGGATGGACGGGCTACGGTTTGCCTGCGAGTGTGTATCTGCTCGGCGCGGCGGTTACAGCGAACCGTGGGCGGCAATCGCTAAACATAAGCTACTACAGGACGGCACTAAAGAAGAGATTCTGAATCTCTTAGCTCGCGAGCCGAAGACTATCTCTCAACTCGCCGAGGCGCTTTCGCTCTCGCCGCCAAGTGTTTACGCGCACGTCAACGACATGATGAAGAGCGAGTTGCTACGCGAGTCAATCGAGTGGGAGAAGAAGCACCCGTCCGAGCGTTACTACGAGCTGAACTTTCCGGCGTTCAGGGCCGAAGACTGCGCCGAGTTCAAGGCGCTGTGTCAGGAGATGGCCGAACAGGTGGTCGCCCTGTTTGAGAAAAAGCGCCAGCAAATAGAAAGCGCCTTCGCTAGAACCAGCTTCCCGAGTCGGGGTTGGGAACTCACGGACGTGACCCAATGTTTGTACGCCAACATGCAGCGCAACGCACGCACCCTGCTTGAGCAGCGCGGGCTGCTTCGCCAGCGCGAGGAGCATGCCAACGGTGCGGAGTGGGTCTTTTGGGCGGAGGAGCCAATAGCTGACGCAAACGAATAGTGGGCTTGAAAATCGCCAACTCCTAGAAGCTAGGGAAGCTCCTCTTAGCATAAACAGTCCCCATAGCACGAGAGTTAGGCCAGCGCCACTGCATAGTCTTTCACTACTTGCAGAATCCGAGAGGCGGTCGCTGAGAAAGAGGTTGGCTGAGCCTTGTGCCTCAAGAGCTGTGACGGTGGGTGCGGCGCTTAGTAGCCATAGCACCCCTATCTTACTTCTCTTTTAGGCATAAATATACTGACTCATCTGCGCCAGACGGCGGTGAAGTCAACTCGGAGTCGGGAACGCGGCGGCCCAGGAAGGATCGCCGGCCGCGAATTTTCTCGGCTCATTAGTTCCGGCCTAACGGGAGCTTGACCCGATAATTCCTAAAGCCGGTTTGAGAAGATTCGTGATTGCGTCCGCGTAAAGCAAAGCGCCGTCTCTGTTGGGATGACCTAGCGCGGCATAGCGGCAAAGCATGTGCCCGTTTTGTCGCTCCCTCTTCTGTTCAGACGTCTCGTTCGGTTGGCGCTTATAAACTTCATCGCAACTTGCGGCTCTTTGCCGTCGCACCTCGTCGTTGCTCGGCAACAGGATTCTTCCCAATGACAGTATGACCAGCGCCATCCTGAACGGCGAACGGTTCAAGCCCCACAGGCGTGTTCTGCGCGCGGCGAAAGAGTAGTCGGGCGAGAATTCGATTCTGGCAAACGTCACACGCTCGCGCCCGCCGCCGAGTTCGGCGTTAACCTTTCGCACCGCCTCCGCCAGCGCCTTGTTCGAGGCCTGATACCACTCTTTGGAGTTCGCCGTCAGTCGTTCGAGAACTTCCCTACTGCTCATTTTAGGAGCGCCTGGGTTGGTTTTGAAAAACTTTCGGGTCAGGGCTTTCATGATGAAATCATTCCGCGTCTGCTCGGAAAAAAACGGGTAGTATCCGGTCACGATCACCTGGGCAGAGGGAAATGACGTGGTGATTCTG
>Ga0209577_10006576_pt1 | contig 10744 bp, 11 predicted proteins | sample GraSoiAngelo_109_FD_185874 | JGI IMG/M metagenome (GOLD analysis project Ga0209577, IMG submission 185874) | Grasslands soil microbial communities from the Angelo Coastal Reserve, California, USA - 14_0903_12_20cm (SPAdes) (version 2) | ecosystem: Environmental > Terrestrial > Soil > Grasslands... | reverse complement strand
CACGGCTCGCAATCGCGACGGCGAAGGCATCGGTCCGCACGCGACACGATTGGCGCTCGCGAGAGTCGGCAACGCGCGCGCCGTCGTGCTCGTCGAAGGGATGAGCGACCAGATCGCGCTGGAGACCCTCGCGGCACGCCGGAGCCGCAATCTCGTCGAGGAGCGCGTTTGCATCGTGCCAATCGGTGGCGCGCAGGCCGTCGGGCGGTTCCTCGCTCAGTTCGGGCCCGCAGGCTCGGATCTGAGGCTGGCCGGACTGTGTGACGCGGGCGAGGAAGCTGTTTTCCGTCGCGGGCTCGAGCGCGCTGGCTTCGGCTCCCACCTCACCCGCCACGAGATGGCGCGCTTGGGCTTCCACGTCTGCGACGACGACTTGGAAGACGAGCTGATCCGCGCCGTCGGTCCTGCTTCCGTGGAGGCCGTCCTCGCGTCGCAGGGCAACCTTGGATCGTTCCGTACTTTCCAGAAGCAGCCTGCGTGGCGCGAACAACCGGTCGAGCGTCAACTGAGACGCTTCATAGGGAGCGCCGATCGCAGGAAGCTCCGCTACGCGCGTCTTCTCGTCGAGGCGCTCGACCTCGAGCAGGTCCCGCGATCGCTGGACGGTGTGCTCGACGCGACGCGCTAGGCGTCCGGCAGCGCGGGCAACACCTCGCCGCAGTACATACGCAAGCCGCCGTTGGGATTGTCAATAAGGCACGCTTCGAACGAAGAAGGCTCGCCGCCGCGGGGCCTTCGTCTCACGCGAAGCGAAGCGCTCCGAGCTCGAGGAGCTCGCGTGCCTGCCTCAGGACCTCGCGGCTCAGCCGACTCTCCTCCGACTCCGACAACGCTGCCCGCTCGGCGGCACGCCGGATGATCTCCCCGAGTGGCGCAGTCCCGTCCAGCGTCGCGACGATCTCCAACGCACGCGCCGATCCGTCGACGACCGACTGGGTGCCCTCCGCAAGCTGCAGCGTCGTCGAGACGACCGCCGTGCGTCCGCGTTTCGGCTCGAGCTCGTGCTCGAGTAACAGCGGCATGGCGACACCGAGTGGTTGCTGGAGGAGATCGTCCGTTCGGCGAAGCGCGGAGAGCTTCGCGCGCGACCCGAAGGCCCGCTCGATCTGTTCGCCCGCGGCGAGGAGCGCTTCTTCGTCGACCGAGTCGACGCGGACCGCGTGTCGCTTCCCCTCTCGCCGGTGAAGAACGATCGCTCCCTCGCTTACCCAGCGAACGCGCAGTCTCTCGAGATAGCTGGTCCACGTGTCGAGCACCTCGCCGAACTTGGCCGGCTCGTCGGCTAAGGGCTCGTTCCACGTGGCTGCGTGAGCAAGGGCGTCCGATCCCCAAACGGCGAGGATCCACGCATCGCAGTCGAGCGACTCGATCCATTCGTTCGGCCGAACGTCCGGCTCGTTCGGGTCCTCGGCGACCCAGCTCACGAGCAGCGTTGCGAAGCCGTCCTCCGTCAGATGAGCCGCAGCTTCGCGCACGACTCGCTCGGAGATCTCGTCTCCCTCGAAGCCGGAATCGCGATACGCCCATCGGTTCTCCGGCGAGACGACGTACGGCGCGTTGCACGTGATCAAGTCGAACAGCTCGCCCTCGACGGGCTCGAAGAGGCTTCCGTGGCGGAAGTCGATGTTCGTAAGTCCGTTGAGCGCGGCGTTGAGCTCTCCGAACGCGAGCGCGCGCGCATTGACATCGGTGGCGACGACGTGTCGAGCGTGGCGCGCCGAGAGCAGGCCGAGGACGCCGCTTCCAGTCCCAACGTCGAGAGCCCGTTCGACACGCCGCCGGGGAGTCAGCGAGTCGCAGATGCGAGAGGTTGGCGTGTACGCAGCGACGTAGTCGGGCGGCGGATCGCTTTCTGCTCCGGGAAAATCGTCGGACGCGATCAGCAGCGAATCGACCGGCATGATCCGAGCGCGCGGAGCGAATCGCGTGCCGGGGTCCACGAGGCCGATCGCCTCCGCCGCCTCCACGGCGTCACGCCCGAGCGCTCGGACCGCATCGGTGCGCGCGACGGGCAGCTGAAAGTACAACGAGCGAACAGCAATCCCGAGGTGCGTTTGCGGCAATCGTCGATCGGCGACGGTCGCGTCCTCGCCCTCGTTAGCGTCATCGTCCTCGGACAGCGCCTCGAGCGCGTCCTCGGAATAGCCGATGCGCCGAAGCGCTCTGCCGAGCGTGCGCGCCGCCGCAGGGTTGGCAATTGGATACTCGCTCATGTCGGCCAGATCATGCCGTCAACGAAAAAGAGAGGCCCCGCCGAAGCGGAGCCTCTCGTCGTTCAGGAGGACGTCCTGCGCTAGCTCGACTTGCGACGACGACGAGCGGTCTTGCGGCCGCCCTTCGCGCCCGCTGCGCGGACGGTCGTGCGGCCGCGCGTGGTGCTCTTGCGGCGCGTTGTCTTGCGGCGCGTCGTCTTCTTGCGGCCGGTCGTCGAGGCCTTGCGGCGCGTCGTCTTGCGGCGCGTCGTCTTCTTGCGGCCCGTCGTTGCGGCCTTGCGCCGTGTCGTCTTGCGGCGCGTCGTCTTCTTGCGGCCCGTCGTTGCGGCCTTGCGCCGTGTCGTCTTGCGGCGTGTGGTCTTGCGGGCTGCCGTCTTGCGGCCGCCCTTCGCGCCCGCTGCGCGGACGGTCGTGCGACCCCGCGTGCTCTTGCGGCGCGTGGTCTTCTTGCGTCCGGTCGTCTTCTTGCGGCCACCCGTGCTCTTCTTGCGGCCGCCGGTGCTCTTGCGGCGGGTGCTCTTCCGGCGCGTGCCGGTCGAGGCGCTCGCCGTCGTGGTGCGGCGTCTCCGTCTGCGAGTCGCAGCACGGACCTTCTCGACGCCTTCCTCTTCTTGCGCGGGCTCGACCAGGGAAGTGACGAGCGGTTCGCGCTGCTCGTCCTGTGGCCGATCACCCCTGAATGGGTAACACTCCATACAACCCTCCTAGTCGGAGATTTCCTGTACGACCTGGCCGGTCTGCGTGTCGTCTCCTTCGCGGGCGACGTCAGCTTGTGCCACAAGCCCCACGAGCCGACCGTCTTCCTCGACCACCGGCAATCGACGAACCTGGTGCTTTGCCATCAAGCGCAGCGCTTCGTCGAGGTCCTGCTGGGGATCGATCGTCACGAGGTCCGTTGACGCGACCTCGCGGACTGCGGTCGACTGCGGATCCTTGCCCTCGGCAACGACGCGGATCGCTATGTCGCGGTCGGTGACCATGCCGGTCAAACGTCCGTTCTCCGTCACAGGGACAACCCCTGCGTCCTCCTGCTTCATGATTCGTGCAGCCTCGACGACGTTCTTGTCGGGCTCGATCGTCGAAGGATTCGACGTCATCACTTTACGGATGTTCTGACCCATGCGTCCTCCTGGTGTTGCTTACGACCGCAACAGTTCCCTGCGCAGTGCACCACGAAACGACACGCGCATACATGCTGACGTTGTAATCGGACCGCATTCGTGCACGTGCGCTGCGAAGGAGCAACAACAACTCGGCGCCGATGATGACGCATTGCGACGAGGAATGCGAGTCGATCCTCGACACTGCGTGTGACCCGCACGAGATGTGCTGCAAATCGCAGACGTTTTGCGTTGCTGGAATCTGCGCGCGTTGACGATTAGGATCCGGTCGATGTATCGCGCACGCCCTCCCAGCTAACTCAGAATCCTTCGCCGGGGCCGATCTCCCGGCATCCTGATCTCGCTACTCGCGATCGAGCTGCTCGACGAGCTCGTGGGCGGCATGCGGTCCGCTGCGTGGCCGCTGATCCGTCACGACCTGTCGTTGAGCTACGCGCAGGTCGGACTGATACTCGCGATTCCGGGGTTCGTCGGCAGCGCGCTCGACCCGTTGATCGGCGTCGCCGGCGACACGCCGCGGCGGCGTCTGTTGCTGATGGCCGGTGGGCTTGGAGTTGCCTTTTCAGCGGGGCTATCGTCGGTTGCGATCGGCTTTTGGACCCTGCTCGCGGCTCTGGTCATCGGCAATCCCGCGACCGGGGCGTTCGTGAGTCTCGCGCAGGCGACGTTGATGGATCTCGACCCGGATTCGCGCGAGCGCAACATGGCACGCTGGACGCTCGCAGGTTCGTTCGGCTACGTCGGCGGTCCGTTGATCGTCGCCGGCGCGATCTTCGCGGGCGTGGGCTGGCGCGTGCCGCTCGCGATGCTCGCTGCGTGTGCGTTGCCCTTGACGTTCGCGGCGCGCGCGCTTCCGACTCCCGCGACGACCGAGCAGCTCGACCTGCGGGCGAGCGTCGCGCACGCGCTCTCTGCACTTCGCCGCTGGGACGTGTTGCGCTGGCTCGCGCTGCTCGAGGCGGCCGATTTGCTCCTCGACGTCTTCCACGGCTTCCTCGCGCTCTACCTCGTGGACGTCGCTCACTTCGATCCGCGGCGGGCGGCAATCGGAGTGGCCGTGTGGACCGGCGCAGGACTCGTCGGCGATGCCGTGTTGCTCGTCGTCCTGCGACGCGTCGATGGCGCGCGGACACTCCGCGTGACCGCGCTCGCCTCACTTGCGGTCTATCCCACATTTCTGCTCGCCGAGAGCGGTCCCGTAAAGCTCGGACTGCTGGCGGCGCTCGGGCTGCTCAACTCGGGTTGGTACGCAATTCCGAAAGCCGGGCTCTACGAGTCGCTTCCTGGGCGGAGCGGTGCCGCCGTTGCGGTCGGCGGGTTCACGGGGCTCGGAGGTGCGTGCGTTCCGCTCGTGCTCGGCTTCGTCGCGTCGAGCGTCGGCCTGGGCGTGACGATGTGGATCCTCGTGGTCGCGCCGGTCGCGCTCGTCGCGCTCGTTCCGCGACGCTAGTCCGCCTCGGGATCGTCGTCGGCGTCCGGTTCCTTCGCGGTCGGGTCCGGCACCGGTGACTCGTCGAGCTCGTCGTTGCGGTTGTCTTCGCGCGGCTGTTCCATATCCTCTTCCGACATGAAGGTCTTCCTTCCCGACGAGTCGGAACTCGAACTTCCCGACGGAGCAACGGGTCTCGACGCCGCACGCGCGATCGGGGCGAAGCTCGCGGAAGAGGCCGTCCTCGTGCGGACGAACGGGCGCGTGCAGGACCTGCGCCTGCCGCTCACCGACGGCGAGCCGATCCAGATCTTGACGACGCGCGACAAGGACGATCCGGACGCACTCGCCGTGCTCAGGCATTCGTCCGCGCACCTCCTCGCCGAAGCCGTGCGACGTCTCTACCCGGGCGTGAAGATCGCGATCGGCCCGCCGATCGAGAACGGCTTCTACTACGACTTCGAGTTTGCGGAGCCGATCTCCGAAACCGATCTCCCGCGCATCGAAGAGGAGATCAGCAGGGAGCTCGCAGAGGGTAGGGAGTGGAAGCGCGAGGAGGTCTCTGCGAACGAAGCCCGCACGCGCTTCGTCGAGGAGAAGGAGCCGTACAAGGTCGAGCTCGTCGACACAGCCGAGGGTCCGATCTCCTTCTACACGCAGGGAGACTTCACCGACCTCTGCCGCGGGCCGCATCTACAGAACTCCAGGCCGATCAAGGCCGTCAAGCTGACGGGAATCGCAGGTGCGTACTGGCGGGGTGACTCGTCGAAGCCGCAGCTGACGCGGATCTACGGGACCGCGTTCTACTCGAAGCAGGACCTCGTGTCGTACCTCGAGCGCGTCGAGGAGGCGAAGCGCCGCGACCATCGGCGCCTCGGCTCGCAACTCGATCTTTTCCATTTCTCGGAGCACTCGCCGGGGTCGCCGCTCTGGCACCCGAAGGGGATGGTTCTGTTCCAGCAGTTGGAGAACCTCCGCCGTCGCGAGAACGCGCAGCGCGGCTACCTCGAGGTGCGCACGCCGATCATCTACGACGCGCAGACGTTCGTCACCTCCGGCCACTTTCCGAAGTACGAAGACCTCATGTTCAAGCTCGAGGTCGACGAGCAGCCGTGGGCGATGAAGGCGATGAACTGTCCCGGCCACATGCTGCTCTTCGGCTCGAAGTTGCGCAGCTACCGCGAGCTACCGGTCCGATACGCGGAGCCGACCCCCCTCCATCGCAACGAGCTGACCGGGACGCTGCACGGGCTCCTGCGCGTCCGGATGATCACGCAGGACGACGCGCACATCTTCTGCACTGAGGAACAGATCCAGGACGAGATCGCGGCCGTCGTCGACTACGCCCGGTATCTCTACGAGCTGTTCGACTTGAAAGCGAGCGCAGAGCTCTCGACGCGCCCGGACAACAAGCTCGGCACGGACGAGCAGTGGGATCGAACCGAAGCCGCGCTCGAGGAAGCGCTGAAGCTGAACGACATCGACTACACGATCGCCGCAGGAGAGGGGGCGTTCTACGGGCCGAAGATCGACCTGCACATGGAGGACGCGCTCGGACGCAAGTGGCAGATGGGGACGATTCAGCTCGACTCGCAAATGCCGTCGCGCTTCGGCCTCACCTACATGGGTCCCGACAATCAGGAGCACTCGCTCTTCGTGGTCCATCGTGCGCTCTACGGGTCGTTCGAGCGCTTCATCGGCATCCTCATCGAGCACTACGGCGGGGCGTTCCCCTTCTGGCTCGCGCCGGTGCAGATACGTGTCATCCCGGTGGGCGTGGACCACCGCGCCGCGGCGGCCGGGCTGCGTGAGCGACTGTCCGAATACCGGATCGATGTGGACAAACGCGACGAGACGGTCGGCAAGCGGATCCGCGACGCGGAGCTCGAGAAGATCCCGTACGTGATCGTCTACGGCGACAAGGAGTCCGACGAATCATTGGCCGTGCGGAAACGCGGCGGCGAGCAGGCGACGCTTGGCCTGGAGGCGCTCCGCTCGGAGCTTGCTACTCTCTAGGTCTGCCAAGCAGGAGCGCCCACGTTCCTCACCTCCCGAGCGATTGAGCTCAGGGACGGTTCAACCGAGTCTTTACCGACGAGGATTCTGGGCCGCTGCTCGCAGCGGTTTTGTCGTTCGAAGAAAGGATGTAAAGCGAGCTTGGTGATTGCTCTTTGAGGCCGAGGAGACGCCCGGGGCCTCCCGACCGCATGCCTCAGCAGCCGCAGGACCGCATCAACGATGCGATCCGCGCGTCGCAGGTGCGGCTGATCGGCGAAAACGGCGAACAGCTCGGTATCAAGCCCACGCCGGAGGCGCTCGAGTACGCGTTCTCCAGGAACCTCGATCTCGTCGAGGTCGCAGCGCAGGCCGATCCTCCCGTCGCGAAGGTGATGGACTGGGGGAAGTACCGCTACGAGCAAGAGCAGAAGGCGAAGCTTGCGCGGAAGCACCAGACGCAGATCAACGTCAAGGAGATCAAGCTCAGGCCGAAGATCGGGGAGCACGACTACAGGACGAAGAAAGGCCATGTCGAGCGCTTCCTCAACCAGCGCGCGAAGGTCAAGGTCACGATTATGTTCCGTGGGCGCGAGACGAGCCATCCGGAACGCGGGCGGGACCTGCTGATGCGGTTGGCGGGAGACGTCCAGGAGATCGGGCAGGTCGAAGCGGCTCCCATTCTCGACGGGCGGAACATGGTGATGGTGCTGGCACCGAACAGGAACGCGGGAGTCAAGAGAGATGCCGAAGACCAAAACATCGAGCAGCGTCAAGAAGCGGTTCAAGGTAACCGCGACCGGCAAGCTGCTTCGCCGCCAGGCGATGCAGAGCCACAACCTCGAGAAGAAGTCCGCGAAGCGCAAGCGCCGCTTCCGTAAGGACCAACCGGTTCACAACGCGGACACGCGCGAGGTGCGGAAGCTCTTCGGAAGAAAGGCCGGCCGGTAGATGCCGCGCGTCAAGCGTTCAGTTCACGCACGCAAGAAACGCCGCAAGGTTCTTTCACAGGCGAAGGGTTATTGGGGACTCAAGAAGTCGTCTTATCGCTATGCGAAAGAGCAGGTCGAGCACTCGCTCGCGTACGCGTACCGCGATCGCAAGAACAAGAAGCGCACGTTCCGGCGGCTCTGGATCATGCGCATCAACGCCGGCGCACGCGCGAACGGCCTCTCGTACAACCAGTTCATCGCGGGGATGAAGGCGGCGAACATCGAGCTCGACCGCAAGGTGCTGGCGGAGTTGGCAGTGCGCGACCCGCAGGCTTTCGGCGCGATCGCCGAACAGGCGAAGTCGGCGCTCGAGCGAGCCTGAACAGTCTCGACCGGCGGCTGAGGCTCGTCGCGCGGCTCGCCTCCGCGCGCCAGCGGGAGAAGCTGGGGCTCTTCGTCTGCGAGGGAGAGGACCTCGTCGACGCCGCACGCGCCGCGCGCATCGAGCCTGTCGAGTTGCTGGTCGCGGGCGAGAATGTCGAGCCGCGGCGGCTGGCGTCGGTCTCGGCGCTCGCACATCCGCCGCGAGTGATCGGGGTCTTTCGCCGAGACGCCTTGCACCACAGTCTTACGAGGCAGGGGCCGGGGCTTGGGCTTTGGCAGGTCGCCGATCCAGGCAATGTGGGGACCCTGATCCGTTCGGTCGACGCCCTCGGCGGCGCCTACCTCGCGCTGTCAGACGGGTGCGCGGATCCGACTGGGCCGAAGGCCGTGCGCGCGTCGATGGGTGCCCTCTTCCGCGTTCCGCTCATTCCGTTGGAGGAGGCGTCCCGTCCGTGGATCGCGCTGGTGCCGAGGGGGGCTGGTCGGCTCGAGCCGCTCGAACGAGGTACATATGTACTCGGCGCCGAACGCGAGGGTCTTCCGGCCGAGCTGGTTGCCGAGTGCGATGCGAGCGCGACGATCCCAGTCGCCGCGGGCGCCGAGTCGCTGAACGTTGCGATGGCGGGAACGATCGCGCTCTACGAAGCCTCGCGCGGCCGCTCGAGCTGAGCGGCCGCGCGCGACGTGACTCCTACCGCACCGAAGTCGGCGCGGGCGTCGGAACCGAGGCGGAGGGGACTGCTCGGTCGGACTCTTCGACGCTCAGATACGGACGGTCCTCGAAGCCCGCGAACCACGCGGCAATGTTCGAGGGAAACGTGTCGACGGCGTTGTTGAACGCCTGCACGGTCAGGTTGTACGACTGGCGTGACATCGCGATCGTCGACTCGATCTCTTCGAGTTCGGTCTCGAGACGGCCGAAGTCTCCCTCGGCTTTCAGATCTGGATATCGCTCGGCGTCGGCAAAGAGCCGCCCCAGCGCCCCGGTCAGCATGTTCTCTGCATGGGCTTGGTCGGTCGGTGAGGAAGCCGCGACCGCTTGGTTCCGCGCCCGCGTCACCTCGTCGAGCGTCGAGCGCTCGTGTGTCGCGTACGAGGACGCCGCTTGCACGAGGTTCGGGACGAGATCGTGCCGCCGCTTGAGCTGAATATCGATGTCAGCCCAGAGCGCATCGGCGCGATTTCGGATGCGGACCAGCTTGTTGTAGACCGACGTCATCCAGAGCGCGAGGACGAGCAGCAGGCCGAGGAAGACGAAGGTCGAGATGAGGAGGTTATGGGCCATTCGGCTCATTTCGGCCATCCCTGCGGTCAGCTTGAGCGACGGGCCAGCCAGACGCTGTCTTCGCCGCCCTGATACGGCGTTCGATCGAACCAGCCGTAGCAGGCCTCGATCTCGTAGCCGCTCTCGATCAGGAGTGCCCGCCACTCCTCGGCGGCGATCCACGCGAGCGACATCGTCGACTCGCCGGCACTCCCGCGAACGGTCAGCGTGAGCGTGCGGTGCTGAGCGTCCCACTCGGCCCGCTCCCAGATTCCCGGCTCGCGCTCGAGCCAGCGTCCGTGCGTTTCCTCGATGTCCTCGGCGCTCGGGGCGAACACGTCGAAGACGAGGTGGCCGGCGGGACGAAGCAGCGCATGCGCCGCCGCGAGTGCGCGCCTGCGTTCGTCGTCGGTTCGCAGATGGAGGTACGAACGGAAGGGGACGATGACGAGCGGAACGCGTTCGCCGACCGGTGGCGCGGTCAAATCTCCGCGGCGGAGATCGACCTCCAGGCCGGCGAGTGCTGCGCGTCGTGCACAGACATCGAGCATTCCGCGTGACGAATCGACGCCGATGACCCGAATGCCGTCTGCGGCGATCGGGATTGCGATCCGGCCGGTCCCAACGCCGAGCTCGACGACCGGCCCGCCGCTGCGCCGTGCCTCGGCGAGATAGAAGCCGACGTCCTCCGTCACGGAGGCGCTCCATGGGTCGTAGAGCTCCGCGAGCGCGTCGTACGGGCTCGGTTGTGGATTCATGGGCGCAGTCTCGTCACATTTGGGGACAGTCCCTGCAGGGAAAGCTCGACGCTGTATCTTTTTGACATGGCTTTGTCCGCGCGGCAGTTCCTGTTTACCGGGCCCCGGCTCGCCGGGGACCGGTGCTGACGCCCGCGCGTCGCGCCGAACCTCCGAGCTGAGCCGGGGCCGACGATCGATCCCTGACCCTGCGACGGAGGACCGATGAGCTCGAAACCGGACCGGACGGAACCGATTACAGTCGCCGCCGTGGACGCGGCGGGTCTCCAAGACGAAGCGCTCGCGGCACTCGCCGGTGCTTCGACGCTTGCCGAGCTCACCGAGCTGCGGACTCGGTACCTCGGCCGGCGCAGCGAGCTGAAGCAGGCGCTTCGCGAGGTGCGCGACCGAGAGACCGGGATGACGCTGAACGCGGTTCGCGAACGGCTCGAGCAAGCGTTCGCCGAGCGGGAGACGCAGCTCGAGCGCGAGCAGCTCGAGGAACGCCTGACCGCGGACGGATTCGACGTCACGCTACCCGGCGAAGAGCTGCGCATCGGGACGCTCCATCCCACGACGCAGATTCGCCGGATCGTCGAGGACGCGTTTCTCGGGCTCGGCTACGAGATCCGCGACGACCGCGAGGTCGAGACGGTCGAGTACAACTTC
>Ga0209577_10006575_pt1 | contig 10744 bp, 6 predicted proteins | sample GraSoiAngelo_109_FD_185874 | JGI IMG/M metagenome (GOLD analysis project Ga0209577, IMG submission 185874) | Grasslands soil microbial communities from the Angelo Coastal Reserve, California, USA - 14_0903_12_20cm (SPAdes) (version 2) | ecosystem: Environmental > Terrestrial > Soil > Grasslands ... | reverse complement strand
GCGGGCGAGGAGAAGGTGATCGAGGCGGTGGGGGCGGGGATCGACGAGGCGAACTCCCACCTGGCCCGGGTCGAGCAGATCAAGAAGTTCAGGGTGGTGCCCGGCGACTGGCTGCCGGGCGGCGACGAGCTCACGCCGACGATGAAGCTCAAGCGCAAGCCGATCGCGGAGAAGTACGAGCAGCTGATCGGGGAGATGTACCGGTAGGCCGGCCGACGAACGCCTCATCGAGCGGCGGCCGCGATCGACCGCCACACGAGCTCGATCGGGTGGTGGATCGGCAGCGGCCTGCCGAGCTGCCGCAGGTGGAAGTCGAGCTGCGCCGCGCACCCCGGATTGCCGGCGGCGATGGCCTCGGCGCCGGTGTCGAGCACGTGGCGGGCCTTGCGGGCGCCGAGCTCCGCGGCCGCATCGGGCTGAAGCACGTTGTAGACGCCCGCTGAGCCACAGCAGATCTCCCTCTCGGCGCCAACCTCGAGCAGCTCGAGCTCCGGGATCGCCCGCAGCAGCTCGCGGGGCTCCTCCCGCAGCCCCTGGGCGTGGGCGAGGTGGCAGGCGTCGTGGTAGGCGACCCGGAGCGCCACCGCTCCTCGAGGAGCGCGCGCGGGGGAGCCTGCGAGCACCTCGCTGATATCGCGCACCCTCGAGGAGAACGCCCGCGCCTCGGGGGTGCCGAGGAGCGCCCCGTACTCCTTCATCGCCGACCCGCAGCCGGCGGCGGAGGTGATCACGTGGTCGAGCTCGCCCAGGGCGGTGAACGCCTCGACGGTGGCTCGGGCACGCTCGGTGGCCGCGTCCTCGCCGGCGTGCAGCTCGAGGGCGCCGCAGCATTCAGGCAGCGGCGGCGCGAGCACCTCGTATCCCTCGGCTGCCAGCGTCCGGATGGTGGCGAGGTGGACCTGGGGGTAGAACACCCGCTGGACGCAGCCGAGGAGCAAGGCGACGCGGCCACGGCGCTCACCGAGCGCGGGGGTGCGCTCGGGTAGGTGGGCTCGCAGCGCGCGGCGCAGGGGCGTCCGCGGCGCGAGGCGCGCCATGTTCCCGAGCCGGCCGGCCAGCCCTGTGGCGGCGATCCCGCGAGTCGCCGGGAGCAGCGGCGCGAGCGCGCGCAGCCGCTTGGGGTGGGGAAGGGTCCCGAACAGGACGCGCCGGACGGCGCGCTCGGAGCGGGGGCGCCGATGCCGGCGCTCGATACCGGGGCGGGTGCGCTCGATCAGCCGGTCATAGCGGACGCCCGACGGGCAAGCGGTGACGCAGGCCATGCAACCGAGGCAGCGATCGATATGCGTGACCAGCTCGTTCGAGATCTCGGCCCCCTCGAGCGCATCGCCGATCAGCACGATCCGCCCGCGCGGCGAGTCCGCCTCGTCCGCCCACAGCACGTACGTCGGGCAGGTCTGCAGGCAGAACCCACAGTGGACGCAGTCGTCGACGATGTCGCGCTCAGATGCCTCCAACGAACACCCCCGGGTTGCAGGCCCGCGCGGGATCGAAGCGCTGCTTCACGCGACGCATCAGCTCGTACGCGCCTCGGTCCCCGGGCGGGCCCCAGGGATCCACCGCTGCGCGCAGCTCATCCGGGGCGTCGAGCAGGACGGGCACCGCACCCTCGGGGAGGTGTCCCAGGAGCGTCCCGAGCGCCGCGGGTGAGACCGCCACGAACGTGTGCCCGGTGGCCGCGCGGCCGACGGCGGTGGCGTCGGCGGCCTGCACGGCCTCGAGCACGCGCGGGAGCGCGCTCGGCCGCGAGGCGACGCGCACCATCGCGCCGCGGTCGGAGCGCTGGCCCGCGCGCTGACGTGCCCACAGCTCTGCGTCGTCGGTGACGATCTGGACTCCGTCGAGACCGTGTCCGCGCATCAGCTCCGCGATCCGCCGCGCGCGCTGCTCGCTCGCCGATCCCGCACACCGGGCGAGCACCCCGCCCCGGCCGGCGCTCCAGGCCACGTCGAGCGCCTCGAGCTCCAGCGGCTCGGCGGCCAGCCTCCCGGCGGCGCGCGCCACGGTGCCGGGCTCGGCGCTGTCGCCCACCACGGTCGCCGTTCGAGACGGAAGCGGGTGCAGGCGGACGCTCACCGACAGGATCATCCCCAGCGTCCCGAGCGAGCCCGTGAACAGCTTGCCGAGGTCGTAGCCGGCGACGTTCTTGATCACCTTCCCCCCGGAGTGGGCGACCGTCCCGTCGCTCAGCGCGACGGTCATCCCCAGGACGAGGTCGCGCGCCGCCCCGTAGCGGTGGCGCAGGGGGCCGGAGTCGGCGGTGGCCAGGACCCCGCCAACCGTCGCCTCGTGGTCCGGCCCGAGGAACGGATCGAGGGCGAGCATCTGGCCGGCGGAGGCGAACTGCGCCTGGGCGCGCGCCAGCGGGACCCCCGCCTCGAGCACCGCGGTCAGGTCGCCCTGGTTGTGCTCGAGGATCCGGTCGAGCCGCTCGGTACGCAGCTCGACGTCGGGCGGAGCGGCCGCCGCGCCCCACCGCAGCTTGCTCCCGCCTCCCACGATCCGCACCGCCTCGCCCCCCGCGGCCGCCCCGGATAGCGCGGCCGCGGCGGCCTCGAAGCTCGCGGGGCGGAGCTGGCGCGGCATCAGAACCTCGTGGCCACGCCGGCCCGCTCGAGCGGATGCTCGCGGTACGGACCGGGTACCTCGCCGCACAGCCGCGGGGTCGGCATCACCTTTCCGGGGTTGGCCAGTCCGTGCGGGTCGAACGCGCACCGCAGCCGCTGGAACGCCTCCAGGTCGGGCTCGGCGAACATCGACGGCATGTATGCCTTCTTGTCGACCCCGACGCCGTGCTCGCCGGTGATCGAGCCCCCCGCGTCCACGCAGGTCTTGACGATCAGCCCGGCGAGCTCCTCGGCTCGTGCGGGCTCTCCGTCGCGCGCGGCGTCGTAGCACACGAGCGGGTGAAGGTTCCCGTCGCCGGCGTGGAACACGTTGGCCACCTGAAGCCCGTACTCCGCCGAGAGCTCGTCGATGCGTTGGAGCACCTCCGACAGGCGCGTCCGCGGGATCACGCCGTCCTGGACGTAGTACGCGGGGGCGATCCTGCCCATCGCGGCGAACGCCGCCTTGCGCGCCTTCCAGATGAGCTCCCGCTCGGTGTCATCGGCAGCCACCCGGACTTCGATGGCGTGCTCGCGCTCGACCAGCGCGATCACCTCCTCGAACCGGGCCTCACACTCTTCCGCCGGGCCGTCGAGCTCCACGACCAGGGCCGCGCCGGCGTCGAGCCGGTAGCCGACCCCGGTCGCCTCCTCGGCGGCCTTGATCGAGAGCCGGTCCATCATCTCGATGGCGCCGGGAACGATGCCCGCCGCCACGATCGCGCTGACCGCCTCGCCCGCCTGGGCGGTGTGCTCGAAGAACGCCACCAGCGTGCGGACGGACTCGGGCCGCGGCACGACGCGGACCTCGATCCGGGTGGCGACCCCGAGCGTTCCCTCGGACCCCACGAACGCCCCGAGCAGGTCGTACCCGGGGGCGTCGCGGTCGAGCTGGGCGACCGAGCCGTCGCTCAGCACGACCTCGAGCCCGGTGACGTAGTTGGTCGTGAACCCGTACTTGAAGCAGTGGGCCCCACCCGAGTTCTCGGCGATGTTGCCGCCGATCGAGCACACGATCTGGCTCGAGGGGTCGGGCGGATAGAAGTGGGTCGGAGCGACTACGCGGGAAATCGAAAGGTTCGTGACGCCCGGCTCGACCACCACCCGGCCGTCCTCGAGGTCCACCGAGAGGATCCTCCGGAGCCGGGAGAGCACGATCAGCACGCCGTCGGCGACGGGCAACGCTCCACCCGAGAGCCCCGTTCCCGATCCCCGGGCCACCCACGGGACGCGCGCCTCGAAGCACAGGCGCACCACCTCGCGCACCTCGGCGGCGCTCCCGGGAAGCACCACGGCGAGCGGCTCCTGGCGGTAGTGGGCGAGCGCGTCGGAGCGATACGTGGCCAGCGCGTGCGGATGGGTGAGCACGTGGTCGGCCCCGCAGATCCCGCTCAGCCGGTCCACGAGCTCCGCGCCGGACTCCATCGCCCAAGTATCCCGGATGCTCAGCGCAGTGTGATCCGAATTCCGCGGCTCACGACCGCGTGCGGCTCCACGGGGTCGAGGTAGCCGAGGTTCGGGTCCTGAGCTGGGTAGCTCCAGCCGAGGCGGATCGTGCCGCTGGACGGGAACTTCACCCGCACGTCGAAGTAGCAGCTCTGGCTCGGACGGGCGATGCTCACCGTCTGGACCGTATGCCAGGCACCGCGCGAGGCGGACTGGAGCTGGATCGCGACGGTCTGCGCCTGGGAGGTGTCGAGGATCGCGTACCGCGCCGGGCGCAGACACCCCCACACCTCGAGGCTCCGCCCCCGCCGGGCGCTCGTCCTCGGCAGGTACAGCGGCAGGCGCCAGGCGCTGTACGTGACCTTCTGGCGATAGTCGTAGCTCAGCAGGCCGCTGGCATAACCACCCCAGTCGGTGGCCCTGGTGGCGGGCTGAGGGTCGTGCAGCAGATACTGGAAGAACGAGGCGATCCGGGGATCGCGCCAGGACATGTACTCCGCCCAGTTGTCGTAGTAGGCGGCGGTCGCCTGCGTGACCCACGGGTAGTGGTGGGGGGGCGCCGGCTCGTACTGGTTGTCGTGCTTCGGCGGGGTGGTGATGTAGCCGAACTCGGTGTTCCAGATGCTCATCCGCCTCCGCGAGCCGTAGGCCCGCTGGAGCCGGTCGATCGAGCGCTCGAGGTTGGCGATCACCGCAAGCGAGGAGTAGTCGGTCGTCGCGGAGCCGTTGACGGGGTCGGGACTGACCTCGTGATTGGGCCGGTACCAGCGCATGTATGGGTGGTCCGAGATGCCCGTCGCTCCGAACAGCGCCGGATGCTGGGAGCGGAACCGGCGCGAGCCCGCCGCCGTGGTCGGACATCCGCGAGCTGCGGCGGCGCTGCCCCTGAGCTGCCGGTAGCCCGAGTCGACGCAGTACATCGCGCGCAGGAACACGAGCGGCTTCATCCCGGAGAAGACACCCGAGTAGGCCTGTCCGCGTGGCGCGATCTCTCCGAAGATGAACCTGTCGCGGCCGTGGCCGGTCTGGTGCAGCGCGGTCCACGCGGCGTCCACCAGCTGGCGGTACATCCGCGGGCTGTTCTCGATCGTGAGATGACCCGGGACGCCCTGGGGGGCGAGGCTGGGCCCATAGTCGGGCTCGTTCCAGACCGACCAGAACGACACCCGGGGGAGGTCGCGGGGGTCACCGGGCGTGACGCGCCCGAGCACGGGGTTGTAGCTGCCGCCGTAGCGGACGCCGAGCGCGTGCACGAACGCCTCATACTGGCGGGGCGAGGGCTCCCAGTTGGGGTTGGTCGCGCCCCTCGGGCGGCCGGGTCCGAGCGCCCAGTCGGGCGCGCCACCCATCGGGTCGAGATCGAGCGCGATTCCGGCGTCGTGCGCCTTCTCGACGATCTCGTCCCACACCGCCCAGTTGCCGCTCGGGTAGGCGGCCGGATCCGCGCCGTCGAAGCCCCTCGGGGGACGGCGCGAGTGCGGATTGGGGGCGATGTAGTACCAGCGGACGGCGAGGCGGACCCGGGCGACGCCGATCATCCGCAGCCGGTCGATGGTCGCGGCCGGGTTGGCCAGCAGCTGCACGTCGTCCTCGAGCATCGCCTGCTGGCCGGCGGACGCGGCCGCCGGGGCGGCGCGGAGCGCCGTCAGCGTCACCGCCACCAGCGCAGCGGCCAGCAGCGGCCCCAGGCGTGCGGCCCCCGTGCGCAACTACCTGATCGTCACGGACGCCGTCCGGCTTACCGAGGTCCGCGCCAGCGGGTCGAAGTACGTATGACCGATCCCCGGCTCGAGCCGGACATCGCCGAGCGGGTACTGATAGACGAGCCTCACGGTGCCGCTGGCCGGGAACTTCACCCGGCGCGTGAAGTAGCAGCTGGAGGCCGGATTGCTGAAGGTCACGGCGCCCACGGTGGACCACCCGCCGCGACCGCCCTGCTGAAACTGGATCAGTGCCGTCTGCGGCTTGTGGGTGTCGAGCAGCGCGTAGTGCGCGGGCCGGACGCATCCCCAGACCATGACCGTGCGCCCGGGACGGGCGGAGCTGTGCGGCAGGTAGATCGGAAGCCGGTAGGCACCGAGCCCCGGCTTCCCCGCGCCCGGCGGGTAGGGGCCGCAGCCGCCACCGGATGGTGGGGTCGGGAAGAACAGGAGCCCGCTGGCGAAGCCGCCGCACTCGGGCGTCCCGACGCTCGGGTTGGGGTCATACAGCAGGTACTGCATCGCGCTGGCCAGCCGGCGGCTCTTCCAGGCCAGGTACTCCGCCCAGTTGTCGAAGAACGCCTGCGCGCCGAGCGAGGCGAAGTGCTCGCTGCGGTTCGGCGGATTGGTGATGTAGCCGAACTCCGTGTCCCACAGCGGGAAGCGCTTGCCCGACCGGTAGACGCGTTGGATCCGGTCCAGCGCACGCACCATGTTCGGCAGCTGCGAGTACCCGACGAAGTTGGGGTTGTGATAGTGGGTGAGTGTCGGTGGAGTGCCGCCGTCGGCTCCGAGCGGGTACGGGTGGATCGACCAGGCGGCCGAGGAGAACAGCGCCGGATTCCGGGCCCTGAACCGGCGGGCCGCCGCCGCCGTCGTCGGGCACCTGCGCACCGCGGCGGCCCCACCGCGGTACGGGCGATAGCTCGAATCCAGGCAGTAGAGCTCACGGACGAACTCGAGCGGCGGGGTCTCGCCGTAGGTACCGGGCAGGCCGGCGCCCCTGCGGGCGGGCGCGTGGGCGCCATGGGCCGCCAGCGCACCGATGATGATCCTGTCGCCGCCGTGCCCGGTCGCATGGAGCGCACCCCACGCGGCGTTGATCAGGCCCCGGTACATCACGGGCGAGTAGAGCACGCGGGAGCCGTGGATGCCCTGGGGGGCGAGGTCCTCGCCGAAGTTCGGCTCGTTGTAGAGCTCCCAGGTGTGGACGGTGGGATAGCGCTTTCCGAGCGCGACGACGAACTGCCGGAACTCGCTCGCCGACGGCATGAACGCGAACTCGAAGTTGTAGTGGGCGCCGTAGCGCCGAGGGTTGGGGCCCTGGGCCCACACCGGCGCGAACCCCGTCGGGGTGAACATCAGCTGGATGCCGTCCGCCTGGGCGGCGCGCACGACCGCGTCGTAGGGAAGCCAGTACTTGGCCGGATAGGCGTTCGGGTCCGAAGCGTTGAACCTCGGCCGCCGGCGGGACGTCGGATCGGGCGCGATCAACGACCACCGCACGTTGAGCCGGACCATCGTGACGCCGAGATGCCGCAGCTCCTGCATGGCGTGGACCGGGTCCTGCAGCAGCGCGACGTCGTCTTCGAACAGCGAGACCTGCCTTCCGGAGGCGCTCGCTGGCGGAGCGGGCGCCAGCGCAAGGGCCGCCGCGAGCGCGAGCAGCGAAGCCAGGATCGCTGTCCGTGCTTTCGACGTGGCTCGCATACTCACTGAACCTCGGGCGGCGATCGAAGTTGCGCCCCCGCCAGGCACGTGTCCAGGCGCCGCCGAGCCCCGGATCGTAGCGGCGGGATCCCCGGCGGGAGCCGCCTCCCGCGACTACGTGACCGTGACGGCCACGGTCCGGCTGACGGACGGCACGAGCGGGCTGAAGTTGGTGCCGGGGATGCCCGGCATGAGCCCGGCGTCGCCGGCCGGATAGCCGTAGGCCAGCCTCACCGAGCCGCTCGCGGGGAACTGGATCTGCCTGGTGAAGTAACAGCTCGAGGACGGATTGGTAAACGTGACCGTTGCGGCGGTGGTCCACGAGCCGGTCGAGCCGCGCTGGAACTGGATCTGGGCGGTCTGCGGCTGCCGGGTGTCGAAGAACGCGTAGCGAGCCGGCCTCACGCACCCCCACACCGTGAGCGAGCCTCCACGACGCGTGGATGCCGTGGGAAGCCAGATCGGCAGGCGGTATGCGTCCAGCCCGGGCTTAGCGGCGCCGGGCGGATAGGCGCTGCAGCCCCCGCTACTCGGTGCAACCGGGAAGAACACGAGTCCGCTGGCAAAGCCGCCGCACTCGGGCGTCCCGACGCTCGGGTTGGGGTCATACAGCAGGTACTGCATCGCGCTGGCCAGCCGGCCGTTCTTCCACGACAGATACTCGGCCCAGTTGTCGAAGAAGGCCTGGGTCGTGGGGGAGACGAAGCTCTCGCTTCGGTTCGGCGGATTGGTGATGTAGCCGTACTCGGTGTTCCACACCGGGAGGCGCCTGCGCGAGCGGTACACCCGCTGGATGCGGTCCAGCGTCCTGGAGACGTTGGGCAGCTGGGAGAAGTCCGCGTAGTTGGGGTTGTGATAGTGGGTCGTGATCGGCGGGGTGCCGCCGTCCTTCCCGAGCGGATACGGGTGCACCGACAGGCCGCTCGATCTGAACAGCGCCGGGTTCTGGGCCCTGAACCGGCGCGAGGCCCGGGCCGTGGTTGGACACAGGCGGATCCGCGCCGCAGCGCCCCGATACGGCCGGTAATGCGAGTTCAGGCAATACAGCTCGCGGAGGAACTCGAGCGGCGGGGTCTCGCCGTAGGCACCCGGCAACCCTCTGACCTTGATCAGCGGGATGTGCTGGCCGCGCGCCGCAAGCGCTCCGATCAGGATCGTGTCGCGGCCGTGCCCGGTGACCTGCAGGGCGCCCCACGCGGCGCGCAGGAGGCCCCGGTACATCACCGGGGAAAACAGCACGCGGGACCGGTTGGTCCCCTGCGGCGCGAGGTCCTCGCCGAAGTTCGGCTCGTTGTAGAGCTCCCAGATGTGCACCGAGGGGTAGCGCCTGCCCAGCGCGTGCACGAACTGCTTGAACTCGTTGGCCGAGGGCATGAACGCGAAATTGGGGTCGTAGTGGGCGCCGAACCTCTGCGGATTGGCCCCCTGAGCCCACAGCGGGGCAAACCCCGTGGGCGTGAACATCAGCTGGATCCCATCGGCCCTGGCGGTGCGCACGATCGCGTCGTAGGGAGCCCAGTTCTTGGCCGGATACGCGTTGGGGTCCGAGGCGTTGAACCGCGGCCGCCGCCGCGAGGTGGGATCGGGGGCGATGAACGACCACCGGATGTTGACGCGAACCGTCGTGGCGCCCAGATGCCGAAGCTCCTGAAGCGTCGCGACGGGGTTCTGCAGCAACCCGACGTCGTCCTCGAACAGCGAGACCTGTCCGCTCGAGGCGTTCGTTCCGGCCGCCGGCATCAGCGCGAGCGTCGCGGCGGCAGCAAGGAGTGTGCCCAGGATCGCCCTGCCTGCCCTCAGCGTGGCGCGCATAGCTCCATCAACCTCCCGCAGCGCTAGAAGTTGCGCCTAAGTCAGGCGCCTGACCGCGGCGCGGTGCCGCAGATGTTAGGCGACTACCGGGCGATTGCCGGAATCGCCTCAAGTGATCGTGACCTTGACCTCACGGCTGTGGATCTCTGGGCCACCGTGTGGATAAGACCAGGCGAGCCGGACCGAACCACTCGACGGGAACCGGACCGTGGCGTCGACATAACCGTTCCGGTTGAGGATCGGCACCGTCTCGAGCGACTTGAATCCCTTGCCCGAATCGAACTCCACGCGGGCGCGCTGCGAGCCCGCGGCGAAGTGGGCGGGCCTCACGCAACCCCACACGGTCAGCGCGGCCCCAGCCGCGCCGCGCGTGACCGGCAGGTAGATCGGCAGCCTGAACGCCGCGTAGGAGGGCTTGAGCGTCCCGTCCAGGAACTCGAGTCCGGTGTCGAAGTGAGATGACGCCGGCGGCGGGTCGCTCAGCAGATACTGGTTGTAGGAGCGGATCCGCGGGTCGCTCCAGCTGATGAACTCGGACCAGTTGAGGTACGCGGCAGCCTGCTGGAGCGGGGGTCCGAGTGGAGTTGGCGGGTTGGTCTTGTAGCCGAACTCGGTCGAATACAGATCGAAGCGCTTGCTCAGGCCGTATGCCTGCTGGATCGAGTCGAGTTGCCTTTCGAGCTTCGGAAGGTTCGCCAGGTCGGCGTAGTCGGGCTCGTCCGGGATCACCGCGTCGGGCGCCAGGGCGCCTTGCGGGTACGGGTGGATGGCCATTCCGGTGGCGCGGAACAGCGCCGGGTTCTGGCTGGGGAACTGCTTGGAGGCGGATGCGGTGGCGGGGCATCCGCGCGCGGTGGCGGCCGAGCCCTGCAGCGGATGGAGGCTGCTGTCGACGCAGTACAGCGCGCGGACGAACCGCAGCGGCACCATCCCCGAGAAGTTCCCCGGGTTGTCCCCCGTGGTACGCCCGCGCGGAGCGAGCTCGCCGAACAGGATCCTGTCGCCCCCGTGGCCGGTCTGATGCAGCGACTTCCAGGCGGCGTCGAGCAGGACCCGGTACATCGCCGGAGACGCCTCGACGGTGGAGTGGTCGGTCGCCTGAGGAGCGAGCTCCGGCCCATAGTTGGGCTCGTTCCAGACCGACCAGAAGCTGACCCGGGGGAGCGGCGCCGAGGCCCCGGGGGGCGTGTACTGACCGCCGTAGCGGACGCCGAGCGCGTGGACGAAGGCGCCGAAGGCCACGGCGCTGGGCTTCCATACGTACGGCAGACCCCCGGCGGGCTCCCCGCCGCCGGTGGCCCATGCGGGCACGGGGGAGCCGGGGTCGAGGATCACCCCGAGCCCGCGGGCGGTGGCCTCGCGGACGATCGTGTCGTAGGGGGCCCACTTGTCGGCCGGGTAGGAAGCGGGTGAGGAGGGGTCGAAGCCAGCGGGCGGCGACGTGGCTCTCGGATCGGCGACGAGGCCCGC
>Ga0209577_10006574_pt1 | contig 10745 bp, 10 predicted proteins | sample GraSoiAngelo_109_FD_185874 | JGI IMG/M metagenome (GOLD analysis project Ga0209577, IMG submission 185874) | Grasslands soil microbial communities from the Angelo Coastal Reserve, California, USA - 14_0903_12_20cm (SPAdes) (version 2) | ecosystem: Environmental > Terrestrial > Soil > Grasslands... | reverse complement strand
TGATCGCGAAGAACCATGCGGCGACCACCGGACCGCGCGGGGCCCGGTTACCGGGCGCCGGCGGAGGCGACCCGGGCGGCGGGGGCCCGTACTCGGGCTGGAACAGGTACGCCACGTGCCGCACCGGGTCCACCGTGATGGTCTTGGCGCCCCGCATCGTGACGACGGTGGCGAGCACGCTGTAACGATCGGGGGAGTCTTCGTGCACGACGGTGACTATGCTGTCGCGCCCGGCGGGAATGTAAATCAGCCGCTGCGACGCGTCCCACCCCAGGGCATCGACGCCGTCGCCGTTCGCGATCGTGGCCACCACCTTGCCGGAGGCGGGATCCACCACGACGGACGTCTTGCCGCACCCGGAGAAGATGCGGTTCGTGGCGCGATCGTAGGCGATGCCGGTCGGGCCCTCGCAGGGCGCGAGCGGCCACGACGCGAGCACGGTCAGCGTCCGGTCGTCGATCACCTGGATGGTGCTCTTCCCCTCGTTGTTGACGAAGATCTTGCCCTTGCCGTCGCTCGCGGCGCCCTCGGGAGCATTGTCCTCGAGCTCGACCGTGCCGACGATGTCGCCACTCCTGGGGTCGAGCGCCACGACGGTGCCGATGGGACGACTGTGATTGGTGAGAATGATGCGATCGGAGAAGTCGTCGTACATGATGCCGTCGAGGCCGCCGGTGCGCACGGGGATCTTCTTGATCACGGCGAGGCTCGCGAGATCGAACATCGTGACCGTCGAGTCGCCGCCGTTGGTAATGAAGCCGTGATGCGACCCGGGCACGAGCGCGATGCCGTGGGTGCGCGGCGTGTCGGGAATGTCGCCCAGCACCTTTCCGCTCGAGCCATCGACCACCATGACGTGCGTGCCGCGCGAGACGAAGACGCGGCCGGTGCCGGGTTCGGCGGTCAGGTAATCCGTGCCGCCGTCACTGCCGATGTTGAACTTGGCGACCTTGAACGTCTGGGCCCGGCCGGATTGGGGCACGGCCAGGAGGACGGCGAGGAGGAGTAGCTCGGGTGCGACACGCGGGTGCGGGGTCATGGAGAAATATACGCTCAACGCCGGCGTGCCGTTCTCCACAATCTCGTACACATCTCACCCACACGTTCCCCACATGCTGTGCAAACACGAGTGGGCCGGCAGCGCGTGAGATAACGCACGACGCGCACGCGCCGGCCACTGCATCGTACACATGGGCGACGACGACTGGCTCCGTGATCGAACAGCAATGGGCTCGGGTGAAAGGCGCCGCGACCGTGGGGTTGCGGCGCGGCGCGTGGTATCGCGTGGTGGGGCTGACGTCGCGCGAAGCGGTGGTCGCCGTCGAGGCGCAGGAGGTGCGCCTGCCGCGCCGCGCGCTCGAGTTCGCGTCGGTCCCGCCCCACACCTGGACGCTGGTTCCCACCCCCCCCACGGCGCGCGGCATGGCGGTGCGCGCGGGCGAGCTGTACGGGGTATGCCCCGGGTGCCGCACCCGCGCCCCGCTGGGCGGCAGCCCGCAAAGCCTGCGCTGCCCGCGCTGCGCGGGCGTCTACAAGGTCGGGTGGGAGGAGTGGTTCATCCGGGGAAAGCGGTAGGGACTCACGCCGTGTCCGCCATCACGCCCCACCGTTGCGCCGCCGCCTGTGGAGTCGCCGCCTCAAGGAACCGACGCGCTCCCTGCAGGTAGCCCCTGATAGGAGTCGTAACCTGGAGAACATCCATGTCGCAGAACACTGATTTGGACCGCGACCGACCGCGGTCGCGTCGCGTCCTGCAGTTCCTGCTTCTCGTGTCGTTGCTGTGCGCCGCCGTCTCGAGTGCGGCGCAGGTGGACGAGGTGGCCGCGGGCGCGGGCGGGAACGCGGTACTGCGGGGCCCGTGGGTGACGTCGGGATGGCGCAAGCCGGTGCCACGGCTGGCGCTGTTCCTGTTGGGGTCGCTGGTCTACGAGCGGTTCGTGGACCACTCGGGCTGGAGCTGGGGAGATTTCAACCAGCGACTCGCGAGCTACGTCCTGGCCGAGGGCGCCGTGACGGGTGTGCGCTGGGTCGAGCGCAAGCGCGCCAGCGCGCCGGCCAGCGCCAGCGCGCCGGCCAGCGGGCTGGCACTCGTGCGGCCCGTTCCATGGTGCCTGGGACAATCGGGCCGCGGAACGCTCGCGCAGAGCGTCCCGCGGTCGATCGCCGCCGACAGCGTGTGCGGGGCGCCGTTGCGACGGTAGACCTCACTACCCCCTGTCCCTCAACGCGGTGACGACGCCGCCCACGGCGGGCCCGACAACGGCGGCTTAGGCAGATCGCCGTTCGGCCCCTTGACCGTGACGTCCTCGAACAAAAGCGACGGCATGACGTATGACGCCGCGTAGCCCAGGCCCGCGCTCGCCATCTGGAAGTTCAGGCCGCCGCCCCCGGCGAGGCCCGCGAACATGCCGCCCAGCCCGTGGAACGGGCTGGTGTACACGGTGCGGGACCGCGACGCGGCCACGATGTCCTTGAAGCTCGCGGCCGTGACGCCGGAGACGCCGGCGTTGCGGATCGGCTCCTCGTGCCCGTCGGGAAACAGCTTCACGGCCACCGCGGCGCGCAGCGCCGGGCCGTCGGATTCGTCGTCTCCCATCTCTCCCATCGCGGCCAGGAACTCCATCGGGTCGGACATCGCCAGGGCGCCCGAGTTCGCGATGCGGCGCACGATCACGGCGTAGGGACGGCCCCGCGCCGCGGCGCGCTTCAAGAGCTCCGAGCGCAGCGCCTGGTCCGTGGCACCCGAGTCGACGCTCACCACGAGATTGCTCACCACCGCGGCCGCGCCCCAGCGATTGCCGGTCGAGTGAGCAATGCCGCGCACCGGCACGCGCGTCGACAGCAGCGTCTTCAGGACGCCGTGGTCCACCAGCCTGGTCTCGCGCGCCGCCACACCGTCGTCGTCCACGCGGTAGCCGCCGATGTAGCGCCCCTCGAAGGTCGTGAGCGTGGGATTGTCGACGGCGGAGAGGAACGTGGGGAGCACCCGGCCCCCGATCTGGTCGAGAAAGGGATTCTCGCCCCGGGCGACGTACTGCTCCATCATGGGATTGGCTGCCATAGGCCGGCGCCCCGCCACCAGGCGCGGCGCGAACACCTGGTTGAACAGCTCGGCCGCGGCGTCGCCCTCGAACAGCACCGGGCCGTTGTACACCTCGGCCACGGGGGTCTGGCGCAGCCGCGTGAGGCGTGTGGCCAACGCCTGCACGCTGTCCATCAATTGGTTGCGGGCGGGGAGATCGGTGGGGGATCCGCCGTACAGCGTGACGACGTCACCCAAGGGCATACCGTCCACCGCCTGCGTCGCGGCGTGGATGCGCAGCACCAGCCAGGGCGACGACCGCGTGAACGCCGAGCCCTCGCTGTTCAGGTAGCGGGTGCGCACCACGCCGGCGCTCCACGACACGCCCGAGCTGTACACCTCCGGAAAGGCGCGGAACGCGGCCGACAGCCCGCGCACCAGCGCCTCGGCCGCGGCGCGGTCGAGCGGCGGCGCCGGCACGACGTCGCTGAGCACCGCCGGCGGTTCCTTGGCGAAGTCGGGCAAATGCTCGGCGCGCGTCTGGTTCTGGAGCGCGGCCCGCTTCTGGGCCAGCTGCTCCACCGCCCGCTTGTAGGCGCCGTCGGTGGCGAGCCACAGCTGGCGGCGGATCTCCTGATACTGGTCGTCGAGCGGCAGCAGCGCGCCGCCCCGCACGCCCGCCAGCATGCTGAATGCCGGACCCCCGCCCATGCCGATGAAATTGGTGTTGTCGAACTCGTAGTCGCCCACACGCAGCTCGACGCGCAGGTGGCGCGTGCGCGTGTCGCTGCCGCTCAACAGGCTGCCCAGGCTCGCCGCGGCCTCGGTGGTTTCGATGTCGTCGATGCGGTAGGCGACGAAGTAGGGCTTGGGGAGCGTGTCGAGCCGCAGCTCGGTCATGGAGCGCGCCAGCTCGTCGCGCATGGCGCGGTCGAGAGCCGACAACGCCTGCGCTCCCGCGGATGGCGTGGCGGCGAGCCACAGGGCGGCGCCCGCGAGCGCCGCCCCCACGGTCCGTCTCACGGCGTAACCGCCATGCCGAACGGCGGCGGCAAGATGGGCGGCCGCTCCCCCGACTTGAGCTTCTTCTGAACCTCGACCTGCGACACCAGCAATCCGGGCGACACGGCCGAGACGGGCACCCAGCCCGACTCGGCGCCGCACATGCCGTTGAACACGGCGACCTGGTCGTCCGCGGCGACGATTTTCGAGAACGTGGTGAGCGGCGTGCCGATGAAGTCCACGCCGCGCACCAGCTCCTCGCGGCCGTCGGGATACACGCGATACACCATCACCGGCATCACGTTGAAGGCGTTGGGAATGAAGCGCATGGTGATGGTGAAGCCGCCCTCGATGTCGTCGAACAGGAGGCCGTACGGCTTGTTCTCGCGCTTGATCTCCTCGATCAGCATGCGCTTGAGCTCGGCCGCGGAGTGCGGCTGGGCCGACTCGACCACCAGGTTGGACTGGCGCGCCACCGGCGTGAGGCCCAGCTGGGCGCGCCCGTGCCCGTTGGAGCTGGCGAACCCTTCGATGGGCGAGCGGGCCATCAGGAAGGTCTTGAGGATGCCGTGGTCGACCACGGCCACGCGGCGCGCCTTCACGCCCTCGTCGTCGTACCGATAGAACCCCGCGAGGTCGGTACCACCGAGCCGGCGCAGCGTCGGGTCGAAATACACGGAGAACTCTGGCGGCAGGACCGACTCGTTCACCTTCTTCTTGAACGTTTGTCCCTCGATGCCCAGCTTCTGGCGGTGGCCCTCCACGCGGTGTCCGAACACTTCATGGAAGAACACGGCGCTGGCGCGCCCCGAGAGAATGGCGGGCCCCGTGTAGGGCTCGAGCGCCGGCGCCCGGCGCAGCGCGTGCAGATCGTCGATCATCTTCTGTACGGCCGCGAGCACGGCGCGATCGGACGGCAGGCCCTCGGGAGTGAACGCCCAGAACGATTCGTAGCGGGGCAGCTCCATGCCGTCGTCCGCCTTGGAGAAGGCGGAGACGTACAACCGATAGATGGGCTGCGAGGTCTGGACCTCGGTGCCCTCGCTGTTCACGTACCAGCGCGAGTCGACCTCGGCGATGAGGACGGCCTCGGCCTCGTAGATGTCGCCGTAGCGGGCGAAGGGGGCCGTGTAGCGCCGGATCTTGTCTTCCCACGCGCGACGGTCGACGCCGATGCGGGCCACCGGCTCGGTGAAGGTCTCGCGCGGCTCGGCCGAAAAGTCGGGCGCCGTATCCTCGGCCGCCACGCCCACGGCCGCATTGGTCTTGACCCAGGTGAGCTGCTCCACGGCGCGCTTGTACTTGCGGTCGGTGGCATACCACAGGGCGGCGCGGATGGCGCCCGGGTCGTCGTCCACCGGGATCTGCGCCATCCCCTCGCCGAAGCCCATGAAGGCGCGGCCGGGGAAGCCGCCGCGCAGCGGGTGGGTGTTGTCGAAGCGGTAGTCGCCCACGCGCAGATCTACGTCGAGCGCGCGGTGGCGGTGCTCGCTGCTCTGCGTGATCGCGCCGAACGATCCCGCCACGTTGACCGTGTGGGCTTCGGTGATCTCGTAGCTGAGAAAGTAGGGCGCGGTGGGCTGGCCCTTGAACGTGCCGAGCGAGCGCGTCAGCTCGGTGCGCATCGCGTCGAGCACGGGCGAGGTGGCGCGCGTCTGGGCTCCGGCCGCCACGGCGACGGCGGCACAGAGGAGAAGTGCAAGCCTGGCGATAGTCCTCACCGAACCGCCGCTCGCCGCCGCCGGTCCAGCAGGGCGCGCCGCTCGCCGTTGCGGCGCGGCGGGTTGGCGGTGCGCGCCGCGCGGCGTCGGTCGTGCCCGCCGCGGCGCTCGGGGCGGCGGCGGCGGCGGCTGATGCGGCGGTCCGGCTTGAGTCCCTCCGCGGGGACCGGCGCCCGGGTGGTACCCCATGCGATGGCGAAGGCGGCGTTGCAGCGCGGGCAGCGCGCGGTATCGACGTGACGCTCGGGGAGCTGGACGCGGTGGCGGCAGGCGGGGCACACCATGTACGACGCGCGGTCGCCGGCCGGGTGCACCACGGTCCACTCGGACGGCGGCGTGTCGCGCAACTCGACCAGGGCGCGCGAGACCGTCACGGTGCGGCCGCGCACCGTCAGCTGCACCTCCTTGGGGGTGCGGCCGACGACCGAGTACCACGCCCCCGCCCGCAGTCCCAAGCGACCGGGGGTGAGCAAGCGGGCCCATTGAGACAGACGCACCCGCATCCTGCCGGAGTTGGTGGTGGGGGAACACCACGCAAGGTTAGTGCCCGGCACCCTCTCATGCACCCTGAGCTTGAAGCCCGGGCTTGAACCCCGGGCTTGCGCCCGGGGTCAGTATCAGCTTGACCGACCGCGACTTAGCGCGCACCGTCCAGCATGGTCTCGATCCTGATCGTCAGCTTCAACACCGTGCGCGAGGTGCTCGCGTGCCTCGCGTCGATCGAGCGGGGTGCCGCGTCGGTCCCACACGAGGTCGATGTCATACTGGTCGACAATGGCTCGGCCGACGGCACGGTCGAGGCGGTGCGGGCACAGTTTCCGGCCGTACGGCTGATCGCGAACGACGCGAACGTCGGGTTTCCCAAGGCGAACAATCAGGCGCTGCCGCTGGTGCGCGGGGAGTACGTGCTGTTTCTCAACCCGGACTCGGAACTCGCGCCCGGGACCTTGGAGCGCATGGTGGCCCAGCTGGACGGGTTCCCCGAGCGCGCCGCGGTGGGCCCGCGCGTGCGCAAGCCGAGCGAGTTCATGTCGCGCACTTGTGCCCGGCGGTTGCCGACTTTGTGGACGGAATTCTGCGACCTGACGTGGCTGGCCCGGATCTTCCCGCGCTCGCGCCTGCTGGCCTGGAAGTACTACGCGGGATGGGACGGCACCACCGATCGCGACGTGGAGTGCCTGCTGGGCGCGGCGATGCTGTGCCGCACCGCGCAGGTGCGCGCCCTGGGGGGCTTCGACGAGTCGGTGCCGCTCTATCTCGACGACATGGACCTCTGCAAGCGGCTGGGCGAGCTGGGCCGGCTGCGCTACCTGAGCGGCGTGCCGCTGCTGCACCATTACAGCGTGAGCGCCCGGAAACAGTCCACGGCCCTGATGAAGCGGCTCGGGCTGCAGGCGACGTATCGCTACTTCGTGAAGCATCGCGGTCGAGCGTACGCGCGGGGCTACGTGGCCATCGTGGCGGGAGTCGGTCTCGCGGCGTTCGTGCTCGGGCTGGTGCGGCTCCTCGGGGGCTCTCTGAAAAAGGCGCGACGCCGCTGGGATGAGGCGCGGGTGTTCGTGGATTGGGCGTGGCGGGGGAAGGACGTGACATATACCCTCCCCCGACTATGAGGAGCAGACCCTTCGCGGAGAAGCAGGTCCTTCGCTCGCGCGGCTCGGGAGAAGTGGGGAAAGGAGGGTGGTTACCTCTCAGCCCAGGATATCGTCGGTGGGCAAAGCTATGGCCGAGCACTCAAGCGGCGTCAGTGTTTCACCGCGCCGTGCGGTGCGGACTCGAGCGTAGCGCCCTCCCGTCGGCTGCTGGTAGATCTCGATCTCGTCTCCCGGCAGGTTTACCAGCCAGGCCTCGGGTATGCCGGCCCGGGCGTAGAGCGGGATCTTGATCAGACGATCCGATGCCACCGTCGTGTCCGCCACCTCGACGACCAGCAACGTGTCGGACGGGCGCGGGTGGCCTGTCTGGTAGCCGTCGGCACGGTACCGGAGCACGACGACGTCCGGCTGGGGCTCCTCATAGTCGCCCAAGATCACGGGATTCTGGATGCTGACGGTCGCCTGGTTGCCGGCCTGACCCACGATGAGGGCGGTCAGGCGGTTCACGCACGCCGCATGGCGAACGCCGATAGGGCTCATCTGGACGATCTGGCCGTCCAGGAGCTCCACTCGGTCATCCTCGTGCAACACGCCCGCTTCGCCCATGCGGTGGTATTCGTCCACCGTGAAGCGTCGTACGGCGAGAGACATACCCATACTATCCACCCTCCTCGGCGGGAAAGGCAAGCGCGCGGCATGCGCCAACAGCAGGTCCTTCGCTCGGGCGCGTTCCGCGCGCTCGGGCCTCACCCCCTGTCCCCCTCTCCACCATGTGGAGAGGGGGAACGATGGACGGGCCCTCGTTTCCCCTCTCCCGAAGGGAGAGGGGATCAAAGGGGTGAGGACCAACGAAAGCGGGCGAACGTGTCATCCTGAGCGCCGCAGGCGCGAAGGACCTACTTTGGAGGGGCGTTGCTCATGGGTCGCACAACCTACAGGTTGCTGGACCTTGGCGTGCGCGCGTACAACGCGCTCATCGAGCGCCGCCGCCAGCCGCCCCCTGATACGCCCGACGCGGACCTCAGGGCCATTCGCGCCAGGGCGGCGGTCGGGACCGATATTTCAAGCCACCTCGAGGCCCTTTACGTGGCTGGGCTCGCGGCGCATCCCCGCCTGATCGTGGAGCTGGGGGTGCGCGGAGGGGAATCGACCTGCGTGTTCGAGCGAGTGGCGCGCCGCTCGGGAGCCGACCTCGTGAGCGTCGACATCGCCGACTGCTCGACCGTGTCGCGCTACGAGCGTTGGCACTGGGTTCAGGACGACGACGTGCGTCTGGGGCGGCGGTTTCGGGGCTGGTGCGAGCAGCGCGGCCTCGAGCCGCTGGTCGACGTGCTGTTCGTGGACACGAGTCACGTGTATGATCACACGCGCGCCGAGATCGACGCCTGGTTTCCGCACCTGAGCCCGCGGGCGGTGGCCTTGTTTCACGACACCAACATGAAGAAGCTGTTCCGGCGGCGCGACGGCACGCTGGGACTGGGTTGGAACAATCACCGCGGCGTGGTGCGCGCTCTGGAAGACGTACTCGGCATCCGGATCGACGAGCGCCGTGCGTTCACCGGCGCCGCCGGGGCCTGGCACGTCACCCACGATCCCATCTGCAATGGCCTGACCATTCTGCGGCGCACGGGAGACGACAGAGTCTCATGAGAAAAGGCATCATCCTGGCCGGTGGCTCCGGCACCCGGCTCTACCCGCTCACGCTCGGCGTCAGCAAGCAATTGATGCCGGTGTACGACAAGCCGCTGGTCTACTATCCGCTGTCGACGTTGATGCTCGCGGGCATCCGCGACGTCCTCCTGATCTCGACGCCGCACGACCTGCCGCGGTTTCGCGCGCTGTTCGGCGACGGCGCGCGGATCGGGCTCAATGTACGGTACGCCGAGCAGCCCAGCCCCGAGGGCCTGGCGCAGGCGTTCGTCATCGGGCGCGACTTCGTGGGCGGCGATCCCGCGGCGCTCATCCTGGGCGACAACATCTTCTATGGGGCGGGCCTGCGTGCCCTGCTGCGGCAGGCCGAGGAGCGCACCGCGGGGGCGACCGTGTTCGCCTATTACGTGTCGGATCCGCAGCGCTACGGCGTGGTGAGCTTCGACGCCGCCGGTCGCGCGGAGCAGATCGAGGAGAAGCCGCGCGCGCCCCAGTCGCACTATGCCGTGACCGGGCTGTACTTCTACGACAACACGGTGGTGGAGATCGCGCGCAATCTCAAACCGTCGGCGCGGGGCGAGCTCGAGATCACCGACGTGAACAATGTCTACCTGCGCGCCGGCACACTCCAGGTCGTGATGCTGGGTCGGGGGATCGCGTGGCTCGACACCGGCACGCCGGAGTCGCTGCTCCAGGCGTCGACGTACGTAGCGGCGGTGGAGCAGCGCCAGGGCCTGAAGATCGGCGCGGTGGAAGAGGTGGCGTACCGCATGGGATTCATCGATGCGGCACAGGTGGAGCGGCTGGCCGCGCCCTTGCGGGGCAACCCGTACGGCGATTATCTGCTGGCGATTATCCGCGAGGCGAGCTACGCGCGCGAGGCATCGCACGTGTGAAGGTGGTCCCCACCGCGTTGCCGGGCGTGGTGATCGTGGAGCCGCGAGTGCTCGAGGACGGACGTGGGTTTTTCTTCGAGAGCTATCACGCCGCCCGCTACGCGGCCGCCGGGCTCCCGGAGCGCTTCGTCCAGGACAACCACTCCCGCTCGGTGCCCGGGACGCTGCGCGGCCTGCACTACCAACTGCGCCACCCTCAGGGCAAGCTCATCCGAGTGATTGTCGGGTCGGTGTTCGACGTGGCGGTGGACATCCGGCGCGGCTCGCCCAGCTTCGGCCGCTGGGTGGGGGTGGAGCTGTCGGCCGCGAATAAACGTCAACTGTACATCCCGCCCGGGTTCGCGCATGGCTATTGCGTGCCGCGGCAGGAGAGCGAGCTCGAATACAAGTGCACCGACTATTACGCGCCGGAAGATGAGCGAGGGCTGGCGTGGAACGATCCCACCATCGCCATCGCCTGGCCGCTGACCGCCCCGCCGCTGATCTCCGACAAAGACAAGGCCCTCCCCCGGCTCACCGACGACCGGGCGGATCTCCCCACCTTCGATCGCAATGGGGGCACGTGACGCCGTCATTCGCTCCCAAGTGCGTGCTCGTGACGGGTGGCGCCGGATTCATCGGCGTCAACTTCGTGCGCTGGCTGCTCAATACCGATGTGCGTGTGCAGATCGTGAACCTGGACCTGCTGACGTATGCCGGGAACCTGGAGAGTCTGAGCGACCTGTTGGGCAACCCCCGGCACTTCTTTGTGCGCGGGGACGTGCGCGACTTCGCGACGATGCGCGCGGTGCTCGCGGGGGAGGCGACCGAGACGCCGCACGGCGGCGCCAGGGCGCGCCGCACGCGCGCGCCCGACGCG
>Ga0209577_10006573_pt1 | contig 10745 bp, 8 predicted proteins | sample GraSoiAngelo_109_FD_185874 | JGI IMG/M metagenome (GOLD analysis project Ga0209577, IMG submission 185874) | Grasslands soil microbial communities from the Angelo Coastal Reserve, California, USA - 14_0903_12_20cm (SPAdes) (version 2) | ecosystem: Environmental > Terrestrial > Soil > Grasslands ... | reverse complement strand
TCGAAGTGAGCTTGTCATCGGAAGCCCTCGCGCAGCATCGCCTTTATACGTAGCCCGGGCAAGCCATCCGAATATGGTGTTCCCGTCACTACCGCCACAAGATTACGAGCTATATCCAGGACCGCCCTACTCCACCCGCTGGGTTGCGGATCTAGCCTGCGCTGATGACGCGATCGAAACTACGGACGTCGTCAAGTATCACGGCCGAACCACGATCTTGCGGAATCATGCGTCGCAGTAAGCGCGGGCGTCTGTGACGGGCGCCCGCGCAAACCCTCATCGGCTCCTGATCAACCGGCCGGGAGTTTCGCTGCCAAAACATCGACCATTTCGATCTTGGGCGTCTCCGCCAACAATCGAGGTGCCTCGGCCATCAGAGTCCGGGCAATGTCGCCGGCCAGATGTGCTTGGCGCGCGGCGTCCCCGGCAAACGCGTCGAATATCGCGAACGTCGCGGGTCCCATGCGAAGCGCAAACCAGACCGGGGTCGTGATCTCGCGATTTGCGACCGCCACGGCGCTCTCGAGGAATCCCTTCACCTCCTCTTCGTTGCCTGGCTTCGCCTGCAAACGTACGAACAGTGCAACTTTGACCATATGTCCTCGCTTTCCAGAAGTCGCAGATATGCCGAGTCACCCTCGTCAGGGGCCGAGAGCCGGATGCACAAATGCCCCCGACTCCCGGCTTCCCACCTAACAGTGGCTCAAGCGGCTCTGTGCAGTGGCACTTCCAACCTCCTTTAGTTGAGGCGGGCAGCGACGCCGCACACGATCACCGGCCCGGCACTGCCAAACGGCGCACCATTGGGTCCAGTGATGTATCCGTCTCTCGCCAGTTTCAAAATGCGGAACTCCTCGGTCAGAAGACCGCGATAGCCCTTGTCGATTGCATCTTGGGTCCACTCATAGAGGTTGGCGTCCCACACCGGGCTGTAATCGCTGGCGATCGTCGGAACGCCGCCAAACGTATTGTTCGGCCGATGCCCGTCCAACAGGGCAGCGGACAGGCCCTGACGCTGCGGATTTTTGCAGCCACCTTCCGATGCACCGTTCGTCGCGATAAAGATCCGCTCGACAGCACTGCGGGCGATGTCGTCGATTCCGACCTCGAGTTTGCGCATGCGCGGGGCGAAGGTGTTCCCCTCGATGGCAGAAACGGTAGGATCGCTCGACTCGGTCGAGATATACAAGACCGGTTTGCCAAAGCTGAACCCGTTGATCAGAGAGAGCGTAACGGTCCGATGCGCTGGATCAATGGCGATCACCTGATCATGTACGAGAGCATAGTCGGGGTTTCCACCCGGGAAGTTGATATCGGCATCTTCCACTGCAGCGGCGACAATCGGCGCGTCGTAAACGATGCCGTCGACCCTGACCAGCGGGCTGTAGTCCACATCGCCGACCGAGCCCGGCTGCGCAGTCTTCGGTGGGAACGGTTGATCCTCGGAGCCGGGCACGACCACCCGGTTCGGGCTGAAGTCCACGACGCCGGACTCGAAGAGAAACGTCCCGTCGGAGCGACGTGTGGCGGGGCGTGCAGCATCGCCGGCGTTGGGCAGTTTCTTGGAGAAGTTCACGCCCAGGCGCTCCGCCTCAGCTTGGTTGCCTGCATCGAGAATGACGTACCACGCGGGCTTCAGACCAGACGGCGTCTTCACCGCGCCCTTGAAAAGCGGCAGCGTGATCGTTCCTCTGGGGGTGCCGGCGGGGACGTTCACACCTGTCAGCTGCTCGATCGGTAGGTCGAACTTACCTGAGCGGAGCAGCTGTACCGGCCCCGCCAGCTCCGGGTCCGTGAGCGAATCCGGCGGTGGGAACTGTGAAATGTCCACTTTTGTGCCCGTCGAGGCCAAGGGCGGTATCAGGTTGCAGCCGGGACCAGGCCCATTCGCCGCGGGTCCAGGACCATTCCCGCCCCGCAGGAGGTGTTCTTCGGCGGGGGCTGTGACCGCAAAGAGCGTCGCCGTGAGAGCCGCCGCGAATGCGGTGACGCTCACTCGACGCGGGCGAGTCCATTCGGGCAACGCACGCGGGGCGCCGCCATGTTCTGCTACACGATTCATTAGTCGCTCCTGTTAGATTGAGGGCATAACGATCAGGGGAAATCCTGAGCGTCGCGGAGCGTAGCGTGTGGGACCTCACGAGCCGGTCACGCGGTCCCTGCAGGGAACGTGATACTTCCCGGTAGAAGACTCAGCCGGGGCGGCTCCCGTGGCGGCCCGCTTCAAACTGAACTCAACCGTCGTGCCAGTCCCCGCTCGCGAGAAGATGCGCACCGACTGGCCGTGTAGATCCATGATGCGCTTTACGATCGCAAGACCGAGGCCGGCCCGATCGCGATCGGAGTGATCTGGCGCAGAATAGAACCGATCGAAGATTCGCGACAGGTGCTGCGAGTCGATTCCACTTCCCGTGTCGATCACGCGCACGCGGATGAGCGCCGGCGCGACCGACATCTCCATGCGCACGTGCCCGCCTGCGGGTGTGTGTCGCAGGGCGTTCTCAAGGAGATTCCCCATTACCCGCTCGATGAGCTCGATATCGGCCACGGCGAGAACGCTCTCGATATCGAGGAGCGTGTGCAGGTCGACGCCGCCCTCCTGCGCTCGGATTCGAAAGCGCAATGCCACGTCCTGCAGAAGCTCCGCCACGACAAAGGGCTCAAGCTTCGGTGTGACGGTGCCGGATTCCAGCTTGGCGAGCTCGAACAGAGCGTCGATCAGCCGCCCGAGCTGATCCGTCTGCCGCAGGGCGACGCTCAGGTGCGCACGCAAGTCGCCCTCCGCAAGCGTGACGTCCTTCATGAGCGCGGTCTCGATGTAACCGCGCAGGCAGGCAAGAGGCGTGCGCAAATCGTGCGAGACGTTCGCAATCAGCTCGCGCCGCAGCTCATCCGTTGCCTTGAGGTCGCGGATCTGATGCTCAATCGCCTCTGACATGGTCCGGAAGCGACCCGCCAACGCACTGATCTCATCCCCGGGTGCGGTGCGAGCTGTGGGTCCGAGCGCAGTCGCGGGCAGCGTCATCGCCCATGCCTGCATCCGATGATCGAGGTCCCTGAGCCGCCGCGTCAGCGCAGTAAAAAGAACGCCGGCGATCAGCAACGTTCCCGCGAGCACGAGAACAAGCGCCGCAGCAGCGGTCCGAAGCGTATAGCTCCCCCGTAGACGCGCGTCGATCGATTGCGCTGGCTGCCCACCGAGCACCACGTAGAGATATCCTTGGAGCCGTCCCCCGCTTTGGATGGCTGCGACCGAAAAGACGCGCCGTGCGCCAAGGCTTGTCGGATCATCTCCATACAGCGGCCGGCTGTCCGGGAACTGGAGAAAGGCTTCGATCGGCTCGAGCCGCACCGAAACCCGCCTTATGCGGTTGCGGGGTATCGCGGTGCTGAGCACGCGCCCGAACGGATCGAGGAGATAGACCTCTGCGGACGGGTTGACCGTCATTGTGCGATGAGCCAGCTCGTGCAGAGCGGCTTCATTGACCTTTCCGCCCGCTAGGAGCGGCAGCTCTTTTACCACATACGGTGCTATTCCCGAGTTGAGTCGCTGGAGTACCTCGTCGGAGTAGCGGTCGCTGGTGCGGCTCAGCAGTAGCAGAAGCCCGATGGCAAGGCCGGCGAGCAGCGCCGCGGACGCAATCGTGAGGCGTACGTGAAGCGCCCTCATGAACCGGTCTTTTCCTGCTCCATTGCGCAGAATCGATAGCCGGCGCCCCAGACCGTCACGATATACCGAGGCCGCGTTGGATCGGGCTCGAGCTTCGCGCGCAAGCGGTTGATGTGGGAATTGACAGTGTGCTCAAAAGTGTCGTGGGTGGTGCCCCATACTTGATCGAGCAACTGTGCCCGCGTGAACACCCGTGCAGGGTGCTGCATGAGATGAGCGAGCAGGTCAAACTCCTTCGCTGTCAGTTCCAGTACGTGTCCCTCGCGCCTGGCGATCCGCCGATCAAGATCAATCTCCAGATCTCCGGCGCGCAAGCTCCTGAGCTGCACGGGGGATCGACGAGCGAGCTGCTCGACTCGCCTGAGAATGGCTTTCACCCGAGCCGCGAACTCAACGACGCTGAAGGGCTTGGCCAGATAGTCATCGGCTCCAGTCTCAAGCCCAAGCACTCGATCCAGCTCGCTGGCGCGCGCGGTCAGCATCAGGATCGGCGTGTACGTAGTGCTCGAGCGTACGCGGCGGCAGATTTCAAGCCCATCGAGCTCCGGAAGACGAAGATCCAGGACAAGGAGACTCCACGCGGTTCCGTCCAGGGCTCGCGCGAGGCCGGTGCGTCCGTCGTAACTCGTGTCGACCTCGCACCCCAGATCTTCGAGGTGCAGTGCCAGCAGCCGTGCAATGTCGCGCTCGTCCTCGACGACGAGGACGCGGCGAGAGTTCATGCCCATTCGACCCTCCACGGGGCGCGATTCCTTCTCGACACGTGCCCATGTGGAGCATAGGACCGGAGATGTCACGCATTTATCACACGAGGTTCACGCCGTCCGCGCGGCTCTTGCGCGAACGGCGGTCAATGGGCGAGCCTCACACAGTGTGACTTCTACGCCTAATTCAAATCCAAGGAGACGCTGCTAGTGGGAACGCTGAAACGCGTCCTCGAGGAGGCGCAGCAGAAACACAGAACTCGCCGTAGCGACCCCTAAGATCACTTCGACGATCACAGACCATCCGATTGCGCGAGTTGCTAAGACAAATCGATCGGTCCCTTAGAGGCAGAACGTGGCAATACTCTCGCGATTCGCCCGGTCCATTCGGGGTGCTCATCGCGACAATTCAAATCGGCTCGTGGGACCGACGGGCGCCAAGCAGAAGGTCCAGTTCCTATCATCCACGTCGGATGGCACGCGTGTCGATCGTTTAGTGTGGAACAATCATGAATGCAACAAAGACGCCGATTTCGCCTCGGTACAAGCTCGTTTTCTCCAAAGCTGCGCGATTAGCTGTGATTCTCTGCGTCGTTCCAGGGTTCGCGACGTATCCGGCCGCACTCCGGGCCCAAGAAGTGCGCACCATCACAGCGCAAGCCGCAGCTGCTATCGCAGCTCGACCTGAAACGCCGGCAGCGGGCGTGAGAGATGGCGATGTGACGATCATTGAGTTTCTCGACTACAACTGTCCGTTCTGTAAAAAGACCGCGCCTGAGTTGCAGAAGTTACTTCGTGCCGACCCGAGGGTTCGAATTCTCTACAAAGAGTGGCCGATCTTTGGGGAGGTCTCGGAATACGCGGCGCGGTCGGCTCTCGCGGCAAACTGGCAGGGGAAATTTCTGGCGGCGCACAACGCACTAATCAGCGCGCCGCGAGACCTAGACGAGACATCCCAAGTCGACTCCATATTGAAGGGCGCGGGTGTCGATCTAAAGCGGCTTGCTGACGACCGCAAGCTGCATTCCGCAGACATTGACGCGAATCTCGCCCGAAACGCAGCTGACGCCCGGGGCCTGGGGTTCAGAGGGACACCCGGCTTTTTGATTGGGCGCCAGCTCGTGCCTCGTTCTCTAACCTTGCAGCAGTTACAACAACTCACCGCCAACGCGCGGGCCGCGCCTTGACCGCGACCTCCGAAGGAGGGTTGATAGCGGCGGAGGATGCTATCACCGAGGCACAGTGGCGCGCGACGTTGCACCACCTAACGGGATGACGGCGACGCGACAGCGGCCCTAATCCCTCGGACGAGGCTGGAATGGTCTAAGGACAAGCGGCGCCGTCGGCCGCGGGTTCGGTGAGCACCTTCAGGGGATGGTGCTCTGGGGGAAGACATCGCGCTGATGCGGCTATCCGTGCGGGGTTGACGCACAGCGCGGGAGGCGGCAATGGAATCCGGTATCAAGGGCACCTGGCAGTGCGATGCCGTCACCGCGATGACACGCCAGCCGGAAAACGCCCACTCGCAGCCGATGGTTTCGGGTCAACGAATCGCACTCCTCAGTGCACGCGCACGGCCACAACTCGGCACTTCTCCCGGAGGCCACGACCTTGCGATCGTGGCCTCCGGGCGCATCTTTTCCTGGAGTAACGTCAGGTCCGATCTATCGATCGTCACCATCACGGCCGGCGGAAGCGGGCACCGCCGGCGTGACCGCAACGCGGAAGCCTGTCAGGACCCAGGCTCGCTGACTCGGGGCGAAACGCGGCGCGAGCAATCCGTCGTTGATCTCACGCGACACGGCGAAGCGGTTAAATGCGGTTGCGGGGAGATACAGCCGCGCATTGTCCGGGAAACCGTCCGAGGCGGTATCGATGTCGCCCTCTGGCGCCGAGATGATGCCGTCATGATTCGTGTCCACGCGCGCTACTTCAGCGGCATAGGCGTCAAACAGTCGCCACTGGAGATTCTTCACATTGGGCTCAAAGGAGGCGGGTCTCTCGTAGACGTCCAAATAGACTTCGTTGGCGAGACCGCTCGGAACGCCCCGCTGACGGAACTCGCGCTGCGCGTCCACGGTCCCGTCAAACTTGTCAGGATCGCGGGGAAGAGCCGGATTATCGCCTACCGCTATCGCGTCGTTGATGACTCCACGGGGTCCCGACCCTGGAACGATGGACTGCAGCTTCCCGATCTCACCATCCTGAAACGTGTCGGGTGCTCTGCCAAAGTTGTCGGGAAAGCCACCGGTAAAGGGCAGTTCGTAGAGGGGATGTATCCAGTTGGTACCCAGATAGTTGAACTCCCAGTAGGAGTGAGTATCACTCTGCTGCACGGCGTTGTAGGCGCCCATGCTTTCCTGGATCGGCACGACATTCGTCTGGATATCCGGGAAGTGGTCGGACTTACTGGGAAAGTGAACGGCATTCCCGTCGGTGGTAAAGATCGCGCCCGCGACGTTCTGGTGGTGTCCCATCGCCAAGAGCTCTTCGGCATCCTGCGCCGTGATCATTCCGAATTGAGCGTGGCCGTCGCGTCGCGGCGGGGCCGTGGCCGGCACGATGAGATCGTGAATCATCCAACCTTCGTACCATCCGCTCTCGTTGTTGATGACGAACAGCGGTGAAATGTCTGTAAAGACATCGATAAAAGCCCCGGGATCGTTGGGATCTGTGGGCAACCCGGGCTTCGGCTCCAGCACGACTCGAACCGCTCCGACTGTCGGCAATCCACAATTGCCGCCGGTCGCGGTCAGCTGAACGGTGTCGTTAACGCCGGGGAATATCTTGGTGAAGACATTGGGTTCAAAGCCGTCAGTATCAAGCAGGTAGTATTGGAACAATTGACTCGGCTTGTCCGCCTCGGCAAATACCTGCAGCGGCAAATAAGTGTGAGGTCGATCCGCCAGTCGGATCAGCTGATTCTTGAGCGCCTGCGGCAGCTTCACGACGTCCCCACGGTTAGCAACGGCGTCGCGGTCTGCGGCTGCGTTCGGATTCGGATGGCAGGGCGGCGGTGGTTGCTCCGCGTAGGCATCGGTAAGACAACCCATTGCAATGCCTACTGCGGCGCACACTAGAACGCGTGCATTCATACATACCTCCAATGAAAAATGAAGACGATGAGACCGTTCGGTCGATTCGTAAGACCTCGTGCAGAGAGGTGTCTGCGCCCGGGATTTCACGGCCTTTCGCCTGCTTCCGACTGCTGCGCATTTGGCCACGGGCAACGAACGATCTCTGCTCGTGCGTATGTAAGCCTGCACGACGGTCAGGTTCTGCAAGCACATGGACGGGAACGTTCCGCGGGGACGCCCCGTCGCTGCCTGCGCGTCTCGGCGTGCGCTCGTGCGATAGGTTGGCGCGCCTTCATCACGGCTCGGTATGTCGATCTGCCGAAGGCGAAGAGCTGCCTTCGGGACTCCCAACTTATTCGGGCTTCTCGGAGTGCCACGCGGCGCGGAAGCCTACCGCCGTCAGATCGCTCTCGGGCTCGATGGCGATGAGCGCGAGGCGCTCAACGCAGTGGATTCCACGATCAAACCACGGCGCACCGCGAATGCCGTTCTGAAGCAGTCCGGCCTTTCCGCGGTCCGCTGGATGACCGCCCATATTCAGGAATGCCGGGAACACCCGCTGCGACGCCCGAGGGAATAGATCCTTCAGTCTCGAAGTCCTCATGCATACGAGAAGACTTCGGCGTTCATCACGCCCGACCGTTTTTTACGCACTTGCAATAGAGGGAGACACTCATGCCGCGATTCTGGGCCTCGCTCGCAATCATGTTCAGCACCCCGCTTATATACAGCGTTTCTGCGTACGCTGACTCTGTAGTGGGGCAGGCCGATGAGGTAATACAGTGGAACAAGACGCTTCTGACCATCGTGCGCACGCCGGGAGCGCAACCGGCAACCGTACATCCAACACGTAGTTTCGCGATCATGCACGCTGCAATTTATGATGCAGTGAACGCGATCGACGCAACCCACAAACCTTACCTCGTGCGCGTCGAACATGTATCGGCGCGCGCCTCGCAAGAAGCGGCGGTGGACGCCGCAGCTCACGAGACACTCATCACGCTGTATCCCGCGTTTCAAACCACGCTTGATCAGCAATATGACCGATCGTTGCTACAAATTCCGGACGGTGCGGACAAGACCACCGGAATCGCCGTCGGAAGAGCGGTTGCGCTGGCCACCCTGACTCTGCGCCGCGACGATGGGTCAGCCGCAACACCGATTCCTTTTGTCTTCGGTAACGCCCCCGGAGAGTACCAGTCCACACCGCCCAATTTCCCGCCGCAACCTGTGTTCACTCACTGGTCGCGAGTCACTCCTTTCGCTCTCGAGCGCGCGAATCAATTCCGCCTTGGGCCGCCTCCGGTCCTGACCAGCGCCGCGTACACCGCCGCCTTCAACGAAGTGAAGTCGCTGGGCATTGCCAACGGCACCGCCGTTACGGCAGACCAGGCGCTCATCGGCCGGTTCTGGAACGGAGCCATTCAGAACTACTGGAACGAGATCACTCAGACGATGGTTCATGCGCATCAGCTCACGACCGCGGAGAGCGCCCGTGTGTTCGCGCTGCTCAATCTCACTCTTGCAGATGAAGTGATCGCATTTTACGACAGCAAATACACGTATGACCTCTGGCGGCCCGTGACTGCGATTCGAGCCGGCGCCACGGACGGCAACCCCGACACGGCAGCGGATCCAAATTGGCTCCCGCAAGCAGGTAGAACCGCTGCCGATCCGTCTTACCCCGGCGCACACGCCACGATCAGCGCCGGCGGCGCGTTCGTGCTGAGCGCCGTGTTCGGCGACAAGCCGTTTCCCTTGAGCGTCACTTCTGAAGTCCTTCCCGGAGTCATCCGCTCCTTCGACGGCTTCGCAGCCGTTGAGAATGAGGCGAGCCTCAGCCGGGTCTACGCAGGCCAGCATTTCCGCTCAGATGAGAATGCCGGCGAACGGCTCGGCAGCGCGGTGGCCGACTTTGTGGTCGACAACTTCCTGACCCTGATCGGAGACGGACACGACTACTGATCGCAAGAAGGCTCGCGCACGCTCCGCGTGCGCCAAACAATGTCGCGCACAGGACCGCACGCGGAGAGACTCCAGAGAGGCTAAACTCATGATGCGCAGATCCACCGTTGTCTTTATTTCCTTACTCGGACTGCCGGCACCGCTATTGGCGCAAAATGCGCCACAGTTGCCGTCCGAGGCGCCTGCTGGCTTTGACACGCCGACCCTTGTTCAGAGTCCAGGCTCAAGAAGCTGGAGCAACGGAATTGCCGAGCCGCCTGGCGACACTTTTGGGCTCGATCAGCAGATCTACGAGACCTTGCACGATGTGAGCACAGGACTCGGTCCAGTGTTCAACGCGCGAGCATGTGTCGAGTGCCATCAAAACCCGGTAAGCGGCGGATCGAGCCAATTCACCGAGCTGCGGGCCGGCCATCGCGATGCAAACGGAAATTTCGTGAATCCCACGGTGCCAATCAACGGTGGCGTTGACCAGATTGCCGGCCGTTCCATAGTGAATGATCGCGCCGTCATCCCGGAGGCACAGGAACACATTCCAGTCACCGAGAATATTCGGGCACTGCGCGCAGCGCTCAACACTCTGGGAGATGGATTCGTCGAAGCGATTGACGACAGCACGCTGCTGGCAATCGCCGCACGCCAGCCTCAAATCAGCGCGGGCAGGATCCACGGCAAAGCCATCGAGGTGCCGGTTCTGGAGGCACCAGGCGAGTCGCGAGTCGGGCGTTTCGGCTGGAAAGACCAGCACAGTAGTCTGCTCTCGTTCATAGGTGACGCCTACTTGAACGAAATGGGCGTGACCAACCGACTGCGCCCGAAGGACACCACGACCGTCGGTAAGGTAACGTCAGATCCTGAGGACGTTCCGGACAATCTCGGCCTTGCCGATATCGATCATTTTGCGCAATTCATCCGGGGCACGAAGGTGCCGCCGCGCGATGCAGTCCTCGCGAGCACCGCGTCCGCTGTTGCTGGAGGGCGCTTGTTCGACAGCACCGGCTGCAGCACCTGTCATGTTTCCTCCATCACCACGGCCCGTCCCGGAACGGTCATTGATGGCGGAACGTTCGTCGTACCCGAGGCGTTGGGCAACAAGATCATTCATCCATACAGCGACTTCTTGCTGCATGACATCGAAACAGGTGATGGAATCGTACAGGCGGGGCCGCAGGATACAGCGAACAAGCTGCGCACGGCGCCCCTTTGGGGCCTGCGCATGCGCCCCCGATTCATGCATGACCTCAGGTCGCTGACGCTGCAAGAGGCCATCGAACGGCACGAAGGCGAGGCGAAGTATGTGATCGGCCAGTTCCGGGAACTGACGCCAGC
>Ga0209577_10006572_pt1 | contig 10745 bp, 12 predicted proteins | sample GraSoiAngelo_109_FD_185874 | JGI IMG/M metagenome (GOLD analysis project Ga0209577, IMG submission 185874) | Grasslands soil microbial communities from the Angelo Coastal Reserve, California, USA - 14_0903_12_20cm (SPAdes) (version 2) | ecosystem: Environmental > Terrestrial > Soil > Grasslands... | reverse complement strand
CTTGGCGAACGGCGTGCCGAGGCGCACTTCGTAATTCCCCGGGCGGGCAACATGGCCGGTGACGGAGAAGAGCTTAGTGCCGCCGTTATTGGGCTTGCCGAGGGCGAGGAAGGCGTCCGCCCCGCGGCGCATGATCCACGGCACCGCGGCGAAGGTCTCGGTGTTGTTGACCGTAGTCGGCTTGCCGTAGAGCCCATAGCTCGCGGGGAACGGCGGCTTGAAGCGCGGAAAGGCTTTCTTGCCTTCCAGCGACTCGAGCATCGCCGTCTCTTCGCCGACGATGTACGCGCCGTAGCCGGGAACGGCGTACAGCTCAAAGCCGAACTCCGAGCCGAGGATGTTCTTGCCGAGGTAGCCGGCGGCGTACGCCTCGGCGAGCGCTTCCTGGAACTGCTCGTAGATCTCCCAGATCTCGCCGTGGATGTAGTTGTAGCCGACGCCCGCACCCATGGCGTAGCCGCCGATGATCATGCCCTCGATCACCGCGTGCGGGTCGTAGCGCAGAAGGTCGCGATCCTTGCACGTGCCGGGCTCGCCTTCGTCGGAGTTGCAGACAACGTACTTCGGGCCGGTAAACTGGCGCGGCATGAACGACCATTTCAGCCCGGTCGGGAAGCCGGCGCCGCCGCGGCCGCGCAACGCGGACTTCTTTACTTCCGCAATGATGTCCTCGGGCTTCAGCTTGTCGCCGAGGATGCGCTTCAGCGCGGCATAGCCCTCGCGCGCCTCGTAATCCTTGAGGCGCCAGTTGCCACCGTCGAGGCCCGCCATCAGGATGGCGTCGGGTCCGTAAGCGAGCATCACTTCAGCTCCTCGAGGAGCCGGTCGAGCTTCTCGTTGGACATGTAGTCGCGCATCTTCTTGTTGTTAACCAGCACTACCGGCGCCATGGCGCACGCGCCCATGCATTCGCCCTCTTTCAGCGTGAAGCGCCCGTCGGGCGTGGTCTCGTTGAAATCGATGCCGAGCTTCTCGCGCAGATGATCGGCTGCGTGCAGCGCGCCCTGGAAGCCGCACGGCAGGCAGGTGCAAAGCGTGAGCGTGTACCGGCCCACGGGCTCGATGGTGAACATCGTGTAGAAGCTCGCCACCTCGTAGACCGCCACGGGCGGCATGCCGAGGTACTGGGCGACGTACTCCATCGTCTCGCTCGAGAGCCAGCCCTTCTCGTCCTGCGCGATGGCGAGCGCGCTGATCACCGCCGATTGCTTGCGCTCGGGCGGATACTTCGCGATCTCGCGATCGATTTTCTTGAGCGACTCGGCCGAGAGCATCAGACTTCGCCCTTCCAGTAATCGACCTCACCCGCCGCAGCCTCGGTCGAATGCCGCCATTTGCCGTCGTAGGCGATGATCTTTCCGGAGTCCGGGTATTCGCAGATCTCCGGATCGGTCATCGTGCTGATCGAGAGAAACGCGAGTTCGCCATCGGAATCGTTGACGATCTGATGCGCCGTGTCCGGCCCGCCGACCGGGCAGCAGATGATGTCGCCCGCCCGGATCCTGCGCGTCTCGCTGCCATAGCGCAGCGTGCCGGTTCCGGAGACGATGAAGAACACCTCCTCCTGCGCCCGATGGCTGTGGAAAGGGCAAGCGCGCTTGCCCGGCGGGAGCACGTCGTACGAGTAGCCGAGATCGCGCGCACCGACGAGCGGCCCGATGCGCGCGGAGTTCCATTCGAACTTGTCGCCCTTCGCGCCGTGCTCGAGTTTCAGCTCGTCGAGGTTGATGACGTTTCTCATGTCGCTTTTGCCCCCCTGATAAGGGGGGTGGCGCGAAGCGCCGGGGGGTTTCGGTTTCCAAAAAACAAAACCCCCCGCTCCCCCCGCGTACGCGGGGGTCGCTCCCCCCTTATCAGGGGGGCGGCAATTCGCCGGCTAGTCATCGATCGATCTCTCCGAAAACAATATCCTGGCTGCCGATGATCGCCACCGCATCGGCGATCATGTGCCCGCGCGCCATCTCGTCGAGCGCGGCGAGGTGGGCGAAGCCGGGCGCGCGGAGCTTCAGCCGATAGGGCTTGTTGGCGCCGTCGGAGATGAGATAGATGCCGAACTCGCCCTTCGGCGCCTCGACCGCAGCGTAGACCTCGCCTTCGGGAACATGCATGCCCTCGGTGACGAGCTTGAAGTGGTGGATGAGCTGCTCCATCCCGAGCTTCATCTCCTCGCGCGACGGCGGCGCGATCTTGTGGTCGTCGATCATCACCGGCCCGGGGTTCTTGCGCAGCCAGTCGATGCATTGTCTTACGATGCGATTGGACTGGCGGAACTCCTCGATGCGCACGAGGTAGCGGTCGTAGCAGTCGCCGTTCTTGCCCACCGGGATGTCGAACTGCATGCGATCGTAGACGGCGTAAGGCTGCTTCTTGCGCAGGTCCCATTCGACGCCCGAGCCCCGCAGCATCGGCCCGGTGAAGCCGAGCGCGAGCGCCCGCTCGGGCGGGACGACGCCGATGCCCACCGTGCGCTGCTTCCAGATGCGGTTCTCGGTGAGGAGCGTCTCGTAGTCATCGACGTACTTCGGGAAGCGCTCGGTGAAGTCCTCGAGGAAGTCGAGCAGCGATCCCTGGCGATTCTTGTTCAGCTCGCGCACGTCCTTCTCGTTCTTCCACTTGGACGCCTCGTACTGCGGCATGCGATCCGGCAGGTCGCGGTACACGCCGCCCGCCCGGTAGTAGGCCGCATGCAGGCGCGCGCCCGAGACCGCCTCGTAGGCGTCCATCAGGTCTTCGCGCTCGCGAAAGATCCGCGTCACCTCGTCGAACATGGTGCGGATGTATTTCGCGCGCTCGGGGATGTCGATGCCGAGGAGCCGCTCGATCGCCATCACGTAGGCGTGCTCGTTGCACATCATCGAGACGTAATCCAGGCGGTCCATGTACGGCACGGACTGCAGGAAGGTCTTGTGCTCGGCGAGCTTCTCGGTTGCGCGATGGAGGAGGCCGATGTGCGGATCGGCGCGCTGGATCACTTCGCCGTCGAGCTCGAGCACCAGGCGCAGCACGCCGTGCGCCGCCGGGTGCTGCGGGCCGAAGTTGAGCGTGTAGTTGCGAATCTCGGCCATTACTTGTCGGTATCGGCGTAGTGCGCCTCGCGCACGATGCGCGGCGTCACTTCGCGCGGATCGATGGTCACGGGCTCGTACACCACGCGCTTCTGCTCCGGGTCGTAGCGCATCTCGACGTGGCCGGAGAGGGGGAAATCCTTGCGGAAAGGATGCCCGACGAAGCCGTAGTCGGTGAGGATGCGCCGCAGGTCGGGATGCCCCTCGAAAACGATGCCGTAGAGGTCGAACGCCTCGCGCTCGAACCAGTTCGCCGCCGGCCACACGTCGACGAGCGAGGCGAGCACCGGGAACTCGTCGTCCGGGCAGAACGCGCGCACGCGCAGCCGGAGGTTCTTGCTCACGGAGAGAAGGTGCACGACGGCGGCAAAGCGCGGGCCTTCCCGCGGCCGGTCGCCATAGGCGGCGTAGTCCACGCCGCAGAGGTCGATGAGCTCCTCGAACGCGAACTCGTCGCGCAGCCGTTCGGCCACGGCGCGATAGTCGGCCGCCGGCACCTCGAGGGTGAGCTCGTTCAGCCGCTCGCGCGGCTGCACGCCGGCCTGCACCAGCGCGTCATGAAGCTTCTGCAGCCGGGGCGTCATCTAGCGGGCGATGGTATTAGTGCGCTTGATCTTGTTCTGCAGTTGCACGATGCCGTAGAGCAGCGCCTCAGCGGTCGGCGGGCACCCGGGGACGTAGATATCGACCGGCACGATGCGGTCGCAGCCACGCACGACTGAGTAGGAGTAGTGGTAATAGCCACCGCCGTTGGCGCACGAGCCCATCGAGATCACCCAGCGCGGCTCGGCCATCTGGTCGTAGACCTTGCGCAGCGCCGGCGCCATCTTGTTGCACAGCGTCCCGGCGACGATCATGACGTCGGACTGCCGCGGGCTCGGGCGGAACACCACGCCGAAGCGGTCGAGGTCGTAGCGCGCCGCGCCCGCGTGCATCATCTCCACCGCGCAGCAGGCGAGCCCGAAGGTCATCGGCCAGAGCGACCCGGTGCGCGTCCAGTTGACAACCTTGTCGATGGTCGTGGTGGCGAAGCCTTGCTGAAGTACGCCTTCTATTCCCATTCCAATGCGCCTTTCATCCACTCGTAGACGAAGCCCACGGTGAGGATGGCGAGGAAGAGCATCATCGAGAGGAATCCCGCAAGGCCGATGTCGTTGATCACCGTGGCCCAGGGGAAGAGGAAAGCGATCTCCAGGTCGAAGAGGATGAAGAGGATCGCGACGAGGTAGTAGCGCACGTCGAACTTCATGCGCGCGTCCTCGAACGCCTCGAAGCCGCACTCGTAGGGCGAGAGCTTCTCCGGGTCGGGCCGGTTGGGCGCGAGGAGCTTGCCCAGCACCATCGGCACGACGCCGACGAGCGCGCCGACCACCAGGAAGAGCAGAATCGGAAAGTACTCAGCGAGCATGGCTTGTGGTGCCCACGAGCAGACTCGAACTGCTACGGCTTTTTAGGCCACTAGCCCCTCAAGCTAGCGTGTCTACCAATTTCACCACGTGGGCGCAGCCCCAAATTATCCTCTAAAAATCACTGCGGTACCTGCTTGTCGCTTGGCGGTTGCGCAGGCGCGGCGCCTTGCGGCTGCGGCTCTGGCTTCGGCACGTCGGCCGCTGGCTTCTGCGATGGCGCCGGCACTTGCTGCTGCTGGCGGATGACGTCGATCACGCCACCGCCCTCTTCCGCGGGCTTGCGCGTCGCGGTGTATGCGAGCGCGAGGCTTAAGATGAAAAAGAGCGCCGCGAGAACTGCTGTCGTACGCGACAGGAAATTGGCGGAGCCGGTGGCGCCAAAAAGACTGCCCGAGGCGCCGCCGCCGAAGCCTGAGCCCATGTCCGCGCCTTTGCCGTGCTGTAGCAGCACGAGCCCGATGATCGCCAGCGCGACGAGTACGTGTAAGACAATTAAAACGGTAGTCAGCATTCTCCAGTCACCTCTTTGCGCCTGCGGCCGCGCGCAGGATCGCCAGGAAATCCGCCGCCACGAGCGACGCGCCGCCGATCAGGCCGCCGTCGACGTCCGGCATCGCGAAAATCGCGGCAGCGTTCTGCGGCTTCACACTGCCGCCGTACAGAATCGGCGTGTCGCGGGGCAGCCGTTCGCGCAGGAAGGCGTGCACTTCCTGCGCCTGCTCGGGCGTCGCGTTTCGCCCGGTGCCGATGGCCCACACCGGCTCGTACGCCACGACGCCGGCAGTGAACGCCACCGCGCCCAACTGGCGCGCCACCACCTCCGTGGTTCGCCCGGCGTCGCGCTCGGCGAGCGTCTCGCCCACGCACAGGATGGGTGTGAGGCCCGCCTTGCGCGCGGCGGCGAATTTCGCCGCTACCTGCGCGTCCGTCTCGCCGTAGAGCTGGCGGCGCTCGGAATGCCCGACGATCACATAGCGACAGCCGAACTCGGCGAGCATCGCCGCCGACACTTCACCGGTGTAGGCGCCCTGCGCGTGCTCGGCTACGTTCTGTGCCCCCCACGCAATCGCCGTACCGCGCAGCCGCTCGGCAACCTGGGCGAGATACGGAAAAGGGGGACAGATCGCGCATTGCGCGCCCGCCGCGTCCACGACGGCCACGATCGCGTCCAATAGCGCGCGGATCGTCTCCCGGCTGCCGTGCATCTTCCAGTTGCCGGCAACCAGCCGGGTGCGTGCCATGCGCGTGAATTTTACCGCATCGCACTATGCGTCCCGCACATTGCGCTTAACACAAGCGCCGGAAAATCCGGCGCACCCGGGCGAAGTGGCAGAGTGGGGAGATGCTACGGTCTGCAATGCCGTCCACGTTGGTTCGAATCCAACCTTCGCCTCCAAGCTTTTTCCGGTGAATTAGCTCTCCGGGGCTAAGCGCTGTCTCCGACACGTCATCAAATCCGCGTTATAGTCCGTAACGCACGAGGGATTGTCCGATCGCCGAGCGAGCGCCGATAGCTCGCCGGGATCGGCAAGCCCCTTGGGCAGCTCCTCTCTAGAATCTCCGGGCGTGCTCCCGGAGCAAACCCAGGTTCTGATCGTCGGCGGCGGCCCTTGCGGGCTGATGCTCGCCAACGAGCTTGGCCGGCGCGGCATCGCAACCGTCGTGCTAGACCAAAAGCCGGGCACCGCATTCAATCCGCAGGCGAATGCCACGCAGGCGCGCACCATGGAGCTCTACCGGCGCCTCGGCTTCGCCGACGAGATCCGCGCGCTTGGCCTGCCGACGGACTTTCCGACCGACATCGCCTACTTCACGCGCTTCGCGCGCCACGAGCTCGCGCGCTTCCGGCTGCCCTCGGCGCGCGAAGCGCGGCAGATGGTGAGCACGCTCTCCGGCTCCTGGAGCGCCGCCGAGCTGCCGCACCGCGTGGCGCAGAAGTACGTCGAGCAGGTACTGCGGCGTCACGCCGAGCGCGTCGCCGCCGTGCACTACGGCTGGCGCGTCGCGCGCTTCGCCGACAAGGGCGACCATGTGGAAGCACAAGCAGAGCCAGTAAATGGCGATCGGCCGGTCGCCATCCGCGCGGCGTACCTCATCGGTGCCGATGGGGCGCGCAGCCTCGTGCGCCAGGCGATGGGCTGGCGCTATAGCGGCGAGACCGGCGTGGTGCGCGACTTCGTCGGCGGGCGCATGTATGCGGTGTACTGCCGCGTGCCGCAGTTCTATCGCGCCGTGCCGCATGCGCCAGCGTGGATGAACGTCAGCTTCAATCCCGAGCGCCGCTCGTTCATGCCGGCCATCGACGGGAAGAGCGAGTTCGCCTTCCACACGCAGCTCAAGCCGCACGAGCACGAGGAGCGCATCGATGAGCGCGCCGCGGCGGCGATGGTGCAGCAGGCTATCGGGGCGGCGCTCGAGGTCCAAGTGCTCGCCCGCGACACCTGGACCGCCGGCCATGCGCTCGTCGCCGAGCGCTACGCCGAGGGCCGCGTCTTTATCGGCGGCGACGCCGCTCACCTCTTCACACCGACCGGCGGTCTCGGCTACAACACAGCGGTGGAGGACGCGGTGAATCTCGGCTGGAAGCTCGCGGCGGTGCTGAAAAGGCGCGCCGCGCCGCGGCTGCTCGAGACCTACGAGATCGAGCGCAGGCCGCTCGCCGTGCGTAACACCACGTACGCAAAGCGCTTCGCCGATTCGCTCGGCAACTTCCAGCCGGTCGCCGAGATCGAGGACGATACGCCGGCAGGCGCCGGGGCGCGAAAGCTCGCCGGCGAATATCTCGCTGCGCATGGGCGGGCGGAGTTCAATATTCCGGGCATCACCTTCGGCGGCCGCTATGACGGCTCGCCCGCGATCATGACCGACGGGACCACGCCGCCGCCGGAGACCGCGAACAGCTATACGCCCACGGCCTGCCCGGGTGGCCGGCCGCCGCACTACTGGCTGCCTGACGGCACCTCGCTCTACGACCTCTTCGGCTTCGAATGGACATTGCTGTCATTCGCTGACAGGCCGCGCGAGACGGCGGCCGATGTAAAAATCGTCGACGTGCACGACCCCGCGCTGCGCGAGCTTTACGGCGCCGACTTCGCCCTCATCCGGCCCGACCAGATCGTCGCCTGGCGCGGCGAGAGCGCGCCGGCCGCCTTGCAGGCCTTGGAGACGCTGCGTGGCTGAGCATCACGAGCACCACCATCATCACCATGAGCGGCGCGCCGGCGCGACGCTCGCCGTTGCGGCGCTCGCCACGATCGCCTACGGCGTGGTCGAGGCGCTCGGCGGCTGGTGGACGGGGTCGCTCGCGCTGCTGTCCGATGCCGGCCACATGCTCACCGATGGCGCGGCGCTCGGCCTCGGCGCGCTCGCCGCGTGGATCGCGCGCCAGCCGCCGTCGGCGCGGCACTCGTACGGGCTTGGCCGCGCCGAGATCGTGGCCGCGCTCCTCAACGCCGGCGCGATGCTTGTCATCATCGTCGCGCTCGGCTACGAGGCGATCGTGCGCCTGCGTGCGCCGGCGCCGGTACAGGGCGCCGTCGCGGCGCTCATCGCCGCCGCCGGGCTCGCGCTCAACCTCTTTGTCATGCGCCGGCTCACCCCGCACGTGCACGACATGAACGCGCGTGCCGCGCGGCTGCACGTGCTGGGCGACGTCCTGGGCTCGGTCGCGGCGCTCGCTTCGGGCACAGTGATCGCGCTGACCGGCTGGACGCGCATCGACCCCCTCGCCTCGCTCGCCATCTGCGTGCTGATCGCGTTCTCGAGCGTGCGGCTGCTGCGCGAAAGCCTGCATGCGCTTATGGAGGGCGTGCCGCGCGGCATGTCGGTGGAGGCGATCGGCGGCGAGATGGCGCGCGTGGACGGCGTGCTCTCGGTGCACGACCTGCACGTCTGGACGCTCTCGGGCAGCCGCACCGCGCTTTCCGCGCATGTCGTCGTGCGCAGCCTCGGGCAATGGGAGCGCACGCTCGTCGAGCTGCAGCAGCGGCTGCACGAGCGCTTCGGCATCGACCACGTCACGCTGCAGCCGGAGACCGCCACGCGGCCGCTGGTACGGCATTGAGCGGCGCAATTGAGGCGCCACCGCGCCTCGGAATGCAGGTATTCTTGCGGCCATAAAGGCGCGTCCAGGTAACGCGCCGGGGGGTGGCCGTACACAAGGGGATGAAGCGCGTTCTGGTAGTGCATTTTTCCCAGACCGGCCAGCTCGCGCGCGTGGTGCATGAGCTCGTCTCGCCGCTCGCGCGGGCCGAGGACATCGAGCTGGTCGAAGAGGTGCTGCGGCCGCGGCGCCCCTATCCCTTTCCATGGCCGTTCTGGCGCTTCCTCGACGCCATGCCGGAAAGCGTGCTCTTGGAGCCGCCCGAGCTCGAGCCGCTTACCGTGCGGCCCGACGAGCACTTCGATCTCGTCATCCTCGCCTACCAGGTCTGGTATCTCGCGGCGGCAGGCCCGGCGGCCGCGTTCCTGCAGAGCGAGGCGGGCCGCGCGCTGCTGCGCGATCGACCGGTGGTAACCGTGATCGCGTGTCGCAATATGTGGCTCGTTGCGCAGGAGGCGGTGCAGCGCCTGATCCGCGACGCGGGCGGCGTACTGCGCGACAACGTCGTCTTCACCGATCGCGCGGGCGTGCTGGCGAGCTTCATCACCACGCCGCGCTGGCTCCTCACCGGCAAGCGCGACGGCCTGTTCGGCTTGCCGCCCGCCGGCATCGCCGAGAGCGATATCGCCAACGCCGGGCGCATCGGCCACGCGCTGCTCGGCGCGCTGCGCGATGGCCGCGAGCGCACTGCCGCATCGATGCTTGCCGGGGTCGGCGCCGCGGCGGTGGATAAGCGACTGATCCTGAGCGAGCGCGCCGGCCGACGCGCCTTCGCCGTGTGGGCGCGGCTCATCCGCCTCGCCGGTCCCGCCGGCGCGTGGACCCGCCTGCCATTGCTCGCGCTCTTTTGCGCATACCTCGTGGCGATGATCCTGGTGGTGGTGCCACCGAGCCTCCTTGCCCAGCGTCTGCTATGGAGACGCTGAGCGTGCAAACGGGCAATGCCGTCTACATCACGCGCAGCGCGAGCTGCCTGCCAAATGCGCCGGTCGAGAACGACGCCGTAGAAGCGATTCTCGGGCAGGTCGGGCCGCGGCCCTCGCGCGCGCGGCGCGTCGTGCAACGCTCGAACGGCATCCGCCGACGCTATTACGCGATCGATCCGGCCACGGGACGGCCGACCCACAGCAACGCCAGCCTGACCGCGCAAGCGGTGCGCGGCCTGCTCGGCGATGGCTTTGCGCTCGAGGACCTGGCGCTCCTCGCCTGCGGCACGTCCAATCCGGACCAGTTGATGCCGAACCACGCCGTGATGGTGCACGGCGAGCTTGGCGCGTCGCTCTGCGAGGCGGTCGCTACCGCCGGGGTGTGCATCTCCGGCGTCACGGCGCTCAAGTACGCGTGGATGTCGGTGCTGACAGGTGCCGCGCGCAACGCGGTCGCCACCGGCTCGGAGACGGCGTCGCTTGCGCTACGCTCGCAGAACTACGACAGCGCGCGCGCCGACGATGTGGCCGCCCTGGAGGCGCAGCCGCAGCTCGCGTTCGACCGCGACTTCCTGCGCTGGATGCTCTCCGACGGCGCGGGCGCGCTGCTCCTCGAGCCCGCGCCGCGTCCGGGACTCAACCTGCGCATCGAATGGATCGAAGTGTTCTCGTATGCGCACGAGCTCCCCGCGTGCATGTACCTCGGCGCGAAGAAGCAGCCCGACGGCAGCCTCGCCGGCTGGGCGCAGTTTCCCGCGCACGAGCGCGAGGGGCAGGACCTTTTCGCCATCATGCAGGACGTGCGGCTGCTGAACGAGGCCGTCGCGGATTACACGCTGGTGAAGCCGCTCGCGCGGCTGAAAGCCCGCCGCTCGCTCAGCGCCGACGAAGTGAGCTGGTTCCTGCCCCACATGTCCTCGGAGTATTTCCGTCCGCAGCTCGCCGAAGGCCTCGCGCGCGCGGGATTGCCCATCGCGCCGGAGCGCTGGTTCACCAACCTCGCCACGGTAGGCAACACCGGCTCGGCGGCGTTTTATCTCATGCTGGACGAGCTCGTGAAGAGCGGCCGGGTGCGCCACGGCGAGCGGCTGCTCGCCTTCGTGCCCGAAAGCGCGCGCTTCTCGAGCGCCTTCATCTCGCTGCGCGCCAACGCGCATGCGTGAGCGCGACGTGCCGCAGGAAGGCAACGCCACGCTCGCGGGCCACCGCAAGGCTGTCTACGCCGTAGGCGAGGACGGGAAGC
>Ga0209577_10006571_pt1 | contig 10745 bp, 6 predicted proteins | sample GraSoiAngelo_109_FD_185874 | JGI IMG/M metagenome (GOLD analysis project Ga0209577, IMG submission 185874) | Grasslands soil microbial communities from the Angelo Coastal Reserve, California, USA - 14_0903_12_20cm (SPAdes) (version 2) | ecosystem: Environmental > Terrestrial > Soil > Grasslands ... | reverse complement strand
TGCGAACATCAAGGTGACTCGTTTCATCGTTTCTCCTTTATTACTCGTCTTCCTCTCCGATCGTCCCATCGGCGAACATGCCAACCAAGTCTGTACGAATCAGTCCGCTCGTGTTTAAGCTTCGGCAAGAATGGTGTCAATTACTCGTAACACCTAGCAGAAGCAGCTAGCGAATGTGTCTAGCTGATTTGATTAGAGACGAACGTGTTTCTGATTCAAAGCCGAAGCCTCTGGCGGTTTCACACGCCGAAACACCTGTCCTTCCGACCAGTAGTGAGGATCTCGAACAGTTCGGAGACTACTAATGAGATCCGCTTTACATGTCAACAAAGCAACGTGGCTATCTTCGGGCTCCAATTCCGCCCCCTCATCATAAACTTTCGATTCGGAGTGATCGTCTAGTTTTCCTCACGTTCCTGACGATTCTGTTGGCCGTACCTCAACCGCTGGCCACGGCTCAGAGTACTCCAGAGGGCGCGCCGGCAAGCATCCTGGGGGCCGCGGCTAGAAACAGCGTGTCCTCGAAGAACCATACAGTTCCCGCAGCGACCTTCGAGGACGGGGCACAGTTCACCGCCCCGGTACCAGACCCAACGGGCAGCGTAGCCAGCGAGACTACGCTCATGCTCAATCACGTTACCCTCGTGCCAGTCGATGCCAAGAATGGAGCTGTCGAGGGCTATGACGGCACGATTCCCCGAGCAATGCAGATCAAGTGCATTCTTCTCGAGGTGACCCTTTGTCACGCTGTTCATGACAAACCAATGCTCGCCCTGACGACGGTGCAGACCGTTGTGTTGGTTTCCGACGGTGTGACCACCAGGCAATTCGTTAAGCGCGGGTATGTCGAGGTTGATCCGCTTGCAAGGATCCTGATCGGGCGCAATCCCACTTGGGGGCGCATGGCTCCGTTAGGAGCCGTTCAGATCGTCGCCAGCGTGTGGGTCGCCGAGCGAATGAAAACTAGCCGGCACATTTGGGTCAGGCGTTTGTGGTGGGTGCCTCAGATGATCGAAATAGCGGCCAACGGATTTTCAGCAGAGAGCAATCTGACCCTACATCGGTGAAGGAGAGTTGCCGTACTCGGGGTTCCGACCAGCAAGGAATAAAAGTTACGCCAGTGGATAACGAGATTAGCGGCTCGGAGCGTCCGGTGCTAATTGCTAATGGAAGTAGCTCACGTGTAGGGCTGTGCCCACTAAACCGAAGACATCGCGCACGTCCTGCAGGATCTCGTGAAACTGACGCGAAAGGCTTCTTGTATGCCTTGGGAGTTAGTTCGGGAAGTATCCTTCCTTAGCTCGCATGCGATAGCTTTTAATTCCCTTCACCACCAGGTCGATCTTGCGCCATTTTCCGTCTGCAGGGCCAGACGGGGGCTGGTAGCTGATCATGTATAGGTGCTGCAGGTCCTGGCTGATTTTACCGAAGACCTGTTCGATATCACCAGGCTTGTTGGCCTGATACGTGGCACCGCCGGTGCGCTGACTCAAGTCAATGAGGAGCCCCTTCAGCTTTGTAGAATTCGTGGCTTCCCCCTCAGCGATCGCATAAAGCGGTATGCCTACCTTCTTGGCACGAGTGACGGCCGACTGAGCATTCAAGATACTGGCATTGTCGTCGCCGTCGGTGAACACGACGAGAGCCTTCTTGCCCGGCCGCTTCGCAACCTCTAGCGTGGTCTCAGCAATCGCGTCGAACAAAGCCGTCCTGCCTTGCGCGCGCGTCCGCAACATGGCGCGCTTTGCGGCGTCCTTGTCGTTAGTGAATTCCTGGCGGACGGCTAGGCGCTCATCGAAGGTATAGATGGCGACCGAATCCCGCGGGGCGAGATCGTCGATCAATTTCGCGACAGAGTTCTTCACCCGAGGAAGGGCATCGGTCATGCTGCCAGTTGTATCCAGCAGGATAGCGCAAGAAAGAGCCTGGATGTTGGTTTCGAAGCTCGTGATCTGCTGGGGTTTTCCGTCTTCAAAGAGCTCGAAGCGGTCGCGAATGAGATCGTCGATATAGTGGCCCTTTTGGTCATAGATTGTGGCATAGACCTCGACCGAACGAGCCTCCACCCTTATGACGCCAGAGGACTGTTGGCCATCTGCGGAAAAAGAGATCGACGCAGCGATCGACCAAGAGCACAAGCATATCGAAACGATGTATTTCCTCATTTGTTGAGCGCCTGCTGCAGGTCGTCGGGCGTAATCGATGCGTAAGCGGCCAGCTGCGAACGCCAGTCCCCGAAATCGGTCATGCGGGCAGCGAGGAAGGCCTTGGCGGCAAGCGTTTCAGCCACATCGGCGAGAGCCTTGGGCTCCACGCCGATGCTGTCGGCGCGGAAGGCGAGGAAGAGTTTGAACTCGGCCGACCGTTCGGCCATTTCGTCGGGCAACAGGTGCCGTTCATATACTTCATAGGGCGCGTCGCGTAGCAGATCCGGGTGGGCGCAACCGAAGGCGTGGTAGGTAATGGCACCCAAAACGCGCAGGCGCGAACCATCGTTAGTGGCGGCGACAGATCGGAGCGTACTCGTGACGGGCGAGGACCAAGGGTCGGTTTTGAAACGATCGAGATACCTACCGCCCAGCACGAAAAGGTCCGGCACAGTGATCGAGTCCCAAATCTTGCGCCAATCCTTGACCTCGATACCGTTTAGCAGTTCACTGCGGCGGGTGGGTGACAAAAGCCCCAACGTCTCCTCGCTTAACCCACGCAGTGCCTCTGGGAGTCGTGCTGACTCAAAGATCCACTCACGCGCGACCTCGATACGGAGTGTCACCAAGCGCTGGTCGGACTCTTTGAGACGGTCCCAGTTGGCACTGCGAATCGCGGCGATTTCCGCGCCGACTACCGCGGTGGCGGCGGGACTACCAGCTCTCCACCGAGCGCCGGCGGCCGAGCCGGCCGCCAGCGCAAATGTTGCGAATCCCCCGGAAAAGTAGCTACCCGATCCATCACTATCAGGGCGAAAGTCCGATTCTGGGTTCGTGTGAGCCTCTGCCTCGTAGAAGTTGAAATACCGATGCTTGCGAACCAGTAGGGGGTCTTCTGAAACGACAAGGTCGGATGGGCGCAGGAAGTATGCGTAGATTGGACCGGCGAGGGCGGTGGTGACCTGAGGCTCGAGGGTTGCCAGCAATTCAGCGCAAAGCTTTTCGATTTCCTTGCGGTTGACTTTGGATTTGGAGGCCTGCCGAACTAACTGACCGACTACTAGGCGCACTGGCGCAGGGTCATAGCGAACGATGGACTGCTTTTCTTTCTCGTTGATCTTCGTTGCCTTCGGTATTTCCACCGAATGCAGGCCAGCGACACCCTTTTGGATTGTGGCGATCCCGCCTGAGAGCTTGGCCGCACCGTCGTAGATGGAGAACAGGTCCGTCAGGCTCGGAATCTCTTGCGCATCCAGAACTTGTTGGAACTCTATCGCCCTCCGGCTCCCGGGTTGGGCACGAGGACCCAGCAGGCAGGAACGCATCTTGTCATCCGGCGAGGTTTCCTTCTCTTCCCGCTGACAGTTGCTCAGGATGGAGCGGACCGAGTCGAGCGACGCAGCCGTGTACGCGGCATCGTCAGACGCGGAGGAGAAGTGATCGCAGACGTAACGAAAGAGTTTGGCCGCCTGGTCATCGGTAATTGCCTCGCGGCGATTGAGCAGACAGATCAATTCGATCAATGCGTGCAACTGGCCGAACTGAAGATTCGCGTCGCTTGGTGAGTGCGATTTGATCCGCTCAAGTGCCGCAAAGAACAAGCGGAAGTCAGAGGCTTCTAGTGCCGTGAGGTCAGTGAAATAGGCATACGCGCCAAAGGAGTCGCTATAACGCTGGGCCAGCAGCAAGGCGGACTCTTCGTCGAGCGGCCTGGCGCGGTGAGCGTTAATCCGCGATACTGCGAGAAAGTTATCGAGTTCCGTGTGGCGCGCGGCCTTGTCCTTGTAACGAGTTTGCGCGAGGCGAACCAGAATGACATCCTCCACCTCTGGCGCTACCGTTTTAGAGACTCGCTTGAGCAACCTTGCGGCTTGCTCGGTCGACGAATGGCCCTGGGCAACCATCCAGACCTCGGCTGAGCCTGGGAAATCGATGTGGCCGGTACCATCGAGAGGCACGGAACGTAAGAACTCCGTGAAGGTTGAGTCGACATGCTGGGTAAAGAGCCCTCTCTCTGCGAGTCCCGCCGATGTGAAGAGTTTGTAGAATTGTGTGGTGCGAGACAGGCTGGCAGTAAAAAACGCCTGGTGCGGGAAGTCTAACTCGGACAGCGTGAAGAAGAACGCAAGCAACCTCCCGTCGTCGCGGTCGAGCAGGGCACGAAAGAAGGCTCCGGGCTTATCGGGACTGGCCCCCAGGAGATGAGCCCAAATCGACTCGGCATTTGGTCCTCCCGGGACTGCTGCGTGGGCGCCTTGCAGAGCCAAGGCCGGCGCGTAAAGAAAGAGCAGATCGGCATAATTGTCGCAGAGGGTTTTTATATTGACTGCCGACAGGAGCTCGGAAACCGACTTCCTGTCGAGCAAACTTAGGCCAACGTAAAGGCGGGCCATCATCGGCATATGCAAAAGAGCCGTCGCAAAGCCTCCCGGATCCTTGCCATTGGCGTAGAACGCGTCGCGCCACACTTTTTCGTTGGGATAGACGGGAACTGATTCGTACGGAATTTCAAGCGAGTAGGGCTTGCCGGCTTGAAGGGCGGCCCGAATTCCGAGTTCGTCCACAGCCAAAGCCGAGAGTGTTTCTTGTTGGCGCGCCTTGGACTTGCTCTCCCCGCGATCGAGTTCTACTTTACCCTTTGACTCGCGCATCGTAATGCCGAGTGTGCTCAGAACCTTCTCCGTGGTGCGTCGGGCGTCCTTTCCACTGAGGGCGAGCGTAATGACGACGCTGTTGCCATCTCGTTTCCCGAACGCAGCGAGAGCAGCGATCCGTTGAAAATGCTCCTCGATGGCTTCGGCATACAGGTGGCTATTAGCATCGGGATGTGTTCCGATTTGATCGACGAGGGTTCGGGCGTATTCGGCGAAGAACCGGTCCGGCGGAATCCCTTCCTTGGTGTGCGCCGCGAAGGCAAGAGCCTCCAGCCCTCCGGGAACCAAGGTGGTGCTGTCCGCGCGCGTTTCTGTGCCCAACAGGCCACGGAACTCTTGACGGTCTGCCGACCCCAGTGCGGCGGCGAATGCTTGGGCCTGTTTCAAATCCCCATCGCGCATGGAGACGGCGAACCCCCGCTCGATCACGCGCAATCGTTCAGGTGAAGATGCGGAAAGCGATTCAACCGACCGCGCATAAGCGCCCGCAGCCGAGGGGCCATAGCTGTCTTCGGCGCTCGCCAGGCGTGAAAGAAGAACAGGATCCTGCACCGCGGCGGCGCCTTCTTTGAGAGCGCGGCGGGCCTGGTACATCTGGCCCTGTTTTTCGAGAGCGTCCGCCTTGACGATATAGAAGTCCGCGAACTTCGGTGCCACCAAAATCCCCGCCTCGGCTGCTTGAAGCGCACCACGAGCATCGCCCGATTCAAAAAGGAGTCGTGCGACTCGGCTGTGCGCTTGTGTGGAATCCGGCTGCACTTCAAGCACCCGCTTCCAAGCCGCAAGCGCTTCGGTGGGTTGTCGTAAACTGTCCAGGCTCTGCGCGAATTGCACGCGAAGAGACGGTTCAGGTGGAAAGTTGGCGATGACTCGACGGGCCAACTCCTGAGCCCTGCCGTCCTGTTGCGAAGCGAGATAGAGGCGGATAAGGGATGTACCTTCCGGAATGTGAAGGCCACCGAGCGCCAGCGCTTCCTCAAAAGAATGGATGGCAAGGGGGGAATCTCGCAAGCGCTCAGCCACCTGGGCCTGGAGAAACCATAGATCCTGGCGCTTATTATCGGCCCGGACGGCTTGATCGAGGTAAAGGAGCGCACTCCGATCATCATTGCGAGCGAGGAGGATGCGCGCGTAATCCTCGGATGCTTGCGGCGTAAGCGTTCCTAATTCGCCGGCGTGCTTCAACGCGGCTGCGGCTTTGTCGAGCTCGGAACCGAGCACCAGATCATGGCCGAGAGCGGCATAGCTGCCGCTGTCTAGAGGATTCACTTCCGTCAAGGATGCTCGCAGGCGGGCCGCAATGGCGTAATCCTTGAGCTTTTCGTAGAAGGCAGCCGCGGTGAGCAGTGCACCCGCATCGCGGGGGTTCGCCTCCAACGTTGCCGCAATGTCCTCGCGAAGACGGCGAGTATCGTCCTCGCTGACCGGCGCCTGACCTAGCAAAGCAGTTGCTTCTGCCGCCTTGGCTCGCATTTCAGAGTAAAGTTCTACCGGGGGAAAGAGCGCACCATGCGCCGCAGCTATATCGGGTACTTCCAGAAGCTCATGCCCTTCTTTATCCGTTACGACAGAGCGGAAGACGACGAATCCGGCCGATGGCGCGGCAGGCGTCCAATCTAATTGGACGAAGGATTGCAATGAATCTTGTTGGAGTGATGCGGACAAATCACTCAAGGAGCCTCGGAATATCGTGCCACCGGTTGACTGAAAGAGGGGAAGCCAGGCGTCATTTCCACCGTTGGGTGCGAACCAACTGACCTGCACATGCTGACTACCGAAGGCCCGTAACAAAATTGCGGAAGCGTAATCCAGAGTTGGGGGGTCCAAGGCGGGAAAGTTGCCGAGTAAGAGCACGCTTGACCAGTCCGTTCCCAATTGCGAGGCGCTGGCCGAAAGGGCCTCGAAGATAGCTGACGGAGAGGAAGTCGCAGATGTATCAGCTGGGGGTGGGATGTCGTCGAGCGTGCGCTTCAGGACTGCTCGATTAGCAAAAGGACCGGCAACCGCCAGCGAAGTGTTCCGGAGCAGCGCAATCCGCAGGGGGCGTCCACGCAGGGAACCGTAAAACACCAGCAGGCCGTTCTTGGTGTTCTCGAGCTCCGCCGGGCTGAGCGTGTCTGCAAGCAAGACGATGGTGACCGGCGCTGAGAGTTTTACGGCAAAGGAACTCGGGTCGGCCGTACCAGCATATGTCTTGACTGGAGAGAACTCGGGATTAGGCTGGGAAGAAAGGCGCAGGAGAACAACCGAAGAAGCCCGCGCAACACCGAAAACCGAAAGCATGAGGACACAGACTGCCCCTGCTAGTGAGCGGGAGAACAATTCTATTCCCTCGGAATCTTGTCACTTGCCGTTGAGCGATCATCGTTCAGGTGGCCGTGGAACTGAACACAATGAGACCACAGACGAGAGCCTTCAACGCTTCGCGGCCTGATCAAGGAGCCTCGTTTTCGACGCGCCTTGAGACCTGAGTGCAATGGACGAAATGCTATGTTGGCTGACTTCGAGAGTCAAGAACCAAGAATCAGCTGACGCCACGTCATCGTTCCGTCATGGAAATCATGAAGCTTCGCGATGAGTGTTCCCTCTCACAACATCCAATCGTCCGGTAATCTTGGTTTGGCGCCGAAGCCGTACTGCGGGCCAGTCAAATCCATTGCGAGGTCAGGGGTCATGGGGCCCAGACTTTGGTTTTTCCCGGCAGGGTTGTTATCAGAGAACCCGCCTGGGATGACTGTGCTGATACCCCGCGTCATTCCGTCTCTCGCGTATGCGCTTCCTTGCGGGCTTGAGATGACCATGCACACACCCGGTCGCGCCCCTCGTGTTTCGCTTGGTACAGAGCCTGATCAGCCGCTCGCAGAATCTCGGTGGCTGTCAGGCCGTCGTCTGGGAAAACAGCCACGCCCATCGAAAGGCTGACCGTCCCCAAAACCTGGCCGGCGTACTGTACGTCCAGTTGTTTGACTTCTTCGCGCAGGATCTCGGCTCGCTGGAGAGCAGCATCCAAAGAGGTATCCGACAGGACGAGTGCGAACTCTTCTCCGCCGTAACGGCAGGCAATGTCCTGCCCTCGAGTCCGCTTTTTCAGGCAGTCTCCCAGGGCACGCAGCAGAGTATCGCCTGCCTGGTGGCCAAAGGTATCGTTAAAGTGCTTGAAGCGGTCGATATCCATCATGATAACGGCAAGATATTTCTGGTTGCGATGCGCCCGGCTCATCTCTCGTTCCAGCGATTCCTCCATGTATCGACGGTTGAAGAGACCGGTGAGCGTGTCGCGAATGGACTGATTGCGAAGGCTCTCCCTCAATTTCAGATTCGCCAGTGCTAGAGCGATCTGTTCGGCGAGGACAGCGGTCAATCGTTGTTCGGCCTCCGCTGAATATCGCAACGTGGGTTCTTGAGGTCTAGCCTCAATGCGCGGCACCTGAAGATGCAAAATCCCAAGTGCCTCGCCCTGTGCCATAAGTGGCATGCATAGAGACTCTAACAAACTCGCCGGATCAGTGTGCCGACAACTATTTGTCGATCCATCGTGTTTGAACCTATGTGGCTGGCCTCGGCGTAGCGCCCAGCAGTCGTCTGGCGCGAAGACGCGTTCACCACAAGCGGACTCACCCCAAGCGGCAACCGTCTCCACGACGTTTCTAGAGGCGCTGAGTATGTAGAGCGCACCCACCCGTTCCGGCAATAGTTGCTGGACTGACCTGCCAATGACGGCAAACGCTTCGTCGGCGGTTTGACAAGATTGAAGCCAGTTCCCCATTTCGCTCAAAAGAGTGATTTCTTTGGATCGTTGCTGCAACTCTTGCACCCGCCCGGCCAATTCCTGGTTCGCTTGCTGGAGCCTGGCCTCAGCCAGTTTGCTCTCCGTGATGTCTTGAACTGTTCCAAGCACGCGTAGTGGCTTCCCGGTCTTCTCGTCATGGACGACGTCGAACTGCCCCCGGATGATGCGCTCAGTGTGGTCGGGCCGGACGATCCGATAATCGAGACTGTGTGACTTTCCATCTCGGATCGCCGTCACCATGACGCTGCGCAGGCGGTCTCTGTCGTCAGAGTGTGCAGCGCGGAGCAATGCGGCGGCCGATGTGTCGATCCGTCCAGGCTCATAGCCGAAGATGCGGAAGACTTCATCTGACCATCGCTGTGGGTTCTTCTCCAGCTCGTCGAGGTCCGCGAGATCCTGCTCGAAGCTCCCCAGATGGGCAAAGCGCTGTGCGGCTGCAAGATTTGCTTCGCTTCGTCGCAATTTTAGTTCCGCCTGCTTTCGCTTCGAAATGTCGCGAAGGATTACCTCGGTCGCTGGTTCGGATTGATAGATGAGAGGGTTTACCACAACCTCGACATGCACTTCTCTGCCGTCAAGCCCGACATATCTTCTTTCCGTTCGCGGCGGCCGTGCGGCGCCGGTGCCGTGACGGATGGTTTGCATTCTCTCTCTAACCGCTTCTCGATCGTCTGGGTGCACAAAATCGAGCACCGGCCTACCGACGATTTCAGCGGGAGATGAAGCACCAAGCAGTGCCGTGCAGGCGTCGTTTGCGAAGATAATAGCGCCCTTGCGTTGTACAAGCACGGCATCCGGTGATAGCTCTACAAGCCGGCGGTAGGACTCTTCACTGTGGCGCATTTTTTCTTCCGCGTGCCGGCGTTCCGTGATGTCCTGAATTTGGAAGAGGAAGAAAATAGGTTGGGCCGTCTTGTCATAAATCAACGAAACACTTAACGCCACGTGCACGACGTGCCCGGCCTTGTGGACGTATCGTCTCTCCATCTCGCAGAAGCGACTCTCTCCTCTCAGCATTCGGCTGATGAAGTTAGGGTCGGTCCCCAAGTCATCCGGACGTGGGATGTCCTGGAAATTCGTGGCAAGCAGCTCCTTCTCGGAATAGCCGAGGATTCGGCACAGTGCGGGATTGACGCGTATCCAGTCACCATCCAATCCAACAAGTGCCATTCCAATCCCAGATTGGTCGAAGGCGGGGTCTACGAGTTGGCTCTCGGACCGAGTGCCGGGTGAGCTAGCGGTAGGGGCTTTTTTGCGCCCCCCTTCGCTGGGGCTCTTCCGTTCGGAAATAGTTGCTTTCAAGGAACGTTCCGGGCGTCAAAAATACCTGCGATTATCGTACTTCAAAGCTTGCGGAACCCCCCTATCGCTTTCGTCGTTGATGGTGAAGAAGATAACCCAATTTCAAAAAAAGCGCTCCGCTGGTTCATAGGGGGAGGCGACGAATCCTGTCAGCACTACCAGCGAGCGAACCTTTGGATCCGACTCGTTTTGCCAGTTCAGAAGATGGCCAGCGGATTTAGCGGCGATCCTGTCCCCTTGTCGATCCGCAGCGGTGCAGCCATGAACAGGAACTCGTAACGATTCAGCCGCCTCGCCTGCTCGATGGCTCTTTCGAAATCGAGATTGTCAAAGATGCTCACGCCCATGGCGACAAGCGCCAGTCGATGTAGCGGGTTCGTGACCGACGGTGGAAGGCCTGTAGGTGAGACGTCGTTGGGTCCATCGCATCCGATAAATGAAACGCCGCGTTCCTTTATGAAGTAAGCGACATCGGCGTGATAACCGGCGAAACCCATGGTATTGGGCCAAGGACCCAGCGCGGCGCGCCGCTTCCAACGGCCGGTATAGAGAAGTATGACGTCGCCAGCGGACACTTTCACGCGCTCCAACTTTTCCAGGGCCTCGAGATCTTCCCTATGGATGGCCGTTCCCGGATCGAGCCACCCTTGGGGAGTGGCTTTTCCCGGCAGGCGCGTCGCATCGAACAGGACGGCTCGGGTAACAACGCCGTCCTTCAAAGCATCGATATTCCCTTTCGGGCAACCGCCCTCGGCCTTGATGTCCTCCATCGACCGGCCGTTGTAGCCCTTGCCGTCCACCATGATGTGACAGTCCACTGCATCCAAATGGCTGTGAATGACGCCATGATAC
>Ga0209577_10006569_pt1 | contig 10748 bp, 6 predicted proteins | sample GraSoiAngelo_109_FD_185874 | JGI IMG/M metagenome (GOLD analysis project Ga0209577, IMG submission 185874) | Grasslands soil microbial communities from the Angelo Coastal Reserve, California, USA - 14_0903_12_20cm (SPAdes) (version 2) | ecosystem: Environmental > Terrestrial > Soil > Grasslands ... | reverse complement strand
GCTGCTTTGTTCGGATCGACAGCTTTACTGATTGTTGAGGATCACTTGGGGTGCAGATTTAATGACCGTTTTGGACGACTTGCGGGCCCGGTCTGCTTGCTTGCAGCTGTGCGCTCACTTTCTGGAGTTGCGATGCCTGCTCTTTGAGGGCTGCGCTTAGCTCCGCGACCGTGCCTTCGAGCTTCTCAACTCTGCGATGCTCTTTGAGGAACTCGTTGAGCAACATCGCGTTTACCGCTTCATAGCGCACGGTGTAGGGCTTGCCATCTTTGTCACGAGCTACCAGGTCAGAATTTACTTTTTCCACGTCTTCGGCCACTAGGCCAAACTGCGGGATGCCATCGGGGTCAAGCTGCTGCTTGTAATGGAAGCTGACTGGCTTGAGCGCTAGGATCGCTTCACTCGCCTTGCCCATTGGCTTGATCGCTTCCTTGTAACGCGCCGAAGAGGTCATGGTACCCAGCTGACCGTTAGCATCTATCACCACTCCCACGCCGCCAGCTACAGTGACTCCGCTGATCCCTGCGACATATGTCGCCTGCTGTGTCCCGGGAGTGCCGATTCGAATGGTGTTGGACTCAGCCGCCATACCCACGTTGCCGATGGCAATGTTGTTGCTACCCGTGGTAAGAGCGGACCCAGCCTGGTAACCCAGGCCGATGTTTAAGCTGCCAGTTTGGTTGCTCGACAATGCCCCTTGGCCATCGGCAGTGTTACGGTGGCCTTTGCCGTTAAGGAAAAGGGCCGATTCGCCGGTTGCTGTGTTTTCATGACCGCTCGTGTTAAAGTTCAAAGCGGAGTGACCATCAGCCGTATTGTTGGAGCCTCTGCTGGAGAAGAGCGCGCCATTACCGGTCGCGGTATTATTGCTGCCAGTGAGATTTGATGAGAGCGCCCCGCTGCCGATTGCCGTGTTTGAGAGGCCGCTCATGTTGGCTTCGAGCGCTTCAACACCAATGGCCGTATTCTCGGATGCCGTCTGGTTGTCAAAGAGCGCAAAGAAGCCTATGGCAGTATTGTTGCTTCCAGTGGTGTTGCTCCCAAGTGCGGCCTTTCCCACGGCTACGTTCCCACTGCCGTTACCGCCCAGGGCCTGTACGCCGACGGCGGTGTTGTCAGTGCCTGTCGTATTCCCGCTCATGGCAAACTCCCCGACGGCTGTATTATCTCCCGAAAAACCGACGGCATTGTTGTTCACTAGCGCCTGATAACCAACCGCAGTATTGCCGCTACTGGTCGCACTGTTGAGGAGCGCGTTGAATCCGACTGCGGTGTTATTAATTCCGGACCTGTTCGAACCGAGCGCCTCTTCGCCCAGGACGGTGTTGTTGTTAGAATCGCATCCTTCATTGCAAACCGCTCGCGCTCGCGGCGAAAGCGCAAAGCAGGCAAGCGGGATGAGTAGAAATACAAGCCTGACGTGCGACCGGTTGACTGAATTTCTTAATCGGAGAGTTGTCGTTTTCATATGGGCAGAGAATCGTATAATCTAGCCCACTTGGCAAGACCCGTCCACGGCATCGCATCGAATCGCTCATCTGCTGATAGCAGCGTGACGACATGCAAGCTTCGGCCAACCTGCGATTGATCGTGAATGCTTGCCACACCCCTCACCGGACCTTTGCTGATCGCTGAGGAGGATTTGCTGCGCAGCTTTGCTCATCCACGCTGCGCGCACTGCGCTTTCAGGCCTATAGCTGTGCGACGGGAGTGCTTTGCCTTATGCGCGTCCGCGCTCCTCTAAACGCCTATCGTATATTCCACCTCATCAGCGTCCGATCTTCACTCGAATGAATCTCGGCCGGTAACTGTCGACGTTCGCAAGGAGATCGTGGGCGTGGAAAGTGTTCACGTCGTACGAAACGAGCAGGCGACCCTGCGGGTCGGTGAACTCCGGGTGCACGTGAGCATCATAGGTGAACAGACCGTTCCGGCTCTCCGGTGTCCAATACACATGCATCCGATTCGCGAACGGTCCCTCCGGGTTGGTCGATGAATACATAACTAACTCCGCGCTGAAGGGAACCAGCGAATCCATCGTGAAGAGGAGAAAGCGATTCCCGACCTTTGTCACGCCAAAGCCATTGCCGACCCCTCTCAGCAAACGGGCCGATGCCGTCGGGTCCGATGACCAGCCTGTGCCGGTGTAAAATTCCCAAGCGCCAAACAGGTTGCCGGCCGTCGCCCTGGCAATGTGCAGGTACTTCTCAGTGCCACTTACATCCTCAGTCCCATAGATGTAGGTATAGCCGCCCTCTTCCAGCAGGGCCGCGCCGTACATCACGTTATTCTCACCATGGGTCGGCACTACATCCTCAAGCGTGAGATCAGGCAGAATGAATGACGCGATCGCGTTGCTGACCCATTGGAAGTCGAAGGGGCCGGGTCCCGTGCGCATAAACTCCATCACGAACACGCGGAGCCGGTCGCCTTCGACCGTCATGTCGCCCACCCAGTACCACGCGTTTTGGTCGACTGGTATGATTAAGGACGTTGGAGATTGGGCGGTTCCACCGTGCAGAGTCTGCACGAGCGCACCGCTGTCCTGAACAATCATCGAATTGTTAATGAACGGCTGGCCCGGCGGCCGCGAGTTGTCCCTGTTTACAAACCCAAGAAACGTGTCGGAGAAATCCCAAACCACGTGGCCATCCGGCAACAGGACCGATAAAGCGCCATCGGCTCCTGTCCAATCGTCCAGCAGCGTGTTATCGTTGCCATACGACTCGAACATCGCTTGGAAAGCGCTGTCCGGTGTAACCGTCACCGCGGCCACTGGCGCTTCGGCCAGAGCATTCGAACCGGCGGCCAGCCACGCCAGGGACACCAGAAAGCCGCCTCGCTGAAACCACCGCCGCGCAAGAGCATTCAAGAACGCGAATTGAAACGAGGACTTTGTCTTCATAAAGTCGATTAGATCACCGACCACCCATCGTCAAGAGGTAATCAAAGAGCGAGACTGGTCCCCTTGACCAACAACATGATTGATCCAGTTGGAAATCTCACCTGCTTCTCAAGTCGCCTCGCACGAGTCACCGATTCGAGCTCCATCAACGCAGTCAGCTTTTCATCCGCACGCACAACGAAACGCTTTCGACCGTCGCAATGCCGGATTTTCGGTCGGTTGCGTACGCTCATCGGGAGACCACCACGGGATCTGGCACTCCCGACGAACCTGGCTTGATTACCCGAGAAGGTGCGGTTGGTCACATATTTAGTCTCGAAGCGTTCTCGATGCCGCCGCCAGAGACTGCGCTATTGCCGGAAAAGTGGAGTTGGTCACGTCAGCGCGCCTATGGTGTTTAAGCGAAGAAAAACCGGGGCTCGACACCTCTTGGGACATCAACTAAGATCCAAGCTCCCAAATCCGAAGCCCCAACATGAAAATAATGTATCGTATTCGAGGCGCGTTTTACCTGCTGCTATTCGGGGCTTGTGCAATCCCGTTCGCATTCGCCCAGCGCGGCGTACCTGCCTTGCCTCCAATTCCGAGTCAGACCAAAGGCCACTCCGCCGACCCACAAGTGAGGCCTACTCCAACGCCAAGACCTCGGACGACTCCGGCACCTCGCCCCATCGTTCGGCCACCGCCATACCCCGTTGGAGTATGGGGCTCATTTGGAGTTGGTCACGACATCGACCCCAACTTGGTTGCTAATATGGGGATCGTCGGAATAGGCATAAGCGATGACTGGGCCGAAGTTGAACCAGCTCCGGGCGTATATGACTGGGGCACGCTCGATTCCAAGATCGCACAGGCCAAGGCGGCGGGATTCCAATACATATCGTTAGCTGTCACCGATAGTTCATCACAAACTCCGCAGTGGCTGCTGGATTCGCTTCCACCCGATCAAGAGATTGATTTGCTTGACGACGCTTCAGTCCACCAAACTTTCTGCCAACCGATACACACTGCCTTATATTGGAACCCCACTTTTCATCAGGCAAGACTCGATTTGATTGCCGCCATGGGAGCAAGATATACCAATGATCCGGCCATTGTCGCTGTAAAGATGGCCTCTTTCGCCAATCACAACACCCAGGACTGGAACATCCAGGACACGATAGGCGCCATCGAATGCCCCAGTTGTCCGCAACCGACACCCACATTGTGCGGCACTATTACTGTTGACCAGCCCGCACAATGGCTCGCCGCCGGCTGGACTGAGCCGCAGATGCTCCAAATTGGCAAAGAAATGTGCGACGCGGCGGCGGCAGCATTCCCCAATCAGAACATCGCACTGCCAATCGGCGGTTTGGACATAACGTATCCCGGTTTTAGCGGTGGCACTTACACCACAATGTGCCGCGATATCCAGGATTATGTGTACGGAAACGCTTCGCTGGGAACACCGCCTCGGCCTTATGCCAACAGATTTTTCATGCAGCGCAACACGGTGGCCGCTAATTGGCAGGTTGGCAGTTACTACGACACTTACGTCCCTCCGTGCACACGCCCATCCCAACTCGCCGTGGACTACTCCAGGGCAGGCTGGGCTGCAGATGGTCAGCGCAGCGACCCTGGGCTCGACGACCGATTGCCGGCAAGGCGGCGGCCCAGATGGCCCCTGCGGCCCCACCTGCGACCCGGTATGCGTCATGCAAACCTCGCTGGATGTAGCCAGGACCTACGGTGCCGCGTTCATTGAGATTTGGGCGCAAGATGACGTCAACCCAGCGTTCTACGACATGATTAAAGCGGCAACGATCGCAATGGGCGGAACGCCACGGGATTTTTGACCGAATTCTCAACTGCCGTCAACCTTGCAGAATGTCTCCGCGCTTCGTCGGCAGTTGTGAGCATCAGCGACGAATCATTGATTCGATTTCCAAGAACGCACTCAGCGTTTCATCCACATGCTTCTTGAGATTGGGCGATTACTTCCCAATACTTCAATGCCAGTGATGTCTAGTAATTGTTGGAAACCGTTTCCGATTCGGCTTTATTTAGTTCCACTTGTGCGCTCACTTTCTGTAAGCCCGCCGTAAGAGCGTCAATTTGCTTTTGCTGCGAGTCGATCTGGCGACGCGCTTTAATGAATTCATTAAGCAACATCGCATTCACCGCTTCGTAGCGCACGGTGAAAGCTTTCCCTTCGGCATCGCGCACCACTAAATCGGGATTCACCTTTTCCACTTGCTCGGCCACGAGGCCGAATTGCGGGATACGAGCGGGGTCAAGCTCGCGCTTGTAGCGGAAGGTGACCGGTTTTAGCGCTAGGATCGTCTCACTCGTTTTGTCCATCGGCTTGATTGCTTCCTTAAAGCGGCCCGACGATGTGGTCGTGCCAAGATGACCGTTGGCGTCTACTATAACTGGTACGCCCGTTGGCACAGTTGCCCCATTGATGCCGGCGATGAATGTCTTTCTGTGAACCTGTTTCGCGCCGATGCGGATTGTTCTAGAGTCGCTGGGTAGACCATCATTGCCAATCTCGATGTTATCGCTGCCAATCCCAATGTACTGCCCCGCGAGATAGCCGAGCCCCACATTATTGCTACCCAACGTTTCGAGAAGAGCTCCCACGCCGATCGCAGTATTGTTCGAGCCTTGCGAGTTGCTATTGAGTGCGTCGTTGCCAAAAGCGCAATTGCCGCTACCCGTTATGTTAAGATGCATGGTGTTAAACCCCACGGCCGTATTCGTGGTGCCAGTCGTGTTGTTTTCCCCTGTAAATGACCCGATTGCAATATTCGCAGAACCAGTATTTGCATTGAGCGCTAGGTTACCGATCGCGATGTTTGAGTTCCCCGAGATGTTCTGATACAGCGCCTGATAGCCGATAGCGACGTTGCTATTGCCGTCTTCAGTCAAAAAGAGAGTCTGCCACCCAATGGCGATGTTGTCAACACCCACAGTGTTGCTGGTGAGAGCTTGCGAGCCGATCCCCGTATTATGGTATCCACTCGTGTTGGAGAGAAGCGCGTTGAATCCCAAGGCGGTGTTGTCCGTGCCAGTGGTCAAATTTAGAAGCGCATTATCACCCTGAACGGTATTGTTGTTGGTTAAGCAGGCATCCTGGCAATCCGCTCGGGCCTGCGGCACAAGCGCAGAGCAGGTGAGCAGAAGCGGAACGAAAAGGAACGCGCGCAAAAGCGGGCGGTTATCGAAGTTTTTGATGAGAATTGTCATTTTCATGTCTACGATTGTTCCCCGACGGATTAACTTTGCCATTGCAGGTCTGAAAGCGGGGAAGGCTGTCGGAGAGAGCGCCATCTCCCGGGTGCAGACCTTGGTTTCGAAAACCTTCCCAAAACTCTCGCCGGCTTTGCAAGAACAAAAGTTAAGCGCGGGGCCTTCTGTAGCCACGCGGCCGCGGCGCGCTCTCTTATCCCAAGCTTCGGAACCGCCCACCGGGCCGTCGGCTAGACCAAGCAAATTTTACTAATTATTGAGGACGACTTGCGGGCCCGGTCTGCCTGCTTGCAGCTGTGCACTCACTTTCTGTAGGCCCGCAGTAAGCGCGTCAATTTGCTCTTGCTGACGTGCAATCGTGGCTCCCTGCTCTTGCACTTTGCGCTGTTCTTCGACAAACGCCTGGTGCTCCTTGAGAAACTCGTTGAGCAACATCGCGTTTACTTCTTCATAGCGGACGGTGTAGGGTTTGCCCTCCGCATCGCGAGCGACCAAATCAGAATCGACTTTCGCCACCTGCTCTGCTACGAGGCCAAACTGCGGCACGGCCTCAGGGTCTAAATCCTTTTTGTAATGGAAGGTCACTGGTTCGAGCGAGAAGATCACTTCGCTGGCTTTATCCATCGGTTTGATCGCTTCCTTAAACCGCGCAGAGGAGGCCCTGACACCGAGTTGCCCATCGTCAGTGATGCCGACTGTTACGGCTACGCCGTGAGCAATCCGTGCGTCCCTAATGCCAGCGATGTAGGTGGCTGTCTGCGTTCCTACCGTGCCGATGCGGATCACTCCGGATTCACCCGCGATGCCGGCATTGCCTATGTCGATGTTGTCGCTCCCAGTAGTTAGCTCCTCTCCCGCGCGGAATCCCAAGGCGATGTTCTGGTTGCCCGTGTTATTGAAGAGAGCGCTGAAACCGACGCCGGTATTGTCGTCGCCCGCGCCGTTTTGATGGAGCGCGCTCTCGCCTATGGCAGTGTTGTGATCGCCGCTGGTCGTAAAGTGCAGCGCGTCGGCGCCGTTGGCCACGTTGCCGCTACCGGTGAAGTTGTTCCACATCGCATTGTAACCCGTAGCCGTGTTATCGCTGCCAGAGCTGTTGAAGACCAGAGCGTTGATGCCATTCGCAGTGTTAGCAATGCCGGCCACGTTACTCGCCAGTGCATCCCACCCAGTTGCAGTGTTCGAAGATCCAGTCGTGTTATCCGCAAGTGCGCCGAATCCGACCGCGGTATTGAAGAAACCCGTGGTATTGGCCCCCATTGCAACGTACCCGATGGCGGTGTTGCTGAAGCCGGTCGTGGTGTTGGCCAGGGCCCGCATGCCATAAGCCGTATTTTGGGAGCCAGTGGTGTTGTCGTGGAGCGCGTGATAGCCCACGGCCGTATTGTTCAGGCCAATCGTGAGACTAAAAAGCGCATCTTCGCCCTCAGCAGTGTTTTGACCGGGATAGCCTCCGTCCGGCGGTGGGTCAACCGCTTGCACTCTTGGCGAAAGCGCAAAGCAGCCGAGCGCGAGTGCGATGAGAACTGGCCGAATTGTTGTGTTTTTGGATTGAGTCAGCGGATTCATGGTTCTTCTTTCCTTTTTCCCCGCTACGTTGATTCGGTACTTTGGGGTCTGGGAAGAGGCGCAGAACCTAGCGGGGCAAATGTTCCCTGCCTGGTTTCAGACCCGCTTGATCGATGCTGAGTTTGGAAAAAATGTTGCCAATCTGTCAAATCAATTCGCCGCAAGGGCGAGTCGCCCATTCAAGTTCCGGACGCCAGTCAACTTTTCTTCCGCTCGCACCCACGAAACGCTTCCCGTCGTCGCGATGCGTATCTGCAATCCAGATCGTTCGCCCTTCGGAATCGACGGCTGAGACCCAGCCCAAACTCCCAACCGGCTTTGCTGAGATTGTCAGCGATTACTTCCCAAGTATTTCACGCGGCGAGATTCTGCCGCTCAATAACAGGAAAGCTGTAGGGGTCACAGCCCCGTTCAGAGGCGGCTGCGTCGCGGAGTTTCAATGTGAGCAGCGCCGACTCAGGGCGACGACGGCGGTTCCGTTGAAATAGTCGGCCAGGACGAGATCCGGTTTTCCGTCGCCGTTAAAGTCGCCCGTCGCGACGTCATAAGGTAATCCCTGAAAGGCGCCTAGCGCTAAGAACAGTGGCGCCCCAAACTGACCGGTGCCGTCGCCTCGCACGACGGTCACATTATTGAAGCTAAAGGTCGCTATGGCGAGGTCCAGATAGCCATCGCGGTTCAAATCCACCGCCACAAGGCCCGCCGTGTCTTCTACCGAAATCTGCTGCCCAGGGGTGAAGCTGCCATCACCATTGCCGAGATAGATAGCGACATGGTTGTTAGGATAGATATTAAACACTCCCACAGCCAGGTCCAGGCGCCCGTCGTGATTAAAATCGCCCATCGCCACTTCGCTCGCATTGCTCCCCAGGGGATATGTGTGGATCGTTATGAAATTCCCATTCCCGTCCCCCTGCAGGATTCTTAGATCCTGGCTGCCGTAGTTCGAGATCGCCAGATCCAGCTTGTCATCCCCATTGAAATCTCCCACCACGATCCCTGCCGGTATCGCCGTGCCCGGGAATATCGCCGGCGGACCAAACGCGCCAGTCCCAGTCCCAAGCAGGATGTCGACGTTGCCGCTAAGATTATCAGTCACAGCCAGATCCAATTTTCCGTCCCCATTAAAATCAGCGACCGCTATCTGCGACGGGGAATCTTCGGCGGGGTAGAGCGTGGCCTCGGAAAAGGTCCCATCGCTATTGTTAAGCAGGACTTCAACCCCCGAGCCATTCCCGCCGATTCCGGCCGCCACCGCCAGATCCGGCTTCCCGTCACCATTGAAGTCGCCAACGGCTACGTCGTGTGGATAAACCCCGGCAAAAAAGGTATTCGGACCGGAAAACCCACCCATACCGTCCCCGTAATAGACCACTACGCCCGAAGCCGCATTTGGAATCACGAAATCCAGGTGGCCGTCACCGTTCAAATCCGCGGTCACCACATGGAGAGGCTGACCACCGACTACGAATGGTCCGTCTTTTTGCAAAGCGACACAACCCCTCGCTGCTCTGTCTGGTGGCGGATCAACGGCACGAGCCGTGGGCGAAAGCGCAAAACAGGCGAGCACGGACGGAATGAGAAGGAAACTGCGCAAAGGCGAGCCTTTAATCGAATTTCTTACGGTTGCTGTGTTCTGGAGCTGAATCGTTCTATGCGTGCGGGTTTTCAAAATTTCGGGGGCCTGGTTCTAGGGTTCATTATGTTCTACGGGAATTGCGAAGCGGAGTTTCCGAAAAAACGTTGCCGCAGTCTTGGAGCCCCTTCTGGAATGGTGTTGAAAACTATTTTTTTGGGGAAACGGAAAAATCATTGAACCGCGCGGGATAGCGCTGATTTTCGCGGATACAGCCGAATCGCTGACTCAAGTTCCACAAACGCCGTCAACTTTTCATCTGCGCACACGACAAAACGCTTTCCGTCGGCGTAATGTGCGTCTGCAATCCAGCTGGTTCGCCCCTTGGAATCAATCGCTGAGACGCAGTCCAACTCCAACCGGCTTTGCTGAGATTGCCGCCGATGATTTCCCACTACTTACTGCCAGCGATATCTAGTGATTGTTCAAGACCGTTTGCGGTGCGGACTTGCTCAGCCTCAGCTGGGCGCTCACTTTCTGGATTTGCGATGCCTGCTCTTTTACGGTCGCAGTGAGCGCCGCAATTTCTTTCTTTAGCTCTTCCACTGTCCGATGTTCTTTGAGAAACTCGTTGAGCAGCATCGCGTTCACCGCGTCGTAGCGGACCGAGTATGGCTTGCCTTGTTGATCCCGCTCGACCAGGTCCGGGTTCACTTTCTCCACCTCTTCGGCTACGAGACCGAATTGCGGGATGCCAGCAGGGTCAAGCTCGTGCTTATAGCGGAAGATCACCGGCTCGAGTGCAAGGATCGCTTCGCTCGCGTTGTCCATGGGCTTGATTTCCTGCTTAAAGCGAGCCGAAGAGGCGACCGTCCCGAGATGGCCAGCGGAATCGATCCGCACCGTGGAACCCGAAGCGAGCGCCGCCCCAAAAATCCCAGCAATATAAGTATTCGTTTGCGTGCCACTCACGCCGAGCCGGATTGTATTTGCCTCACCTGCGACACCCCTGTTGCCGATCTCGATATTGTTGCTGCCCGTCGTAAGGTTGAAGCCCGCATTGTCGCCCAATGCCACATTGAATGAACCCGTAGTGTTATTACGCATCGCATTCTGACCGGCGGCCGTATTGTTTCGGCCGGTCGTGTTGCTATAGAGCGAACCCTGACCGGCGGCAGTATTGTAATTTCCGGTGGTATTATTGAAGAGCGCCTGATAGCCATCCGCCGCGTTATTCAGCCCGGTGGTGTTGGTGCTGAGTGCCTGCGCGCCTGTAGCCGTATTATTAACTCCCGTGGTGTTGGCATAGAGCGCGTTCTGGCCCGTGGCTGTGTTGTAACTACCAATGGCGTTGCTATAGAGGGCGGAACTACCAGACGCCACGTTGTTACTCCCGCTGGTATTGCTATACAGCGCATTCGCGCCGTCAGCCGTATTATTGCTGCAATTGGAAACCTCATCAGGCGA
>Ga0209577_10006568_pt1 | contig 10749 bp, 6 predicted proteins | sample GraSoiAngelo_109_FD_185874 | JGI IMG/M metagenome (GOLD analysis project Ga0209577, IMG submission 185874) | Grasslands soil microbial communities from the Angelo Coastal Reserve, California, USA - 14_0903_12_20cm (SPAdes) (version 2) | ecosystem: Environmental > Terrestrial > Soil > Grasslands ... | reverse complement strand
TCATTGCAAATTGCTGGGTGAAGTTTGCGGCACCATTCGCGTCGGTCATTGTTCCTGCGGCCAGCAGCAAGAGTTTGCTGAAATCGCGAGCGTTTAAGGGCAGGCTTGAGACGCTGCTGCCGGATAGGCGCTCTCCTCCACTGGCTTGCCCGGATTCGTCGCGGCCGGACGGAGCGGTTGACTGGCTTTTTTGCGAAGTTTGGACCAGGACTTCCTGAGTCGTGCTGAAAAGTTGAAGGCTCGCGCTGATCGTATCGTCTTCAGGCAGAGTCACGGACTTCGACGCGCTCCAGACCCTCTGATGGTAGGCAACGGAGATGTGGTACGCCCCGGCAGTGATCCCGCTGATGAGAAATGTCCCATCGGCCGCGGTCGTTGCATCACGAATCGGGTGCCCGTTTACCGCCCGAATTTCAATTTTCGCGCTGGCAACGGGATTCCTGCTGGCGTCACGCAAGACACCGGTCCACGAACTTGCGTTCGCTTGTTGGGCAAGCGGGATTACAAGCAGCACTAGTAGATACAGAAACCCGGTCCGCAGCTGGCAAGTGGGAAACATCCGCTCGGCATTATATCCACGTTGTTCGCACTATGGACAAAAATAGCCTACAAAATCGATTTACTCCTCAGATTTCTGGCGAAGGACTAAATTGCGCCTGTGGAACGACGCATCACGAGGTGAGTCGAAATGGTGTAGTCGGCGTGCGATCCATCTTCCTTGCGGATGAGTGCTTCGAGCGCAGCGAAGGCGGTCACCGCCAGTTGCGTTCGGGAGAGCGTGATCGTGGTGAGCGGGGGCTGGGTGAGATGAGCAAAGGAGATGTCATCAAAACCGATCAGGGAGAGGTCGTCAGGCACTTTCAGATTGGCGTCCTGAATAACACCCAGCGCGCCAATCGCGGTCAGATCATTGGAGGCCATCACGGCGGTTGGGCGTGGAGACATCTTCAGCAGACTGCGCATGGCCATCGCGCCGCCTTCAATACGGTGGTTGCCCTTCTCAACCATGAGATGATCGCCGATTCCGCGTTCCTTCATGCCGTCGACAAAGGCGGCATGACGAATGCGCGCCGACTCGAGATTCATCGGTCCGCTGATGAACGCAATCCGCCAGTGATTCAACGCGAACAGATGCTGCAGTGCTTCCTGGATTCCTTGTGCGTAATCGATGCGAATGTTGGCGGTGTGCGGACCCGGCTTTCCCGTATCCATAAACACGGTCGGGATATTTCTACGAGTGAGTTCCATCATCAACGCCGGGTCGGCTTCTGAAGTCATGATCGCCACGCCATCGACTTTTCGTTCCACCATGCGCTGGATGCAGCCGGCCATGCGCTTGGGGTTGTAATCGGTGTTGCCGATGATGACTTCTTTGCCGCGCTGCACAGCCTGATCTTCAAAGCTTTTCACGAGCTCGGGGAAGAACGGATTAGTAATGTCGGAAATAATGAGCCCGAGCATGCGGCTCCGGCCTGAAACTAACGTGCGGGCGTGAGTGTTGGGGTAGAAATTAAGTTCTTCGATGGCCTTGCGAACACGCTCAGCGGTCCCCGGCTTCACCTTCTCGGAGTTGTTAATGGTGCGCGAGACGGTCGCGGTAGAGACTTTCGCTCGTTTGGCGACTTCTTTGATGTTCATGTGAAAATTGCGTCGTCTGCTTACGGAAGGAGATTTCATTCTAGCAATCAGAACACAGCCACGAAAAACTTCCTCGCAGACAGACCGATTGCGTTCTCTTTTTAACCGTCGCTCCATCGACCGCTCAATAGCCTGCTTGGTATGTAATCGTTTACAGAATACAGCCCTTGGAGCATAATTCCCGGTTCCATACTTTCATTCTCTCCACTATTTTCTCGAGGCGCAAATGGATCGACGCGAGTTCATTAAGTCTACCGGGTCGCTGATCGCCACCGCTACTTTCGCCCAGACGGCATTTGGCAGCAATCCTCCTGACGCGGCTTCCTCCACCGGACGCATGGTCATTCCAATCAACCGGAACTGGCGCTACAACCGGAACGTAACCGAAGCGTCGCACGCTCGCGATTTCGATGACTCCAGTTACCAGCGCGTGGTCATTCCGCACGCTAATATTAGAGTTCCGTGGCATGGTTTCGACGAGAAATCTTATGAATTTGTATCCAGCTATCGTCGTCGTTTCAAGCTTCCGCCGGAAGCGCGTGGGAAGCATGTGTTTGTCGACTTCGAAGGAGCGATGACCGCTTCGACGGTTTGGATCAATGGAGCGAAGCTGGGCGAATACAAAGGAGGATACACTCCATTCTCTTTCGATCTGACGCCGCACATCGATTTCGATGGCGAGAACGTCTTGGTGGTGGACCTTGATTCGAGCGAGCGCGCCGACATTCCGCCCTTCGGCTATGAGATTGATTACCTCACGTTCGGCGGCATTTATCGGGAAGTGTCGCTGCGGATTGTTCCCGGAACGTTTTTGGAAAATGTCTTCGCGAAGCCCAAGGAGGTGTTGAGTTCGCATCCAGGATTGGACGTGGACTGTCACGTCCAGCACCTCGAAGCTTCGAAGCAGCCCCTTCGACTCGAGGCTGTGCTGCGCGATGGTGATCAGGTTGTAGCCAAAGCATCGCAGAGTGTTCCGGCGTCGCCGGCTGCCGCCGATCCGATTGTGCATACGATCCATTTCGCCCCATTAAATGGGATCAAATTGTGGGATCTGGAGCATCCCAACCTCTACAGACTGGAAGTCACGCTTTCCCGTGGGAACCAACCCATCGATCAGGATTCGCGCGTGATTGGTTTCCGGGAAGCTCAGTTCACCGATCACGGTTTCGAACTGAATGGCAAGGTCATCAAGTTACGCGGCCTCGATCGTCATCAGACCTTTCCCTGGGTCGGCCAAGCAATGCCGGGACGCGTGCAGAGGCGCGACGCTTACATCCTGCGTAAGAACTTGAAGTGCAATATCGTCCGTACTTCGCATTATCCGCAGTCCCGTCATTTTTTGGATGCCTGCGACGAAATCGGACTGCTGGTCCTCGAAGAGATTCCGGGCTGGCAGCACATCGGCGATGAGCAGTGGAAGCTGCTGGCCATCGATAACGTGGGTCGCATGATTCGCCGCGATTGGAATCGTCCGTCGATCATTCTTTGGGGTGTTCGCATCAACGAGTCGAGGGACGATCATGACTTCTACGTGCGAACCAACGCGCTGGCGCACAAACTCGACCCCACGCGTCAAACCGGCGGTATCCGTTACTTCCAGGAGTCGGAGTTCCTGGAAGATGTCTTCACGATGAACGATTTCGGTTTGCCGCTGAAGCCGCCCAACCATCCTCGCTATTTGAATACCGAGTTCGTGGGACACACTTACCCGACCAAGACCATCGATCAGGTTGAGCGGCTGACCGAGCACATGATTCGGCACGCGCGCGTACACGATCAGCTGGCCTCCAATCCGCAGTACGCCGGCGGTATCGCCTGGTGCGCATTCGACTACAACACGCACGGCGATTTTGGCTCGGGCGATCGCATTTGCTATCACGGCGTAACCGATATCTTTCGCGAACTAAAGCCTGCGGCGGGGTTCTACAAATCACAATGTGATCCGGCCGAGGAGATCGTGCTGGAGCCTGCGTTTCACTGGGCGCGCGGAGATGCCTCGATTGGATTCTCGCAAGCCGTCATCTCTTCCAATTGCGATCACATCAAGCTCTACATTGCCGACCAACTGGTAGCCGAGGCAGATCCGGATCGGAAACAGTTTTCGCACCTGCGGTATGCCCCCTTCACCATCGAGCTGAAGGAGCTTTTTCACAAATGGGGCGACCTACGCCTGGAGGGCTACCGGGAAGGTAAGCTCGCGATCACGAAGAAGTATTCCGGGACCGGTGTCGACGCGAAGTTTGCTTTGTTGCTCGATGATACGAGCCTCATTGGCGATGGAGCCGATACCACTCGCGTCGTGCTGCGCGTAAACGACGAATTCGGCAACATCCGGTCGTTTGCCAACGATTCGATCAAGCTCGACATTGATGGTCCTGCCGAGATCATCGGCGATAATCCGTTCTCGTTGATTGGAGGAACGGGCGCAGTTTGGATCCGGGCGAAGGAGCAGGCTGGAAAGGTTCGCTTTTCGGCAACGCACCCGATACTCGGCAAACAAGAAGTTGAGATCGAAGTCTCGGAAGCGCGTCCGGAAGCGGCGTGAGCGCACGGCAATTCGCGAAACTAACAACACAGGGGCACAGGGATGACTTTCAGCAGGCGTAATTTTCTACGCGGTGCGGCAGTGATTGTTGGTGCAGTGAGCTTGCGTGACCGTATCTGGGCGCTCGCCGCGCCAAATGGGGCCGGAACGCCAGCGCCGTTGCTACTGGGCGTCGACTACTATCCGGATCAGACGCCGGAGGCTCTATGGGAAGAAGACTCGCGCATGATGGCGGACTTCGGTGTTACCAATGTCCGGATCGCGGAATTTGCCTGGGCCCTGATGGAGCCATCAGAAGGCAAGTGTGACTTCGCATGGCTGCAACGTTCGATTGACATTCTTCACAAGCACAACATTGCCGTGATTCTGGGTACGCCGTCGGCCGCGCCTCCTCCATGGTTAACGGCCAAGTATCCGGACGTTATGGAGGTCAATGCGCAGGGCCTGCCGCTTCATCCGGGAGGAAGGCGCTTTACCTGTCCCAGCAATAAGACGAACCGCCGGTTGTCACTAGCCATCGCGACGGAGATGGCGCGCACATTCGTTCAAACGCCGGGCGTGATCGGCTGGCAGATCGACAACGAATTCACGCTTTCCGATTCGCCACGCTGTTATTGCAATGCTTGTCGGGCGGGATTTCAGGATTGGCTCCGCGCAAAATACGGAAGCCTCGAGAAACTGAATCAGGACTGGGGCACCGTTTTCTGGAGCCAGTCCTACAGCGATTTTTCGCAGATTCCTGTCCCGCTGCCCTCAGGCGCAGATCCGAATCCGGGACTTGCGCTCGACTACGATCGTTATCAGTCCTACGCGAACGTATCTTTTCTGGAAGAGCAGCTCGCGATGCTACGGCAGAAGTGCCCGAATCATTTCATCACCACCAACAACGTAGGCCTGGTGGATTACATCAACGAGCGGGATCTATACGCGAAGCTTGATTTCGTTGCCTTCGATAACTATCCCGGTTTTTTCAAGATGCTCATGGAGGGACAAGCCAATCCGGAAGGCAGCAATTGGGAAGCGATCCTCACGATGGTGGCGATGAGTCACGATTTTGGGCGGAGTCTGAAAGACGGAAAGCCTTTCATGATCATGGAAGAGCAGTCGGGAAAAGCAGGCCAACACACATTTTCCGCGCAACCCGAAAAAGGGCAGTTGCGGCTTTGGACTTACCAGGCGGTCGCTCATGGAGCCATGGGAGTGAACTACTTCCGGTGGGATACCGCAACCTCTGGGGCGGAGGAATACTGGCACGGCGTTCTGAACCACGACCGCTCTCCAAGTCCGGGCTTTGAAGAGATCCGGCAGACCATCAAAGAATTGAAGACTCTTGGCAAGGATGTGCTTGAATCGCAATATGTCGCCGAGGCCGCGCTGGTCTTCGACTACGACTGCTCCTGGGCGGTGCAGATTCAACCCGGCCATGCGCGTTTGAGCTACCTTCCGCAGGTAGTTGCCTGGTACGGTACGCTCTCCGCGAGTCACACCGGGATCGATGTCATCGTACCGGGTGCCGAACTCACTCCATACAAAATAGTGGTCGCTCCGCTTCCTTACGTGATGTCTGAAGCGCATGCGCAGCGCATTCGCGATTTCGTTCGCAACGGCGGCTCATTTGTCGCGGGCTTCCGGCTGGGTGTAAAGAATGAGTTCAGCCAGATCGTGCGCACCCCTTTGCCTGGCTTCCTTCGCGACGTGATGGGCGTAACCGTGGAAGATTATGGTCCGATCTACTCGGAAAAGGCGGGCGTGAAACTCTCCGGTTTTTCCGGAGCTCCCGATGGGACCTCTGGACTCTGGGCCGATGTCCTTCGACCTGTTTCCGCCGAAGTTTTGGCAACCTACACAAACTTCCAGCACGCGGGAAAACCTGCCATTACACAAAACAGCTTCGGGAAGGGAAAAGCAGTCTACATCGGCGCGGATCTCGATCCTGTGAGCCTCGCAAGAGTGTTGCCCACGTTAGCGGGTTCGGCCGGTATTCGATCGGCCATGGATCTTCCGCGTGGCGTGGAGATGACCGTTCGCGAGGCCGGCAGAAAGCGCTGGATGTTCCTGATGAACCACAAGAGCGAAGCGCAAACCGTGAAGCTCACGAATCCCGGCACAGATCTTCTGAGCGGCCAGGCTCGTTCCGGAGAGATCGAGCTTGCTGGTTATGGTGTCCAGATTCTGCAAATGAGCTAGACCGTGCGCGATTCGGAAAGGAATCAGGTAGAATGTTGAAGCTTATTTTTGCCGTGATGTTGCTTTTGGCCATGAGCTCTCACGCTGAACTTCCCTCCAAAAAATGCCTTGACCTGGCCGCCGTGAAGACGATGGTCGGCGGTGCCGAAGCGGAAGCCGCGAAGCGGCAAGTCCATGTCACCATTTGCATCGTGGACGATAGCGGGAATTTGATGTTTCTCGAACGAGGCGATGGAGTTCAGGTGAACACCATCGAGTTCGCGCAGAGAAAGGCCCGTCATGCGGCGCAGTACCGGAGTCCTTCGAAGAATGGCGCCGACGTTGTGAAAAGCGGAAGCGTCGAAGCGTTGAGTTTTCCGGACTTTTTTCCCAATCAGGGCGGATTGCCCATCATCGTGGGTGGTCAAGCGCTCGGTGGAATTTCGGCGAGCGGCGCGCAATCCGAAGTCGACGAAGCAATCGCTCAGGCTGAGATCGACGCGCTGATGAAGACGTTGAAGTGAGTCCCTCGACTCGCGACTTCTCGACACGCGAGCGCCGCGAGCAAAGAAGGCCGCTTCTTCTTCTCATCCCTGGCCTCCACGGTTTAGGTTTGTTTTGCGATCTTTGCGGTTAAACGCTTTTTCCCGGGACTCAGGACTCCAGGCCGTCCACTTATTTCGCCTTTGACTTTGGGTCGCCCGCGATGCCACTGCCTTCTCGGATCGTGAGAATCTGGTTCGCTTTAATCTGCGTGAATCGTTCGATCTTCTGCGTGGTCGGCCACTTTACTTCGATGACGTCGATCGTCTGCGCCTTTCCAACTCCGAAGTGAAGTCGCAGGTCACTCTGCGACATCACGCTGGTTCCGCTGTGCACCTCATCCATCTGCACGTGAGTCCCGGTTGTGACTCGCACGCGCGCACCGATCGCCGTCCGATTACATTTGGTCCCGATCAATTTGATTTTGATCCAATTCCGCAAATTGCCGCCGTCATTTCGAAGTAACGATGGCACGTCGTTCATGTTGAGGATCAGCGCGTCCATGTCACCATCGTTGTCGTAGTCGCCGAACGCCGCGCCGCGACTGGAAAAGCTCTCGGTGATGCCCGGGCCCATTGAAGCGGACACGTCCTTGAATCTTTCCTGGCCAGTGTTGCGGTAGACCAGGCGCGGGTTAGTGTAGGTCTGACCAATCGCGTGGCCATTGATTTCCGGATACACGTGGCCATTGATCTGCATGATGTCGATCCAGCCATCGTTGTCGTAATCGATGAAACCGCAGCCCCATCCAACATAGCGGTTGTTGAGGCCAACGCCGGAGGCGAACGTCACGTCCGTGAAAGTTCCGTCGCCGTTGTTGTGATAGAGATTGCAGGTGTCATCGGCGAAATTTGTTTTGAAAATATCGAACCACCCATCGCAATCGTAGTCCCCGACGGCAACGCCCATCCCCGCCTGCTCGTGTCCGTTATCGCTGTAGGCGCATCCGGCCTCGACCGCAATCTCGCGAAAGGTGCCGTCGTGATTATTATGGAATAGCATGCTCGGCTGCGAGTCTACAGCGACGTATATATCGGGCCAGCCATCGTTGTCGAAGTCGTACGAAACTGCGGTGATCGAATAACGCGGACCGGGTTTGAGGATGCCCGATTTTTCACTGACATCGGTGAACGTCCCATCGCCGTTGTTGTGGTAGAGGACGTTGGTGTCTCCCTTCAGCCCGCGGGGACCACACATCACCGGGATACCTTTCCATTGACACAACTCCGCGTCGCTCGGAGAGCCGGTTTTCGCGGCATCAAGCTGGATGTAGTTGCAGACGAAGAGATCGAGATTGCCGTCGCGATCGTAATCGAGCCAGGTGCAGCCCGCTCCCCATCGAACCTTTTCGTCGTGAAGGCCGACTTTTTTGGTGACGTCGATAAAACTGCCATCGCCGTTATTGTGAAACAGAACGTTGTGTCCCCAGAAGCAGCAGAACAGGTCGTCCCAGCCATCGTTGTTGTAATCGCCAACGCAAACGCCGGTCTGCCAGCCGGTTCGGGCCAGCCCGGATTTTTCCGTGACATCGGTGAAGGTGCCGTCACGATTGTTCTTGTAAAGATGCGAGGTCGGAGCTTTTCCTGCCGGCCATTCTGTGTTCAGACGCGTGCCATTGGTCAGGTAGATGTCGAGCCAGCCGTCATTGTCGTAATCGAAGAAGGCGATCCCGCTGCCTTTCGCCTCGATGATCAGGCGCTTGTGATCAACAGCACCCCAGACATTCGGGGCCGTGACACCCGCCTCAAGCGCAACATCCACGAACGTAACCGGAGAGACTTGCGGCTCAGTGGTTGATTTGAGGGCAAGGGGGCGACCCAACCTCCATAAAGGAGTGGTCAGGGCATCGAGAAGGGAACTCCCAAGCACGACCAGAGATGAGCCGAGAAAACGACGTCGAGGAAAGTTCATAGCCTATCGGGTCGTCACCTTCGGAAATGGATGCGTCACGATTCCGGCCCCTTCCTTTACAGCGATAATTTTATCGGCAGCCAGGTTGGTGAGTTTGTCGATCTGTCCGCTGGGCCATGTGATCTCGAGCGAATCGATCTTTGTGCGCTTGCCGAGCCCAAAGTGAATGCGTGGGTCGCTCGCGGACATGTAGCTCATCCCGCCTTTGGACTGCTCGACATGCGAAACACCCTCTGATGTCAGCTTGAGCGAGGCCCCAATGCCATCCCGATTGGATTTCGTTCCGATCAACAGGACCTCGAGCCAATGATTGGCATTCCCGCCGTCGTTGCGCAACAACTCGGGGTAATCGCCTCGGACGTTGACGGCGATATCGATGTCTCCGTCATTGTCGAAATCGGAGGCTGCCAGGCCGCGGCCGGCGATTGGCCGCACGAAATCTGCCCCAAGCGAATCTGAAACTTTCGCAAATTGTCCCTTGCCGAGATTCCGGTACATCAGAAGTGGCTCTTTATACGTGACCTCGCTGTGATAAAGCTGCACGTTGTCGAGCATAGCGCCGTTCAATTGAAGGATGTCGGGCCAGCCGTCGTTGTCATAATCGAGAAATTTCATCGAGACGCCGCTCAATAGGATGGCCTTATTTCCGATTCCCGAACGAAACGTATCGTCCTCGAAGCTTCCATCGTGGTTGTTGCGATATAGACGGTTGAGTTCAAAATCAAGATGTGTGACGTAGAGATCCTGCCACCCGTCGCCGTCGACATCCGCAGCATCGATGCCCATGCCAGCCTCGTAACGCCCGTCCTCTCCCGCGGCGAGGCCTGAGAGAAACGATGCATCCTCGAACGTCCCATCCTTCTTATTCAGAAATAGAAAATTTGGCCACGAGTCGTTGGCGATGGCGATATCGGTCCATCCATCATTGTTGAAATCAGCAAGTACGACGCCCATTCCCTTGGATTCCGGCTTGCCCACGCCCGACGCATCGCTTACGTCGGTGAACGTTCCGTTGTGGTTATTGTGGTAGAGCTTGGTCTTCTGGCCCTTGTAGTTTCCAGGATGGCAATAGGAGCGATAGCCCGGGCGCCGCTCGCCGCACCAGATGTTGTTCTTCGAAGACCATTCGATGTAGTTGGTGACCACCAGGTCGAGATAACCGTCCTTGTCGTAGTCGAACCAGCCCGCGCTGGTGGACCATGCGCCGTCATCGGCAACCCCGGCTTTAGCGGTCACATCAGTGAACGTGCCATCCCCGTTGTTGTGGTAGAGGATCGCGCTGCCATAGCCGGTGACATATAGGTCGGGATATCCATCGTTATCAAAGTCACCGACGGCAACGCCCTGACCATAGTGGCCTGCGCCGCCGACACCGGCTTTATCCGTGACATCGGTGAAGGTGCCATCGCCGTTGTTGTGATAGAGGGCGCTGCGGATTGGGTGCGGTGGTTTGTAGATATCCGTGGCGGCCGACTGGACGAAGAAGAGGTCCATCAACCCGTCCTGGTCATAGTCGAGCCACGCGACGCCTGTTCCCATCGTTTCGAGGTAGTACTTCTCCTCGCTGGCCGTAGCGTCCTGCTGGAAGGTGATTCCCGTCGAAGGACGAATGTCGGTGTACCGAACGGGAATCGCAGGGTTGCTCACAGCCGTCGCGGCTTTCGACGGTTGCTGCGCGACCATCGTCATTTGCGAAGTCGTCGCAAGCAAAAACGCGAGCACTTGGATGGCTCTGGGCAGGGAACGATTCCACATCTGCATGCGGGTGTGCTACAGCATTCTAGCGTATTGAGAGAGGTGGTGCTGCTCTGACTTAGAGCGTGCGGTCTGCCAGCGAGAGCGCAATCTGCAACAATTGCTGTCGAGCCTCGGTGGGCAGAGGCTGGTTTGCGAGCGCGGGCTTATCGGAAGCCTTCGATAAGGCTTCTTCAATTTTGCCGATATTG
>Ga0209577_10006567_pt1 | contig 10749 bp, 18 predicted proteins | sample GraSoiAngelo_109_FD_185874 | JGI IMG/M metagenome (GOLD analysis project Ga0209577, IMG submission 185874) | Grasslands soil microbial communities from the Angelo Coastal Reserve, California, USA - 14_0903_12_20cm (SPAdes) (version 2) | ecosystem: Environmental > Terrestrial > Soil > Grasslands... | reverse complement strand
ACGGCATGGTGGACGCCGTGGTGCCGCGGAGCGAGCTGCGCGACACCACCGGCCAGCTGCTGCGCCACATGGCCGGCCGGGCCCCGGCGGAGGCTGCCGACTGAGCCGGCTGTCCTTCGAGGACGCCCCCCGAGGGACACGACAGGGTACCAAGCACCACCACCCGCACCAAATCCGTACAGCTAAGCACGATTGCCGGGGCACGAGCCGCGAGGTTCGCGCCCCGTCGCACAGGGTCCGGGGCACACCGGGGGCACAACAGTGAGCCGTCCAGCCTTCTGGCCCGATCCGCTCACCCTGGCCGAGCCGCTCGCGGACGGTCGCTTTCGCTGTCGGACCTGTCAGGCTACGTGGTGGCCGATGCTCGACGGTCGGCTCGAGCCGACGCGCGGCTCGTGGCTATGCCCGCACGGCTGCGGACAGAAGCCCGGCGTTCGTCAGGCCACCCCACCCGCCCTGACCGCGCCCGGGCCACGCACGCGCGAACGCAGGTAAGAGTTTCCAGAAATGGCTATGTGTCATGGAGCCGTCGTTCTTCCGGCCGTACGTGGTCTGACACCGTAGGCAGGTCGGCTTCGATTCTGTACGGGTTTTCCCAACTTGTGGGCCAGAACTTTTTTTTGCTGAGGGCTGAACCGAATGCCCGGACCACTCCCGAAGCCGCCCCATCGCCGACAGCGGCGGAATAAACGCCGGGTGATCCGGGTAGACCCGGCGCCGGCCTGCGTGGTGTGCGGGGGATTCCCGGCGCCGCTGTGTTCGGCGCGCTGCGTGGCGCGGCTCGAGGAGTTGGGCGGCCCCGCGAAGGCCGCGGAGGACTGTGAGGACGCGGCGATTCACGCGGCGAGCTTTGCGGAGGCGGACGCCTGGCGCGACCTGGCGGCGCAGCTGCGGGCGATCGGCTAGGCTATTGCTTCGGAACGGTTGGCTCGCTGGCCGTTGGCTCATCGAACTGCAGCAGCACCTTGAAGACTTTTCCGCCACTGCTCATCTGTTGTTTCAGCGTCCCGAACGTCTTGTTGACGGAGAGGCCGTCACCGATCCAGAGATGACCGTTCGGGCACTTCTCCACTCGCTCGCCCTTATCCAGCTCGGCGTCGGGGCGGACGACCACCCTCGCGCCGCATCCGGTGCTGGCGCATTCGAAGACGATGGCCCGAAGATCGGACCAGCCAACGACGACCCGTCGCTCAATCGGCACGTGTCCCCCCCTGGCATGGTATTATCTGTAGTTGACTTCAATATGTAGCGATGGTACTGTAGGAGCGGTCGGGCGGCGCCGCGCCCCGGGGACTGGTCCCTGGGGCGCTTTTGTGTTTTCAGGGGGGAATCGTACATGCAGGCCAAAGGACTAGGGACGAAAGTCACGAGCATCCGCGTCCCGGAGGACCTCTACACAGAACTCCGCGGCACGGCGCTCGGCGAAGGGCGGTCCATCAATGCCATCATCGTCGAAGCCATCGAGCGGGCGCTCGAGCCGTCGACGGTGCGGCGATCGGAGGACCCGTGAGAGAGCTGCCGGTTGAGTTGCCCGTGGCTGAGTGGCCGTGGGCAGTGACGACGCTCGCGCAGGCAGCGGCGTCGTTCGCGTGGAAGCGCGCGCGACTGCCCGGGGTGCCCTTTGTGCGGTGGTTCGCGGCAGACGGCGCGCGGCTCGGTCAGCTCGACGAGGCGAAGGGCGAGATCTGGCTATCCACCGAGCTCGCGGACAACAAGACCGAGCTGCTCCGCACCGTCGGCCACGAAGTTTTTCACGCGACCCAGCACCGCGATCACGCGCTGTTCAACGAGAAGAGCGCCACGTACGCGGGCGACCGCTTCCTCGAGGTGTGGGACGAGCACATCGCGGACCTGCACGCCAAGGCTGCGGCCAGTGGCGTCGCCCGGGAACCGTTCCAGCGCTACTTCGCGGGGAGCGCATTCGATGCCCCGTTCGATCCCCTCGCCGATCTCAAGCTCGAGTCGCGCCGCCCGCACGCTGCGCGGGCGCGGTACGCGTATGAGTAAGCCCCGCGTGGAGCCGACGACCCCCGCTGCCCCGAACGGCCGTGACGTCCCGGTGCTCGAACACGTGCGCGCGTTGTTTCGGGACCACGTCGTGTTTGGTCCCGAGGTCCCGCCGCTCGCCCGCGACGCCGCGCGCTCGCCGGGGTTCGACCCCGAGCACAACGCCCTCGACGCGAAAATCCTGACGTTCGTCTCATCGGCGAACAATTACGGTCGCCACTGGAAGCACGATCGCCCGCCGCACCTTTGGGAAAAAAACGGCGGCGACGCGAAGCTCGATCAGTTGTTTGCCGAGGAGGAGGGACTGCGCAAGGAATTCGAGCGCCTCGAGGCGGAATTTTGGGCGGCGCGTGATGCCTTATCGGCAGCGCGGGTCGCCGACGGTGGGAGCGCCGCGATTCCGGCGCTGACGAAAACCTTGGATCACAGCATTAAGACTTGGCAAAAGGCCAAGCTGGCGCTCGAGGCGGCCAAGGGCAAGCGGAGCGAGCGACAGCTGTTCCTGCAGGAGAACTATCGACGCGCGCAGGCGGCCAAGTGACGAGGGCGGAAGAAATCACCATCGCACTCAAGAACTATATCGACGACACCAGGGTGCGCGCCGACGATGGACGCCTCATGGTGGACGCCAACGGCGTTCCGCTGGCGATCCATGTCGCCAACGCGATCCGCGCGCTGGAAATCATTCGGAATTCTGCGGGGGAGTTATGAACGCCGACGAGCTCGCCCGCCTGCTGTCGGAGAATGCGCACGCGCTCGCCTGGGAGCAGCGCGACGAATTCCAGCGCGAGACGGCGCGGCAGGACGCGGAACGCGCGCGGCGTGCGGAGCGGAAGCGCGAGCGGAAGCGGCCCGCGAAGGGCGACACCACATGAACGATAGAGCGGGGTCCGGTCGCGCTACGATTCCGGCGCTCCGGGGCAACGGCCTGGCCGGCCGCCCCGCGTTCTCTCGGTGGCCGGGTCGCCGTTACGAGCGGCGGGCAAGCTGTTCCTCGCTTGGCGGCGAGGCAACGGGCCCGGTCACTTCCCCCGTCCCCGTGAGTCCCTGAGTGGCCACCTACTCGGATACGCAATTTGCCGTCATCAATGTGGCCGCGGCCGCGGCTACGCTCGTCGCGGCTCAAGCGACTGGCGTCAAGGTCCGCGTGGTGAGCCTGTTCCTCGTGAACACCACGGCCCAGACCCTCACGTTCAAGAGTGGCGCGGGGGGCACGGCCCTGACCGGGGCGATGGCGTTGGGGGCCAACGGCGTGCTCGTCCTGCCGTACAACCCCGCAGGCTACTTCGAGACCGCCGCCGCCACGCTCCTCGAGCTCGCGGCGTCCGGTAGCACGCAGGTCTCAGGCGCGCTGCAGTGGGCGGCGGTGAGCTGAGCCGTGAGGAAGCTCGATCCCCTCATCGCCGCCGCGCGGGCGACCGGGTGACCTTCTACTGCGGGCTCGCCACCGCGGACCTAGCGTTTGTGGCCGCCGACACGCGCACAACCTATCCCGGACTCGGCGGCCACGTTGTCGATGATGTCTGCCGATCGAAACTCCGGCGCCTGCGGGGGGGCTGGGCGACCGGGAGTGGCATGCACCAGTGGCTCGACATGGTCTACACCCGCATCGCCGCCCTCGACGCGGGCGACCTGGACGCGATTGGTGCCGCCGTCGGCGCGCTCGCGCGGAGTGGCGAGGTCGACGCCACGCTCTCGGCACTCGGGGGCTACCGAGAAGCCGTGGCCGCCCGGCCGCCCGGGGAACGCGATCGGGTCGGCGATCTGTGCGTGATCAGCGCGACCGCCGACGGCTTCCAGGCGGCGACGATTGAGGACCGGGGCACCGTGCGGCGGGTGGGCGCCCACCTCGTCTACAACTCGCTGGCGGAAGTGCCTCCTGAGACGATGGGCGAGCTCGCGGCGCAGTCCGTCGCTCGTGCGGCGCCGACCGAACTCGACTTGCTGCGACAGGTGGCCCGGTTCTTCGCCGCGGTCTACGCGCGGTGCGGCCCCCGCGGCCCGATGAGCGATGCCGTGAGCATCGCCCTGATGATGCGCGACGAGGGGAGGCGGGTCGTCCATCGCCACGTCGCGCCGATGTCGAGCGACCGCCTGGCTGGGCTGTCGAACGCCGACCTGCTCTCCCGCATCGAGGTGTGGTATGCCCCCTAACGACTCCGTCGCGCACGCCCAGCGCTACCGCGGCCCGGGCATCGTGGACACGGTGCCCGCGATCGGGGTCGGGAAGACGATCAGCGCGCCAGCGAACGGCTCGAGCCCCGACCTCTCGATCGCTAAACGGGAACTCGACGCGATCGCCTACATCGCCGGGGGCGCGTGGATCAGTTCGCAAGGGCGCGTCAAGTTCGTCCCCTTCTTCGACGCGAGTGTGGATCCCGTCTCCGGGCTCGTGACCTATATGCCGCATCAAGCGGCGCCCGTGGCGATCATCCCGCGCGAAGAGATCGCCGAGCCGATCAGCGTCACGCCGGGCTACAAGTATCGCGTACCGCTCTTTGACGTGTGGTGGGGCTGGAATGAGGCGACGCAGTCCTGGGGCGCCCGCGCGCCGGATGGGACGGTGAGCGGGGGGGGCGAGGTGCACGGCGTCTCGCTGTCCGCGCTGAATGCCCTGGGCCAGGCGCGGCTCGTGGCGAATCGCCAACTCGCTGATCACATCGCGAAGTGGATTCCGTCGCAGGGCCTCGCGCAGGGTCTCGCGCAGCGCCAGGTCCAAACCTTGGGGCTCGGGCAACTCGCCTGGCGATTCCGCACGACCTATGCGCACCCCGAGCTGGAGCTCGGCGATCCGATCACGCTGGAGACGGACCGCTTCATTGCCTACGATCCCACGGCCGCGAAAGGGATCGCAGGCGCGCAATGGGTCACGGGCTACGTCGTTGGCATCTTCGACGTCTGGGGCCGCGACCTCGCCGTCTGGGTGCCCACGTACGCGAGCATCGGCGTCGGCGAGGTGCAGGTCTCGAGCGCGCCGCCGGCGCCGAACCCGAGCACGTGTACGGTGACCGTCCAGGCGACGGCGCGCGCGGGCGGCATGCTCGTGGTGTCCTGGGCGGGGAGTCCGACGGTGGCGAGCGTGCGCGTGGCGTGGACGACTGCGGCGGCCCTGGCGCCCGCTGGGCCGCTCGGCGCGCCCGTCGAGCAGGCCGCGCTCGGCGGCGCCAGCAGCCTGTTGGGCCTCCCCGGTTCATCGCTCCAAGCGCAGCCCAGCGAGGTCGCCGCAGGTGCGCCCTCCCGCCTCAGTGGCGCCGCCGGACCCTCGGGTCCCCCGCCCGCCGGTGCGGGAACGGTGCTCCCGGGGCAGTCGGGCCAGACGCCGCTCGGGCCGTTCGCGTTTTCTGATCTGGTCTACGTGACCGTGACGCCCTACGCGACCATCGACGGCACTGGCGCCCCGGGCCCCGCCGTCTCCACCCAGGTCCGCATGTTCAGTGACCCAGGGGAACACGATCCGGGGACCGGCCTCCGCCCGCGCTACCAGCCGTTCCACGATGGCCAATTCGCGCTCAAAGCCTCGGACGCCGCGGGCCGCGAGACGACGGATCACATCTACATCGATCCGACCAAGACCATCAAGGTCGGCACGGCCGCCAATCCCTTGAGCATCACGAAGACGCTCACCATTCCCTTCGGTGAGCTGGTGCCGGGGAGCGATACGACGAAGTGGCTCGTGTTCACCACCGGCTACGTCACGGCCAACGTGCTGAACGCCACGCAGACCCTCTGGGCCTCGGTGGTGCTGCCGCGCGGCGTCACCATTACAGCGATCCGCGCCAAGGTCTACCGGAACGCGGCGGGCGATGCCGCGGTCATCACGTTCTTTCGCAGCACGTCAACATCGGCGACGCCGCTGGCGTCATTGACCGCCGCCACGGGCGGGTGGACGACGCAGAGCGCCTCGATCTCCGATCTCGTCGGGAGTGAGGAATACTATCTCGAGGTCGATCTGACGGGGACGGTCTCGATTGCCGACGCACGCTTCGCGTGGTTTGAGTTGGACTATACGATGCCCGACTACAGTAAGTCGTACTAATTGCCGACGTGGGGCGGCCCCGAGCGCTTGGAACGCCCAGGGCCGCACACAACGGAGTTCAACGAGGTACATGAAGGCTAGTCGCTCCCTCTCCCTCCCACAAGCCGCCCGCCGCGCGCGGGTCGCCCGGCACGTCCTGCTCACCGCGATTCACCGCCATGAGCTGCCGGCGCGGCTGCACTATGATCGCTGGTGGATCACGCCGGCGGACCTGGCCGTGTGGCGGCGCCGGCAGCGGCAGCGCACGTCGGGGAGCGCGGCGTGAGCGAGCCCCGGACGCCGATTCTCCTCCGGCTCGCCGACGTCACGCCGCGGCCCGTGTCGTGGCTCTGGCCGGGTCGGATTCCCCTCGGCAAGCTCACTGTGCTCGACGGCGATCCCGGGCTCGGCAAGTCCACGCTGTCGCTCGACCTCGCCGCGCGGGTCTCGCGGGGGGCGCGCATGCCGGACGGGACGCCCGGGGTCTCGGGGGGCGTGCTGCTGCTCTCAGCCGAGGACGCCGCCGATGACACGATCGTGCCGCGGCTCCGCGCGGCCGGTGCCGAGATCACGTGGATCGCCCAGGTCCCCGCCGTGACGTCGATCGACGGTAACAATCCTCCCGTGCTGCCCCTGGATACGCCCGCGCTCACGCAGGCGATTAGCGACCTGGGCGCGCCCGTGCGCCTCGTGGTGATCGACCCCCTCGTCGCGTTCCTGTCGGAGGGCGTGAACAGCTGGCGCGATCAAGACGTGCGCCGCGCGCTCCACGGGCTCGCCTGTTTCGCCGAGACGACGGGCGCCGCCGTCCTCGTCATTCGCCACCTCACGAAGTCCAACGGGACGCCGGCGCTTTACCGCGGCGGGGGCTCCATCGGGATCATCGGCGCCGCGCGCGCCGGGCTGCTCGTGGCGCGCGACCCCGAGGACCCGACGCGCCGCGTGCTCGCGGCGACGAAGATGAACCTCGCGCCCGAGCCGCCGTCGCTGTCGTTCCGGCTCGACGTCCACGACGGGCAGCCCCGCATCGCCTGGGGCGGGGAGTCCCCCCATGGCGCCGATGTGCTGGTGAGCCAGCCCCAGGACGAGGAGGAACGGCATGACGCGCAGGACCTCCGGGCCTTCCTCCGCGAGATGCTCGAGCTGGTCCCGCGCACGCAGAAAGAGGTGATCGCCGCGTGTCGGGCCGCGGGCTTCGACGTGTCGGAGCGCACGATCCGACGCGCCCGGAAGGCGGCCGGCGTGACGGTGCAGCGGCAGGGCTTCGGCCCGGGGAGCGTTGTCGTCTGGTCGCTCGGGACTCATAGTGGCCACATACCGGACATAGGGGACAGGGATTCTGAGCCGTCCCCTATGTCCGGTATTGGCCGGTATGATGCTCCCCCGCTGCCCCCGGAACCACCGATGGAGGACCCAGAACCGGACCCGGAGGGCCTGTTCGACCCGGTGCTCGACGAGGGGGATGCGTGGGAGCCGTGAACCTCGACCCCCTGCTCGAGCAGCTGGCCGAGCTCGTGGCCGAGAAGGTGGCCAACCGGTTGAACGGGAACGGCGCCCCCAACGTTGGGGGCGAGTCGAACGGCGAGCCCATGCTCACGGCCGAGGCCGTGGCCAAGCGGCTCGACACGAGCGCTCGGTGGGTCTACGACCACGCCGACGAGCTCGGGGGGAAGCGGTTGAGCCGGCGGTGCCTGCGGTTCCCCGAAGGGGCGATCCGGCGCTACGTTGAGCGCCGGCGGTGACCCCCCTCCCCTTGCGGACGAGGTGAACCTGTGGCAAAGTTCGGTACAGGTAATGAGACAATCCGCCGCATGCTCCAACAGGCGTTGAAGGCCGCGATTCCCACCCAGCCCCAGCTCGCCCGGATGGCCGGGGTGAGCTACTCGGCGCTGCGCTCCTACCGGCGCGGTGAGCGCCTCCCGCCCGCAGCAGTGCTGCGGCGGCTGGCGCAGGCCCTCGGGGTTCAGGGGAAGCAGCTGGTGCGATTGGCGGCGCAGCTCGAGCGCGCGGCGGCCCAACCCACCAAGGGGAGGAAGCCATGACCGCCCTCAAGCAGCTCCGCGAGGCACGCCACCTCACGCAACGCGAACTCGCCGAACGCGCGCGCATCTCCCTGTCGCGCATGGCCGCAGCCGAGCAACAAACCCCAATCGACTGGCTGTGGCTCGAGCGGCTCGCCCGCGTGCTCGGCTGCTCGAGTGACGCTATCCTGGAACTTGCCCCGGTGCCCGTCGCCCCGCCGGATGCCATCGGCCGGGCGGAGCGGGAACTGCTGGACGCCATGCGCCGCGACGCCGAGGCCATCATCGGCGATCATCCGCTCCTCAAGCGGGGCGGGTGGCTTGGCTTGGCCCGCACCGCGTGGCTCGGCGTGCTGTTCCGGATTCGGGACAATGGGGTCGAGCGTCCCCTACTCCCGGCGCCCGCGCCCGTCGATGACCGCGCCCAGCGGCGCGTGAAGATGCACCGCGCCCGGGCGGCCGTATGAACGCGCACCGCACGCGCGTGGATTCCCCGGCCGCGCTCATCGAGCTCGCGACGGACGTGATGCGCCGCATTCAGCGCGTCGCCGTCACGACGGGGCCGGAAAGCCGGATCCGGCTGATGGGGGAGTTGAGCCTCGTGAGCATCTGTCTCGGCGGCATCGAGTACGCGACCGTCCAGGCCGCGCACGGGCTGCCAGGGTTGCCATCCCGCCACCAGCTGCGGCAGGCCGAGCGGGAGCGGCTGCCCGCATTTCAAGGGGGACGATTGCTCCCGCCGCCCACACGACGGCGGATTACGCACCAGGCGAAGCGCGTCGGGGTCGCCGTATGAGCCGCGAGTTGAACGACAATCTGAAATCCGCCAGGCGGTTCAACGAGGTGCTTCAAGCGCTGGGGTTGCCCCGCGCCGTCGTGGTGAAACACATCCCGTCCTGCAAGGCTTGGCAACGTGGCGAGTGCGACTGTACTCCGGCGGTGCTCTCAGTGCCGAGAGACGGCGAGGAAGCAGGCACCCCATGAGCCGCGCGGAGCGCCGGGCCTTCGGGCACCTCTACCGCCGCGGGAACACGTGGTGGATTCGCTACTCGGTGGGCGGCCGGCGCTACCGGGAATCGAGCGGCTCGCCGCGCGAGCAGGTCGCCGCGGACCTGCTGGTGCGCCGAGAGACCGAGCTCGGCCACGGCGTCCACGTCGCGCCGTCCGTGAAGCGCACGAGTCTCGCGGACCTGCACCAGCTCCTCCGCGACGAGTACGTGGTGCAGGGCTACCGGACCCTGGCACGGGTCGAGGATTCGTTTCGGCACCTGACCGCGCACTTCGGCGGGGCGCGGGCGACGAGTCTCACCCTCGACCGGCTGAACCGCTACGTCCGCGAGCGGCGGGAGGCCGGGGCGGCGCTCGGCACGATCTGGAACGAGCTGAAGGCGCTCAAGGCGGCGTTCCACGTGGCGCTACGGGCTGGCCGCGTCGCGCGGGTCCCCACGTTTCCGACGCTCGAGGGGGCGGACCGCGTGCGCACGGGCTTTTTCGAGGAGGCTGATTTCCGCGCGGTCCTGGCCGAGCTCGAGCCGCCGCTGCAGGCGGTGGTCACGTTCGCGTATTTTACGGGCTGGCGGATTCCCTCGGAGGTGCAGCGGTTGACGTGGCCACAGGTCGATTTCGCCGCCGGGCTCGTGCGGCTCGAGGTGGGGAGCACGAAGGGCGCGCCGGGCAAGCGCGACGGGCGCACATTCCCGTTCGCCGCGCTGCCCGCGCTTGCGGCCTTGCTCGCGCGCCAGCGGGCCCACACCGATGCCGTGGCGCGCGCGACGGGGCAGGTCATCCCGTGGGTGTTTCACCGGAACGGGCGGCCGATTCGCTATTTCGACAAGGCGTGGAAGGCCGCGCTCGACCGCGCGGCCCACACGGGGCAGGGGACGTTGCGCGTCGTGGTCCGGCCCCAGCTGCTGGGGCGCGTGCCGCACGACTTCCGGCGCACCGCGGTGCGGAACTTGGAGCGCGCTGGCGTGAGTCGGTCGGTGGCGAAGAAGCTGACCGGCCACAAGACGGACGCGGTCTACAACCGCTACGCGATCGCGCCCGAGCAGGATCTGCGCGAGGGCGTGGCCAAGCTCGCTGAACTATCCAGCGCGCTAGATAGTTCGCGGGGCACAACGGGGGCACAATCGGCGCGTCGGCCCTCGGGAAAGGCCCGCACGGCGTGACGCTGACGCGTAACCGGTTGTCCTTCGAGGACGCCTGCCGCTTTCTCTTCGCACGACAAGGGAGCCGCATCAAGTGGAGCCTCGGACCGACCGAGGGGCTCCTGGGCGTGCTGGGCCATCCCGAGCGGCACTTCCCCTCCGTCCACGTCGCGGGGACCAACGGCAAAGGGTCGACCTGCGCTTTCGTGGCGGCGGAGCTGCGCGCCCGCGGCCTGAAGGTCGGGCTGTACACGTCGCCGCACCTGGTCTCGGTGCGGGAGCGCATCGAGGTGGATGGCGTGCCGATCGACGAGGAAGCCTTCGCCGAGTGGACGACCTTCCTCCAGTCCGAGATCGAGCGCCTGGACGCGAGCTTCTTCGAGGCGACCACCGCCATCGCCTTTGCCGACCTCGCGGCGCGGGGTGTGGACGTCGCCGTCATCGAAGTGGGGCTCGGTGGGCGGCTCGATTCGACCAACGTGATCACGCCGCTCGTGTCGGTCGTGACCAAGATCGCGCGGGAGCACACCGACTACCTCGGCACCGACCTCGCGGCGAT
>Ga0209577_10006564_pt1 | contig 10751 bp, 12 predicted proteins | sample GraSoiAngelo_109_FD_185874 | JGI IMG/M metagenome (GOLD analysis project Ga0209577, IMG submission 185874) | Grasslands soil microbial communities from the Angelo Coastal Reserve, California, USA - 14_0903_12_20cm (SPAdes) (version 2) | ecosystem: Environmental > Terrestrial > Soil > Grasslands... | reverse complement strand
AGCCGGGCGGCGCGTCCGGCGAATAGAGGATGCGGCGCTCGGTGTCCTGCCAGTAGCCTTCGATCGTGTCAGCCGCGTGCGCGGTGGCCAAGCCGCCGCCTAGCCAGAGCAGCAGAGCAAGACGTCGCATCGGCGCCTCCTTGCGACGGTATACACCGCCGGCGCGCGTTTATTCAGCCGTCATTTACCGATACGGACCAGCGTCACCTCGTTGGTCAAGCTGTTCGCCAGCACGAAGTTGCCGTCGCGCGTGACATCGGTGTTGCGCACGATGTTGCCGCCGCCCGGAATGGTCCAGGTCTGGAACTTCTCGGTCTTCGGATCGAAGCGCACGACCGTGTTCGGGCTCGCCTCGGACTCGCTGTACCAGAGCACGCCTTTGATGTCGGAGATGCCGTAGGGCGCGGACTTCGGGCCGCTCGGCGATTGCCACTCCTTCACTTCGCCGGTCTTGGGATCGAGCCGGCCGAGGAAGCCCCGCGCATAGTCGGTGTACCAGACGATGTCGTCGGACGTGATGGCGATGCGCCGCGGCCGCGCGGCCGGATCGGGCAGCTTGTACTCCTTGATCTCGAGCGACTTCGGATCGACGCGCGCCACGCTGTTCACGCCGAACTGCACGACGAACACGTTGCCCTTCGAGTCGACCGCCATGCCGTACGGGCGCGACTTCGCCGTCGGCGGTGTGAGGAGCTTGATGTTCCCGGTCTTCGGGTCGAGCCGGCCGATGCGGTTCGCGTTCTGCACGGTGAACCACAGGATTCCCGCCTTATCGAAGATCAGCGTGTGCGGGTCCTTGGCCTCGGGATCGGGCATCTTGTACTCGGTCACCTCGCCCGTCTTCGGGTTGAGCTTGCCGATGAGCGCGCCGGTGTTGCCCGTGTACCAGATGTTGCCCGCCCGATCCTCTTTCAGGCCATGCGGCCCGGAGTGCGCCGTCTTCAGCGGATACTCCCTGACGGTGCGCGTCTTGGGATCGATGCGGCCGAGCACGTTCGCCATCTGGCCCGTGTACCAGAGCGAGCCGTCTCGCGCGGCGAGCGGATCGTGCGGCCGCGAGCCGGGCGTCGGTGCTTCCCATGCGCGCATGGTCACCTTCATCGGCCCGGGAACCACCACGGCCTCGGGCCGGCCGCGAACGGGATAGGTCTTCTCGAGGTAGGCGACGAGCGCCGGCATCTTCTCGGGCGGCACTCCGACGCCGTGGTTAATCATCATGCGCAGCACCGTGCTCCATCCCTCTTCGGTGTAGCCGGTGCCGACGCGTGCGCCGAGCGGATGGCAGCTGTTGCATGTCGCCTCGATGAAGGCCTTGGCATCATTCGGTGCGTCCTGCTGTGCCGTGGCCGGCACTGCTGCCGCCGCGAGCGCGGCGGCGATGATCGCTTTCCTGGGGCTCAATTGCGGCTCCTCTTCCGGTGAAATGAGCGGGGCACTCATCGTATTCCGGCCTCGCGGCTAGGTAAACTGCGCGTTGCAACAACCGAGGAGGAAGAGTGAAACGCTGGATCGTCGCCGCACTGGCGACGCTGGTCGCATGCTTCGCCTACGGGCAAGGATTTCCGGATCGGCCGATGCGCATCGTCGTGCCGCTGCCGCCGGGCGGCTCGCCGGATACCATCGCGCGCACCCTGGCGCAGCACCTGCAGACGACCTGGGGGCAGCCGATCGTGGTCGAGAACCGCACCGGCGGCAGCCAGAACATCGGCGCCGAGGCGGTCGCGAAGAGCGCGCCCGACGGCTACACCTGGTTGCTCGCGCCGGATAACGTGTTCGTCATCAACCCGTACATCGCCAAGGCGACGTCGTTCGATCCGCTCACCGACCTCATGCCGGTGACCGAAGTCGCGCGCATCCATTTCCTGCTCGCCGTGCCTTCATCGCTGCCGGTGAGTTCGGTGCCGGAGCTGATCGCATACGCGAAGGCGCATCCGGGCGAGCTCAACTTCGGCTCGTCGGGCAACGGCAGTCCACAGCGTCTCATGACGGAACTCTTCCAGCTCACGACGGGTATCAAAATGAATCACGTGCCCTACAAGGGCGCGGCGCCCGCCGTGGCAGACCTGCTCGCGGGCCGCATCCAGGTCTGGATCGGCGCGCCGAACAGCCTGCTGCCGCATGTCAAGGAAGGCAGGCTTAAGCCGCTCGGCACGACGGCGCCAGAACGCTTGGCCTATCTTGGTGACGTGCCGGCGATCGCGGAGACGTTGCCGGGCTTCTCCGTCGATACCTGGCTCGGCATCTTTGTGCCGGCGAAGACGCCCACCGACATCGTGAGGAAAGTTAACGGTGAGGTGGCGCGTGTCCTCGGCAGTTCCGACGTGAAGTCGAAGCTTGAGCCGCAAGGTATCGAGCTAGTAACCAATTCGCCATCGGAGTTCGCGAAACTGATCCACGCCGACTACGTGAAGTGGGGCAAGGTGATCAAGGAGGCCAACATCCGTGGCGAGTGAAATCGTGCGTGACGTTCCCGCGTCTGTCCCCGAGACGCGCGAACACTGGGGCAGCGACGCGCTCGCGGCGATGCTGCGCGCAATCGAGCTGCCGTATCTCGCGCTCAATCCCGGCGCGAGCTACCGGGGGCTGCACGACAGCATCGTCAACTATCTCGGCAACGAGCGGCCGCAGATGCTGCTCTGCCTGCACGAGGAATCGGCGGTTGCCATCGCGCATGGCTATGCAAAGGCGACCGGACGGATGATGGGTGTCGTGCTCCACTCCAACGTGGGGCTGATGCACGGCACGATGGCGATCTTCAACGCCTGGTGCGATCGCATGCCGATGCTGATCCTCGGCGCGACGGGGCCGTGGGACGCGGCGAAGCGCCGGCCATGGATCGACTGGATCCACACCGCGTCCGACCAGGGCGCGCTTGTGCGCGACTACACCAAGTGGGACAACCAGCCGGCCTCCGTGCCGGCGGCGTACGAGGCGCTGCTGCGCGCGGCGCAGATGGCGAATACGCCGCCGCGCGGCCCGACCTACATCAACCTCGACGCCGCGCTCCAGGAATCGAAGATCGCAGCGCTGCCGCCGCTGCCCGATGTCTCGCGCTTCGCGCCTCCCGCCGCGGTCCAGCCGGAAGCCGCCGCCGTGGCAAAGGCGGCGGAATTGCTGTCGGGTGCGAAAAACCCGGCGCTGCTCATCGGCCGCGTAAGCCGCAGCGTGGCAGGCTGGAAGGCGCGCGTCGCCTTCGCCGAGAAGATCCAGGCGAAGGTCTTCACCGACATCAAGGCGGCGTGCGCCTTTCCTACGGATCACCCGCTGCATGCCGCACCGCCGGCAACGTTCCCCGACGGCGCGCTGCTGCGCGAATGCGACGTCATCGCGTCGCTTGACTGGATCGACACCGCCGGCACGCTCAAGGCCGCATGGGGCGACGCGCCGGTGAGCGCAAAGGTGATCCGCATCTCGTCGGACGCGCACATCCATCGGGGCTGGAGCGCCGACTACCAGGGCCTGCCGCCCGCGGATGTGTACTTGATGTGCGAGCCGGACGTGGCTGTGCCGCTGCTATTGGATGCCGTACGGTCACGCCCAGCGGCGGTGCAGCCGCGCGCCGAGCCGAAGATGGAGGCGGACACGGCGGTTTCCATCCGGGCGCTCGCGCGAGTGTTCAATGAGCTCACGATGGGCATGGATGTGTGCCTCTCGAAGCTCCCGCTCGGCTGGAACGGCGCGTATCGCCACTTCCGGCATCCGCTCGACTATCTCGGCGCCGATGGCGGCGGCGGCGTAGGCGCGGGGCCCGGCTGCACCGTAGGTGCGGCGCTCGCGCTGAACGGCACGGGCCGCATAGTGGTCGGGATCATGGGCGATGGCGATTTCCTCATGGGCAATACGGCGCTCTGGACGGCGACGCATTACAAGCTGCCGTGCCTCTTCCTCGTGGCGAACAATCGCTCGTTCTATAACGACGAGATGCATCAGGAGCGCGTGGCCAAGGAACGCGGCCGGCCGGTCGAGAACAAGTGGATCGGCCAGCGCATCGACGAGCCCGACATCGACCTCGCGATGATGGCGCGTTCGCAAGGCGCGATCGGCATCGGCCCGGTAAAGGAGCTCGCGGAGCTGAAGCCCGCGATCGAGCGCGCCATCCGCGAAGTGAAGGGCGGCGCGGTGTGCGTCGTCGACGTGCGCGTGAAACCGGGCTACGACGCGCCGGTGGCCGGCACCGGCGCCAGCGCGCGCCGCGGCTGATGCCGAAGCTCGCGGCGAGCAAGGCGCTCGTCGAGGACTTGGTCGCCGCGAGCCGCATCCTCGCGGAGCACGAGGTGCTCGATGCGTACGGGCACGTGAGCGCGCGCAGCGACAAGCGGCCGGAGCACTTCATCATGTCGCGCTCGCGCGCGCCGGCGCTCGTCACCGCCGCCGATCTCATCGAATGGGGCGCGGACAGCGAGGCCGTAACGGGTGACAAGCGCAAGGGCTTCATCGAGCGCTATATCCACGGCGAGATCTATCGCGCGCGGCCCGAAGTGATGGCCGTGGTGCATAGCCACTCGCCCTCGGTGATCCCATACGGGGTCACGCAGACGAAGCTGCGGCCGATCTACCACATGGGCTCGTTCCTCTGGTCGGGCGCGCCCGTATGGGACATCCGCAAGGTGCGCGAAGAGAACGATCTCCTCGTGCGCGACCGGCCGCTCGGCGCGGCGCTCGCCGGCGCGCTCGGCAAATGCAATTGCGTGCTGATGCGCGGCCATGGCATGACCGTGGTGGGCGAGAGCGTGCAGGAGGCGGTGTTCCGCGCGATCTACACGGAGATGAACGCGCGGCTTCAGCTCCAGGCGATGGCGCTCGAAGGGCCCGTCGCGTTCTTGTCCGATGAGGAGGGTCGCCGGTCCACGGCTGCTAACCGCGGAACGCTGGAGCGGCCCTGGGAGCTGTGGAAAACGCGCGCCGCACGAGCCACGCGGCGATCGTGAGGTTGAGCAGGTTCCAGCCGATGCCGTTCACGAAGGCGGCGCGGTACGAACCCGTGGAATCGAAGATGGCGCCGGAGACCCAGCCGCCGAACGCCATGCCGAAGAGCGTAGCCATCAGGATGATCGCCACTCGAGTGCCCGCTTCGCGCGGCGGGAAGTACTCGCGCACGATGAGCGCGTAGGCGGGCACCAGCCCGCCCTGGAACAGCCCGAAGAGCGCCGACACCACATAGAGCGATATCAGCCCATCGAACGGTAGAAATAGGGCCAGCGCAATTCCCTGCAGCACCGAGCCGAGGAGCAGCGTGCGCAGGCCGCCGATGCGATCGGAGATCCAGCCGGAGGCGAGCCGGCTGACGATGCCGCAGCCGAGCATCAGCGAGAGCATCTCCGCGCCGCGCTGCCTGCCGTAGCCGAGGTCGCCGCAGTAGGCGACGATGTGGACCTGCGGCATCGACATGGCGACGCAACAGGCGACGCCGGCGATGCTCAGCAGCACGGTGAGCGCATTCGGCGACAGGCCAAGCGGCCGAGCTCGCCGTGCTGATCGCGGGCGGCCGTTTGTGCAGCACGAGAGCGAGCCCGAGCATCACCACGATGCAGAAGATGCCGACGCCGATGTAGGTCGCGCGCCAGCCGGCGCGGTCGAAAAGCTGCTGCAGCACCGGCGGCCACACCGCGCCGGCGAGATAGTTGCCGCTGATGACGATCGCCACCGCGATGCCGCGGCGCTTGGTGAACCAGAGCGATGTGTCCGCCACGAGCGGCGCAAAGGTCGCCGAGCAGCCGAGGAGACCCGCCAGGAAGCCGTGCGCGAGCGCGAATTGCAGGACGCTCGCCGACATGCCGGCGAGGATCAGGCCGGTGCCAAGGCCGAGCGCGCCGAGCACCACGGGAACGATCACGCCGTAGCGATCGGCAAGCGCGCCCATCAGGATGCCGCCGATGCCGAAGCCGATCATGGTGAGCGTGTAGGGAAGCGACGCGTCGGCGCGCGCGACGCCAAACTCGGCCTGCACTGCGGGAAGCGCCACCACCACGCCGTACATCGCCACGCCACCGAGCGTCATCAGCGCGAGCGACGCGCCGAGCCGCAGCCAGGCGTACGGCGATTCGGGGAGCGCGGTGCTCATGCGCTGCATGATAGAGTCGATCGCGTCATTACCCCGGAGGAGGTTCGCATGGCTGCACGCACGCCACCGCCGTCCACCATCGGAAGAGTGCGCGATGTTTTTCCGAAGCTGGGCGAGCTCACCGACAAGGTCGTGTTCGGCGATGTCTGGGAGCGCCCCGGGCTGGCGAAGCGCGACCGCAGCCTCATCACCGTGGCGGCGCTCGTGGCGCTCGCGCAGCCCGACCAGCTCCGCGGGCATCTGTGGCGCGCGCTCGACAACGGCGTGAAGCGCGAGGAGATCGTCGAGCTCATCACCCACCTCGCGTTCTATTGCGGCTGGCCGAGCGCCGGCAGCGCCGCGCTGATCGCCAAAGAGGTGCTCGCCGAGCACAAGCCATGAGGCTCGCGTTCATTGGCTTGGGCACCATGGGCGGCCCGATGGCCGCCAATCTGCAGCGCGCGGGTCACGAGGTGCGCGCGCACGATCTGCGGCGCGTCGAAGGCTTTAACTGGTTCGCCGCCGCGCCGGACGCGGTGCAGGACTGCGAGCTGCTGTTTAGCTCGGTGCCGGGGCCGGACGACGTCGATGCGGTGGCGGCGAAGCTGAAGCCGGTGCTGCGGCCCGGCACCGCATGGTTCGATCTCTCCACCAATTCGCCGAGCCGCGTGCGGCGGCTGCATGGCGAGCTGGCGAGAGAGGGCGTGCAATTCCTCGATGCGCCGGTGAGCGGCGGCCCGAGCGGCGCGAAAAGCGGCAAGCTCGCGATCTGGGTCGGTGGCGAGCGCGCGACGTACGAGCGCTACGAGAGCGTGCTGCGCGCGATCGGCGACCAGCCGCTCTACATCGGCGCGATCGGCGCGGGTACGGTAGCGAAGCTCGCGCACAACTGCGGGAGCTTCGCCATCCATGCGGCGATGGCGGAAATCTTTACGCTCGGCGTGAAGGCGGGCGTCGAGCCGCTCGCGCTCTTCCGCGCGCTGCGCCAGGGCGCCACCGGGCGCAAGCGCACTTTCGACCGGCTGGCGGAGCATTTCCTGCCGGGGAAATACGACCCGGCGGCATTCAGCCTGCGGCTTGCGCACAAGGACGCGACGCTCGCGCTCGAGCTCGCGCGAGAAGCGGGCGTGCCGATGAAGATCGGCCAGATCGCGCTCGATGAGCTCTCGCGCGCGATCGAGCGCGGCTGGATCGACCGCGACTTCCGTGCCGCCATGACGCTCCAAGAGGAGCGCGCCGGGGTAGACGTGCGCATTACCCCGGAGAAGCTGCGCGCGGCGCTCGAGGAGTGAATCAGGACGGCGCGCCTGGCCCGTTGCGCCGGGCAACTTCGTTGAGGATGTTGGAGATCTCGCGCGGGTCGGCCGGCTTCTCCAAGAAATGGTCGAAGCCGCACTTCAGCGCGACGAGCCGGTCCGCGGTGCTGAAGAACTTGCCGGAGATGGCGATCAAGAACGGGCGCGCCGCGCCATAGGTCTCTACCAGCTCGCGGCCGATCACGAAGCCGTTGGCTCCGGGCATCTGGATGTCGAGGATGCACACGTCCGGCTCGAACTCGCTGACCGCCTCGATGGCCCGCGTCCCGTTTGCCAGCGTCCGAATCACATGGCCGTTCGCCTTCAGCCACGCGCCCAGTGTCAAGAGCGTGTCCTGGTTGTCGTCGACGATCAATATCCGCAGCGAACGGACGTCGTCCATGGCCATTGCAACGCTAGCAAAAAAAGCGATGCCCGCCGAGGTCGGAATACGTCGATGTTGCTGTAGCTCTTTTTTCGACATGGCGTCACGTTAAACTGCGCGCGTGCACCGGCCGCTACCGCTTGCGTTCCTGCTGGTTTCGCTCGTTGCCTCGGCGCAGCCGTATTACCCGGACGCCGTCTGGCAGCGCAAGAACCCGGCGGAAGGCGGCGTCGACGCTCAGCGGCTGAAGGAAGCGGTGGACTTTGCCGTCGCGGCCGAGTCGAAGAATCCGCGCGATCTCACGCTCAATCATTACCAGACCTTCGGCCGCGAGCCGCACGGCAACCCGATCGGCCCGATCAAGGACCGCGGCGAGCCAACCGGCGTGATCGTGCGCCGCGGCTACGTGGTCGCCGAATGGGGCGAGCCACGGCGCGTGGACATGACGCACAGCGTGACGAAGAGCTTCCTCTCGAGCGTGGCCGGCGTCGCCTACGACCGCGGCCTCATCCGCAGCATCGACGACCTCGTGCGCGACTATGTGCCGCCCATCCAGGAGCAGGGCAAGCGCGAGCTCCGGTACTTGTTCGATACGCCGCACAACCGCCAGATCACGTGGAACCACTTGCTGCGCCAGACGAGCGACTGGGAGGGCACGCTCTGGGGCAAGCCCGACTGGGCCGATCGGCCGAGCGACAAGCCGCAGGAGTGGCTGTCGCGGCCGCGCAATGCGCCGGGCACGGCGTACAAGTACAACGACGTGCGGGTCAACGTATTCGCGCTTGCGCTGCTCAATGTATGGCGCCGCCCGCTTCCCGCCGTGCTGAAGGAAGCGATCATGGATCCGATCGGCGCCTCGACCACGTGGCGTTGGTACGGGTACGAGAACTCCTGGGTCGTGCTCGACGGCGAGCTCGTGCAGTCGGTCTCGGGCGGCGGGCACTGGGGCGGCGGCATGTTCATCGACGCCTACGACATGGCGCGCTTCGGCGTGCTCACGCTGCGGCGAGGAAAATGGAAGGACCGCCAGCTCATCTCCGAGCAATGGGTGCAATGGGCGCTCACGCCCACGCCGGTGCAGCCGAGCTACGGCTTCATGAACTGGTACAACAATCGCGACCGCAAGCTCCTGCCGAGCGCGCCGGCGAGCGCCTTTGCGCATCTGGGCAACGGCACCAACATGATCTACGTCGATCCGGAGCACGACCTCGTCGCGGTGGTGCGCTGGATCGAGCGCGGCGCGCTCGACGAGTTCGTCAAGCGCCTGCTTGCGGCAATGAAACAGTAGTGCATCTAGCGCTTGTGCCGGGTAGACCGGCTGAATAGCTCAAGGATCGGCCGGCAGCGCTCCTTCACCTCGTCGGCGCTGTAATGCACATCGGGTCCTTCGATGAGCCACACGTGCTGGCCGCCGCGCAGGACGAGCGCGGCAGCGTGGAGCGCGTCCTGCTCGGTAGAGAAGTGCACGGGCACGAGGCTGCCGAGCCGCTGCGGCGTGAGCTCCTGCGGCGCGGCCGCGATCGCGTAATAGAGCGCGTAAGGCATGCGCCAAAACTTATCGCCGCCGGTCCGCCGCGGCGATGACGTTTTGCTCGGCGCGTGGAAAAGACATCCGTCCGGCTCATGCCGGCGGTTTTCCGCGTCGCAACTCCCGTACCGACCGTAAAAGTCGGACCAACGCGCGGGCGCCCTCGGGGGTCGCGTCCCACGTGCGAAGCGCGGCCTTGATCACCGCCGCCTTGGCCGCCGGCGCCGGTCCTTGCGGCCGGCGCGCCTTTGCCTGCGCGGCATAGGCGACCAGCACCCGGACGTTCGGGGAGATGCGCTGGAATTGCCCGCGCAGGAGCCGCGACACCTGGCTCTGGTGGATTCCCGTGTCGGTGGCAATGCGCACCGTGGAGGCGCGCTCGCGCAAGCGCTGCAGGGCGCGCCTCGCGGCCGCCAGGTCGGCGCTGCCGTTTTTGACATCTCCTTGCATCATGCATATCGTATCGCATATGCAAATTGAATAACCACAAAAAAGGGGTAGGCCATGGGGGTAGTCGAACGCGCATTGAAGAAAGAGATCGAGGCCACGGCGCCTCGCCGCACCACGGTGCTTTATGCGCGCGTGGACGGTGGAGAACGCCTGCGCGCGCAGGCGGCGCGGCGGCGCGTGCGCTGCGTCGCCGGGCTGAGCCAGGCGGCCGAACTGAGCGGGGGCCGGGTGCTGGAGAAGCAGGCGCACGCGGTAATGGCGCTCTTTGCGAGCCCCGACGCGGCGACCGCGGCGGCGGCGCGCATGCAGGCCTACGCCGAGGCGGGCGGCCACAAGCCGGCCGACATGCAGGTGCGCATCGGATACCAGACCGGCACGGTGACACAGCAGGGAACCCGGGTGCGCGGCCAGACAGTCGACCTGGCGCTCGAATTTTCCCGGCACGCCCGCGATGGCCAGATCGTCACGTCCGCCGACACGGCGTCCACGCTCAGCCCGAGCGTGCGCAGCGCGCTGCGGCCGTTGGCTTCGGTGGCCGTAATCGACGGCCAGGTGCTGCGCGAAGTCGCGTGGCGCGACGCCGGGAGCCGCATCCTCGCCGCACAGAAAAGCGCCGCCGCGCCACAGCCGGGGGCGCTGCGGCTTTCTTATCGCGGCAAGATCGTGCTGCGGCGCCGCGACAACGACTTCGTTACCTTGGGCCGGGATCCGGGGATGGACATCGTGATCGGCGAGTCGACCGCGTCACGGCGCCACTGCGACATCGTGCGGCGGGAGGGCAAGTTCGTGCTGCGCGACCACAGCACGAACGGCACCTTCGTGACGATCGAGGGCGAGGGAGAGGTCCACCTGCATGTAGCGACGCTCATCCTGCGGGGGGCCGGATGGATCGCGCTCGGCCTGTCCGGGGATCTGACCGAGGAAGTAGTGCGCTACGCCTGCGAATGAGGCGGCGCGGGGCGCTATTGCGGTAGGAAGGCCTCCGGGCCATCCGTGCGACGGACAGCCCGGAAGCGAAACAGCGTCGCCTAGTCGCGCCGCTCGGTCGAGCTG
>Ga0209577_10006561_pt1 | contig 10753 bp, 10 predicted proteins | sample GraSoiAngelo_109_FD_185874 | JGI IMG/M metagenome (GOLD analysis project Ga0209577, IMG submission 185874) | Grasslands soil microbial communities from the Angelo Coastal Reserve, California, USA - 14_0903_12_20cm (SPAdes) (version 2) | ecosystem: Environmental > Terrestrial > Soil > Grasslands... | reverse complement strand
CGCGATGATGAACTGCGCGCCGCGCTCGATGAGCTCGAGCAAGATCGCCAGCAATCCGAGCTGGTTCTGCGGAGAGAGCGGGGCCTCCGGCTCGTCCAGCAGGTACAAGCCGCCGGGCACGAACCGGCCCTGAAACAGATTGAGGAACGCCTGCCCGTGCGAGCGCGCGTCCGGATCGCGCCCGTAGCGGCGCTCCATGTCGCCGAGCGAGGCGCGCACCGGACCGGCGGCGAGACCCTTGGCGTAGCCAGAACGGTCGCGGTACTCGTCGTCGAGGTCGAGCAGCCGTTGCTCGAGCTCCTGGCGTTCGACGGCGAGCCGGCGCTGAAATCCGAAAAAGTCCTCGGCCCGCAGGAAGAACCCCCGGTGGGTGCGTTGCGACCAGGTGAGCCGCAGCGCTCGTGCGAGACGCCGCTGCGCCTCGAGCGTGCCGTCCCGCACGACCTCGGTCGCCCCAACAGTCGGCAGGGCGGCAGCCGCGGCGATCCCCTCGAGCAGGGTGGACTTCCCCGAGCCGTTCTCACCCACGAAGCACGTCACGCGTGCCGACAGGTCGAGCGACGGCAGCGTACGAATCGCCGGCACGGAGAACGGGAACGCCGCCTCGCCCGGGGGCGGGGGCGGGCCCGGCTTCAAGCCGACGGTGAGGAGGTGGGGCACGGCGCTTATTGATGGCGCGGTCCGGACGAGGAGTCAACGGCGCGGCGGAGTCGGGCGCGACGGGGTAGCATTCGAGGTGCTCACCACCTCGGGCCGCCTCGCCGTCCTGACGGCGCTGGCAGCGCTCCCCTGCCCCGCCGCCGGCCAGCTCGGCGCTCGCGACTCGGTGGTGTATCGCGTCTCGGCGGCCAGCCGCTTCGAGGTCAGGACCGGCAAAGCCGGCCTGTTCGGCTTCGCCGGCCACGAGCACCTGATCCGTGCCCGTGGGTTCGCCGGGCGCGTCGTCTACTATCCCGGCGCACCCACCGCGTCACGTGTGGACCTCACCGTGCGGAGTGACAGCCTGGAAGTGCTCACGCCCCCGGACACGGCGGAAATCCGTAAGGTGACCGAGGCGATGCGCACAGAAACCCTCAGGGTCGAGCAGTATCCCACCATCTCGTTCACATCGAAGACCGTGGCGCCCGCGGACAGCGGGTTTCGCCTCGTGGCTGATTTGACGCTGGTGGGGCAGACGCGCGAGGTGCCGGTGGACGTACGCGTGGCGATCGGGTCAGACACGCTCCGGGCTTGGGCCACGTTCGCCGTGAAGCAGACCGACTTCGGGATCAAGCCGTTCCGTGGAGGCCCGGCGGGCACGGTGCGCGTCGCCGACCGGGTGACGTTCGAGATCGAGGCGGTCGCGGTGCGGGAGCCTTAGTCCCCTCGCAGGTACCGCCGGGCCGCCGCGAGCACCTCCTGCTGCGCCGCGGCAATCGAGCCCTCGAGCGACGCGCCGGCGGCCCGCGCATGCCCGCCCCCGCCGAACCGCTGCGCCAGCTCGGCCACGTCCACGTCCCCCATCGAGCGAAAGCTCACTTTGACCCGCCCGTTCGCGATCTGGCGGAACAGCAGCGCGAGCCGCACGCCGGCGATCGAGCGGGGATACTCGACAATCCCGTCCAGGTCGTCCGCCGTGGCCCCGTGGCGCGGCAGCGCGTCCGGGGGCACGGTCACCCACGCCAGACCGACGTCCGGCTCGACCACGAGCGTCTGCAGCACCTCCGTCATCAGGCGCACGCGGCCCTCGGGGGCGCTCGCATACACCGCCTCGTAGATCGACTCGGGGTTGACGCCGCACTCGAGCAGCGCACCCGCGACCCGCAGCGCCCGCGGGCTCGTATTGGCGAAGCGGAAGGCGCCCGTGTCCGTGAGGAGGCCGACGTACAGCGCGCGCGCCGCCTCGGGACAAATCGACCAGTCGAGGGCGCTCGCAAGGTCGAACACGAGCTCGGCGGTCGCCGCCGCTTCCGGCGCGACCAGCCGCGGTCCGCCGGGGAGCGACCCCGGGCTGACGTGATGGTCGATAGACGCCACCGTCTGGGACTGCTTGATGGCGCGCTGCAGGTCGCCGAGCCTGCTCAATTCCGAGATGTCGAGCACGACGACCACGTCCGCCGCCTCGATCTCTTTGGCCGCGCGCTCGGAGTGGTCGGCCCCGGCGGGCAGGAGAAAGACGAACCGATCCGGCACGGGCGTCGGGTTCGCGATCACCGGCTTGAGCCCGCGCGCGCTGAGGAGGTGCCAGAGGGCGACCTCGCTCCCCACGCCGTCGCCGTCCGCGTTGACGTGCGTCGTCAGGGCGACGCGGCGGCCGGGGGTCAGCACCGCTGCGACGCCCTTCGCGGCGACGACGCGTTCAGGAGGAACGGGAACACCGTTCAACATCTTTATAAGATACGTCACGCAGAGGCGTTACACGAAGGCGTCAAGCAAGAACGTCCCGCGAAACCGTCACGCGAAGGCGTTAGACGTTCTCGCGTGACCTCTTTGCGTGACGTTCCTGCGTGACGCCTTTGCTAGAGGATCTTCGAGTGGGTTCGCCCATACCCGAAATAGATCGCCAAGCCTACCGCAAGCCAGATACCTAACCGAAGCCAGGTATCCGCAGGCAGCGTCAGCATCAAGCCGAAGCAGCACGCGATGCCCAGGATGGGGACGGCCGGCACCCACGGCGTGCGGAAGGGGCGGTGCAGGTCGGGACGCCGGTGCCTGAGGATCCACACCCCGGCGCACACCAGCACGAACGCCAGCAGCGTACCGATGTTGACCCACGTCCCGAGCAGTTGCAGCGGCAACAGCCCGGTAGCCAGGCAGACGGCGATACCGGTATAGATCGTGGAGAGGTAAGGCGTGCGGAACCGGGGATGAACCTGGCCGGCCCAGCGGCCGAGCAGCCCGTCACGCGACATCGCGTAGAAGACGCGCGACTGTCCCAGCAGCATCACCAGGATCACGGACCCGATACCCAGCACCGCGCCGACGTCGATCGCGACGCGAATCCACCACGGCGCGCCGATCCGCTGCATCGCGTACGCCATCGGCGCCGGGAGGTTGAGCTCGCCGTAAGGGACGATGCCCACCAGGACGGCCGACACCACCACGTACAGTAGCGTGCACACCGCGAGCGAGCCCAGGATACCGATGGGCATGTCGCGTTGCGGGTTCTTCGATTCCTGCGCGGCGGTCGACACGGTGTCGAACCCGATGTAGGCGAAGAACACGAGCCCCGCGCCCCGCAACACGCCCGACCAGCCGTACGTGCCCCACTCTCCGGTGTTCGGCGGGATGAGCGGCGACCAGTTGGCCGGTTTGAGATGGGGCAGGCTGACGAGCACCACCAGCAGCACGATCGCGACCTTGAGGATCACGATGACGCTGTTGACCCGCGCCGACTCCCGGATTCCGATCACCAGCACGGCGGACATGACGGCGACGATGAGGACCGCCGGGAGGTTGACGATCGCGCCGGTCGCGTTCAGCCCCACGTGGGCGCATCCCGTGGCGTGGGCGGCCACCTGCCCGGCCGTGCACAACTGCGTAGGCGGGGCCGTGAGGCTCGCCGGAATCTGCACGCCGAACAGACCCAGCAGCGACACGAAGTGCCCGGACCAGCCGACGCCCACGGTCGCGGCGCCGGCGGCGTACTCGAGCACCAAGTCCCACCCGATGATCCAGGCCGCGAACTCCCCCATAGTCGCGTACGCATAGGTATAGGCGCTGCCCGCGACCGGCACGGCGCTCGCCATCTCGGCGTAGCACAGCCCGGCGAACGCGCACGCGACGCCGACGAGCACCATCGAGAGCGGCACGGCGGGACCGGCGTACAGCGCGGCCACCTGCCCCGTGATCACGAAGATCCCCGCACCGACGACGGCGCCGATGCCGAGGGTGACGAGATTGAGGGGCCCTAACGCCCGCACCAGGGCGTGCTCACCGGTCGCCTCCGCTTCGGCGCGCAGCGCGGCGATCGGTTTGGTGGCGAACAGGGTCATGACGGCAATGTGAGGGGCCGGCCTACACCGTCACAGCGAAGTGGGACGGACGGGACTCGAGGGGGGATGACCGGGACCGGATTAGGGTCGACCCAGGGCATCGCCGCAGGGGTTACCCGATTCGCCTCCCCCGCTCCGGATCGTCCACTCGAACGCCGAGCCTCAGGGAACCCAGCACGTGATCCCACACGGGAGTGAGACGCGCCTCGTCCTCGGGCCAGAAATCGAATGTAATGAGGCATTGGACGCGATCCCTTCGCGCGAGGCACATCCGCGAGCGGCACTCGCGATGCTCTCCCGGGTCGACCACGCGCAGCTCCGTCCACGCCAGCGTCAGCCCCTCGAGGAGCGTCTCCCGCACGGGCCCGATCCCGATTCGGTCCCGGTCGTCGCCCTCGAGGGACTCGAGCAGTAGCGTCGGAAGCGGCAGCCCGCTCCAATCGATCGGTGGTATCCGCAGGCAGGAGACCGCGAGCACGCAGGTACTGTCGTCGGGGGTGGCCGCGTCGCGAACGTTGACCTGGCCCCACGCCGGCTCCAGGACCCAGTCTGCGGGGAACTCCAGCACCACGGCACCAGCGTCGAGCACGAGGATCTTGTGGCCCGGTGTAGCGGTCCAGTCGTGACCCTCGGGCAGCTGGTACACCTCTCTGGTCCATCCCATGGTCAACCCCGAGGTAGGATGTCAGCGAGCGGGATCACGAGCGGCTCGGTCGCTCCCGGCGGGTGCCACACCAGCCGCTCCCGCTCGATCGCGGGAAACGCGGCTTCGGGAGTCCAGATCTCGCCCGCACGGCCGTCGATATCCACGATCCCATACCACGGCACGCCATACTCCTGGTACAGTCGCCGCTTCGTGAAGCGGTCGTAGCGGCTGGTCGATGGACTCAGGACTTCGATCGCCAACAGCAGCGTTTTGATCTGCGCCCAGTCAAAGGTGCGTGCTTCCGCGATCGCGGTGACGAAGACGTCGGGCTGCACGAGCACATCGGGAGCCCAGGAGATATCCGCGGGCGAGATGAGGACCTGTCCGACGGGATGGATCCGCAGATAGTCCCGCAGCCGTGCCGCCAGTTCGAGCACCACGTACTGGTGCTCGAGCCGCGGCGCCGGGCTCACCAGGAGCTCCCCGTGGACGGTTTCGTAGCGCTTGCCGTCGTCGGGGAGCGCCCGCACCATGTCGGCGGTGTAGTAGGTCGCGGCGGCCATGCCCATATGATCGGCTCGGCGCATAAGGGGACGCAAGACGGCACACGTCAAATTGGCGCCGGGCGACGGGAAGGCCGGCATCGAACAATCGCAGCGCGGGTCAAACAAACGCGGGGGCCTCACCCGGGAGCCCGCTCCGTTCCGGTTCTCACCCCCTGGCCCCCTCTCCCTTCCGGAGAGGGGGAACTACGGGAAGCACCGAGGAGAGCGTGGGAAGTGCGTCTTAAGAGACCGCGGTGCCCAGCAGATTGGCGCGATAGCGGCGGCTGAGAGTGACCTGCGCGCCCGTCTCGAGAATGACGATCGCGTCGCCGTGGAACCAGGGCTGGACCTCGCGCACCCGGTCGAGGTTCACGAGGGCCGACCGGCTGACACGGCGAAACCGCGCTTCATCGAGCCGGGCTTCGAGGGCCACGAGCGTGGTGCGCACCGTGTGGACCCGGTCACCCACGTGGAGCCGCACATAGTTGCGCGCCGCCTCGATCCAGTCCACGTCGGCCGTGCGCACGAAAAAGCTGCGCCCGTCGTCCACGACGAGCAACCGCTCGGGGTGGCGCCGCACTCCCGGCTCCTCGGGACCGGCGGCGACCGTATCGTGGAGGGCGCGCAGCTGGGCTTCGAGCGCCGCCGCGTGAAGCCGGCGTTCCTCGAGATCATGGTGGTAGTCCAACGCGTGCACCACGGCGAGAATTGCCCAGTAGATCAGGACGTTCCAGTGATAGGACACCGTGAAGCCGTCCACCAGCTTCTGCGCGAACGGATACGCCTCGCCTCGCAGCGCATGGAGCCCGTCCTGCAAGCCTACCGCGGCGACCAGGTGAACGAGGGCGAGATCGAGGCTCGCACCCAGATGAATGAAGAAGTGGCGGCCGAAGTTCGCCCGGTCCACCTGGAAGCGGCGCCCCAGCCACGCGACCACCAGCGCCAGCAGACCCCACAGGTACCAGTCAGGCAGGCCGGTTGCGAGGGCCTGCCACCAGGAAGGGGGATGGGCCGCGAATCGCTGATTGGCGACATGAAGCTGGGCGCTCGCGAGGAGGCCAAGCAGCGTCCAGAAGGCGAACCACTTCAGTGCGCGCAGAGCATGACTGTCTGCCACCCGACGATTCCCCGTGACGTCGTCTCGTGACGTCGTTTCGTGACGCCATCCCGAACACGAACCAGATGATCAGCCGCCGCCACGGCGTCCAGGGCAGCGAGACCATGAGGTACGCCGCGGACAGGGCGCCGAGCGGCGCCACGATGAAGACGGCCGGCGTCTTGAAGGCCCGCGGCAGGTTGGGCTCGCGCACGCGCAGCACCACCACTCCGATCGACACGATCACGAAGGCGAGCAGGGTCCCGATCGACACCAGGTTACCGGCCTCCCGCACCGTGAGCAGGGAGGCCACGATGGCGACGGCGATGCCGGTGACGATCGAGGTGATGTAGGGCGTCTGGAACTTGGGGTGGACTTTGTTGACGAACTGCGGCATCAGGCCGTCGCGCGCCATCGAGTAAAACACCCGCGATTGCCCGAGCAGCATGACCAGGATGACGGACGACAGGCCGGCGATGGCGCCGAGCTTGATCAGGGAGGACATCCAGCCGAGACCGGCGTGATCCGCCGCGACGGCGATCGGGTCGGGAACGTTCAAGTCTTTGTAACTCATCACGCCGGTCGCGATGCCTGACACGAGGATGTACAGCACCGTGCAGATCAGCAGCGAGCCGATGATGCCGATCGGCATATCCTTCTGCGGATTCTTCGCCTCCTGCGCGGCGGTACTGACGGCGTCGAACCCGATGTACGCAAAGAAGACGAGGCCGGCCCCTGCCATCACCCCAGTCCAGCCGAAAGCGCCCCGGTCGCCGGTGTTGGCCGGTATGAACGGATGCCAGTTGGCCGGATTCACCGCGTGCGCCGCCGCCACGATGAAGAGCAGCACGACGGCCACCTTGATGAATACGATGACGTTATTGACGTTCGCCGACTCCCTGATGCCGATCACCAACAGGGTCGTGACGATCGCGATGATGATCACGGCTGGGAGGTTGAACACGGCGGGCTCGGTGCACTGCGGCGCGACGACGCCCCGCGCGGCGGCGATGGAGCAGGGCACGTTGACGCCGACGTCCTTCAAGAAGCTGACGACGTAGCCCGACCAGCCGATCGCGACGGTGACGGCGCCGAGGGCGTACTCGAGGATCAGGTCCCAGCCGATGATCCAGGCGATCAGCTCGCCCAGCGTCGCATACCCGTAGGTGTAGGCGCTCCCGGCCATCGGCACGAGCGAGGCGAACTCGGAATAGCACAGCGCCGCGAAGATCGACGCCACGCCCGCCAACACGAACGACAGCACCACCGCCGGCCCCGCATTCTGCGCCGCGACCGTCCCCGTGAGCACGAAGATCCCGGTGCCGATGATGGCACCGATGCCCAGCATCGTCAGGTTGAGCGCGCCGAGCGCCCGCTTGAGGCTGTGATCGGTCTGGGCTTCCTGCTGCAGGTCGGTGACGCTCTTCCGTCGGAGCAGATTCATGCGCGCCTCGAGCGAGGGGGAGAGCCGGCCGTCGGAGAGACGGGCGCTACAGTAGGCCCCGGCCCCCCAACCTGTCAAGGCGCGCGGTTCGTCAGAGGCTGTAGTTGGGTGCTTCCCGCGTGATCACGACGTCGTGCGGGTGCGACTCGCGCAGTCCCGCGGTGGTGATCTGGATGAATTCGGTCTCGCCCTGGAGGGCCGCGATGTCGCACACGCCGCAGTATCCCATGCCGCTGCGCAGCCCGCCCGCCATCTGGAAGATCACGTCGGCGACCGGCCCCTTGTAGGGCACACGAGCCTCGATCCCCTCGGGCACGAGCTTGGACGGCGAGACCTCGCCCTCCTGGAAGTAGCGATCGGCCGAGCCCTCCTCCATGGCGCCGAGACTTCCCATGCCGCGGATCACCTTGAAGCGGCGCCCCTCGAGCAGGAACGATTCGCCCGGGCTCTCCTCGGTGCCGGCGAGCATCGAGCCCATCATCACACTGGAGGCGCCGGCGGCGAGCGCCTTGACGACGTCGCCGGAGTACTTGATGCCGCCGTCCGCGATGACCGGCACCTCGCCCGCGCCCTGGACGGCGTCGAGGATGGCGGTGATCTGCGGCACTCCCACGCCCGTGACGACGCGCGTCGTGCAGATCGAGCCCGGCCCGACGCCGACCTTCACGGCGTCCACGCCGCGCTCGACCAGCGCGCGTGCGCCCGCCTCGCTCGCGACGTTGCCGCCCACGATCTGGGTGTCGGGAAACGCCTCGCGCAGGCACCCCACGGTGTTGAGCACGCCTTCCGAGTGACCGTGCGCCGAGTCCACCACGAGCACGTCGCAGCCGGCGTCGACCAGTGCACGGGCGCGCGACAGCGCGTCGGCCGTACCGCCTACCGCCGCCGCGACCCGCAGCCGGCCGTGCTGGTCCTTGTTGGCGTCGGGGTGCCGCCGCCGTTTGAAGATGTCTTTGATGGTGATGAGGCCCCGCAAGATGCCCTGCTCGTCGACGACCGGCAGCTTCTCGATGCGGTGCTTCGCGAGAATGCGCTCCGCCTCGTCGAGCGTCGTCCCGACCGGGGCGGTGACCAGACGCTCCTTCGTCATCGCCGCCCGAATGGGGCGGTCCAGCTCGCGCTCGAACTGGAGGTCGCGATTGGTGATGATGCCGACCAGGCGCCCCGCGTCGTCCACCACCGGGACGCCGGAGATGCGGAACCGCTCCATCAGCCGCACCGCCTCCCCGAGCGGGCGGTCGGGGCCGAGCGTGATGGGATGGAGGATCATCCCCGACTCGCTGCGCTTGACCCGGTCCACTTCGGTCGCCTGACGGTCGATCGGCATGTTCTTGTGGATCACGCCGATCCCGCCCTCGCGCGCGCTCGCCATCGCCATCTCCGACTCGGTCACCGTGTCCATCGCGGCCGAGACGAGCGGCAGGTTGAGCGGGATGCCCCGGGTGAAACGCGAGCGGACCTCGACGTTGCGCGGATGCACACTCGAGTGCCGCGGAACGAGCAGGACGTCGTCGAAGGTGAGGGCGGTGCCGGGGCGGAAGGTTCCCATGGCGAAAGTTACTGGGGCGGCGGCGGTTCCTCAACCTTCTCCGGTGGCTTCTTCGCGGCCTGCTCCACCGCCGCCTTCCCCGCCGCCGCGAACTTCTCGAGCATCCTCCCCGCCTTCCCCACCGCATCCATCGTCCCGCGGATGATGTTGATCGGGACGCGACCCGCCCGCAGCGTGTCCTCCAGCGTCTCGGCCACCTTTTGGAACGGCGCGGCCCCGGCAGGGCGTTCGGCGTACTTCGACTCGAGAAACTCCACGTAGTCGAGCACCAGGTAAGCCTTGTCCTCGGGCAGCGCCTCCAGCTTGCGCTGCAGCCGGTCGCGCAGGATCTCGTTCATGGCAGCGTCTCCAGCGACATGAGGTCCAGCACCGGGTTGCCGAGGAACCGGGTGCGGCCGGCGCGCACGCGCGCCGTGACCTGGACGGTTGCAAGCGGGGTGAGCGCGTCGAGCTGCGCGCGCTTCGCGTCGGGAACGACGACGTACACGAAGCCGCGCTCCGGCAGCGGCCCTCGGGCGAGCAGATACGTGGCGCCGTTCGGGATGTCGGGTCGGAGCTCGTCGGCCTTCTGCGCCGCGATGAACTGGAGCGTCCAGCGCAGCACCTGCCCCACGTAGCGCTGCGGCTCCGCGCGCAGCTCCGCCGCGGAAACACCCACCAGGACGCCGGCAGGCGCAGCCTGGAGGTCGCCGCTGCGCACCCACCCGTCGATCTCCACCCGTGTCCAGTCGCCCGAGCGGCTCAGCACGCGCAGCGGTGCAGACGGCGCGAGCGTTCCCGTCGGCGCCCCCTCGGGCGCGCGGTACAGCACGGTGCGCCGCGCCGACTCGACGTGCGAGGGGTCGGACGCGCCGCCGCTCGTATCTCCACGGCTGACCCCGGGCCGGTGGCCCGGGGTTCCCTCATCCCCGGGGCTCCGCCCCGGGGGGAGCCGCGCTGCCGCCGTGTCCGAGTCGGCCGCGGTCCGGGAACTCACCACCATCGCGACGGGCTCCACGTCGCCGGTCTGCACCCAGCCGGTCCGCGTCACGTGCACCCAGCGGTCCGTGTCCCCGTCCTTGACTTTCGTCAGCACAAAGCCTTGCGGCAGTTTGCCCACGAGCGCACCGGCGGGGGCCGAGCGCAGGTTCTCCTCGGGCGTGCGAGTGACCGCCAGATCGAAGCCGGCGCGCGGCGTCGGCCCGACCGACGACGCGAAGATCCAGCCCTCGAGCGTGACGGCAAGCCAGTCGCCCCGCGCGTCGCCGCCCGCGACCTGCGCACCCCGGGCGAGGCGCGCGAGCCGCTTGCCGCCCGCCTCCTGAAAGAACCAGGCGCCGTCGGTGGTGATACGGTAGCGCGCTTGGGCGGCCAGCGACGCATCCGGCGCGGAGGGCCCGAGCCAGAAGACAACTGGTAGGGCGCGGAGGGCCCGACTAAATTGCATCGCTCTCAAATATGCCTAAGAGGGATGGGCCGCGCACCCCGGTCGTCTTGATCGTGCTCGATGGCTGGGGCTT